>Ga0209541_10004523_pt1 | contig 24629 bp, 29 predicted proteins | sample RifCSPlowO2_01_FD_184027 | JGI IMG/M metagenome (GOLD analysis project Ga0209541, IMG submission 184027) | Groundwater microbial communities from Rifle, Colorado - Rifle CSP2_plank lowO2_0.1 (SPAdes) (version 2) | ecosystem: Environmental > Aquatic > Deep subsurface > Groundwater | place... | reverse complement strand
CAATAATAAACTATTGATAATCTTATGTTGCGGTTTAATTGAAATTTGTCGTCGACAAACTCGGAAGCGTCGACGATAAACTCAAAACCTTTTGATATCTTGCTAAGTTTAATCTCACAACAAAAACGAGATTGAAATTGAAACTTCAAATAACAAAGATTAAACTTAATTTTCTTAACAGAAAACTCCGCTTCGATATCGGTTTTGAGCAAATTTCAACTCACGAGGAAACTTTGAGTTTCACTCGTGCCTCACTTCGTTCGGAAACCCAACATACGTTAAACAGAAAATTTCTCTCGCTTTGCTCATGCTCTTAATTCGCACCGAAATTTTCCCAAATTTTTCCTACGGAAAAACTTTGTTTAACTTCATAAACAACTTCTTTTGACAGGCTTGTTAAAAATAACTTAAGAGAGTTGTAAGCAGCGGTTAATAGGATCTTACAGAAGTAATAATTGTGACATCCTCCGTCCCCTAAAGGTTTTTTGCTTCGCAAAAAATCCTCACTTCGTTCGGAGGACGGCGTCCTTAATATTGAACTGAATGATGAACTTCTTGATTTTCTATATACTTCATTGCTCTTTCATAATCGCTTCCGCAACTCACGCAAAAATATCCTTCACTCCAAAAATGCCCTCGAGGATATCTTTTTCTCAATGCAGAACATAACCTGAAAATAATAAAAGAAGACAATCCTTTTATTATCTGCATTAATTTAGCGACGGACATTGTTCGCGGACAATCAACAATCAGATGAACATGCTCGTTCATAACTTTCAAAATTTTTATTTCTATTTTATGTTTCTTGCATGCTTCTTCAATTGCTACTTTACATTCTATTTTGAGCAATTCTTTTCTCATCATTTCATATCTATATTTTGTTGTTATCTGTATAGACTGCAGGTTATTACCGACGGAATTTTCATAATGTCGGTATTCAGTAACCTGAATTCTCATACAGCTCTCGCCAAGTTTTTTTTGTGTTTCCATTTTTGTGTCTCCGAAAAGTTTATTTAGTTTGAGAAAGTTCCAACTATGAATGTGATTCAGTGAGTTAAAATCAAACTCATAAAGAAATAAGTTATTTAGAAATAAATAATTAAGCAATTCATCCGCCCCTTAAAAGGGTCGGATTTCTTGCTAAAACTTTAAGATTTTTGTGGCTTGAAAAATTACAAGAAGACAATGAAAATTTTTCAAACACAGGAGTTAAAATGCCTACAAAATCCAAAATAAAAAAGTTTAAGCAGGAGGGGCAATATCCTCATAAAACAAAGAACTGGCTAAGATACAGGCAAGAAGAACCCTCTAAATTTTAAAAATTGTGTCCTAAACAATTTTTAAAGCCATAGAAATTTTATAAAAATTTCGATGTTTTCTGAATTTAAAATTAAAAAAATTAGCAAAGACAAGGAATTGGTTATTGGAAGATTAAAAAATACAAAAAAGCGGAGACTCCAAAGCATTATAAAAAAGAGGAAAAATTCTGATATTTCAAAATTATCTGTTACCACTTTGCAGATTTTCAGTATATAAACACTCTTGAACCAAAATATATATTTCAATATATAGTTTTCTATTTAAATAAAAATTGCTTTTTAATAAAGAGGTGACGACTTCAAAATGAGAATTGAAATTTCCTTTGGACTTATTGGAGGAATTAATTTTGGACTGGAAAAATCATGGGCATTAGTTGAATCTTTGATTAAAAAATATCCATCTGCAACTTGGAGAAGAATAATCAAATAGAAAAAAGGGGGAGGGAAAATATATTGTTGAAGTTGAGGGTTAGATTCTCATTGAGCGTTAATCTTTAAGATTAAATCTCCTACATAAAACGAATAAATTGAAGGAGATTTGGTGCAACGCTACGAAGAAGAGTGTTACTAAAAAGGTATATGCTCCAAAATGGAGTTAAACCATATAAATTCTTATAAACCTCATTTAATTTTTAGGTAAATGAAAATAGGTTTAGACTTTGATGGAGTAATATCTGATTGCGGAAGATTGAAAAGCGATGGAGCAAAAAGACTTTATGGAATAGATATTCCTCCGGAGAAATTTAAAACAGAAATTGTTGTAGGACAAGGACTTTTGACTTTAGAGTAGTATAGAAATTTGCAAAAACAAATTTATGGAACAAGAGAATTAGGACTACTGATGCAAAAAGTAGAGGGAGTGGTTGATTATACACAAAAATTAGTATCTGAAGGGCATAATCTAAAAATAATTACTTCAAGAGGAACATCAGAATTAGAAATTGTAAAAGAATGGATTCAAAAAATAGGATTAAATTTTACTTTCATAGGTGTCGGTGGAGGAGTAAAAAAGATAGAAGCTTGTCGCGGGTTAGATGTATATATTGACGACGATTTAGACAAACTCGAACCTCTCGTTGGTATTGTTCCTTACAGATTTTTATTTTCTTGGGGATATAATCAGCATATAGAAGTTCCACAATCAGTAGCTAAAAGAGTGGATTCCTGGACAAATTTTTATCAAGAAATAAAAAGATTGAATAGTCACTAATTTTTCTATATCGTGAGGAATAAGTTGGGAAGTTAATCCTTAGGATTAAGTAATCATGGGGCATACTAATTCCCGAAGATAAAAAGAGAAAAATAAAGGTTGTGGCTATGAACCTTTGGCTAATCTTTTATAATTACGTCCACATAACAGTTAAATTTATATACTATGTAGACGTATAAAAATTATGCCATATACTGAAATAAAGGAAAAAAATGGAAAAAAGTATTATTATAGAGTTAAATCTATAAGGAAAGGAGAAAAGGTTAACAAGGAGAGGGTTTATCTGGGAGTTAATTTAGATAAAAAAGAAATTTTAAAAAAAGAAAAAAATGCTGACAAGGAATTGCTTTATCTAAATAATTTGTTAACAGAACAAGAAATAAGAGAATTAGAAGAGATAAAAGAAAAATATAAAAAACAGCCAAAAGAAAGTTTTGAAAATAGATATGAAGTTTTTACTTCTGATTTTACTTACAATTCTACTGCAATTGAAGGAAATACGCTCACACTACAGGAGACAGCACAGTTACTCTTTGAAGGCATAACTCCAAGAAAATCAATGAGAGAAATAAATGAAGTTTTAAATCATAAAAAAGCTTTTGACTTTATCCTAAGTTATGCTGGAGATATAACTAAAAAGTTTATCTGTGATTTGCATAAAATTGTTGTTAAAGATACACTCAAAGAAGAATTAAAGACGCAAATTGGGTGTTTTAGAAATTTGCAAGTGTATATAAGAGGGATCGATTGGCTTCCTCCAAAACCAGAAGATGTCCCAAAAGAAATAAAATCACTTTTATTTTGGCACTCTAAAAATAAAGAAAAATTACATCCACTAATAGTTTCAGCTTATTTCCATGCAGGATTTGAGACAGTACATCCGTTTGTTGATGGAAATGGTAGAACCGGAAGATTACTAATGAATTTTATGTTACATAAGAATAATTTTCCTATGATAAATATCCCAAATTCTATAAAACACAGATATTATGAAGCATTAGAATCTGCACAAATTAAAGGAAATCTAAAACCGTTGGTCAAATTGTTATTTGAAATCTTAAAGAGTAGCAAGGGAATATTTTAAAGATATTAGTAAGGCCTGTGTACTTTTTTGTTCATCATCTCGTGGGGGCATGTTACCTAAGGTTAACAATAGCATGACCTTTTTTCGTTTTATCGACGGAAATCCATTTCGTGTTTTTTTCGCATTTTTTGGGGCTTTTTACTTAATTTTACTAGTTCAACGCTCCCCGAGATTTCCTAAAATTGAGTCAAGAAATTAGAAAGGTTTGACTTATTTTTCAACCTTAAACATTTTTCCATGCCCTGGAATTATATAATTTGCAATCTCTAGAATTTTGTTTCTACTTTCCATCAATTGCTTTTCATTTTTCGTATATGGATCTTTGTGATTCATAAGGCTTTTTCTGTCAGTCTTTTGTTCTTCATTATCTGCCCACCAAAACACATCTGCAGCTACTACAACTTTTCCTAGGTCTTCTGTATCAACAATAACGGCACAATGAAACTGATCGTGTCCTGGTGTCTTTATTATTTTTATATCTGTCCCAGGAACTTTCCCATCATGTCCCTTAATTTTTCCATCAAAAGTATATGTGCTGCTATCATCAAGAATAATTGCATTTTCGAAAATTCCTGCTAATAAACAATGGTCTATATGAGTATGGGTTAATATAACATAATTAATGTCTTTGAGAGCTATCTTTTCTTTTTTTAATGCTTCTAGTAATAACTTTCTGTTCATCCCAGGATCAACAATTATATTTAAATCGTTTTCTTTGATTAAAGTAGTTGTGCAACTTGCTGCTTCCGCATCACCTTCTTCTCTTGCATATCCTTCAATTAAAACTTTGACTTTTGCCATAAAATATAGAGTAAACTTGATATTATAAAACTTATCATACTTCTTGTATCAAATTGTGTTATAAATCGTGTAATAAAATGTATTACACAGAACTCGTGGGGGCACTACACCCACTCATTGCATCTGTCTTCAATCAACTGTTTTTGTTCTTCTGGAAGTTCATCTTCTAATCGAGGATAAAATATTTCATCTTCAAATTTTGCATGAGCAGTCATTAATCTGTCAAGATCTTCTATATGCTTTGAAGAATTATTAAAGTCTTCATCTATTTTTTTAACTAACAAGAGAAAATCTCTATGTTCCTGAAGTAATCTGTTTAATTCATCCATCTCTTCTGGCTCTGATTCAGAATAAATTGTGAACACGACTTTTTCCTCAACAAAAAAATGTTTTTCCAAAGTCCATTTAAGTCTGATAAAAAGATGCTGAGAATCTTCATAATTTTTCTTTTCATTTATATTTTTTTCAATCTCAGCAATAAGATTATGAATTCTTGCATGATCTCTCATCATTATTTCTGGAATTGTTTTTCTCATAAAAAATCCAGAAGTGAGGGGTTTAAAATAATTATTGTGATTGAATTATCATAGATTATCAAGAGGATTTTTAATATTCTTGACTTGCTCCTGAGAAATATGAGTATAAATCTGCGTTGTTGCAATTGAAGAATGTCCGAGAAGAAATTGTATTTTTCTAATATCAACTCCGGCATCTAAAAGATGAGTTGCAAAACTATGTCTTAAAGTATGCGGATGAACTTTTTTTTCAATTCCTGCTTTTATTGAAGTTTTCTGAACAATTTTCTGAATATTCCTTGTTGTCAAAGGTTTTGTCTCAGAGAATAAATAATTCCAGTCTGAATGTTTTTTAATAAATTTCTGAAGTTTTTTAGAAAGTTTTTCAGAAAAAATAAACATCCTGTCTTTTTTTCCTTTTCCTTCTCTCACCCATCCAGTATTTTCATTAAAATCCAAATCAACAGGTTTGATTTTTACAACTTCAGAAACTCTTAATCCTGAGGAATAAAGAAACTGCAGGATTAATTTTGACTTGACATTTTTAGCAGCCTCTATTAATTTTTCTACTTCAGACTTTGTCAAAACCGCGGGAATTTTCTTTTCATTTTTTGGGCGCTTAATTCCTGCTGTCGGATCTTTCTGAAGAATTGTAAGATATGCAAATTTTATTGCTGCAAGAAAGAGAATTATCGACGAGGAAGCCCTGTCAGTCATATTGTCTGCAATAAAAAGTTTTACATCCTGCTGTTCAATCTTGTCTGGATTTTTCTTGGAATGTTCTAACAGCCATTTATTAAAATCCACATAATTTCTCAGAGTATATGGGGATAATTTTGAAATTTTTATTTCTGTTTCAAGTTGCTTCAAAAAATTTTCTTTATCCATTTTCAATTTTTTGATGCCAAGAAAGCTTTGCTTTCTTAGGCTTGAGAAAATCTTGGGGGGTCATTTTTTCCTCCTTTTATTCTCAAATATAAATGCTACTGCAAACCAAATAAATATTAAAGTTATCATAATGTAAGATTTTTCAATTTGCTCTCTTAAAACTAATCTTAGAGGATAAATAAGATAAGAATAAAATAATCCTATTAAAATCATGATGAAGGGAACATAAATAATCTTTAGAGAACTCTGTTTTCTTATTCCTGAATCAAAGAAATAAAAAGCCAAAAGATTTGGATGAATGCTCGAGAGCCATAATCCTCTGCTAGTTTTTTTAGGATTAACCAGCAAATCTTCCTCGAGATGTTTGAATCTTAAATGTCTGCCAAGCCAATAATTAATTAATGAAGTCATGGTTAAAGTCAAGGCAACAACCAAACTGATTTTGAACAGAGAAATAAAAGTTCCCTCAGACAAAATCACCGATAATAAAATAATAAATGAGCCTGGAAAATACAGCCCTAAATAAACTATTCCTTCTAAAAAAGTAGCTATTGACAGTCCTATTAATCCATACTTACTATACAAATTTTCTAAAAAAATTAAAATCTCTGTAGGAGGAGGAATCAGATTTATTGTCCACAAAACAACCGCAGTTAAATAAAATAATAATGCAGAAATTGGCAGCCATGGAATTTTGTATTTCATCCCCTTACTTATGCGAACTTCTTTAAAAGGTTTTTGTTTGAATAAAATTTCTTAGGAGTTATATCCTCTAGTAGATAAATTATTAAAAAGGAAAAATGTTTTATATTCTAAGTAAATTCTTATTATTAAAAAAGGTGAAAAATGAATGCTGAAGAATATCTTAAAAACCGAATAAAGAAAAACCCCCAGGATCCTATGAATTATTATTATTTGGGAAAAGAAATTATGAATAAAAGACTGAAAGATATTGACTCATTAAAGGTTATTGAACAATTGTTTCAGAAATCTATTAGTTTGGGTCCTCATCTTTGGGCGCCGAAAATTGTTCTTGGAGAACTTTTGTATAAAATGGGGAGGTTTCAAGAAGCTGAACCCTATTTTAAAGAGACTTTAAGTTTTCACAAAGTTCCAAATGCTTATTCAGTTCAGGAGTATTTGGCGAAATGCATCTCAAATATTTCAGAGCCAAGCGGAACACATGTTCATTCAAAAAGAGATTCTTTATATTTGTTTGAAAACAATGTAAGAGAGATTATAAGGATTTTGCTAGAGGCAAATTTTGGAAGCCAGTGGTGGAGAAAAGGAGTTCCTAAAAAAGTCAGGGCAAAATGCGCTGCTCGTCGGGAAGAGGGGCTTGAAGAGGAAAGAGAAGTGGACTTATTATTGTTTGCGGATTTTTACGATTACAGGACAGTAATAGAGAGCAATAGAAATATTTTCTCACAATATATTGACATAAGAGAATGGTGCAATAAGCTGAATGAAATGGAACCTATAAGAAATGCAATTGCACACAATCGCCCTTTAAGCAGTGCTCCTGTAAGAGTCAAAGAATATTCAACAAGTTTTCAAAAAATAATTGATAAAGTAAGAGGAAGAATCTGAGATTTTTAAAATAACAACATCGGCATTAAGCGATGTTTTTTGCCCTCGTGAGTGAGCCCGAGGCGAAGCACTCCTGGGCGAACGAACAGAGATGGCAAAAAATATGGGTGAACGAGTGCAACGAAGTGAACCGCTTAATCGCTGTTATACGATGCGAGGACGAAGTCCGAGAGTGCAACGGCACGAGGATTTTCGTAGAAAATCCGAAGCGTTTGGGTTTGGGCGTACTATCCGTATTAACTTAATAGTGGTAAATAACCGAAAGATTTATAAAGATGTTGCATATTCTATTATTACAATGTATCACATAACATTTATTGCAACACCAACAAGAGAAAAACCAGAACATTCAAGCGAGGATGTAAATAGGTATGAAGTCAGATATAGTCCTGCAAGAGAAATGGTTCAAGGAACAGGCGGTGGAACTCTTGAAGGTCTATTGGTTGAAGCAGTTTGTGGATTAAAAAATCATCACACCGACAAAAGCAGAGCAATAGGTGTGACACTTAAAGGAGATTTTCCACAAAAATATTCTGACGAAATACATCAATTATTCGAGCTTTATGCAAAAGCCGAAGGCGTAAAAGTTGGTTTTTCTCAAGAATAAATCTTTCGGTTTCTATCTTTTTATAAGAATAAGTTAGATAAAAGTATCTTTCTAGCCCAAACCCAAATGTCGTATAACAAGAACAATAATTATAAAAATGATGGTTGGGTTATAGAATTATGAACTTCAAACAAATTTTGCTTCTGATATTTACTGCAATAACAATGGGATTTATTTTAATGAGCCTTTATTCAGATCTTGCTGAAGATGACTTAAACTTTTTGTCGGACCATAATATTGAAACAGGTTTTGTTGGAAAAGTTATTGACGGAGATACTGTTGTCATTAATGGAGAAAGCGTAAGACTGTTAGGAATAGACTCTAATGAGAAAGGAGAGGATTGTTTTAATGAAGCAAAAGAAAAAATGGAAGAACTTGTATTAAACAAGGATGTTGAAATGGAAAGAGATGGAGATAACAAAGATCAGTATGGAAGATTATTAAAATATTTGTTTGTTGATATTAATGGAGAAAGAGTTAATGTGCAATTAAAAATGGTTGAAGATGGTTTGGCTATTGCAAGATTCTATGACAGCAGAAAATACAAAGAGGAAATTATTCTTGCTGAAAAAACTGCCAGGAAAAACAAAGTTGGATGCAAATGGGTAGGGTTGGAGATAAATTCCCCACTCTAAAATGAAAAAACAAATTACAATTTTGCTGTTAATGAAAGTTGTTGTATTTTTCTTAGTTATATTAATTAATTTTCCTGCACCTTTGTCGTTGATAACTGGAATGGCTGGGTGAACCTTCTTGCTAAACTACAATAACTCTTAAATAATCTAGATAATTGTTAGTTTTATGAAAATAGATGGAATTGGAGATTATAATCTTGTTAGTGATGTGATGAAAGATGTTCTTAATGGCAGAATTTTTAGAAACTCTGAGAGCAGTGAGGTTTATGTGTTTGAATCTTTGTTTCCTTCTCAAGAAGGTGTATATCTTAGTTTTAGAGGGAGAAATATAAGAACAGGTAAACTTATCCAGCGTGTTTTTAACACAAAGAATCTTAAAGAACTAGAAATTGTTGAGCCAAGTTCTGAACTTGCGAGAATTGCTCAGGGTATTTAAGATTATTGTTTTTTGCAGAGATTATTCTTTATATTGTAAATAAGTGAACAACTTCTTTTGACAGGCTTGTTAAAAATAACTTAAGAGAGTTGTAAGCAGCGGTTAATAGGATCTTACAGAAGTAATAATTTTAAAATAAAAAAATAAATAATTAGATTGAAATCTTGATTTAATTTATTAAAATCTTGGATTTCTTTTTCTGAAACATTCTTTGCAGTAGACGGGTTTTCCTTCTGTAGGTTTAAACGGAACTTCACATTCTTTCTTACATTCGTCGCATACAGCTTTGTGCATTTCTCTTGGACCAAAATTTCCTGAGAATCCACGATTAAATCCGCCAGATCTTGGCCTGTCGTTTCTTTGGTTGTCAAATCTTCCCATATTATTTCCTCCTGATTATATTTAATAATTATTTGTTTATTTAATTAATAAGATAAGAAAAAGTTACTAATCTTTATCGTAATAATTAATTAAGGATATTTTTAGGGCTTTTAAAGGTATTGGTGTGAGTTCTCTGGTGCGTTGTCGGTTGGTAATCTAACAAAAAAATTTAATTTGCTATTTCAATCAACTCCCACCACCGATTAGGTGATATAAATTGTAATTCAGGAATAGCCAATTCAGAAGGGCTTTTCCATTTAAAGCTCCATGTTTATCTATGAAGTTATAAAATATTTGAATACCTTTAAATAAAGCGTAAGCACTTTCAACAAAGCCATTTCTTGCTAAAGGTTTAAATAATATTATTTCTTAATTTTAGTATGAAAAAGAGTGTATATCTGAGAGCTGTATTGCTATCATTACTTTGCTGTAATTCTCCTCATTTATTATCTAATTTTAAATGTAAAAAATGAAAAATAAATTATTGTCAATAGCAGTATTATCTATATTAGTTATCATGCCTCTGGTTTTTGGATTCAATGATGAGTTAAATTGGGAGCGAGAAAATGGAAAAGATCTTCAGATTATGTATGAGGTTAATCCTCCGGTTCATCAGTTTATTTCTTATCAAGGTTATTTGATGTTGAATGGGAGTATGAAAAGCGAATTTGATAGATATATTGGGAGCGAGAGTGAATGTGTTTTTGAAAGTTGTGGAAGCGAAGATATTGGAACAAAAATAACTGAAGGAGCATATGAGGAAGACAGTTTCTTAAACTGGATGAACCACTTTTGGAATCCAAATAATTACGGAGGACTATGTTTTAGTTTTGTATGCTATGATAGTGCGCTTGAAATAGCACAACACCTTTGGGCAGTATATGTTCTTGAAAATTATCAGGAAAATCCTGAACTTTCCTATTATTACCTTGGACGCGTAGCACATCTTCTTGAAGATGTGTCTGTGCCTGCACATGTACATAATGATGCGCATTGGGGGCCTTATGGCAGGGACAGTTATGAAGATTATATGAGTGAGCATTTTAATGAATATGATTTAGAATTTTTTGAATCCAATGGAATAACCCCTATTATTGCAGACAATATTCCTGAGCTGTTTTTGTCAATGGCTGAAATTGCAGATGATTATGATTCTGATGATGCTAATGGGGAAGTTGACAAAGGAGTGAGGAGAATGTGTGATGAATTAGAATTGAATTGCGATATTGATAATGAAAATGTTTCTTTGATTGCCGAGCAAATTATGCCTAAATTATTTCAGCATATTGCTGGGTTGTATAGATTATTTTGGATTGAAACTAATTCTCAGGTTGAAGCTTGCTCTTCCGGAGTATGTTGCGATGAATTCTGGAAAATGACCTCTGAAAATTGCATTAAAGATAAAGATAAAGATGGGTTTTGTGAAAAGGGTTATTTTATTTTTAATAAAACTCTTCAATGTCCTCTTGAGGATAATAATACAAAATTTGGAACTGACTGCGATGATAATAATGAAAAAGTTGTTCCACCTTTTAATTTAATGAGAATAAAAAACAGCATCGAGTTTTGTCCTGGAGAATTTGAAATAAAGGACTTGATAATAATTAATAACAGCAATGTTGAGGTTTTATGTAATGGGACAACAATAAAGGGGGACGACAGTGAGTACATCTATGGAATTTATGCAAATTCACAAATCAATTTAACTATTAAAAACTGTAGGATAACCGATTTTTATAATGGGATTTATTTTACGGATGTAAAACATGGACTAATTGAAAATAATTCTGTAATAAGTAATTTGTTTGGAGTTGCTTTGCATTATTCTTCGGAGGTTGTTATTAAAGATAATTATGCTCAAGGCAACAACAAGGGATTTTTGATTGGAAACAGCAGCAATATAGAGATTTTTAGAAACTTTGCTTTGGATAATATTGAGGGAATTTTCCTTGGTAGGGCAAGCAATGAAAACAAAGTCTTAAACAACCAAATAAAAAAAGGCCTTTATGGAATAAGGCTTCAAAACAACAGCTTAAACCTGATTAAGGGAAATTATCATTTTGATAACCGACATGGAATCGCTTTGTTTGGAAGTGACAAAAACAATATAACCGAAAACTGGATTAATAACAGCTATTATCATGGATTTTATGCAGATCCTGAATCAGATTATAATCATATTTGGAAGAATGAATTCTTTAAAAAAGGAATTGAGGATTGGGATTATAAGAATTATAATGTCACAGATAATTTTTATTGTGTCAATGGGATAAATAATTCTTATTATTTTGGAGCTGAGGGACTTGGGTGTGTTAATGGAAATCAAGATGATAATTCCGAGGATGATGATAAGAATATTTTAGAAGTTTTTAGTCCATTGGACTCAAAAATATATAATCATAAGAATATTTTAATAAATATTTCTGGAAATAAGATTTTTGATTGGATTGTTTATAAATATTTTAATAAAAAAATGTTAACAACTCTGTGCAGGGGCTGTCAAACCTATGTTCGTGAAAAAAGATTTAGCGACGGTAGATATAATCTAAGTTTTCAGGCAATTAAAGATGATAAAATCGCTGATGAATTCTCTGTAAGTTTTGTTGTTGACACAGAGATTCCAAAGATAATAAGAACTTATCCAAAGAAAAATTCTTTTGTAAACAAGGAATTTGGAATCAGATATGATAAAGAGGGGATTAGAGAAGTTAGTATTTTCTATAATGGAGAGAACTTAAATGGTTTTAAAGTTTTGGATTGTGAGAACATGGGAGATGAATGCTGGACCCAGGTGGATTTAGAGGATTATAATGGAGAACTTAAATATTACTTTATTGTTGAGGATATTGCAGGAAATATTGCAAAAAGTAAACCTATAGAGGTTTTTGTTGATTCTAAGAAACCTGAAATTAAAAACATTGATTATTCTGTTAATCGAAGAAATTTTGAGTTTGTTATTGAAGTTAATGAACCTAATCTTAATAAAATTTTATATAAGATTAATAATGGCTCTTGGAAAATGTTTTGTGTTCGATTGAAAAATGGGACATGCAGCAATACAATAAAGCTTTATTCTGACAATCAGATTATTAAATTCGCAGCTGTTGATAAAGCAGGAAATTTTGATGAAAAAGAGATTAAGATAAGTATTTAATGGAATTTTGAATTAAATTCAGATATTTATTCTCTTATATCCTGACTTAAGCATGCACAAGATAGTCTAAAAGTTTAGCGAGATAATAAAATAAGGGGTTTGCTGAGATATATAATGGAAATATATTGTTATCTCTTAGTGGTAGTTACAAATAGAAAGATTTATAAAGAATAATGTTTATGATATATTATAAAATGGTAAACGAAATTCAGGGTCTTAGAGGATTAGTTTCAAAGAGTTTAGTTGGAGTTTTAGTTTTATTTGGAAATTCAAGCCTTGCACAAGAACCTGCGAATATTTCTAGAAGTCCTGAATATCCTGAGATGCCTTTAACTTACAAACCAAGAGAAAAAACGGTTTATGAGCCTGCCTTAAGATATAAACATGTTGAGGGACCTAGTAAAATTATTTATAATTTAGGAGATTTAGTCCCCGATAAAGAAGGGTATGTGCCGGTTATTATAACTCCCGATAGATGTATTCCTCTTGCTAAACTTGCTGAAAATGTTGGGTTAGAGAATATTGTTATAGAATTTCAAAAATTTCCGATTAAACTGCCACCAGTTGAAAGAAAAGTCTGCGAAGGGGTTGATTTTAGAGGATGGAGAGCATCTCTTGAATCACCGGATTATAAGGGGTATGTAACTCATTATGTCGACGGTGTTAGGCCGGACGATCCCAAGATTAATGTGCCAACTGAACAAAGGGGTTTTTTAAAGAAACTTTTGGAAAATGGAAAGAGCATACTTTCTGAAAGAAATCAAAAAAAAGTTTTTCCAAAAGCTCAAAATCCTGTAAAGGCTTATCCTTATCAAACTTTGCCAGGATTTTTGAACAGTCCAACAAATGAAGTTGGACCTAGATTGTTTTAGCATTTTTTATTGTTCTTTTATTGAAATTTATGTCGAGCTAGATTAAGTTATGATTTTAATTTTACAAATCTTTTTAAAGTTCAATTTATTAGGGTTCTTATGGAGAAAGATATTGGAAAAATAAAAAAAAATGAAAATACAGACATCATCGTGAGAATTGATGATTTTGGTGGTAGAGTCGGACTAACAATTCGGGAGTATGTTACAGGAGACAAGTATACTGGATTTACAAAATCAGGAACAAGAATCTCTGCTGAAAATTTTAAAGAGTTCAAAGAATTAATTAACAATATTAATGAAGGCGAGTTTGCTGTTTCTGAAAAGATGGATAAATCTAAAAAAGAAAAGAAACAGAAAAAGCTTGCTGAAGATGAGATAAAAGAGGAAAAAATAAAGGAAGAGGATAAAGATATAGAAGATGATTCTGATAGAATTGAAGAAGAAAACTTCTAACTAATGTACCAACTAAACTTAAAAATAGAAATAAAAATAAATCCTAAAACAGATTATTAAAATCTTTTGTTATTTTTAAAACATTCGTCGCAAAAAATTTCTCTGCCTGCTGTTGGCTTGAACGGAACTTCGCATTCTTGGCCGCATTCAGAGCATTTTGCTTTATGCATTTCTCTTGGCCTATCAAATCCTCCACGATTAAACCTTCTCTGTCCACCGCTTCCCCTATTGTCAAATCTTCTTGGCCTGTTTTTTCTAAAACAATCTTGGCATCTTACTGGCTTTCCTTCTATTGGTTCAAACGGAACCTCGCATTCTTGGCCGCAATCTGCACAAATCGCCTTATGCATTTCTCGTTGCTCAAATCTTTCCATTGGCTTATAGCCTCCTTACATTTATCTTATCCTAGAAGTCGTGTTTCCATCTCTTCTAACTAAGTATTTAATTTAAAAAATAAAGGTATATAAATGTTTGTGAAATTTATTTTATATTCTATAATCATAAATTTTGTATTAAGTTTAATAAGGTTAAAATAAATGAGTTGAGGATTTATTAATATTCAAATATAGGTGTTTAAGGTCAATTCATGCAAGAATGCTTTGGCAATAATCTTCTGTTTCGTCTTCATCGATTTCAGGATAGTGAATTAGAATATTTATAAGTGCCATTTGCTTACTCCTTGTGAGAAATAGGTGAAAGAGGGGTTTATAAGGATTATTGGGGTTGAAAAGTTGATTTTGTATTAATGAGGGGCTTTAATCACAAAAGCAGATTAGAACTTTTGTCTTTTCATAAAAACCTAGGGATTAGGGTTTTAAAATTTATGTAGTGAGAATTATAAACTCAGTTTTGCTAAATTTTTGGACTATTAGGTACTACTTAGGAAGTAATGGTATTATTAGGCACTACTAAATCTAGGTTAAAAGTTTTAATCTTTGATAGAATATTTTTGCTAACATATTTTGCAAATTTTAGAAAGATTTATTAAGACTTACAGATTTTATTTTTATGGGATTTATTGCATATTTATTAAATGGATTGCTGGGAAACTGGATTTATTATAGTTCTTATAAGGTATCTTGTGCGTATTTTTTACACATAAATTTGATTTTTATGCGTAAAAAATATAAAATGTATAAACTTCAGATTTGTTTAGCTATTTTAAGAAATTTAAAAAGTTCCAGAGGGGTACTGATCTAGGTAATCTCTAACTATTTGCATTGTTTCTTCAGTCAGTTTGTGCGAATGGGGTTCAATGGGGCAATTAGGTCTTGAAGGTTTTTCAGCCCACCGAGTATTCATGTATCCTTTTTGAGACATGCAATTAATTCCATCCCTTTGATAAGGTGTTGGCCTTGAACCCTCCCAAGGCGTTGGTAATTGAACATAAACCTTTACCATTTTACATCTAGATTTTCAGAATATATAAAGATTTATGAGATAATAAATAATAATTAGATTAGGTTGTCAACGCATTTATAGCACTCTGAACAAAAATTATAAACCTCTTTTTTCACTTCTCTGGGTATTGCATTGTAGGCACTGTATCCTAAGGCTCCTATCACAAGGACTGCATCTGTTGCAATTAAGGTCCAACCAACAATTCCTTCCAAAATTTTTATTTTTGAAAGTTTTCCAGGATCTTCTTTTTTTGTTTTCATAGATAATTCCAATGTTTTTACATATAAAAATTTTTGGTTTTTCTGAAAATGCTCTGTGCAAAAAGTTTTTGTCATCGCTTAAAAGTTTTTTGTTTTAGCTAAACGGTTTCATTTCTTGTTTGTTAAATCTAGAACTCTTGCAGCCTTTTTTCGGAGTATCATTAGAACAAGAGATACTATTGCAGTTACAGCAATAATCTGGAAGACTAGCCCTGTTGCGGGATTATTAGAAATTCCATAATAAACATTGGTAGAATTTGCTGGAAGATCCTCTATTATTGAGGGCAGTTTGCAGATGCTCAAGCTAATTGAGCTTGTAGGGGTTATTCTGCATGGGACTGATTTTATAAAAAACCCCAAAGCACCAACTAACACTCCTGCGATCAGCCCTTTATTAAGAACTCTCACAAATCTTGGCATGACCATTTTCCTGTAATCGTTTAATTGGATCTCCTTTTTTATAAATACTAGAAGTTTTTATGTTATTTAAATCTTATTATTTTAATTAAATTTGTATTAGAATATATTGAAAAATAACTAAAAAAACAAAATTAAGTTATTTTTTGATTATTTTTAGTTATTTTTTGATTATTTTATGTGTGGTAATCACTAACTCATTTTTATTAAAAATAGTTATTTTTGAGGATAAATGTAAAGTAACTATCATTATAGATTCTTGTGATTTTATTGTTAAATCTAATGTCTTTTTGGTTGTTTAAACAGTCGTTTTTTTATGTTTTTGTAGTATTTTTCTTGGATAAAATTATTAATTCTTTTATATTTTATTATTTTATCTGTTTTTTTTGTTACTAGGGTATTTTTATTTTTTGTTCTTACGACGATGTTTCACTTAGATTGCTCTTTTGACAGAAAAGTTTATAAATATCTCTTTTTTAGAGTATATATGTTTGGATTTTTTTCAAAAAAGGTGGAAAAGCAAGAATTTCAACAATTAAAAGAGGCTGTTCAAACAGACTTCAACAGTGTTAAACAGGACATGGGAAATGTCAGTCACTGGATCAAACATTTGGAAACAAGTAATTCTAAGCTAAATGAAGAGGTACAAGAGCTTCGAGAAATATTGTCTACGATAAATGATGAGGTTGAGAATATAAAAAATGTTGTAGCAGTTGTTGGAAATCGAGAGATGTTTAAACGGCCGTCAACAGTGTTTAATAAACAAACAGTGTTTAAAGGTGTTTTAAACAGTGTTCAAACAAGTGTTCAAACAGTATTTTTGGATAATTTATCTGCAACTGAAAGAGCTATAGTTCTTGTTTTATTAAATTCAGATATAAAATTAAGTTATGAGGATCTGGCAGCTATGCTTGGAAAAAGAAAGGCAACTATTAGGGGACAAATAAATAGCATAAAGCAAAAAAGTGAGGGCTTAGTTGAAGAAGTTATTGGGGAAAATAATAAAAAAAGAATTTTTATTCCAGAAAAAGCAAAGGAAATATTGTTAAAAACACGAAAAGTGAGAGTAAATACTAAAAAGGAACCTGTTAGGTATTAAGAACTGTGTAAAACAGAATAAAATCCCTTCAAAACCTGAAAAGAGAGAGTTTTGGATTGATTTCTGCTACTTTTTAGTTAAATTTAAGTTAAAAAAGTGGAAAAGTGAGAGTTAAAAAATAATAGAGGCAGAAAAAGACTTTAAAAGTCTAGGATAAAAATAAAAAAATTTAAGAAAAGTGAGGAAAAACTAGAAAGAAAATAAAAAAGTAAGAGTTAAATATTATTCAGTTTGAAATAGAGATATGACAGCACAAGATCCTAAATGCTAAAATTTTGCGTTTTTGGGAGCTAAAATAAAAAAGGAAAGTTGAGATTAGATCTAGCTTAAGCAAGAAGAATTATATAATCGTTATACCGAAATTATATAAAAAAATATGAGGTAATGGGGTTTTGATAAAAAAGAACGTTCGAATTCTGAAACTGTAAAATATTTAGTTTTAAAGCTCTCTAAGACTAATTATTGTAGAAAGAGTAGCTATTTTCTTTAGATCAGGAGATATTGAAAGTATTATTTTTTTGTTGTTTAATTTTTCCTTTTTAAGAGGTATTCCTTTACTGATTATTCTTTGTATATAGTCCCTTATTGAGCTTTCACTAAGGTTTAATACCTTAGCTATTTGAGGGTAGGTAATCTCTTTATTGCCCTGTTCTTCGAGTTGATATATCGTCGAAAAAACTGCCATTTCCTGTCTTGTTACCCTTTTAAATTTAATGCGAATTTGCTTTTTTAGATTGTCAAGAGAGTTTAAGATCTCAGAAGCCTCCTGAATGTCTTTCTCTATATTGTCAGAATTAATTTTAGGCGATTTATGTATATTTTCTTGCAAAAGATATGTCGAGGTGTCTGTTGATATGTCTGTCTGTCTGTCTGTCGAAGCCCCTTTATTTCCTGTGGAAGTAGTTAAATTTGTGGCTTTTAACCCCTTTATTTCCTGTCGAAATGTTGGATTATCTGTCGTATCAACGAAAACTGACGGATTTATCTGTCGAACTGTCGAAATATTAAACTCTATATTTTGCATAGCAATTTTTAATTGATTTAAAGTTGTTTTTATCTTAGAGATTTCATCAGACAGAATAAACAAATCTTCTTTTACTCTTGTAAATGCCTCTCTAATTTTTAATTCATCCATCTCAAAAAGATAGGTTCTGGATTTATTTAAAGATTTATATAGCCTTAAACTTTGTCTTTGGAACTATAGATATCATATACTTTATTGGTCAATCTCCATCTTGCTCTTTTAGAAAAAGATTCTCCTTTCTTATTTTTCCTTATAGAAACTACAAAATTTTTATCTTTTAATTCAAATAATAATCTCTTTATGAATTCTTCGTCTCGTGCAAGTTCTTTAGCTATTTGTGCTGTAAATGGCTGTTCTGGAAAGAGATGATAAAGGTATGACAAGACTTGTTCGGTTATTCTATCTTTTTTTTGCTGGCTCAATCTCATTTTAACCTCTTAAAAGTTAGTAGTGAAAAGTTTTTAAAGTTGTTGATATTGTTTAATTGTATGATTAAAGAATCTAAGAAAAAACAGGCAAAAAATAAGTCATTTGAATGGGCTGGAAAAAATCCTGAAAGAGGGCATGTAAAAAAGTTGTTAATTGGATGCATGGTTGCAATTGTCCTTCTAGCTTTGTTTAAAATTTCATATTATTCAGAAACTAGCCATGAAGTTGATTCTAGCTGGCTTTTAAGTGAGGGGTTAGAAATAGGACTAATTGCATTTTATATTATAATTGTTCTTTTGTTGCTAATTATCTTTCTTGTGATATGGTTTTTTATTATTGAAAAAAATCGGGCTGAGCAAGTAGTTTTAGCAGATTCTAAAAAAAGTAAAGAATAATTCTCGATCTAAAACTAAATTCGTTAATTTTATAAAGCAGATTCATTAAATAATCCTACTAAATTATTCTTTAAGACTATGGAACAAAAGATTGTTTATCCAAGAGCTGAAATAAGAGATGAGAAAGAATTAATTGAAATTCTTGATCCTCTTGTTAAGGAATGGTTTTTTTCAAAATTTGAGAAGTTTTCAAAAAGCCAGTTATTGGGGGTTATGAATGTTCATGAAAGAAAAAACATTTTGATCTCGGCAAGTACTGGAAGCGGCAAGACTCTTACAAGTTTTTTGAGTATACTTAACTACCTAGTTATCTTGGCTAGAAAAAATGAGTTAGAGGAAAAGGTTTATTGTGTTTATTCTTCACCTCTAAAAGCTTTAAACAACGATATCTATGTTAACCTTATTTCCCCCCTAAAAGAGATTTATGAACTTGCTGAAACGAAGAAGATAAGGCTTCAAAAAATAAGAGTTGGTTTAAGAACTGGAGATACTACTAGTTCTGAAAAAGCAAAGATGCTAAAAAATCCTCCCCATATTTTTATTACAACTCCTGAAAGCCTTGCAATTGCCCTAACTAGCAAGAAGTTTATTGAACTTTTTTATGGAGTTGAATATGTTATTGTAGATGAGATTCATTCTTTAGATAACAAAAGAGGAGTTTATCAGAGTCTTAGTTTGGAAAGATTAGAAGAGATTAGCAAGATTAGTTTTGTTAGAGTTGGGCTGTCAGCTACAATTGCTCCTCTTGATGAGGTTGCAAATTTTCTTGTTGGAACTGGAAGAGGGTGTTTAGTTGCTGAAGTTCAAAACAGCAAAAAAACTGATATTAAGGTTTTAACAGGAGTAAAAGATTTTATAGATACGGATAAATATGATTTGCATTCTTCTCTTTATGGGCTGATTGATGAACTGATTCAGGAACATAAAACCACAGTTATTTTTACAAATACAAGAGCTGCAACAGAAAGAGTTGTGAATCATTTAAAGGATATGTTTCCTGAGAATTATATGGAGGCAATTGAAGCACATCATTCTTCGCTTTCTAAAGAGCACAGGTTTAGCGTTGAAGAAAGACTTAGAAAAGGAGAATTGAAAGTTGTTGTTACTTCAACTTCTTTAGAACTAGGAATTGATATTGGATTTATTGATTTAGTGATTTTGCTTGGAAGTCCAAAATCTTCTGCTCGTTCCTTGCAAAGAATTGGAAGGGCAGGACACAAACTTCATGATATTTCAAAAGGAAGATTTATTGTTGTTGATAGAGATGACATGGTCGAGTGTTCTGTCTTGTGCAAAGAGTGCATTGAAAAAAAAATTGACGGAATTCATATTCCAAAAAACTGCCTTGACGTGCTAAGTCAACAGATTTATGGGATGGCAATTCAGAAAGTTTGGAATATTGATGACATGTTCAATACAATAAAAAAGTCTTACTGCTATTCTAATCTTTCAAAAGAAGATTTTATGAGTGTTATCAGTTATTTATCAGGAGAGTATGCACTAGAGCATAAGAATATTTATGCAAAAATTTGGTATGACAAAGATACAAGGCAGGTTGGCAAAAAAGGCAAGCTTGCAAGAGTCATTTATATGACTAATATAGGAACCATTCCTGAAGAAAGTTTTGTTACTGTTGTTATTGGAAAGGGTGAAAGAAAAGATCAGAAAATAGGAGTTATTGATGAGGGGTTTTTAGAAAAAATAAAACCTGGAGATGTTTTTGTTTTAGGAGGGAAAAAATATGAATTTATGTTTTCAAGAGGAATGAAGGCTTATGTTAATGCAGGCGTTAAAAAAAATCCAACTATTCCAAGCTGGTTTTCTGAAATGCTGCCTCTTTCATTTGATTCTGCTATTGAAATAGGAAGGTTTAGGTTTAAGATTAATAAAATGTTTGAATCTAAAAAGAAAAAAGAAGAAATTGTTGAGTTTATTAAAGAGTATTGTTATATTGGGCAAGGTGCTGCAGGAGTGGTTTATGATTATTTTTATGAACAATATAATTATGCAAAGATTGCACATATTGAGAGATTAGTTATTGAATTTTACAAGAGTGAGAAAAATTATGTTATTTTTCATTCTCTTTATGGAAGAAGAGTTAATGATGCTCTTTCTCGTGCTTTGGGTTATTTAATAGGACAAAAAGTTGGCAGGGATATTGAAATTGGAATTAATGACAATGGATTTTATTTTGCTGGTGAGAATCTTCCTATTGACGAGGCTATGAAAGTTTTGAATCCAAAGGATTTGAGGGTAATATTGGAGGAGGCTATTGCAAAAACCGAAGTTCTTAAGAGAAGATTTAGGCACTGTGCAACTCGCAGTCTTATGATTTTAAAGAATTACAAGGGCAGAACAAAAACTGTTGGAAGGCAACAGATGAATTCTTTTTTTCTTATGATTGCATTAAATAAGATAAGCAAAGATTTTCCTATTTTGAAAGAAGCTCGACGTGAAGTTCTTGAAGATTTAATGGACATTGATAATACTCGGAAGGTTTTAGAGTGGCTGAAAACAGGCAGAGTTAAAATTGAAAAGATTTATACAAAACTGCCCAGCCCTTTTGCATTAAATTTAATTTTGCAGGGGCATACTGATTTGCTCAGAGTTGAAGATAGAATTGAATTTTTGAAAAGACTACATGAAGAGCATCTTAAAGAAATTGGAAAAAAGCTAATTTAGTCTAGGGTTCAAAAGTTTTCTTAGTGAAAGTTATGCAGTTTAATTTAAAAATAATGCTGTTTTATATTGGATATGAAAAACAATAATTTAATCAAATTTTTAGAAGATTGTCTTTTGATTGATAATTCAATTCTTGTAATTGGAGATATGCATATTGGATATGAAGAACATATTTTTGAACAGGGTTTGTTTCCAAGAATGCAATTGAAGCAGATTTTAGAAAAGTTTGACAGGTTATTTGCAGAATTAAAAAAAGAAAAGATTAAGCTGAAAAAGATAGTTTTGTTGGGAGATTTAAAACACGAGTTTGGGGGGATTTCTGACAGCGAGTGGAGAGAAACTTTGCAGTTATTAGATTATATTTTGAATAAATGCAAAAATATTGTTCTTATTAGGGGGAATCACGATAATATTCTAGGACCAATATCAAAAAAAAGAGAGATAAAAATTAAGAACTTTTATAAGATTAAAATTAAAAATGTTGAAATTTGTTTTTTGCATGGAAATAAACTGTTTAAACCGTGTTTAAACACTAAAAAAAACAGGCAGGATATTCAAACAGGAGTTTTAATTATGGGACACTTGCATCCTTCAGTAACCCTTAGGGATAATTATAAAAGCGAGAGGTTTAAGTGTTTTCTTGTTGGAAAATGGAAAAATAAGGAGGTTTATATTCTTCCGAGCTTTAGTCCTATTAGTTTTGGTTATGATATCTCAAGTTTAAAATCTTCAGATGAAATTGATGGGTTTATTATTGTTGATGAAAGAAGTTTAAGAAAATTTGAAGTTCTGGTGTATAATCACAAAGAGGATAAGATTTATAATTTTGGAGAGGTTGGAAAATTAATAAAGCAGGGTTAAGAAAGTAATCTTTAGAAAAAGGAATCAAAGAAAAGAAGATTATCTTTGCGGGTTGTTTTCTGAAACTTGATTAGGACTTATTCTTGGCATTGGTAGATGAAATGGAAGAGCCATCTCATCTTCTAAAAAAAGTGCTTTTATATTACACTTGCTCATTATAAAGTTAAATAAACCTGTTCTAACTTCAGGAGGAATTTGCTTTTTTTTCCAAGAATCGAGAGTTTGTTTAAGCTCTTCTTTTTCAGGAATTGTCAAGACAGAACCTTCAAATTCAAGTTTTGCAGAATTATTAGAATAATCTATTAAAAATTTAAAATAAATTTTTAATGCCTCGCTGTCGGAAATTGGTATTTTCTCAGTCTTAACATCTTTGATATCAATATTCTGATTAATCTGTATCTGTCCTTGTATTTTTTCTTTTCTTTCAATCGAAATTTTTGTTAAATTAAATCCTATGATTCTCATTTTTATGTTAGAAAATAGCAAGGGAAGTTTTTAAAGATTGTTATGAAAGAGTTTTATATAAAAATTAAAGCAATTGGGATTTTAGAGATAAAATTGAGCCTGGAGATAAACAGCAAGAGCCCAGAAAGATTAGACAAGAAAGTTTACATTAAATCTTCTTCAGATATCACAACAAAATCTCCAATAGCAATTATAGAATTATAAGGGATAAGGACCTCATTGTTTTGAGAGCGTTCAGTGTTTAGTCTTTGAGTGTATTCCGAGGGATCTTTTAAAATTAAATGAATAAGTTCTCCTGTTCTTGTCTCAAAAGTAATGTCTTTGACAATTCCGAGTTTTCTACCTTCTTTTGTTACAACTGGTTGATTCAAGATTTCCTTGTGTGGTTTTTTTTCAATAGGCATTTTGTTTGGTGTTGTATATTATAACTTAATTTATTTCTTAGTTTAATTTATTACCTTTATTTTAAAGGATTAAAAACTCTCTTATTTATAAAGTTTTGTGTGATTTCTAAGATAGTTTACAAAATTGTTTGAACTATTACTATATTTAATACATTACTATTATATAATTTAATTCAATTTTTGGTTAAATGCCTCCTTCAATGTGTTTTGCATAAATACCTCTCTCCCTATGATTTCGAATGGAAATATTTATAAATAAGTTATAAAAAAATGAGGTGGGTTTTTTATTTTTTATTTATAAAGTTTTCTATATTATATTATATATTTTATAACCCTCTATTTTATATTTTATATTATAAAAATAAAGTAAAACTCTAAAAGTAAAACCATAAACTAAAATCATCTTTTATGTAATAGGAGATATTGAATTTATAATATTCTTATAACATCACCTCTATAACATCTCTTTTGCAACATCTCTTTTGCAACATTGTTATTGTAACATCTCTTTTGTAATTTCCACCTCGTGATATCCATTTTGAAACATTACTTTTGTGGTATATTATTTAGATGACTCTGGTAGTATATTATTTAGATGAAAAGTTTTCCAATTAATGCTTCATTATAGACACAATTTTTAATGCTCCATTATAAACACGGTTTTTAATACTCCATAAACACCGTTTATCTCCAATGGAAACAAAGGTGTGAGGGTTTTTGCTAAGAAATCTTTTTGAGTTTGGTTTGTGTTTTGTTTGTGTTTTCTTATTGACGGAAAAATGCTAATTGTTAGGAAATTTTCATAAGAACCACAGGAAATTAAGGTGTTCAGAATAAAAATATTTATAAAGGCAAGTTGCTTATTTTTCATACAATTTATTAAAAATATTTGTAAAAAATTAATAAAAATAAAAACACAAAGAAAAAGAGGCAAAATGGCTGAAATTGACAAGATTTTTGATTCTGTTGAAACTAGAAGTTTGTTTAGAGACAAACATATTATTCAGTCAAATTATACTCCTGAAAATATTCCTCATAGGGATGAACAAATGAAACATATTGCTTCAATACTTGCCCCAAGTCTTTTAGGACAGAAAACAAGCAATCTTTTTATCTATGGAAAAACTGGAAGCGGAAAGACACTTTCTGTTCAGCATGTTGCAAATGAACTTTCAAAAAGAGCTTCTGAAAACAAGATATTAAGAGTAGAATATCTTAACTGTAAGTTAAAACAAGTTGCAGATACT
>Ga0209541_10004522_pt1 | contig 24631 bp, 24 predicted proteins | sample RifCSPlowO2_01_FD_184027 | JGI IMG/M metagenome (GOLD analysis project Ga0209541, IMG submission 184027) | Groundwater microbial communities from Rifle, Colorado - Rifle CSP2_plank lowO2_0.1 (SPAdes) (version 2) | ecosystem: Environmental > Aquatic > Deep subsurface > Groundwater | place... | reverse complement strand
TGGCAAGCCCTTAGTTCCATTTATTTTATAAACCATCATCCCGCCAAAAATAGGCATGGACCGAGGAGAATTAGCCCGTCAACTGGCAACCAATATTGGACAGAAAATAGCTTCCTATGTTTCTAATTCAGGAGATCCCATCTATAAAGGTGTATCGCGAGGAGATTTCACTCTGCAAGTAGACCAAGATGCTGAAACGGAGATACGAGCATCGATAGACCACTATTTTCCACACGATGCTATCGAAGGTGAAGAGTACGGGAAATCTTCTGGAACGTCTGGATATCGATGGATCATTGATCCTCTGGATGGAACGAGAAATTTTAAAGCGGGATTGCCTTCGTTCTGTACCGGCATTGCCGTAGAGAAAGATGAAAATGTGGTTATTGCCTCCGTATACAGCCCCAAGACTAGAGAATTTTTCTTCACGGAAAGAGGTAATGGTGCTTATGTTAATGATCAGAGAATATCAGTATCATCGCAAGATAACCTCCAAAAATTTCTGTTTGCCTATTTGACGGGAGACCATAGCCATCCAGATTCTTCCAGGCTTGGTGCACAATGTATCGCCAGGATTACGGAACAGAAAGCACAATTTCGATTCCAAGGCTCTGCACTACTGGAATTATGCCTGCTGGCAAAAGGTTCCTATGATGCTGCTGTTAAAGTGTATCCAAAAGGCTATTGGGATTATGCAGCAGGATCGTTGATGGTCGAAGAAGCGGGGGGAAAAGTCACTGGTTTTGACGGTACTCCCTGGGGCAGAGACACCAAGAATTTATTGGCCTCTAATGGAAAAATTCATACAGATCTGCTGGAAATGTTTACCCGTCAAATTTCTCAAACATGAGCATCGATGACAAAGTAAATGGCACAGAACATTCTTCCACTTCTTCTCTTCAAAATTATGTAAATCAACTCCTACCTCAGGGCTCAATACGAAGAAATTACGTCGTGGATACACTTGCGGTGTGGTCTTTCTATAATCCCCCTTTTGCCCTAATGGAATATTGTTGGGCGGGCTTAAATGGAGAAGAAGTATTAAAATCAAGATTGATGGCAATAACATTACAAGCAACGACAACCAGATTAATATACGCTCCGCTTCGCCAATGGTGGGCGGATATCTGGAAAGCAGACTATACCAGTTCCAAATTTAAAAAATGGATCGTTGATACTACTGGATTTATGATGTACCAGATACCAGTGTACACGGCTACACTTTTAGTGGCTGGTGCTAATGAATCTGAGATTAAAAAAGCACTTCCTGCCGGTATTATCCTGGGCATCTTATCGGGAAGGCCTTTTGGGTGGTGGATGGATAAATTCCGAAAATATCTAGGCGGCTCTAAGCCAACGTTAGACCGGTAAGAACTTATATCTTCCCAAACCCAAACTTTATCCCATTCTGAATCATCTCGAGGTTATACGAAACGTCCTGCTCCGCTATAGATCCTAATGAAACGGTCTCTAATTCAGAATTAACTTTCACCACATTTGCTAGAACACCATTCTTAAGATCCTGCTCTAAAGGCTCCGTCGTCTGCTTAATAAGATAATATAGATCCATGGTAGCCGCCGCATGCTCTAAACTTTTGGGCATCTTTTTGCGCTGTTCTAACCTCTGCTGGATAATCTGTTCGTTACTCACATCACAATGCACTACGAAAATCTGGTACCCATATTGTGCAGCCATATCATAGATTGCTTTACGGCGATTAAACTTATTAAAATTTCCATCTAATATCACATTCGACGTTCCCCACTTCATCACTGAATGGACCCGATTCATCATTTCCTCGTATATCGCCTCCCGTTCCTCATTAGAATATAAATCAACCAATCCTAATTCTTCCCGGATATTAAACGTCGATAACAATGCTGTGCGATGAAAGGCAGAACAATGCTCCTGTAAAGCACGAGAAGTATGGGTTTTTCCCGTCGCCGGATTGCCAAACATAAGAATCATGAACGGTTTACGGGGCCCAAATACCAGTTCGGCTTTACGTAGATCTTCCGCAGTATCGATTTCACCCCATTTCAATCCCGTGATGTTGACACCGTAGATAGGAAGATATTTTGTAATCTCATTTAAAATAGAATAAACCCATCCCTTTCTGTTTCCCTGCGCAATCCTGCTTTCGATAACCTTAAACATCTCTTGCGCCAATGTTACTGACACTTTCACCGGCCCTACCGCTTCACCGTGAGCCAGATCATCACTAATTCTCTTGTCATGATGAACTATTCTCTCTCCAATCATCACCATTTTCTGCATATCGCTGGTAAAATCATACTTCCGGTCAAAGCCAAAAGCATTTTCGTATTTTGATTCCAGAACTCGTTTTAATACCTCCAATTCAAAAATCAAATCACCATTAATATACACAAAATCTTCCGGAAGATGCTCGCGTGCCAGCCACAGGGAAAAAGCGCTCCCTGTAGTTTCGTATTCCGTATTTTCTGCGTATTCCACGCGTGAGCCCAGGTACTCCCGAATCGCTGCCGCTTTATATCCGACCACGACCAAAACATCTTTGATGCCGCACTGTTCTAAGGCCTCCAGTTGATAATCAATGATTTTCTTCCCGCGAACTTCGCAGAGGCTGATAGGAATATTTCCACTTAACTTATGAGGCACACCTGCTGCCAACACCACCGCTTTCATCGATGAGTTTACGTCACACTAGATTTAAAAGGATTATGAAAAAGAGAATGAGATTACAGTTACTTTAAAACCTCTAATTCTACGACAATGTCTGTTATAAACCATTCTCCAGAAGCGGCCCAATCAAAGAACCTTCGCACGTATTTTGATACCAATAACTGCCCAAATTTTGTGGGGTGATCAGACCAGGATGTAATTTTAAATCTTTTTCCTTTGCCAAACCAGTAACTGTCTATATGCTGGAAAGTCGCATAGGTGTAACCACGATAGTGATCAATGCGCCGCGTCCAGTGAGAGCCGTAAGGAACACGAATCCAGATGCGCCCTCCGCTACTCGTAATCCTATAAAGTTCGTCAATTAATCTAAGCTGTAAGTCGAGAGGGATATGTTCAAGAATATTCCCCATTCGCACATAAGAAAATTGGTTATCTTTGAACGGCAGGGGGAATTTGGTCACATCTACCTTCTTAACTTGGTCATTCATCGGGTACTTATCTACATTAAGATAGTTATTCAATAATTCTTTCCCACAACCAAGGTTAAGTTTCATCGGTTCAGCTCAGGTTTTTGTTTATCCAGCCGGTGTAACTCCCGTAATTGTATGAATAGTTTGCGGCATAGTTCTAATACATATAATGGGGTATAAACTAATAACATCCAGTGCGGGACATTAAAGAGAATGCCTAAGAAAAGGAGATTTAACGGATTACTCCTTCGGATAAGAAAAGCGAGGTAACCAATATGCTTATTTTTCGGTCTCGTACTTACGCTCTTCCGTAACGCGAGCAATATTTCTCTTTTCTCAATGGAATATGACAGCGGATTAATCTGCACCAGCTTGCTGAACAAAATTGCTAGCGCAGAAGTAACGCCTAATAAAAAATACCGATAATCTCCCGTCCATCGGGCTACTCCGATTGACAAACAGAGAAAAAATATCGGCGAGCCAAAGTAAATGCCTAATTCTTCTAGATAAATGCCTTTATATGTCGAAATCTTCTTGATACGGGCAATCTGCCCATCAACGTAATCTAAGAGCATGGCCATTGTATATAGCACTACCCCTAAGACATTCATCCAATAAACTCCAAATATCATCATCCCGGAGCCGATGAGCTGCAGAATCAGCCAAAAAGCAGTGATTTGATTTGGGGTTATATTGGTACGCAGTAAGGGACGGGTAACATACAGCATCAAATAGTGCATCCATCTCTGGATTTTACTGTAATATTCTTTTTTGCAGAGTTCACGAAGTTCTTCCATGGTTTGCATTGGTCTTATCATTTATTGACCTTTTTTTCTTTCCAATACCCCCACTGCTGGAGTACAAAACTAGATATCATGATAAAAACAATCACCGGAAGCTGGACCTTAAAAAGATTATGCTTCATCACATTCTTCGCGCTCCACATCCTCAACTTCACAAACCCACCCACTTTTCCCACTTTCTTCTTAAAATAATAATTAGCTTTTCCACGCCGCAGCTGCCATTGGACAAAACTCTTCCACGTCGTTCTGGCCTCATGAAAGGCATAAGCCTCGGGAACGTATCTGATAGGAATTCCCGCTTTTTCCAGCCGCACAGAAAATTCCGCGTCTTCTGCGCCAAATTTCATCTCCTCATCAAATACCCCTATCTTATCAAACACTTCTCTTCGTAACGCACAGTTTCCCACCGCCAAATGATTCGTAAACCCTTCTCCAGACACTTTCCACACCTTTTCAAAACCCAGCGATCCCCCACCCGGAAAACCCAAGGCAGAAATGCAGTCTCCCAAGAAATTAGAGGGAGGTATTTTAGTTCCGCTCGTTACCGCCAATATCTCTTTATCCTCTAACAAAGGATGAAGGAGGGACTCCAGCCAGTTTCCTGACACCCAGCAATCATCATCGATGAACACCACTATATCACCCTGAGCATTGGCGATCCCTTGATTCCGGTTGTAGGGGATGCCTTGTTTTTCCGGTATGGTAATATAGCGGACCGGAACCGCCAGAGTAGGAATTTCCTGAGACGCATTGGACTCATGGATGAGAAGAACCTCCACAGAAGGATTGAGTTGAGTCTTTAAAGAAGCCAGCAGCCGATCTAACTTTTCCTGCCTGATTTGGTCGCAAATGATAATGATGGAAACTTTCATGTCAGAATGATCCTCTTCCTATCCCATAATATTCAAAACCACCCTGGCGGAGCTGGTCTGGCTCATAGATATTCCTTCCATCAAAAATGATCCTATTTTTCATTTTCAGCCCCATCTCAGTGAAGTCAACGTTTCGGAATTCATCCCATTCGGTAACTAAAATTATGGCATCGCTATTAATAACGGACTCGGTAATGGAGGAACAGTAGGTTACCCCCTCACCAAGTATCTTCCTGGCTTCTTCCTGTGCCACTGGGTCATATACTTTAACGGAAAGCCCAGCTTCTTTCAATTGAGGAACCAACAACAAAGAGGGAGCTCCTCGCACATCACTGGTTTTCGGCTTAAAGCTTAGCCCCCACACGGTAACAGTATCGCCATTAACTGCTCGGACCGCTTTCAGAATCCTCGGTACTAAAATAGATTTCTGCCGTTCATTAAAAGCATCCACTTCCTCTAAAAAGCTGGCCTGATAGCCATTTTGGTGGGCGGTGCTATAGAGAGCACAGACATCTTTCGGAAAACAGCTTCCGCCGTATCCTATCCCGGCATTAAGGAATTTCGGGCCGATGCGCTGATCCATTCCCATCGCTTTAGCCACGATTTTAACATCAGCATGAACCGCATCGCAGATATTGGCAATTTCATTGATAAAACTAATCTTAGTAGCCAGGAAAGAGTTGTTGGCATATTTAATCATCTCCGCCGTTTCCCAGATCGTTTCAATCAGAGGAATGTATGTTTTAACCAACCCATGATACACCTTCTGCATCACCTGAAACGCTTTTTCCGACTGAGCCCCAACGACAATTTTATCCGGATGATTAAAATCATAGACTGCGTTTCCCTGTTTCAGAAACTCCGGGTTGGAGACGACCTCTACTTGAGAAGAAGGGTTTAATTGTCGAATAAGTGCAGTACACCGGCGGGCGGTGCCAGGCGGAACAGTGCTCTTATTGATAAGAACCTGGTAACTAGTGCTATACTTGGCAATAGTGCTGGTAACCTCTAATACAAAACGCAGATCTGCTGATCCATCTACATTACTGGGAGTGCCGACGCAGTTAAAGATAGCTTCAGCCGAGAGAATCCCTTGTTGAAAGTCAGTCGTAAACCGCAATCGGCCCTGGTGCTGATTGCTCTGGACCAACTCTTTCAGCCCCGGTTCATAGAAAGGTATTTCCCCTTGCTGGAGCACTTTAACCTTTTGAGGATCTATATCAATGCCTACCACTTCATGGCCGAGATTAGCTAAGGATGCCCCGGTTACTAAACCCACATAGCCCGTCCCAAAAATACTAATTTTCATCAGCGAGCACCTCTTCTGCATCCCGCAAGGATTCAACGCTTCCTACATCAAACCAATAGTGATCAAAGATAAAACCATGAAGTGTGGAATGGCAAACTAAATATTTGATTAAATCACCAGGGTTATCCGCTTGACCTTGCTGGATTGATTGTTCAACCAAATGCAAATCCTGCGATGTAAAAATATAACATGCCGTACTAGCTAAACTACTACGAGGATCTAAGGGCTTTTCTTCAAAATCAACGACTTTGGTCCCTTGGAGAATACCCGCCCCATACCGGCTTTTTACTTTATTTTTATCTTTGAGATCGTGGAAGGCAACCACTGATTTTTTATTTTTTTCATAAAATGAAATGAATTCCTGTAGTGAAAATCCAAACAGATTATCCCCAGCAATGACCAAAAGATCATCGTCCAGGCCTTCCTGACGCAGGAAAAAATGGAGATCGCCGACCGCACCGAGCCGGTCTTGATTAGTGCAAGTCCCATCATCAATGATGTGGATTGGTTGTGGAGAGGAATAATTTTTTCCCCATTGCACAAATTGGGGATAAAAGCGATGATTGGTGATGATGCTTATTTGAGATATAGTGTCTACTTTTTTTATTTTCTCCAGGATATGTTCAATGATGGTCTTGTTTCCTACTTTTAAGAGTGGCTTGGCCTGGTTCTCCGTCAAAGGATAAAGACGAGTCGCATATCCCGCCGCTAATATCAGCGCTTTCATCAGAAAAGAATGGTTTAAAGAAGGTTTAAAAGGGTTGTGGAAGACGATTTTAGGAAAGGATTCATTTTTCATAATTATTTAAAAAGAGGAAGAAAGCTTCCGACTGTGATAGGCACTGCTGTCATTTTAGCTGGAGGCTTAGGAACGAGACTGCGCCCGCTTACTGAGACTATCCCCAAACCACTCCTGCTCTTGCGAGGAAAACCAATTTTACTTCATATCATCGAAAACGCTAAAAGGTACGGAGTAAGAACATTCCTTCTTTCCATTGGCTATCGGGCACAGCAGGTTGTCGATTACTTTGGCGATGGAAGTTCCTTAGGAGTGCAGATCCAGTATGCTGTAGAAAAAGAACCCTTGGGAACAGGAGGATCAATCAAAGGAGCAGCGGCTAAATTCAAAGAGCCATTCTTTCTGCTCTGGGGGGATAATCTTACCGACATAAACCTGCGGGAGATGCATCAGGCGTATCAGGAACATCAGGAAGGAGTCACCATGGCGCTCACCCCTCGGGAAGATGTAGAACATTTTGGAGTAGCCGCGCTGGAAGGAAATAACATCATTACATTCATCGAAAAGCCCCGGCGGGAAGAAGCGCCTTCTAATTTGATTAACGCTGGTGCGTTCATTATTACTCCTGACTGCTTGGAAATGCTGCCGGAAGGGAAATCTTCCATTGAAAAGGACTGTTTTGAAAAATTAGCTCCCCTGAGGAAAATTCAAGCGTATATCCATGATGGCCAATGGTTTCCAACCGACACCCTAGAGAAATATTATCATGCTGCCGCATTTTATAATCCGCCCATTAATTTCAAAGAAAAAAAATATATTATTGCAGATGTGGATGAGACTATCTGCCACAGCTGCCAGCAGATAACCATTCCGATGACCGAGCAGATTTCACGACTTATCGATAAAGGATTCCAATTTGCTTTTATCAGTGGAACCAAAGCTGATGATTTGCTGGAGATGATATCATCCAGGCTGCAAAAAGAGCATCATCTTCTGGCAACCACCGGCACGAAGTATGTACGAGTTACCGCCCAGGGAATAAAGCAGGCGCTGTACACTCACTTTTTACAGGATGAAGAAAAAAAAGAGATTATGGCTGCTTGTAAGAAACTCATCAACCATTTTTCCCTTGCGTCCATGACCACCGATGATGATCAGCTTCAGGATAGAGAATCGCAAATTACCTTTTCAGCCCTTGGCCGGCATGCTCCCTCTGAACATAAAGCCTCCTTTGACCCCAACGGTGAAAAAAGAAAAGAATGGATAAAATTCCTAAAAAAAGAGATTGGTGAAGAAAAGTACGATCTAAAAATTGGAGGAACTACTTCTATTGATATAACCAGAAAAGGACTGAATAAGGAATGGGGCATATTAGAATTTGCCCAGTTTAACCAAATTCTCCCCCAGCAAATCTTGTTCTTCGGAGATAAGCTCTACCCCGGGGGCAACGATCATCCAGCGACCAGAATAGTCGATTGCATCGCCGTCGTTAACCCGGAAGATACTTTGGAAAAACTGAGACAATTAGAAGCGAGCATATTTACAAAAGTCTGACCTTCACAAAGTATTTAAACCAAAATTAAGCTGGTTGACTGATGACGATTGCACGTAAGAGCAAAGAACCAATCTTGCCTCCTGCAGAAAATACCCCCCCGCTGGAGATTGAAACTGCTATCAGCAAAGAGAAAATTGAGGAAGAAGTTTCCCAGTCCGATGGAAGAAATATCCTTATTTTAGTGGGAGTTATTGTTGGTTTATTCCTGCTCTCCCTCGGAGGATTCACGGTCTATAATCAGCTCACTGCTGCTGGGGTGGTAAGCGTTGACGACTTGCATACCCAGAATCTCCAGGGAGAATTAAATCAAGAGGAAGGATACGTCTACAACGGCTTTAGTTTTGTGAAAGTGGATGGGTTATGGTGGACGGAACTCAATAAGTTTGGGACCAGACTGAAAATACCCCTGCATTTTGGGCCGCAGGAAGTAGAATCCATACCATTGCAAGGAAATTTAGACCCCGCTTTTAATGAAGGCGGGAAAGTGTTTATTGCCATCGATCCCAAAGTTCGGGATAAATACTATTCCTTAGCGCTTTCGGAATTAAGTTTCAATGTAGTAAAAGGAATGGACCGCCTTCCCGTCGGCTCTTGTACGGAAAACGACTGGGCCTGTGATAATAGGACTATCATCAGCTGCCAGAATAATACCCAGAACCAACCAGTAGTAGAATTAGCCCTCAGTGAAGGCTCTGCTAAGATAGAAGCGATTGGCACCTGCCTTAAAGTAACCGGCAATGGATATGATATTGTCAAAGCAGTGGATAGGTTATTGTATAAGTGGTACGGAGTGATGGGATAGAATTATCAAAAAATGAACAAAAAAGACCTCGCCAAGCTCATTGAAGATGATCCTTGGATGATGAAAGCGTTGAAAATTGCCGCAAGTCTTAACTTGCCCGATTGGTGGTTGGGGGCCGGGTTCATCAGAAGTAAAGTTTGGGACTACCTCCATGGATACAAAAAAAGAACTCCTCTTCCCGACCTAGATTTTATTTATTTCGATACAAAAGATTTTTCAAAAAAAGAAGCGTCGAAATTTTCAACCAAAGCTGAAGAGCATTATCAGAAAATTTTAAACAAAAAAATGCCAGAAGCTGCCTGGTCGGTAACCAATCAAGCGAGAATGCATTTGTTTCACCGCCATAAACCTTACCGAAATTCTTCTGAAGCTTTATCTTTTTGGGTTGAAACAGCAACCTGCATTGGAGCGAAGCTGAGTGCAAAAGGAAAAGTTGTTTTAACAGCGCCAAGAGGGATGAGGGATTTGGTTAACTTGATTGTCCGCCCCATACCAGAGCATCAAAATAATAGGTCTCTTTTAAAAAAAAGAATCAAAGAAAAAAAATGGCTCACAAAATGGCCCAAGCTTAAAGTAGTTTAGCTCTACCTTCTCAACCCCAATACCTCCAACTGCCCCCCGCTACGCACGGTAACCAGCCTAAAATTAAGCCCAAGTTCCAAAACTGCTTCCATCACTGCCATATGCTCTTTTCCTGTTCCTGAGGCAATATTCAGAGCCACTTCCAGATCGCTCACTTTGCTATGAAGCTGTTTTTTGATATCCTCAGCAATATCCTGAGTTTCCCGTAGAAAATCAACCACAATCAATTCCGCATTAGTCGGAAGTGAAGTGAAATTTTCCCGCCCAAATTGGTTAGTTATTAAGAATATCTTACTCCAAGACTGGGACTGCATGATTCTATTAACTTCACTCCAAGTTCCTTTTCCGGAAGATAATACCGCAATAAGAGTAGGCATATCCCTTACGGGAAAGGGCAAATATTTAAACTCTGCGGTGGCCGAACGTAATGGCCATCACTTTCTCCGTTGCTTTAGTGCCCTAGAAACTACCTTTTAACCAAAATACCCAGTTAATCATTCTTAAATGATAATAAAAGTTAAAAAAGAATGACGGTATTTACAGCTAAAATTATAAAAAAGAGGAGGTTATAGAAAAATGGCTCAACCGGTTAAAAAATTAGCAAACACAGTAATAGCGTACTCTTTTACTGTTGGGGTGGTTATTGCACTAGTGTTAGGATTGGTGTCCGGCCTGGTTACGCAATGGGTACCAGCTTTGACCAGCTTATTAATCCTGGCTGGGGTTGTGGTAGGGTTCTTTAACATCACACCAGCTGAAACGAAGGACTATGTGCTGTTTGTAACTGCGGTAGTTATCGTGATTAGCTTAGGCGGCAACACCTTAGGTCAAGTGCAGTATGTAGGGGATTATCTGTCTAGGATTTTGACATCGATTCTCGCCTTCATCCTGCCCTCAGTGATTATCGTGGCTATAAAGGCGATTATCAACTTAGCTAGAAACTAAGTTTATTTTTTCTTTCTTTTTTATGCTCATCAGCTTCTTTGAAGAGTTTCCAACCGCAGAGAATCTCCAAAAAGTAAAACAAGTCACGTGGAGAACAAAGGTATATCTGGCTGCGAAGAGCGTTTCACAGTTTAATGGATATACAGCCAATATAACCAGCAAAAAAGTGCAGGAAGTCGTCTATTGGCCGATTCTCAGCCGTCAAGAAGGCTACTGGATTTCCCCTTTCTCGGAACGAAAAGCACTTGAGAAATTATTTTGGGAACTCCATGGAAAAAACATCCCGGTGATGCTGGATCTAGAGCTCCCCACCACCCAAAATCCCTGGCTGTATCTCACCCAAGCTCTCAATTTTCCATCTAACAAAAAATTAATTACAAATTTTATCTCAACTTACCAAGGCCAAATTTACCAGGCAGAATATTACCCGGAAGGAAAACGCAATCAGCGCCTGCTCCAGTTTTTGGGACTGCACTATCCCCAGCCAAAAGTAAAAGTGATTAAAATGTTATATCATTCCTTACACCACTTTAGCGAAGATTTTCTTCGCCGCCAACTACAGCAAGGCCAGCAAGTCTGGGAAAAGAATTTTGTGGTGGGCATGGGCACCATCACCAAGGGAATTCATGGAAACGAACCGCGCTTGTCAGCCCAACAGCTGGAGAAAGACCTAGAATTAGCTCAAAAGATGAAAATTCAAGAAGTGGTTCTCTTTCGGCTGGGCGGACTGAATAAGAAGTATGGAGAAATTCTGAAGAAATATGCTCAATAGATTAAGCGTGGGAATCGCCTCCTTGTTTTATTGTCACCAGGCATGCTTCAGGAAATACATAAACCGGGGTTCCCAAAGCAAGGATTTAAGAACAATGGGTAAGGGATTCTCCCGAGTATGGGTTTCCAGCACTTTCTGGATCCTAGGCTGATTAATATAATGAACCAACCGATTCCAATCGGTATCGCTAAACTTGTCAAAAATACGCCGTAACTTGAGATGTAAACCCATTTTAGAACGAACCGGCTGTACCTGCCTTCCATACTCTTTGCCATGAAGTAGGCAGTCAACCAGAATTTCCGCTTGTTTCAAGGCCGGAACTAGGCCGCCTAACGTAGTAGCTTTGACATACGACGAAGCATCACCCACTAAATAGCAGTTTTCCTGCTGTAATTCCTGCTCTGGCAAATAAATAGGAATAGCGCCAGCTTGGATCCCCAAGGGAATAAAATTATGTTTTTTCAAGAAGGCATCAAAGTACTGTTTGGTATTCTTGGTCGTTCCTACCCCTACCCTCGCTAGGGTAGCTGATTCCGGAACCACCCAGGCAAATAAGCCCGGGCAGACCTGTTCACCGAAATAGGTAGAATAGGTAGTTGAATCAAAATTGCCTGAAACCGTCGCCTGAATTCCGTAATAATTCTGCCGCTGGGCATGGTACAACCCGTACGCCTTGGCCGTCGGCGACAAAGGTCCATCCGCAGCGATGACGATATCCGGCGTTATGGTAACTTCTTGGTTATGGAGAGAATCTTTGATAACCAGATTTTTCCCTTCCTTGCGCCGGAAGGAATGATTTACCAAAATATGAGCGCCTTCTTTCCTCGCCAGTTCAGCAAAAAAAGTATCAAATTTGGTTCGGCACACTAAGTATTCCCTTTGGTTGATAGTCGTGGATTCCCCCCCCGGCGCATGCACTTGGATATGGGAAAAAGTATTCACCAGAAATGATTCCATCGGCAGGTTGAATTGATCAAAATCAGAGGTCAATAACCCGGTGCATTGGATGGGCGAACCTATCTGGGGATGATTCTCGTAAATAGTGACAGTTTTTCCCGCTTTGGCCAGCAAATACCCGGCATAACAGCCGATGGGCCCTCCACCAATAACGGCGATATTCATATCAAAATAAAGACGCCAAGAGGTATAAAAAGGTTATCGAACAAAGTAAGTAAAGTTATAAGTTTACAATACCTAGAAAAACAAAAAAAAGAATAAAAATAAAAAAAATGGAGGAAGATACAAAGATTAAGACTTAGTAATAAGTCTTATCTTCTTCGTCGTCTTTTTTCAATCTGCTGAATCCAATTATCAAGCCGATGATCACCAGTAAGACCACTAATACGATCAAGGCAATTTCTAACCCGTTTCGTAAGCTTGTCACATTGGTTGAATCAACCGCTTTTTGGACTACATTAGCGTTCAGTGAGATAGTTTGCAAGACGTCGCTTCCGGATTTTATGACCAGTGAAGCTACATGCTGGCCAGCAACGGCATCAGCTACGGGAGTTATTTCCACATACGTAACTTTGTTTTTGCCTGGTTCAAGAACCACCAAGTTTTCAGTTACTCGTGCGGTTCCCCAGCTGCCAGTTACAACTTCAACGCTGTAGGCTTTAGAAGTAGTCCCAGCATTAGTCAAGGCAACAGCATAGGTAGCGGTTTGCCCAGCGGCAACGTTTTGGGTTTCAGGCCCAACCGCAACCACTAAGGCGTCAGCAGAAGCGACAGCTGCAGCTTGTCTTTCATCAGCAACAACCTGAGCAGTGAAAATCTTAGTCACTGTTCTTCGTAGTCTGTCATATTGAGCAGTCACAACCACCTGATAGTCCCCAGCTTCCGCATTAGCAGGAATGGAAAGGAACATTTCCGGAACGTCTTCGTAATCAATGTTGTCGTCGTTGTTCACAACGTCAACATATTCAGTTGAGCTCACGCCTAAGGCGGGAATAGCAACAGTGACTTTAACGTCTCGTTGGTTTTTGTCACCGAAGTTTTCAAGCAGTACATTAGCCAGTAAAGATCGACCTGCTTTTACATTCAAGCTAGGCGAAAAGGACACATCAGCAATGTCGAATCCGTGTCTACTTGGCTCGAAGGCTAAAGGAATTTCTAATTCCCAAGCAGGGCTGTTTCGATCTAATACTCGAAGTCGTAAAGTATAATCGTTTTTTTCAACACCGCGAGGAACGGTCACATGTAAGGTTACATATTTAGTCGTTCCGGCAGCAAGGTCAAACAATTCAGTTGAGTCGCTGATATCTTCATCATTGGATACTTTATCATATCCGCTGATTTTAGCATCAACTTCAATATCATTAGCGCCAGTGCGACCAAAAGCAGTTAATCCTACTTTGATATCTAAAGCTTGGCCTTCTTCTACAGAGAGATGTTCAAATTCAAGTAGTCCAGTAACTGGATTTATGGCTACAGCAATCTCATCACCATTCACTTCTACACTCTTAAAATCTAATTGGGTGTTGTCTAAAGCACTTACAAAAGACAGACTTAACAGGCCTATGACGAACAAGGCCATTATGGTTAGCACCTTTCTCATTTTGTATCTTCCTCCACTATTTTGTTTGTTGTTTAACATTATACTAGTCATCCACCATCTTTTTTAAGTACCTAACCACTCAAAACGACTAGTGGTATATAAATGTTTCGATAGTTGAGTATTTAAAAGTGATTACATAAGATAACTATTTTAAAATGGTTATCCTATTGCACAAGTAATACCCGATAGGCAGTTTCATGGAACAGGTCATTGCCAACAGTCACTTTGACTAGGTACTCGCCAGCCGGTGTAAATTCTGGAACCTGCATCTGCACACTACGGCTGGTATTTTGTCCTGGCCTTAAATTGAACTGGGATGTTGTAGATTGCCGCAGATTTAAGTCATAAATCATAGTTGTAATATGTAGGTTACTTAGTTTGATATCACCGTTGTTCACAACTTTAATAGCCACAAGAACCTCTTCGCCAGCTGCAACAACTTCTGATTCAAAGCTCACTTTGGCAATTTCCAAATTAGTATGCACATCCTGAACATGGATACTATATCTTTGAATGGTAGTAGCTTGACCATCGCTCACTGCCACCACGACAACTGCATCATCTTTATTCGCAGGAGTCCAATTGACCAATCCAGCAGCAGACATAGTCATTCCCAGCGGTGCTTGAAGTAAAGAGTACCTCAACACATCGCCATCAGCATCAGTAGCGGTTACTTGGTAACTATACAATTGACCTACCGTCGCATTGGTAATAGGTATTGAAGTGATAACCGGGGCATGATTACCTACAGGTGGAATAATAGGTTCACAGGCATCTCCTCGGGCATCGCCATAAGTATTTTCCTGCCCGGGATTAGCAATTGCAGGACAATTATCAGTTGCATCAGGAACTCCATCCCCATCCCTATCAGTAAGTCCTGGACGTAAGGTATCATTGACGGTAATGCGAATAGTCATGCTGGTCTGCAAGTCGCCATCCCTTTCCATCGCCCAAAAGGTAACGCTCTGGCCGCGCTGGCCATCCTGCGGAGTCCAGGTAAAAATTTGAGTTGCTTCATCATCAAAGACTGCCCCGCGAGGAAGATCTTCTACAAAATAATCCAATGAATCTCCATCCGCATCAGTCGCATGCACGGTAAAAGTAAGTTCTTGTCCTTCATCAACGAATTGGTCCGCAAGAGCATCAAAGACTGGTGCTTGATTAGTATCATGAGTACAGCCGTTGTCAAAGACCAAATCTCCGGCAGGGGTATTAGGGCATAAATCGATGGCATTGCAAACTCCATCAGCATCGGCATCAGCACACGCTGCGGCGGGTGAAACCGTAATAGTAATAGTAAATGCTTGATTTTCCTGCCCGCCCAATCCATCGTTGGCACGAACGAGTATATCATGATCGCCAACTTGGTAGGCCAAAGGTGTCCAAGTAATAACTCCTGTTGCCCGATTAATATTCATTCCAAGAGGAAACCGTGCTGGAGCTCGAACAGATTCGTAATAAATAGTATCTTCCACATCCGCATCAACAGCAGTAACACGATAACTATACTCAACACCAACTTGTGCTGTAGTAACTGGCACCGACGTAATTTGCGGTGCTCGATTAGTATCATGCACCGTTACCCTAAATTCATCTTCGGTAGAATTCCCGTGACTATCAATAGCTTCTACTACAAAACGAATGGAACTCGTAACATTGGGGTGAACCACCAAGCCGTACGAGGGAGTAAATTGAAATTGCCCTGTTCCGTTGCCGTTATCAGTAAATTGAGCACCATTGACCCAAGCTAAAGGGAAGTCAACACAGGCTCCAAAGATACAAAATAAACGTTCCGATACTCGCAAGGTAATTCGATCATTTTCAATATCCTGAGCCAGAACAGGAACAACCAGAGTTGCCCCTTCATTCACTTGTTGGTCAGTAATAGACTGCAAGAGAGGGTTTCTATTAACTGGCTGTGGATTGGGAAATGGAGTTGGATCGCAGGCATCGCCAAGACGATCCCCATCGGTATCTGCCTGAGCAGGATTAGCCACTAGAGGGCAATTATCACTAACATCAGGAATGCCATCACCATCAGTATCAGCAACAGGAACAGCTTGGTCACAGGCATCGCCTACTCCATCGCCATCAGCATCTGCCTGTGGCAGGTTGTTTGGTTGAAAGGGATTATAATTTTCTGGCGGATTAAAGATAGCCGGACAATTATCTAAACCATCACGGATCCAATCATTGTCATCATCATCATCGCAGGCATCGCCCAGACCATCTTGGTCAGTGTCTAATTGAGTAGGGTTAGACCGACGTTCACAATTGTCATCATCATCAGGAACGCCGTCTTCATCAGTATCTGGAACCGGTGGTGGAACAATAACTGCTGGCGTAACCTCCAACTGCAAAAGAGTCTGTGCTGATCCCCCCACATTCTCTGCCAGGATATACACTTCATACTGTCCATCTAATCCATCGGTATCCACTGGAATAACACTACTATAAGAATCATTGATATTGTCGACAGGAATTTGTTCATCTGCCAGAGTTGAAATAATATTTCCATTCTGCAATACTTGTACCAATAAATGAAAATTTTGAACACTGCTTACGAAGATACGAATTTCAGGTTGCTCGCCTTGCTCTACAGTCTGATTGCCACCATCCACACCGTTCCAAACGGCAGTTAAGGCAATAGTCGGGCTATCTGCAAGAGCAACTGATGCTAAAGCAGAAAGTACCAATAGTAAAAGTAATCCAATTCCTACTATCTTCATGGTGGTTTTATTCATTTGTATTCCTCATCTATTTTGTCAGAGAGTCGAAATCTCCAACACCTCAAAACCACCACGAATTTATTGTAAACTTACCAGTGTATTCCGATAACTGATTTTATAGCTGCCCCGGAGATATCATCCCGAGATATGTCATACCCTGCTGCCAACGTCGCAAAATATCTATTGGATCGCACCGTTGCGTCAATCTGAGGCACTAGGGAATAAGCATTTTGCCGCGCTTCCTGTTCGTCCTCAATATGATGAGGCTGGCCGACAGCAGTTCCATTGTGACGCAATTGCCCTTCTCTCTTTTTTGTCGTTGCAGTGACGCGCTCACCAAAATAGGCATTCGCACTGACTCCCGTGTTGAATGAAAAAGGACGCCCCCGCATAGCCCAGCGAACTAATTCCGGTGATTCTACTCGAACTCCGGCAAAGGAATGATATGCTGTAGCATGATTATCTTGAGTAGTAAGACTAGCTTCTTCTTCATATCCATCTCCTAATGGCTTGGGAGCAAGAGCAGTACGTTGAGCACGACCAGCATAGGTTGATTCTCCACCGATAAAGGCTCCGCCTTGGACTCCTACTCTCCAGCTAGCGCCATACGATGCCAGCACCTGGGCTACCACTGACGATGCGCCGTGGTATTCAAAGCCAAGCGATGGTTCCAGCGTCAAAGCATTACTTCGAATGCGTACCACTTTCTGCCCTTCACTTTCTGCCGATTCATCGATGAGTGTTTGAATTCGTCCTTGTTTGACTGCTTCCGATTCAGTTAGATTTTGAGCGATTAAATCTCGCAGTTCAGTAGATAAAAGAATATAATTCTCACGGGCAAAATCGCACCTTCCCTTCAGCTGCTTCAAAGACTTCGCGGCGTCTTCCGAAAGCTGCGTTCCGGATGTTTCTTTTACTTTTGCATCATACTCCGCACAGTTATTTTCAGCTAATTCTACGGCTGCTTTGAGTCCAGCAACTTCCTCTTCTAAGGCACTATGCACCAGACGCAACGGTGAGTCCTGATTTTCAATTTGAAGCTCTCGAAGAATAGATTGATAATCCGCGGCAATATCACTGGTATACACTGGCCGAAAGGAAAGAGCGCCGGTATCAGCAGAGTTATCTTCTTCACCAAAAGCAGGAAATGGAACAGCTAACGCTAATGCCATGAGAGATGATATCACTTGGTTTTTTTTCATTGTCGTAATAACCCCCATAATTTATCGATTAAGTTTAATTTCAATGCTGGCGCCCGCTGGATAACGCTCAGTATGGTACTGTTGTTCTACCCAGGCCGTAAACTGGCTTTTTACGCTTCCGTAACTGGTATCATGGGAAGAAGCGCTGGACATGAGATCAAATAAATCTCCTGGCCGTTTGATGATAACCGTGCCCCCAATGCCTCGAATATACTCAGCAGTGATGTCCTGAAGAGCAGAAGGATCAGCAATATGGTCTTTAATTCGAAAATACAAGCTATTCCCGGTATTAACATACCGAACTACTTCCCTCACTACTGCTGGTCTTCCGGAAGATGCTGCTGCTTTTCGTTCAGCATCCGCCAAGCGCGTTCGAAGATCAAGAGTGACGTTTCCAGCTGTCTCTGCTTCTGCCCGTTGCTGGTCAATAGTCGTTTTCAAGTTTCGATAAACCGCTTTAAAATCATTGGATGCTCCATCCGCAATTCCATCACCGGTCCAATCCACCGGCTCAACAGAGATACCCCTTACATCCCTAGTTTGAGCTAGATCATCCTGCGATTGAGCCAGTTCATATTCCAAATCAGCAGCTTCACTCCTAGCTGAATCCAATTGTTGTTGTAATACACTTCTATTTACATGTATATTGCTCATCTCTTGAAAATATAATGCCCGCAATTCCGCCAAAGTAAGGTCTCCTTTTCCATCATTATCCATATCTACTCTTTGAGAGAGATATTTTTTTTCATCACTGGTTCTTTGATGATATCTGCCGAGAGAATAACCACCCATAGCTAAAGTAGCAACCGCACCGAAACCTGCGAGAGCTATCCCTATCAACTTAAAATCATAGGTGATACGAGAAGTAACTCCTGATTTTTCAACATGTTTTGGCATATGCGTCGTTTTAATACCATAGTCACGTTTACCTCGGCCACGAGAAGGTCCTACAGGAGTTGCCGGAGCAGCAATTGGTTCTTCCGCTGGTGGGGCAATAGTATCATCACGGCCAAATTCAGTAAGACCTGATTGAGCGGTAACCAGTGCATCCAGAGAAGGGGGAACTTCTGCCGGAACTGGCACAGCTACTGGATTTGCTTGAGTAATATCAATTTCTCGAAATTCAGCACCTTGAGGAATATCTTCTGGTCGAGCTACTCGTTGCCAGACATCTGCTGTGCCCAGCATTTTCCATTCGTATTCAATATGTGATTGTTGAATTTCTTCCGGACTTAGCGTTGAGAGTGATGGTAGCGTCGACGCATGACCAACACTATTTTCTAAATTAGCTGCCGCACCACCTACAACTAATGATGGAGCTTCTGCCGGAACTGGTTCAGCTGCCGTGGTTGGTTCAACTCTTTCCGGAGCAATCGTTGAGTCATAACCAACCTTATTTTCCGGAGCAGCTGCAGCGCCACCAAGCATTAAAGAGGGATCGGTTGCCGGTGATGGAGACAGAATTGCTGCCGGTTCTGCTTCTTCAATAGAAAGATCAAAGTCGCCTTCTGTTGGTTGTGTTGATGCAGCCGGATATAATCGTGCCCGCAGTGCATCGGCAACAGAAAGTAATGGTACTTCAATATCATGAGCCCCCTCGCGTTGATACCACCTTCTTGTTTCGCTAGCAACAAGTGTATAATAACCTTCTCGTTCCAAAATTGGTGCTAAAAAAGTGTCATCAAAATCGGGATGTGTTTTTCTCAACTCTGCGACTAAGTCTCCATATTTGCCAACTTTTCTTTCTAAATTATCAGTCATGCATTCTCACCGCTACCATAATACTACCTAAAAGTAGATACCCCTATATAAAGGTTTTGTTTGAATTGCTCACACTAAGTAGTAACTAAAAATAAGTTATTGAATATACACATTAAAGGATATACTTAGATATTAGTTACCGCTGAAAAACAATATTCTCAATTGAACCACAGCTGCCATACCATCCCGGCAGCAAACATGACCATAATAATAGTTCCCAGCACCCGATGCCGTGGCAGAGAGTACTCCGGTTTTCTATCTCCCAGGGTTTTTGATTTCCAATACATCAAGACGATTAAAATGCCATCTAAGCCTCCGGCTATAGCACCAGTTAAACCAAGCACCGTAATAAACGTAGTAAGGCCGAATAAGGTTATCAGCAGAGGAATAGCTAACGTCAACAGCAAAGAGAAAGTCCGGGGCAGCTTATAATCGTAACAATAGATTTCAGTAAGCGCGATGCCTAAGGTAAGCGACGAAGTAAACATCGCCAGGACTGCCAGTATATTTGCAAAAATCCCTAAAGCCGGCAGGGAATAGATGCTCAGGGCGATGGTCGCAATGCGCTCATTAGGAGCTAAGAGTTCAAAATTATCCCATCCGACAATGCCGATAATGATGGCAGTAAAGAAGATGTAAATAATAATGGGCAGAGTTGAGCCGATGATGATCGCTCTCTTCATCTTTTTCTTTTCTGCCCCTAATTCTTCCTGCAGCTCGGGAATAGCCGCCGAGCCAATATACGCAAAAAGCACCACCCCATAAGGCACTAAGAACTTGCTGAAATCAAGATAGGTTAAATTCTGCGGGTTTATCTGATGGAAAGACAGCACGCCGATGGAAACCACCACCACCACCAGCAAAGTGATCAAAATTAATTCTGATTTTCCGGTAGCCTTAATGCCCTGATAGATAATAGAGGAAATAAAGGCAAAATAAATCAGGGTAAACACCAAAGGGCTGCCAAAGCCAAAGATAGTGCGTAAAGCCTCCCCCTCCCCGATTAAATACGCCGTAAGAGCGCCATAGATTCCAAAGACCATGCTGAAGGTCATTAATAGTTTTCCCCCTTTGCCAAGATACTTTTCAGCATACCCCGTCAGCTGATGCTGCTGCTTGGTTCTCAGCACCACTTCTCCCGCAAAGAGATTCAGGAAGAGAAAAGCGACGCCAATGGCCATCAACAAAATTAACCCATAGAAAAAACCGGTTTGGGCGATAACGTAGGGTATCCCCAGAATTCCCGCACCGATGATAGTGCCCATCAAGGTAGTGGTAGCCACTGCTGATTTATGGTTGGCAAAGAAACTATCGATGAATCCACCTCTTTGTGACGACATAGGAGAAGAAGAGACTATCAGGTTTATATATATTGTGTTGAATGGTAGGGGATAATTATTCTATTGAAAAAAAAGAAAAGTGGGGACGCCGAGATTCGAACTCGGATCAGAAGCTAACCTCAAGGAAGATGTTTATCATCGCTTTTCAGCTCAAATTTCCATTACTGGAGGCTCCTATTTTGGACAGTGCCTATAAAAGACACTTCTAGCCATTATACTACGTCCCCGCAAAACAGGAAAAACGAAGCGGTTTTATTAAGGTTTTGGGTGTTTCGGCTGCAGTGGAATAATTGCCCAGGCGATAAGATACGCCAGCAGCCCCGCCCCCATGGAAAAGAGAGTAAGAATAACCCACAGCACCCGAACAATAACCAGATCAATTTCAAAATAATCGGCGATGCCGGCACAAACTCCGCCAAGGACTTTATCTTTCTCGCTGCGGTACAAACGTTTAATTGGCTTGGGCATAAGATTAAGATAATCACCAAATATAAAAATGTTTTGCGAAGTTTTAAATCCTCTCTCCTTTTCCAATGACTAATGATAACTTTAGACGGCTCCTTTGGCGAAGGCGGCGGAGCCTTAGTGAGAACTGCCTTAGCGCTCTCCGCCTTAACCGGCCAGGAATTCAAGGTCATTAACATCCGTGCTAATCGCCCGGAAAGGGGATTGAAAGCCCAGCACCTAGAAGCAATTAAAGCTTTACAACAAATGTGCCGGGCAGAAACCAGCCCCATTGAGATAGGATCAACAGAATTCTGGTTCCAGCCGGGAAAAATAAGGAGGGGAGAATATTCCATTGATATTGGAACAGCCGGAAGTATCACTCTCTTGCTCCAGGCTTTAATCCTGCCCAGTCTATTTGCCCCAGGAAAAGTTACTTTCCATATTACCGGTGGAACTTGCGGCAAATGGCAGGCCTCAGTGGATTATCTGCAAAATCTCTTGCTCCCCCACCTGCAACGGTTTGTGGAAAAAATAGAATTGAAAATTATAAAACGAGGATACTATCCTGCTGGAGGCGGAGTATGCACCTTAGAAATAAGTCCCCGCTTCAAGCTGAAAGATTTTTCCAGCGTGGCTGCCTTTTTGGAAGAACTGGAAAAAAAAGTTGCTGATATATGTTTAGAAGAGCAAGGGAAGCTGGAGCAGATTAGGGGAGTGGCCAATATCTCCATTGAATTAGGGCATCAGGAAGTTGGAGAACGTATCGCCCAAACTGTTGAAGTTTATTTTAAAAAATATCAAGTGCCGGTCAATATACGGGTTGAATACGCCGCAGCCAAAAGTGTAGGGGGGGAAATTGTTATCTGGGGGATTTTCAGCCGCCAGGGAAAAGTTGATTATGATAATCCGGTGATGTTAGCAGGTGATGCCTTGCTGGAAAAAAATAAAAGTTCAGAAGCAATCGGGAAAGAAGCTGCTGAAAAATTAGAAAAAGAAATACAAAGTGGCGCCGCTGTCGATACCCATTTAGCTGACCAGTTGATCTTTTTTATGGGCTTATTGCCCGGCTCTTCCATCATCACCCCGGCTATCGCCAGCCACACCCAGACCAATATGTACGTGACAGAACAATTTTTACCGGTCGCATTTGCTATTGATAAAAATAAGATTACGGCGCAAAAAAAAAGAAGGGATGAGCTAATCTTTTTTTCATCTTTCTCCAGCTCAACTCCTAAAAAGATTTATAAAGAAGCGTCAGTTTGAACCTGAATATGGAAGGAAAAATTTGTGTTTCATGTAAGAAGAAAATAGCCAATGACTCCGGAAGTGTTACTCTCCCCTGCCCCAAATGCGCTGGTTACCAGTTGGTTCGATGCTCCAACTGCCGTAGGAATGGGATACGCTATACCTGCCCTGGATGTAATTTCATAGGGCCAAACTAAAATGCTATTCTTCAAGAGAGTAAGAGATATTTTGCTCACGCCACAGCAGTATTTCCAAAGGATAAAAAAAGAAAAGCTGCGGGAAGTACTTATTTTTTATCTCATTTTTACGGTATTAACTGCTGTTCCAGCTTCGTTATATTACCTGCAGCAATTCCTTCTGCCAGCACGATGGCTGCCCGCAGCGGTAGTTGTTGATTTATTGTTAAGCTTTGGTGGAATTTTTCTTTTTGGCGCTTTGGTCCATCTCTGCCTGCGAATCTTGGGCGGGAAAGGAAATTATTATGATACGTTAAAAGGATATATCTATGGAAGTACCCCCAATATGCTCTGGAGCATTCCTTATTTACTCATTACTTTAGCCTATCCCTCAAAATTATTGAATATACTGCTTACCATCGTGGCGATCTATTCCCTCTACCTTCAAGTTACTGGATTATCCGTCTTACATAAAATCAGCAAGTGGAAAGCTTTCTTTGGGAGCGTTATGCCCTTCCTTATTATTTTTGTTTTTGCTTTAGGTATCGCACTGATTGTCGGCGTTATCATGGCTATCTTAGCCGGAGGAATATAAATGGCGCGCGCAATTATTACATTTAAACTTATGCCCGAATCACCAGACGTTGATTTAGAGCCCATTAAAGAGAAAGCCAAAGCTATCGCCAAAGAGAACGGTGCTTTAGGAGAAATGCTCATCAAAGAAGAGCCTATCGCTTATGGATTAATCGCCGTTTTGGTACTGGCTATGTACAATGTCGAGACGGCTGACTTTGATGCCATCGCCGCAAAAATGGGAGAAATACCTGATGTACAATCAGCAGAAGTAGCCAAGATGGATCTGGCGCTGGGATAGATTTTTATAGTTGGTCTCACTTCTTATACGTATGAGCCTTGATGAAGCTATAGAAGAGATGCAATCTGTAGATAGGGCAGGGGTATTCCGGTGGCCAAAAAATAAAGCACTTGCAAAGACGCCTCTTCTTCTGTCAAAATATCAACGGGATAAAGATAATGTTACCCGTATGCATCAGCTCGTTGAGCGAGATAATGCACTGATCCTCCAAACCGATGAATATAAACCTGCTCTTCATAAATGGCAACGATACGCCGAAAAGTATTTAGGGGGAAAAGAGTTTACAGAACCGGAGATTCATGCTTTTTATGATGCACATCAAAAATTACTGAGCTTTTATAGACAATTCTGTTAATTAGAGTAAAAAGATTAATAAACTCTAAGGTTTTTCTGTTCTCCCATGAATAAAAAAGATGGGCGAAGTATCACTAGGGAAACGCTAGAATATTTAAGAAATCAATCGATAAAGTTATGGAAGAAAGGCAAAAGCATAGAAGACATATCTGAGTTCTGTGGTGTGCATTTCACTGTAGTTTACAAATGGATTAGAGTTTACAAAAAAAATGGATTGAAGGGGCTTAAGAGAAGAAAAGCAAAGGGTGCGGAACCAAAACTAAACAAAGAAGACAAACTCCTGATTGTCTCTTGGTTAAGAAAATCTGCCTTGGAGTTTGGCTTCGAAACCCCATTGTGGGATTGTAAACGAATCCAAACAATGATTAAAAGAGAACTAAACAAAAGTATTTCGATTTCAAATTTATGGGAAAATCTTCGTAAATGGAATCT
>Ga0209541_10004520_pt1 | contig 24638 bp, 34 predicted proteins | sample RifCSPlowO2_01_FD_184027 | JGI IMG/M metagenome (GOLD analysis project Ga0209541, IMG submission 184027) | Groundwater microbial communities from Rifle, Colorado - Rifle CSP2_plank lowO2_0.1 (SPAdes) (version 2) | ecosystem: Environmental > Aquatic > Deep subsurface > Groundwater | place... | reverse complement strand
ACGGTCCACTCCTTCGCGAGCCCCGGGAGCGCCAAAAGCAGGCCATCGACGAGCGCCTGGCCGAGTTGGGGTAGCTATTTATGTCCCCCTGTAAGGGGGACGACGTAGTGTGTCCAGCCGGCACCAGCCGGCTTTATATAACCCTTTTTCCAAGTCATCCGTATGAAGTACAGTTGCGAGAACCGGTATGGGCGGGTGTACCGCGGCATCTTGAAGCAACTCGAGGAAAAGGGTTCCCTGGTCTTCCAGCAAGTGGACCCCCCGGAGCTCGGCGTGGAGACCGCGGGAAAAATCGCGAAGATTGCAGCCGAGTCCGGCATCGATGCCTTTGCCGTGGGAGGCTCGGTGGGCGCGCAAGGCAAGCTCCTCGACGACGTCATCCTGGCCCTCAAGGAAAACTCCAAGCTGCCGGTCATCCTGTTTCCCGGCAACATCGCCACGATTTCCAAGCACGCGGACGCCGTCTACTTCATGTACGTCATGAACTCGCTCGACCCCTATTGGAGTACGGGCGCGCAGACCGCCGCGAGTTACCCCATCAAGCAATTGGGCTTGGAAACCATTCCCACCGCTTACATCATCGTGGAACCCGGCAGAGCCGTTGGCTGGATTTCGCGTGCGCAAACGGTTCCCCGCCATCTCCCCTACCTGGCCGGCATCACCGCGCTGGCCGGCCAGTACATGGGCGCGAGCCTTGCGATTCTTGAATCCGGTGGCGGCGCCGAGAGCCCCGCTCCCAGGGACATGATTGCCTACACGCGCCAGTTGGTCGACATCCCCATCGTGGTCGCGGGCGGGGTGCGCGATGAAAAGTTCGCGTACGAGTCCGTCAAGGCCGGGGCCGACATCCTGCATGTTGGAACTGCCATCGAGAAAGCCAACGGCGACCTGGGCAAGTGCAGGCAACTCATTTCCGCGCTCTGCAACGGCGCGAGAAAAGCCGCGAAGGAAAGAAAATAGCTTAATTTTATATATTTGGTCGCACCCTTTTCTTTCATGGCCTTCGGCAGGCGACCCCCTCCAACCGTTCCCTTGCGTGGACATAAGCACCTGTTCGAGCCGCCTCATGATTCCAATGCCCGCTGGGTGCGGGAAGTGATGGCCGTCGAGCGCTATCATGCGCCAAGCGTGAAGAAACTCCTGGCCCTCAACTCTAGGCCAAGGTCGGTGCTTGCCGCCGCGTGGTTCCTTCCACGCCACCAACTCGCCGCGCTCACAAACGTTCTTGGCGTGCCGCGCACGCAGGCAATCCTCACAGACTGCTTCGTGCCGCGGAACCTGCCCCGCACCCGCGCCAACCTGGCTTTCCTCGAGCGCGTGTTGGATGACCTAAATCCGCGGGACGCGGAGAAGTTCTTGGCCACCGCCGGCCTGCGGGACGCGCAGGTTCTGACAACGGCCTTTCCGCCGTCACGGGCCTGGGCCTTTTACCTGGAAGCCGGCAAGCAAGCCGTGAATGCCCTGTTGAAGAAACTGCCGCCGGCCGAACACTCGCACTTGTGGGACGAGGTGGGACCCAAACGGCTGGCCAAACTCCTCGCCGCCCTGCCGGTGAAGAAGGCCCGCGTCCTGTTGCGTGTTCGCCCGCACCAACTGGTTTTGCTGTTAGCCCATTTAAAGCCGGCCAAGATTTGGGAGTTTTACGAGCAAGGCATTTTGCCCGATGTGGTCGCGGAACTCACTCGTATGTTGGCCCAGACACAAAAATCAGGCGAGCCAGCCGTGCCGGCCAAACCGCCTTCCAAGTCGCGGACGCGTCGCCACTAGCCCCACTCCACGCCGTTTTCCTTGAACTCTTCGAACATCTTGGCTACCGCGGCCTTGGCGTCGTACTTCGGCTTCCAGCCCAGGGCTTTTATCTTTTCAATCGAGTATTCCCGGTTGCGCACCACGCGGTCGACGTGCTGAGGTAAGAGAATGGACTTTTTTCCCGTGACCAGGCTCTGCGCCAAGAAAACATAGGACAGGGCTTTCGCCGCCACGGGGGCCAGCGTTTTCACGGGCTCTTTCCTGCCCAGCTGGTGGTTGATTTCCTCGTAGATTTCGCGGAGCGTGCTCGGCTTTTCCTCGGCCACGATGTAGGTTTCGCCGATGGCGTCCTCTCTTCCCAACAGCCCGGCCAAGGCCTCCACCAGGTCGTCCACGTACACGATTTGCCACCGGTTTTTCCCCGACCCAATCAATGGGAAACCCTTTGCGACCTGGTCGATTATTTTCCGCCAGTACTCGTTGGCGCCCAAGACCAGGGCGGGCCGGACAATGGTCAGGGGCAGCACTTCCAGGTAAGCATGCACGAGTTTCTCGGCTTCGGCCTTGCTTTGCTCGTAACCCGTTTCCGGGTGGAACGCCGCGTTCTCGTCAATTTTTTCCCTGGCTTCGCCGTGCACGCCCACCGTGCTCACGTGGAGGAACCGTTGCACGCGTGCCTGGGCCGCGGCCTCCAACACGTTCTTCGTTCCGTTCACATTGACTTCGAACAGCCGCTGCCTGCCAGCCGTTTCGTCGATGAGAGCAGCCAAATGGCAGACCGCGTCAAAGCCCCTTACCTGCCGTTCGACGTTGGCTTTGTCCGCGATTTCGCCCTTGAATTCCCGCACATAGTGGCCGCGCTTCCGCAGCAAGGCCACGAGCTTGCTTCCAATGAAACCGTCTCCCCCCGTTACCAGTATGCGCATGCGAATCCAGGTAATTGGCCTGGAAACCCATTATTAACTTTTTGCCAGCTCCTTTCCGTATGCCTGAACCCATTCCAGTCGATGGCGCGGCCGGCGGCCAGGTCCTGCGCACGAGCCTGGCCTTGTCAGCGCTTACCGGCAAACCGTTCACGATTTCCTCGATTCGCTCCAACCGCCCCAACCCGGGGCTCCAGCCCCAGCACTTCACGGCCGTGAAAACGCTTGCCGAAACCTGTCACGCGGAAATCGAGGGCGCGGTCAAGGAAAGCAGGCAGCTGACCTTCAAGCCTGGGAAGGTGCGGCCTTCCTCGCTCCAGGTCAACATCGGTTCGGCGGGCAGCGTGACGCTGTTGTTGCAGGCCCTCTTGCCTCCTTCCCTGCGCGAGGAAGTCCGGCTGCGCGTGATGGGGGGAACGGATGTTCCCTTTGCTCCTCCAGCCAACTACTTTTCCGGGGTCCTGCAGCCCGCCTTGAAGGCGTTCGGCGTGCACTTCGAGTTCTCGTTGAACAAGCGCGGTTACTATCCCAAGGGTAATGGCGCCGTTTCCTTCAAGTCCGTTCCAGGCCGGCTTCCCTTGAAGGCCGTTGACTTCACGGAACTCGGCCAACTCCAGTCCATTCAATGCGTTTCCCACTGTGCTTCCCTTCCCCGGGAAGTTGCCGTCAACCAGGCAAGGGCCGCGCACAAGAAGCTCGAGGAATTCGACTGCGAGTGGATTGAATCCATTGAGGCCGCGCCGCATTCCGATACGATTGGCAGCGGCCTTGACTTGCTCGCCTGCTTTGACAATGGAGCTCACTTGGGCGCGAACGCCTTGGGCGCGAAGGGCAAGCCCGCAGTGACCGTGGGAGAGGAAGCGGCCGTGCACCTCCTGAAATCCCTTCGCTCCCTTCGCCCCGTGGACGTGCACCTCGCGGACCAACTCATTCCCTTCATGGGCCTCGCGAAGGGCACTTCCTTCTTCCAGTGCGCGGAGGTTTCCCAGCACCTGCTTTCCAGCATCGCGGTGACCAAGCAGTTCCTGGACTGCGAAATTTCCATCGTGGGCGACCTCGGCCAACCCGGCCGCGTGACCGTGAAAGGCGTTGGGTTCGCTTAAGGCCGGAGCCTGGCCGCCAACAGCCAATCCACTCCCAGCCGCTTCACGGCCAAGCCCGTTAACCGGGTTTTCCAGCCCTTCAATGCCGTTGCGTCAAACACGTCCAACCCCTTGGCTCCGATTCTTTTCGGGGCCACGAACAACGCCAGCTCGTCCACCAACCCTGCCTTCAACAAGGCGGTGTTTAACTCCCTGCCTGCTTCCACCAGCACCTGGTTAAAGTCCGCATCGCCCAGCTCCTTCATTACCCACTTCAAGTCCACTTCCCCGTGTTTTTCTTTTCCAACAACCACTTCAACGCCCTTCCTTCCCTCCAATGCCTTGATTTTCTTCTTCGCGGCCTTTTTCGTCGTGAACACCACGGTTCGGCCTTCTTCTCTCAGCATGCGTGCATTCAACGGCATTCTCAGCCTGGAGTCCACCACCAACCGCAGGGGCTGCCACTCCCGCTTCCCCCGCACCGTGAGCCTCGGGTCGTCCTTCAACACCGTGCCAATGCCCGTCAAAACGGCGTCCGAGGCGACCCGCAACCGCTGCCCTTCCTTCCTCGCCCGTTTTCCCGTAATCCACTTTCCCTTCTGACCCGCGATTTTCCCGTCCGCGCTCATGGCTACTTTTAACACCACCCAGGACAGCCCGGTTTTCACGCGCTTGAAGTAGGCGCGGTTCAACTCCTGGGCCTCCCGTTCCAGCACGCCTCCCTTGACCTTGATTCCGGCCTTCGCCAACTCGTGGTGGCCGCGCCCGTTCACCCAGGGGCTGGGGTCGCGGCAGGCATACACGACTTTCGAAATGCCGGCATCGAGGAGGGCCTGCGTGCACGGCGGCTGCCTGCCCCAATGACCGCAGGGCTCCAAGGACACGTACGCCGTGGCCCCATGCACCCGCTTTCCGGCCTTCCGCAGGGCATTGACTTCGGCGTGCGCTTCCCCGTACCGGGCATGCCAACCCCTGCCAACTACCCTTCCGCCTTTGACAATCACCGCGCCCACCATCGGGTTCGGGCTCACTAGGCCCCGGCCTTTTTCCGCCAGTTCAAGGGCCAACGCCATGAACTTTTTTTCGTTCAAGGCCTCCACCCCGTCAACCACTCAAAGGCTTTGGGAACGTACAGCGCCAGTACTACACCCAGGAAGATGAAGGGCCCGAACCTTGGCAGGTTCCGGTAGACCGGCACCGTTTCCATGCCCATTTCCTTGAACCGCGCCTGGTCTTTTTCTTCGATCACGCCCTTGAAGCCCGTGCCCAGCTTTTCCGCGAGGCCCGGCGGCAGGAACTCCACGGCCAGCAACTCGTCTTCCTCCAACTCCGCCACCTTCACGTGCGTCAAAAAGAATTCCCGGCGGATGCCGTTCTCGAGCGCGGTGAAGGCCACGGCCAACGCCAGGGGCACGCCGAGCCAGAGTCCCTGCACCCAGGTAAAGCGCCCCAGTCCCCACAAGAACCCAAAGTAAGCAGTTATCACCGCGGCCAACAACAAGCCTTTTTGGAGGCCTTTCCGGTTTTCCTTCCAGTCAATGCCTTTCCGCGCATACCGCGGCAAATAATTCGCGCCCATCCAGACCACCGCGCTCACCGTGGACAACAACAGCACGGGCACGACGAAGGGCAAGCCCTGCTGGTAGGGCACCAACAAGCTCAACCCCGTGAACAGTTTCACGTCTCCCCCGCCCACCTTGCCCGCGTAGTACAAGGCATAGCCGGCCCCGAACACGACCAGGGCCGGCGCGAAGTTCCAGGGCTCGAAGGCCGGCCACAGGTTGGCCAGCACCCCGACCCCAATCAAGGGATACGTCAACTTGTCGTAAATGAAGCCCGTCTTCCAGTCGGTGTAGGCGGCGACCGCGCTGGCCGCCACGGCCAGCCCTGCTCGCACGGCTTCCAGGTATTCCATCATTTCAGCCTCAGCTTTTTCTGTTTTTTCTTGGCCTGCATCTTCGCAAAGAGTTTCTGCATGTTGCCTTGTTCCATGTCTTTGCTGTCGAGTTTTGAGAACTGCTTGAACATCTTCTTCATCTTCTTGTAGTGGGCCATGAGTTCCCGGGCTTCCTCGATTTTCCTTCCCGCGCCCTTGCAGATGCGTTCCAGGCGCGCGTGGCTCATCAGCTCGGGCTGCTTCTTCTCTTGTTTCGTCATGGAGTCCATGAGCACCTTGAAGGTTTCCAGCTTTTTTTCGCTGACGTCAATGGCTTCGCGGGGCAGCTGGGATTTCACGCCCATCATTTCCATGACCTTGTCCAGCGGCCCCATGGACCGTGCGGCCGCCAGCTGGTCGTAGAACATCTGCAAGTTGAACTCGCCTTCCAGGACGGCTTTCGCTTTTTCCTCGTCGAACTCGAGTTCCTTGACTTTTTCCAACAGCGCTTTCAGGTCTCCATAGCCCATGACCCGGCTCAGGTACCGTTCGGCCTCGAATTCCTCGAAGTCGTCGAGTTTCTCGCCCGTGCCCAGGAAGTACACCGGGGCCTTCGTCAGCGCGCACGCGGCCAACGCGCCCCCGCCCTTGGCCGAGCCATCCATCCGCGTGAGGATGACCCCGTTGACTCCCACGCTGTCGTGGAAGGCCTGCGCCTGTTTTCTGGCCACTTGCCCCAAATCGGCTCCCAGCACCAGCCAGGTCTGCTCGGGCTCGAACACGCGGTTCACGGCCTTGATTTCCCGGGTCAGCTCCTCGTCCAAGCCATTCCTTCCCGCCGAGTCCACGAGGACCAGGTCGGCTTTCGCGTGCCGCTTGAGGCCCTCTTCAACGATGCGTTCGGCGTGTTTCTCTTCCTTGTCGCCATAGAACGGCACGCCAATCCGCTCGCTCAACTGCTTCAACTGGTCATAGGCCGCGGGCCGCGCCACATCCGCGCACACCAAGCCGACTTTCAGGCCGCGCTTGGCATACCACTTGGCGAGCTTGGAACAGGATGTGGTTTTCCCGTTGCCGTAGAGCCCGACCAGCAAAATGCGTTTTGGTTTCTCTGGCACAGCGTGGGTTCCGCCGCCAAGCAACGCGGACAACAATTCGTACGTGACCTTGACGACGTGCTCTCTTCGGTTGACTCCCTTGGGGAGCTCCTCGAACGCACGCGCCTCCAGCTTCTTGCTGAGGTCCAGGACTAGGCCCACGTCGACGTCGGCGGAGATGAGCGCTCGCTGGAGTTCCTTGACGGCTTCCTTGACCGTGGCCTGGTCAACGCTGCCGGCTTTCAGCCGTTCAATGGCGCGCCGAAGCTTTTCCCCGAAGTCCATTTCAACCCAAAAAAGTAGGCGTAAAAACAATTAAATAGGCGTGGTTGGCTCTGCCACCCGTGGCAGTAGGCCACGGAAAAAGGGGAAGACGTTGAAGAGTCCAATGCCTGGCTCTTCAACCGAACCCTATCCGGGTTTCAAGTTTATATCATCTGGACTCGGTTGTAGACGAGCGCGAACACGGCAAACCAGACGGCCCAGGTGACGATAGATCCAACTGGGGCTGGCAGGCTGGTCAGCATGCTTGCAACAAACATGTTCCAGACATAGGCGACGACGGCCATGATTGCTCCCGCGACCGCCATCGGCTTTGTTCGTAGATAGTCTCCCATTTTAACCCTCCTCGCATTCCCGTTGCCGGGAATTTTTACGTATAATCGTTTTTTGGGTTAATAAGGTTTTCGACCAAAGCCAGGCTTTTGCCTGGTTTTTGGCGAATTTTCCGCGTGGGAGCGAAAAAAAAGAGTGGAATGAGCCCCCCCGTTGGGGGCACTTCCTGGTTTCCTTACTCGGTTTTCGGCCGCCTGAAATTGGCGTAGGGCCGGTACTTGGTCTTGGTCCAAGCCTGGGGCTGTTTCTGCCGCAGCTTGAATTCTTCTTCCAACAGTTTGAGTCTCAGCTCTTCCGTGGGTTTCAGTTCCAGTTCTTCCATTTGGGGTCCTCCTGATTGCCTAGTTTCCTTCCTCTGCCTCGAACTCGTCGTTTCCTTCACCGGCATCGGCTTCTTCCTCTGTTTCCTCGTCCTCGCCTCCAGCGCCTTCCCCGGCTTCGAAGTCACCGGACTCTTCTTGGGAGCCCGCACCCGCTTCTTCTCCGGCTTCCGCTGGTTGTCCCTCGGATGCGCCAACCACTTCCCCGAAAGAGACCTTGCCTCTCACGGCGTTGACCTTGACTTTGACCTTGTCGCCTTTCTTCGTGCCTGGAACGACAATGACAAAGCCCTGCACCTTCGCGATGCCGTCTCCCTTTTCCCCAATGGAAAGGATTTCGACATCGTAGACCTCGCCTTCCTTGACGGGGGGTTCGGCCTTGAACCGATTGGTATTGTATTTACTAAAAGCCATTCAATTTCCTCCATTTAATTTCGTTTGCCTTCAACCCCGGGCCCAGGAACCACTGCACCAAGCCAGTGAAGTCCTTGACGCAAAAAGAGGTCGAAACAGCAAATCAATTCAATACTTATAGGGCTTAAACTCTTTATAAATATATTGCGCGGGCGCCCTTCCTTCCAGCAGCGCCCCCATTTCTGTCCAAGGCGCTCAGGGAGAACAGCCAACTCCAGGTTGCCTGTCCAATGGGTTCAGCCTTCCGGAATCTGGCGGGGCCGCCTAACCCCCAATCACTCTTTCCACGATGAATTCCGGCTTGAATTCCACCAGGTCCTCGTAGCGTTGGCCCGTGCCCACGAACAGGATGGGCTTTCGTAGCCGGTGCAAGAGGGAGAGGGCGGTGCCGCCCTTTGCGTCCGCGTCAATCTTGGTCAACACGAAGCCGTCCAACCCCAGTTCCCGGTCGAATTCCGTGGCCTGCCCCAATAAGGCCTGGCCGGCATAGGCTTCGCCGACGTACACCCGCAAGTCCGGCTTCACCACCCGGTTTATCTTCTTCAATTCCTCCATGAGGTTGCGGTTGGTTTCCTGCCTCCCCGCCGAATCAATCAACACCACATCGAAGCGGCCGGCTTCCGCGGCCTTCACGGCGTCAAACGCCACGGCCGCCGGGTCAGCGCCATACGTGTGCTTCACGACCCGCACGCCCAACCGCTTTGCGTGCTCTTCCAGTTGCTCGATGCTCGCGGCGCGGAACGTGTCGGAAGCAGCCCACACCACGCGCTTGCCGTGCTTTTGCAAGTAGGCAGTCAGCTTCGCAATCGTCGTCGTCTTCCCGGCCCCATTCGGCCCCAGCAACAGCACCACGAAGGGCTTCTTCTTCGCGCAGGCACCCAGCAGGTCCAAGGCCTTCGTTTCAACGAGTTTCAGCAGGGCCTTCTTCATTTCCAGGCGGAGGAACCCATTCAGGTCGCTGGCCTTTGCCTTCTTGCCGTTCAATTCCCTCTGGATTTCTTCCACCAACTGCAACGCGGTTTCCTGTTCGACGTCCGCCTCCAGGAGGGCCAGTTCGAGTTCTTCGAGGAACCCCCGCAAGTCCTTTTCCTCGATTTTGACTTCGCCCGTGAACAATCCGGCAACCGCTTTCCCGATACCGACGCGGGCCTTCAACTCGCGGTGATCAGCTTGCCGCAATTCCTGGAGCTTTTCCTCGGGCTTCCGCTCCTCGCCCAGCACGTTTATTTCCCGGTTCGGCTCTTCCACTGGCTTTTCCGCCGTTGGCCGGACCTTGCCTTCCAGCCCTTGCCTGAGTTTTTCGGTGAAAGAAGTCAGCTTGTTCTTCAACAAGTCAAACATGGCAACCGTTACGCCGTTCCCTTGGCCTGTGCCTGGCCCCCGGCCTGCCTTCGCTGGCTGATGCGCCGGATGACTTGCTCCATGTTTTGCAGGTTTTTGAGGGTGTGCTGTTCGTGGCCCACCAGTTTGTTGAACGACTTCGTGAACTCTTCGACGCGCTTGTTCAGGGCTTTCTTGGCGTCTGCAAGGCTGGTTTCCGTGATCACGTCCGCGGTGAGCGCGCTCTTCACGGTCTTCACGTCGTCGACGATTGCGTCCACGTAGACCCCGCTTCCCAGCGGCACGAGAATCTTCTCGCCTCTTCCCGCCTTTTCAACGGCGTCCAGGGCGGCCAAGGCGGCCTGCGCCTCGTTGATGACTCCCTGGACATTGGCCCGCCGCTGGTCGTAGCCCGAGAGCTTATGCCGCTCTTCTTCGAACTGCTGGAGCAACTGGTTGAAACTAATCGTGACCCGGTCAGGGGCTATTCCTTTGGCGGTTTTAGCTTCCGCCATCAAGCGCCCTCTCCTTCCCTTAGCTCCTCGATTTCCACGTTCCTCCGCTGCACGCCGTGGTTGGAGCCCAGCAGGCTCAGCAGTTTTTGCGCGGCGTGGCCCGTGTTGTAGGCCATGAAGGTGCGCGTGAACTTCTTTTGTTTGCCGGCTTCAATCATTTTGCCGACCGCGTAAAAGCTCTTCGCTTGCTTTCGCTTTTCGGTGCCCTGTTTTTTGGTCATAGTGGTTCTCCCCTCAAGCCTTCATCGATTCTCGCCAGTTCATATCCCGTGGTCTGTTCCCCCACGATGACGCCGTGGCCGTTTGCCAGCAGGGAGTTGGACACGAAGGGGTCGCCGTAATTGGCGGTTCCCGTGGTGCCGTACACCCTGAAAATGCCTTTCAGGGCCTCAAACTCCTTGGGCGCAATATTGGGGTGCACGATAAACCCTTTATTTGTTACGGTTGCCGCGCTCCCCACCACTTCCGTTCCGCTCACCGCCATGTGCTTCAGGGGAACCCCGAAAAAGCCTTCCAGGGCCTTGACGGTTCCTGCCTTGACCAGGGGCGAGACGATTCCCCCCTGGCTGTTCAACGCCAACAAGTTGCCCAACGCCGTATAATCCTTTGCCACCAGGACTTCCAAGCCATTCCGTTCCAGCCACCGGGTTTCAGTGGCTTCCACGCTTTCCGGCACCACGATTTTTTTTCCAAGCGCCTTGCAGAACACGCCAATCAGGGAACTGTTGGCAATCGTGCACCGGATGCTCTTGACTCCGAGAACCTGTTCCCACTGGCGGGTGCGCTTTTCGTCCAAGGCATGCGGGAACAAGGCGATTTCGTCGGTCACGGCTGCGAACACGCCGACGAACGGGCTTCCCCTCACGGTGCTCTTAAGAAATTCCACCCAACAACCCTTGCCCTCATTCGCCTTAATGGCCGCGCTTCATTTCGCTGGCACGCGCAGCCCCTTCCCGTTCCCTTTTTTCCTCGGCCTTCTTCTGCTGCGCTGCTTCTGCGGCCTTTTCCGCTTTCTTGGCTTCCGCGGTCTTTGCCTTTTCCTTTTCCGCCTTCTCCTGGTCTTCCCGTTCCTTTTTCTTCTTGGCGTCTTCCACGGCTTTCCTCGCCTTCTTGTCGGATTCGAGTTGCTTGCCGTCCTTCAAGTAAACCGTGACCCTCTCCCCGTCCAGCCTCAGCACCACGGCCACGCGGCGGGGCACGTGCCTCGCCCGCTCCCACAGGAACTCGTTGAGTTCCGGGCTTATCAGGACGTCCGTCTTGCGCGTGTGCTTTTTCACGAAGGCCTTGATGACGCCAATGGCTTTGTTCGTCCGCTTGGGCTTGGGCTGCGTGAACAACCACTTCAGGGGAACCATGTACTCCGCTTCGTTGCCTTTCATGTCCTTCAACCCTTTACTCCGCTTTCTTGCCCTGCTCCTTCATCTTCCGCTTGAACAACTTGCCAAGCTGGGTCTGCTTCCAGTGCCGGTTGCCCCGCTTGTTGTACAACCGCTTGCCGGCCTTCCGCATCAACCACACGGGCGCAGCCGAGACGCTTGCGCCAATCTTCTTCCGGATTCCGATCAGGAAATCCTTCTTGTCCTGCGACTTGTTGGTTGCCATAAACGTCATTTCCGCTTGATCTTGATTTCTTTCTTGTCATTCAACTGCATCAACAACGACTTCAGGTCCTGTTCCGAGACCTTTTCCCGGATTCTTCCCTGCTGGGCGAGCACGACCACGGTCTGCAGGGCCTTCAGGTAAAGCTCCTTGTTGACGAGCTTCACGTTGAACAGCCTCGTCCGGGCAGGCTCTTCCAGCAACGCCTTGGCCACCGACTCCAACTTGGATTCGGCCTCGGTTTGGCGCTGCTCTACGGCCTGCCTTTGCTCGGCCTGTGCACGCAGTTCCGCCAGCTTTTTTTGCTTCAACGCCTCCAATTCATCGGTTTCCGGCATCCCCTGGCCTCCGCCTACTGTTGCTCGGCCTTTCCTTCCTCCGGCTTCTTGGCCGGCTGGGGCTTGCCTTCCTTCTTGTGCTTCTCGGCCTCGTGCCGCTTTTCCTCTTCTTTTTGCTTCCTAAATGTTTCCCTCAACTCGAGTTCTTCCTTGGACAACTGTTTTTCTTTTTCAACCCGCAACTCGGCTTCCTCTTTCTGCTGGAGGATTTCCGTCAGGTGCTTCTTGATTTCCTCGGCCTTCTTCTCCAGGTAGCCCTGGCCCTTCTGGGAAACCACGCGGCCCTTCTTGACCTTCTTGATGTACCCGCTCTTTTCCAGGGCCTGCAGGCACGTCCGGATGACCTTCCCCGAGGCCTTGCGAAACCGTTCGGGTTTCAGGCCCCGGTTCTTTCTCCCCCCATAATAACTGCGCAACCCCTCGGTGCCAGCCGGGCCATCCTTGTACAAGCGGTACAAAATGCTGGCCGACCGCACGAACCACCAGTCCTTGTTCTGGGGACTCCGCTCCCGGCCCACCCCGGTCTTCACGTAGGGCGTGAAACCCGGCTGCTGCAATTCCTTTCGAAGGTCCTCGGCCACGCGCTGGATCAGCTCGGCCGCCGGCACATCATACACTGCCATCCATGGTCACCATCAAATCCCGATTAAACCCTAATTCTCGTCCCCTCTCGGGGCCCTTCCCTGCTCAACCCCCCTGCGGGGGAGCAAAGAAACAGGTTATACCCAATTCCCTTGGCAACGGTTTAAAAAGGTTTGCCGTGGCCTGGACTTCACTTCGCGTGGACGTTCCGGTGCCCGGTCCGAACCCCAAGCGGCCGACCTGGCGTCCCGCGTCCAGGCCGGTTTCCCGCAGCCACCCGCCGCCCAGCCGTTTTCCGCAAGCGTCGCAAGGAAGGCAGCATAGTTTGCCTGAAATCATTCCACAGCCGTTCCCGGGTGGCCGCATCCGGGACCACCAAGCGCTTGCCTTTGTCGGCCCCCAGCTTAAAGCCGCCCTGCCGTTTCGCCCAGGCATTGACGTATTCATTGAATGCTGTTCTTACCCAACCCGGTTGCTTGCCCATTTGACTCCATACCTAATGCGCGTTTTCCCCTATTTATGGTTTTGCCTGGCTCGGGAAAATTCAGGGCTTCCGCCGGAGCCGTTGAACCCCTTTTCGAATAATCCTGCCAAGACCACGCCGCAAACCGAACAGTTCCCGGGCCATCCGCACCATGTGCAACGGGGGCCGCGCCAGCCGGGCTTCCTTGCTCCTGGCCACTACCTTCTGCATCCGCGTGTTGATGCCAGGGGCTTGCGAATGCCGGTTGCCTATCAGTGCCGCCAAAGCCCCCACACGCCGCATGGCACTGATGAATTCCTGTATGGGCCGGTGGGGTTGATGTCGGCGCCCTCTCAATGGGTTGGCATACACCCGCGTCCATTCTTGGAGAAAGGCATCGGCCTTCTGCGCTTCGAGTTCCGCGAACTCCGCCAACTCATCCGGCGGCAGCTTTGCCACGGTCTTGCGCACCGCGGAAGCCTGGGCCGCTTTGCCCTCTTTGCTTGGGGCACCATACCATATGTAGCGCTTGAGTGAGTGCCAGTCTTTGCGTTCAGCCTTCGTCATCCATGATGCCTTCGGCCTCCTTTACTTTCCCGCCTTCCTTTCCGCCCCACAGTCCCCGCATTTTACCGTGCGCCAGCCGAGCTTCGTCGCAGCTACCTGCACGTTCATTGAGTTGCACTTCTTGCAGAACCGTTTCTTCAGCTCGGGGGGGATGCGGGCCTTGTTGCGCGCGCTTATCTTCCGCGCCAACTCGACATACCGTTTCGCGCGCTCCGGCTTCGCCTCGGCTTCGGCCAACTCGAACAAGCGGTAAATCCGTTCAAGGGCCAGGGCTTCGACCCGGTTCTTCTGGCGTTCGCGCAAGCTTAGTCCCCTCCGCCCAGGTGCCCATGGTGCCTTACTTCCACCCGCTTGCTCTTGTGCAAGGTCCACCGCGGGCCGCTGGGTTTTGGCATTACAGAATAAGGGTCAGCCGGAATTTAAGCCTTTGCCGTCCGGCTTTACAGCCACTTTGCCTTCTTCCTTTTCTCCCGCTTGAATTTCTCGATTTCCTTTTCCCAGTAATGGAACAGTTTCGGGTTGCGCGTCGTGCACTGTTTTTCGCGGTGCTCGGCGATGCGGCGGTCAAGGGAAGCGATGCCTTTCCGGTACTTCTTTTTGTCGCTCACCCAAGCATCGCCTCGGTTTCAAGGAAGGCTGCCTTCACCGCTTCAAATAGCGCGTTCAGTTCCACCAACCGTATACTGGGTTTGCCGCGCCTTTCGTCGCGTTCGGCGCGATGGGCTTCCAGCAGCCGCTCCACGGTTTCCCTGGCCAGGCCCTGGCCGTAAAGGTCCTGACGCAGGCCCTGCAGCGTGAACGACTTTTTCCGCAGCTGGCAGCGGGCCGCGTACAGTGCCTTGGCCCTGAGCACGAGCGAGTACACGCAGGCCCCGCCCCGGACTTCTTTCACGCCCCTTCTTCGGTCCGCGTCCAGCAGTTCCTTCACCTGCTTGAACGCGGCCAGCGTGTCATCCAGGAGGGCGTGGTAGTCGGGCGTTCCAGCCGCGCGCCTGAGCTCTTCAAGCAAGCGCGCATTGAGCCCGGGCTTGGCTTCGTCCAGGGCCTGGCGGAGGAACACACCGCGTGCACCCGCCATTTCTTGCTCGATTTGTGCGGGGCTCAGGACAAGGAACTCGAAACCAGCGTGTTTGCCTGGGTTGAAGGGTTTGTCGGTTAGGACGAGGAAGTCAGCATCAGAGTCTGCTCGAGCCTCACCACGGGCGCGGCTGCCGAACAAGTAAAGGCCTTGCACGCTTCCAAGGAATGGCTCCAGGATTTTCAATGCTTCCCGTTCAAATGCCTGGGGAGGCTCCTGTGCCGCCACTAGCACGGTTTTACCAGCCCAGCGCTTCGGCACGTACACAATGGCGCCATTGCCGAACCCGACCGCCTTTTTCTCCAGGATTTCAGCTGCCTGCAAGGTCTGCATAAAGTATATACGTGTCTATACTTATATTTAAGCCTTTCTTGCTCCAGCCGAAAACCTTCCTTCCACCGGTTTCACGGCGTCCACGAAGTCCTTGGCCGTCATGATGACGCTGTGCGTGTGCAAGCCGATGTTGAAGTCAACGGTTTCGTTTTCCTTGACCGACTCGTCGAGGTAGGTCGGCAGCTTGTGCAGGTTGCCGAAGGGGTGCACGCTCCCGACCTCGCAGCCGGTGTGCTTCAGCACCTCATCCGGCTTCGCCAGACTCAATCTTCCCGTGCCGGCCACGGCCGCCAGTTTCTTCAAGTCGATGCGTTTGTCCGCGGCAATCAAGCCCAGCACGACTTTCCCATTCTCGTCCTTCAACACCATGGCCTTGACGCCTTGCTTCAACTCCAGGCCCCGCGCCTTGGCCGCGGCCTCCGAGGTGTATACCGCCTCGTGCGTCACCACCCGAAACTCCATGCCCAGCCCCTTCAAGTAGGCCTGCACCTGTTCGGCTTCGCGTGCGCCCATCTCATTTCCCTTCCTTCAATGCATGCAGGTATTGGGCCGTGAACCGCTTGACGAGCAGCCTGGCCAGGGGTTCCCCGGCGTTGTTGCGGTCGCAGGCCGCCAGCGCCTTGAAGTAGCGCTGTTTTTCCCTGGTCTTGATGTCAATCATCTGGTAGCCGTGCCTGAACAGCACGTAGTTCATGACCAGCCGACCAATTCGGCCATTGCCGTCCTGGAAGGGATGGATTTTCTCGAACTTCCAATGAGCCCAGGCCGCAAGCTCCAGGGGGTGCAGTTCCTTGGCCAGCCGCGCGTAATCGCTGAAATACAGTTTGAGGTCGGTTAGGATGTATGCCGGTTTGGTGGTTTGGAACCGTGCGCCTCGCACGAAGTTGTCTTTGGTCTTGAGCTTGCCGGCAATGAAGGGCTTCGTGTCCTTGAAGTACGTTTCGTGCAACTGGCAGAGCAGGCCAAGGTCAAATGGCGTCTTCGTCGCCTTGACGAGGGCCAGCGTCTTCTGCGCGTTCCTGGCTTCCAACACGTCTTCCAAGTCCTTGTTGGGCGCGATGTTTTCTTCGAGCAGCAGCCTGACTTCCCTGGCCGTCAAGGTGCTGCCTGCGATGGAATTCGAATTGTAGACGAACACGTTGACAAAGTTCTGGTCGAATTGTTCGCGTTCGGTGGGGTTGAGCTGCCGGTATCGTTCAAGGAAGCCGTTGTTGGTTTTGTCGATGTGCTTTATCTCGTCGGGCAGCAGGTAGTGGTAGCCGGTCAGCGCGTGCTTTTTAACCTCGATTTCGGCTTGGAACTGGTCGGTGAGCGCCGCCAGTTGTTTCGCGCCGGGTTTGGCACTGCCCAGGTATTTCTTCAGCAGCTTTCGGCGGCCCCTGCCGACCCGGGCGTTTTCTGCCAGGTAATAATAGGTCTTCGCGCCCCGATTCGCCTTAATCAGGTAAACCATGAAATAGGTGGTATTCAAAAACGTTTAAAAATAGGTGTGTACCACATGGAAATGAATACCACGCCCGCGCTGCCAACACGCGTGCCGGCTTCGCACGCGACCATGAGCCTTTTGGCCGAGAAGGGGGGTTAACTATTTATTGGTCGTCTGCACCAGGTTCTCCATGCAGGGCCTCAATTCAAGGGACCTCGATGTCTTGGCACAATTCGCCTTGAATGGGGTGGCAAATTATCTGGCGGGGGAAAAACCGCTCCCACATTCAAAGCCAAAGCGCGTGAGTCAGGGGTTCAGGAAACCGAGGCCACGGTGACAAGGCACTGGTCTTTCATGCCCTTCACCTGGCCGCGCGAGTTCAGCATACTTCCGTACCCGCCTCCATCTCCTTCTCCGTCGTCAACAGCGTGCACTGGCTCGCGTCCGCGCTCTCCGCGCACAATAGCATGCCGTTGCTTTCCTGGCCCGCGAACTTGGTGGGCTTGAGGTTGACGAGCACGATAATGCGCTTCCCCATCAGTTCCTCAGCCGAGTAATAGGGCACCAGGCTGGAAACGATTTGCAGGGGCTTCTCGAACCCGACGTCCACCTGCAGCTTGTAGAGCTTGTCAGTGTTGGGCACGCGCTCGACTTCCAGCACCTTGCCGACGCGCATCTGCAGCTTCTTGAAATCCGCGTATTCGATGGTGTCCATATCCGGTTCCCCGCATTGAATATTTATGTCCCGTCGAAGACGGGACGACGTATGGTGGGCAGCCGGCACCTTCGACCGGCAGTGTCCTGCACAGCAGGACACCTTTTTGCCAGCCTTTTGTAAAAAGGCTGAATGCAACCGCCGGGAATCGAACCCGGCCCTCGAGCTCGCTTCAACCCAATCCAGAAGGCCCCTTTTTGTGTCAGCAAAAAGGATGGCCTATACGAAGTATAGGCCTTTTTCGCCAACCTTTTGTAAAAAGGTTGTGGAAGGCTCGAACGCTACCAATACGCCACGGTTGCCGTTTAAAACCCTTTTCACCCGTTTTCCTTAAATACCCGTTTGCTCTACTCTACTTGGTTTGTCCATGGGCGAGGGAGTGGTTTCGTTTGCTTTTTCCGCGTTGAAGGACTTGAAGGCGTATGCCTTTGCCTTGGCGCTCTTGGGGTTGTCGTTTGCGGGCATGGTCGTGCCATTCTTGTTGGCTTCCAGTCCCGTGGCCTTGTTGGTGGCGCCCCTGCTCTTGGGGTTCGTCCAGTATTACGTGATTGCCCGGCTGGCCTTGCATGCCTTGCGCCGGGTGGGCTTTTCTCCGCCGCCCTTTGGTTTGCTGGGCGTCTTCAAGTTGTTCGCGGTGTACCTGCTTTCGGGCTTGATTGCCTTGTTCTCCGGGTACAACCTCAAGTGGCTGGGCCTCTTCATTCTCTTCCTGGTGCTGGAGCTCGGCTATGGCTTTGTCTCCGCTGCCCAGAACCCGTTGGGCTTCATGGAGGTCTTTTCCTGGGTTGGCATCCTCTTGATGCTCTATTATTTGGTGGTCTTCTACAACATGTTGCGGTTGTCTTTTTCGGCCATGGCCTTGCTTTCCAGGGGACTGGGCTTGTTTGACTCCACGCGGGAGTCCTGGCGGCTTACCATGGGAAAGTTTTGGCGCGTGTTCTTCAACTTCCTGGTGTTGTTGGTTGCGGTGATGCTGTTCTTGTTCTTGGTCAGCGGGGTCCTGGCCTTCCTCGTCGGCGTGGCGGCTGGCAGCATGTTTTCCGGCAGCCTGGACGCGGCAGCGGCTTCCATGGGCTTGCCCGTGCAATTGCTTTCCGTCCTGCCCTTCGTCGGCGCCATGCTCTCGTTTTTCATCGCCTTTTCCTTGTTCTTGTTCTTGTTTTCGCCGCTGGCCACGGTCTTGTTCTCGTTTGGTTTCGTGAGGCTCTACGCCAACCTGTCCGGTGGAGCCGGTGACCGGGTTGCTTCGTTTAGCCAGCTCGAGGCCGCGGCCGCCCAGCCGGCGTGGCAGTCTTACAAGCCAGGGCCAAAGCCAGCCAAAGGCGCCAGCAGCCTCCGTGACTTGGCCGAAGAGGAGGAAGACCCGTCCTTGGAAGCCAAGCCCAGGAAAAAACCGGCTGTGGAAGCCAGGGAAGAAGAATCCGAGCCCATTGACGTCGAGGAACTCGACTTCGCGGGCCTGGACGACGAAGCCGACGAGGAAAAGTAGTCCCCTGGCCTTGGGCTTAAATTCCTTTTGTCCCATGCTTTCGTCATGCTTTCGCCGAAGGGAAAGTTCATCGTCGTCGACGGCATCGATGGCAGCGGCAAGTCGAGCCTCTTGTTTCACATCGCGGACTACCTGTTAGAAAAGGGCCTTGACAAGAACCGGTTGCTGTTGACCGCCGAGCCAACCGATGGCTTGTTCGGCCACGAAATCCGGGAACTCTTGAAGGCGGAAACCGATCCCAAAGCGAATGCCCGCAAGTTCTTGGACTTGTACGTGAGGGACCGCCGGGAGCACGTCAAAAAGGAGTTGTTGCCTGCCCTCGTCGCCGGAAAAATCGTGGTATGCGACCGCTACAAGTATGCTACCCTTGCTTACCAGTCCGCGCAAGGCATTCCCGTGCAGGAAATCGTGGACCTGCACAAGGGCCTCCCGGTGCCAGGCCTCGCCCTTATCCTGGACGTCCCGGCCTCCATTGCCTTGGAGCGCATGCAGGCCGACAAGCGCCGCGCCTACCTGGAGAAATTCGAGCGCGTGGACTTCCAGGAAGAAATCCGGGGAGTCTTCCAGCGCATGCCTGGATTCTTTCCCGGCGAGAACATCCAGGTCCTTGACGCCTGCCGCCCGCTCCGGGAAATCATGCCGGACGTAAAAAAGCTCTTGGACGCGTTCCTTCCCTAGCATTGTTCGGCAAAGTCTTCGCCTAGTTTCTTGCGGGCCACGGAGAACGTCCTTTCATCGCTTAACGCGTTCACCAATTCCGTGAACTCGGCTGGGGCCAGCACGGTCTTCGCCAAGAGCACGCGCTTGCGTTCAATCGTGGAAAGCCGCTCCCGCATGGGCGCATTCGAGTACCCCGCGTTCAAGAGTTCGCGGTTGACTTCGCTGGAACCCATTTCCGCGACCTGCTTCTTGCGCCGCAACAAGGCACTGATTTCGGGCAGGGTCCAACGGCCGGGCATACACGCACCAAACGCCTAAAGGCTTTTAAACGGCGCGCGGTTTTACCCGAAAAGTTTTCCGAGCCTTGCCATGTTCAGGATGTTGGCGAACTGGTCGGCCTCGCCGTTGAGTTGCTTGACTTGCTCGTCCAGGGCGTCAAGGATTTTGGGGTCGATGTTTTCGTCGGCTGCGAGCTTCGCCCGGATGGCGGCCAGGCTTTCAGCGCGGCCCCGGATTCTTTGGGCGTAGTCCCCGTCGCCGAAGAGCTTGCTGAGGATGCCGAGGCGCTGCTGGTCGCTTTGCGTCTCCTCAACTGCGTCCCCTAGTTGGTTGGCAAGCGCCGGGTCGCGGTCATAGAACTGGGTGACCACGTCCTGGAACGCCGGGGTGGCAACTTTTTCGGCCCGCAGCACGCCGGATTTCTGGCACATTTGGGAAATGATTCTTGAAGCAATTTTTTCCGGGTCCTGCACGCTGGACTGGCACTCGCTGGCCGCCTCCTTTTTGGCTGCGCACATGACGGCGGCCCGGGCCTTGCATTCCGCAAGCCGGAGTTTGACGCTGGCCAGGTCTTGCACGATTCTGGTGGCTTCTTCCTTGCACCGGCTGCCCTGCTGTTCCATCCCGTCAAAGGGCGTCTGCGACATCATGGCGTCCAGGATTTCGTCGTCGCTCATGTCACACAATTGCTCTGGCGAGGGTCCTGGCCCGGGAGAGCCATAGCCTTGCCCGCCCTGGTTGCTGCCCCCATATGGGGGGCCTTGTTGGGAGGGTTGCCCTTCTTGTCTATAGCCTCCACCGCCCCCGCCTGGCCGGTTTTCAGGCCGGTAAGGCGGTTGAGGTTGAGGATATGGTTGGCTGCCATAGCCTTGGCCGGGTTGGCCGCCCTCATATTGCCCGTAGGGCGGGTTGGGTGGGTAAGGAGCAGTGCCGCTTGCCTGTTCTTGTGGGTAGGGCTGTGGGGGTTCTTCAACCCCGGTGACAAACCCGGTAATCGGGAAAACGCCAGCCAGCACACGCTGGGCCGCGGCCTCCGCCGGCTCGGTTGGCTCCGGCTCTTCGGCGGGCTCCGGGCTTGGCTCATCCTCTGTTTCCTGTGGTTCAGCATCCGCTTCCTCCGGCTCCGAAGGCTCATGGGTCTCCTGGGGTGGCACGGGTTCCCTCCGCGGCTGGGGCTCCATGGGTGGCCGCGGCTGCTGCCAAGCCTGTTGTTCTTGTGGATGCTGTGGTGGAGCGGGCTCGCACTCCCATCGGTCATTCTTGCACCAGGAGCGCGCGTCGCCGGGGCACCGAGGGGGAGGCGAAGAACACCCGTCCCTATGGGGTTGGCCTTGCCCCGGGGGCCCGAAGTCAGGCAACTCAGGGAAACGGAAATCCTCAAACCCACGGTTTTCCTGTTCTGCCCGCCGCTTCTTGAATCCCTCGCATTTTTGCCGGAACTCGGAGAGCTTTTCCTTTACCTTCTGCCTCATCTCTTCCTGCTTCTCTTTCTGTTTGTCGATTTCGGACTTGAACCGGGCGGCGCAGACTTTTTCCATCATCGCGGCATTGATTTGGTCCAGTGAAAGCTCGGAAACATTGATGCCGGCCTTCTCAAACTGCGACTTCATGTGGGATGGGAAAGGCATTTTTCCCTTGCCCAGGGCCGGGCAATAGGTTGAAGGCGTGCAGGCGTCTGCCTCTGACTTGAGCAACGCGCATGCGGTGGACGCCTCACCCGATTGCTTTATCACGCCGGCGAGCCGGGAAACCAGCGACTGCCTTTCTCCCCTGCAGCCCGCGACAAATTCAGTTGCATTGTCGCCAATCCACGTGTACGCGCTGGCCATGGCGGAAGTGAGGCTCGCCCGCGCCACATAGTCTTGGTCGGCCGCGCTGGCTTGCGGGAGGCCTTCGGAGAAATCGTTCTCGAAGCCATGGTCGAATTCATTTCCTTCCCCTTGGTCTGGGTTTTGGGCGTAGGAAAAGATGCCGAGGAAAACAAGGGCGAAGACGAGCAGGCCGGCGACCGGTACTTTCACGCCCTAATTAGCCGCAAAGGGTATATATAGCTAATCCGTGAACGGCTGCAAGCCAGGGAAAGTGGAAGTGCGACCGTCGGGGGTCGAACCCGAGTCTCGACCTTGGCAAGGTCGAATCCTAACCACTAGACTACGGTCGCGGCCTTTTTACAACCATCAAAAGCTTCGCTTTTGGTGGCGTCGTCCACGAAGTGGACAACGAAGCCCGGGGAAAACGTCCCCTGCGCGGCAGGGGACTGGCTCGGCCTCTCGGCCTCGCACGCTTAATTCATCTCCTTACCAAAGACTTTAAAACCAAGAGGATGAGCAGCAGGGCCAGTCCGCCAACCAAGGCGTAAAGCGTTCCTTCATTGGCCAACACCGCTTCAACCAAGGCGCCGGCTTCCCGTTCAAGGGCTTTCCAGGCCCGTTCCGCCTCGCTTTCGGGGGGCGTGGGCAACGGGCTTTCCCGGGTTTTTCGTTCCTCGATGCGGACCCTTTCCCCGTCCCTGGCTGCTTCCACTGCCTGCTGGGGCACCTCGATTTCAATGGCTTTCACGGCCAGTCCATCGTTGATTTCCAGGGACATCGTGCCGGGCTTCGCAAAGTTGGCTTCAAACGCGAAACGCTTTTGGTCGCCGGGTTCAAGCGTGTCCCGGGCTTTTTGTTCCACGCCATAGTACTTGAAGGTAATTTCCACGTCTCCCACGCCGAGGCCCCTGTTTTCCAGCACCAACTCGAGTTTCACGCCTTCCTCGGAGATGAAGGGGCTGACGTCGATTGCCTCTATCTGGGGTCCGCCTTTTTCGAGGCTCCGCGTGGGGTAGACGACCAGAGTGTCCTCGACGTTCTGGTCGGGCGCCAAAAACACCATGCCATACCGTGCATACTGTCCTTCCAGGCCTTCCACGGGGGAAACCGCTTTCCACGTCAACCACTTTTCTTCGAAGGGTTTCAGCATCACCAGCCGTCCCCGGTCCTCTTGCTTGAACTCCTCGTGCAACACCAGTTCCACGGGGATGATGGTGGTGCTGTCCTGCCGGCTTTTCAAGCGCACCCTGACCTCGAATTCCTGGTTCAAGCCCAGTTTCTCCGGCTTTTCCACCTGCACGTCCACGATGTCCTCGAAGAACTGGATGTCGTTGATTTCGATGACCGGGTCGTGCAAGACGGCCTTGACTTGGATGGATTTCCGGCTCAGCGTGGTGGCCGAAAAATTCGACAACAGGTTCGCGTCCAAGCCCTTGCCCAGGACCAGGTGCGCGGCATCCAGGTAACCGGCTTCCCCATAGGTGGGGTCAACCCCAATCCAGCCCTTGCCGCCCAAGTAGACTTCCAGCCAGCCATGGTTTCCAAAGCGTTCCCCGTCAAAGCTCACTCCCGAAACATACATCGTTGGAATTCCCTTTGCCCGCAGGAAGGCGGCAGCCAGGTTCGAGAACTCGTCGCACACCCCCCGCCTCGAGGCATACGTGTCCTTGGCCCCCCAGACCCCATTGTAATAGTTTTCAAAGTCGTACGTAACGTTCTTGTTGACCCATTCCGTGATTTGCCGGATGGTCTCGAGCTCGGAGGAAGTGGAGGAAAACTCGAGCCGGGCCTTTGACACCAGTTCAGGGTCATCGGCTTCGATGTAAGCCGAGGGCCGGAGGAATTCCTCGACCAGGCCCTTCATGGGCTTGCCCAGGTCATAGTCCACCAGGGAATCCATGCGGGCCAGGGTCTTCACCCGCGCCTTCGAGACAATCGTGAACTTGGGAGTAGCGGCATAGTCCATGAGTTCGTCCAGGGTGTAAACCGCGTACTTGTTGCTGCCCTCCAGCTTGTAGGTGGGCCTGAACTCCCTTCCCCCGATAATCAGTTTCTCGTCCATTTCCTGGATTTGCTGGGTGTTCGAGTTGTTCAGCGTCAAAAACTTTATTTCCAGGCGGTCGCCTTCGTACACGGTTCCCGAGAACGCGCCCTCGGCCTTCAAGTTAACCGTCAAGTCCATGGACTGCACGGTCGCAGGCCGGAATGTAAGGGCGGCCGCCGGGCCCAGCAAAAAAAGCAGGACTACCAGGCACAGGGCCAGGGCTTGGACGCGCATACCATGCAATGCCCAACCAAGTGTTTTTATGGATAACCGCTTTAATTAGGGTAAAGCCTTTCCAATGGTTTTGCCATGCAACCAACGCTTCGCACCCTCTTGCTCGTCGTTGCCTTGTTGGGGCTTGCCTTTCCCGCGTGGGCCCAGTCCACTTCCAGCCCGCCCTTGCTGGACGTCAACGCCTTGACTGCCGCCGAGTTCTGTCAGCAAATCAAGTCCACCATGAAACCCGGCTTCGAATGCGACTTGACCCTGCGCCACCCCATCTGCCCGCCCGGAAAGGTCTTTGACGGCCTGGCCGGCTGCCGGCCGCGCTCGTTCCTCGACTCCTTCCACGAGTTGGTGGAGGGCCCGGTCGCTTCGCTGATCCTCGTCGAAATCCGGCCCGTCCAGTTCCTGGGCGACACCGCCGACCCCCGCGTCGTGGCAGCCGATGGCACGCCCCTCCAGGACGCCGAAGTCAAAATCCGGCTACCCAACGACGAAACGCGGACCCTCAAAACCGATGCCACGGGCTTCGCCTTGTTCCCCGTCACCCTCCGCGGCGAGTACGCCTTGGAAGCCCGGAAAGGAGACGCCATGGCCGCCACGGTCTTCCACAGCTATGACGGTTTCCTCGACGTTCCCTTCTTCAGCGCGGACCAGTACGTGGTCTACAACTACGCCATGGAGGACTACAACTGGATTACCTTCATCGTCGTGGTCATCCTCGCCGGGTTGACGGCGTTGACCCTCAACGGCAACGCGAGCGCGTACTTCTTTGACAGCCGCTTCCTCGGCCTCTGGAAGCTGCTCGCCTTCCTATCCTTCGTGGCGCCCTTCCTTGCCACCGTCTTCTACAAGACCGGCACCGGCATCCTCGTCGCGGCACTCGAAGCAGTCCTGGTCTACGCCTACTTCAATGCCTTGGCCCGAACCAAAACCGTGAACGAAAAAAAATGAGCTGCTATCCCATGGGCCTGGCCGGAATCGAACCGACTACCTCGACGGTGTAAACGTCGCGTCCCGCCATCAGACTGCAGGCCCAAGGCCTTTTTACAACCATCAAAAGCTTCGCTTTTGGTGGCGTCGTCCACGAAGTGGACAACGAAGCCCTGGGAAAACGTCCC
>Ga0209541_10004513_pt1 | contig 24658 bp, 20 predicted proteins | sample RifCSPlowO2_01_FD_184027 | JGI IMG/M metagenome (GOLD analysis project Ga0209541, IMG submission 184027) | Groundwater microbial communities from Rifle, Colorado - Rifle CSP2_plank lowO2_0.1 (SPAdes) (version 2) | ecosystem: Environmental > Aquatic > Deep subsurface > Groundwater | place... | reverse complement strand
TGTAGGCGTAGAATTGATTCCCAGACTAGTTCCCTCATCCACGTCTTTTTGAATTTTCTGATTGTACGTACCCTCAGTCATTTCTTTGGTAAATTTATCCATGTCCAACTTGAGCTCTATTGCTAACCCGTTGATTGCATCCTGCGACAGATTGGTTTGATTTTTAAATAAGAGGTCGTGCATTTCCCAGAATTTTCCTTGAGCGCCAGCTGCCTCAGCTGCAGAGGCGGCGAGGCGTGCATTTTTATGTTGATCCAGGGGATAATGCCGGTACACAAACTTAAGGTCGCCTTTATACTGCTCAATAACTTGCTTAATAATTGGATGAACTGCTCCGCAAGCCGGGCATTCAAAGTCGGAAAACTCAACCAGCGTTGCCTTGGGGGTAGCCGAACCCGTAGCCCAGGCAGTTTCAGTCACTAACTTTTCTCCCAACACTTGCACTTCCTTAACTGGTTTAGAAAAAAGGGCGATTGCGCCAATAAGGAGAATGATTGTAACGACAATCACTCCGGCAAAAAATTTGGTTTCACCGCTTAATTTCATAGTTAATCGTGGTTTAGAATAGCAAACTTGAGGCTTGTTTGCAATGATTTGCAAACTTATAATCCGGTCGCCGGTAACTTTCCACCCTGTGGTAAAACCGGTGAAGAAGATGCAGTCGCGCTTGGCCGCGGAGTCACTGGAGCAAGTGGATTGACGCTTGGTTGTGGATTACCTGATACGATTGGCGCATACGAAGGAATTGGTTCATAACTGGGCAGCGGCGCAAAACTGGCGCTCGCCACCTGACCTCGCCCTAACTGACTCTGACGAATCTGATTAATTATCCGGGCAACGAGAAATAATCCACCAATAACTAGAAGTACTGTAGCAGCGCCAATAATTACTCTATTCATAGTGGCGCTACTATACACTAAAAAGATTATCCCGTCAAATCAATCTGTCTATAACAATTTCCGGGTAGTTTGTAAAAATTTATTGACTACCTCTCCGATTCGCCTTTGCGCATCCAGAAATAACTTTTCAGCCTGTTTCCGATACACATTGGTTTTTTCTACGAATAACACTCGTATATAACCTTTGAGCTTTTCAGTGTCGCGGGTACAAACCAGTAAATCCCGGATGCAATCCGGATAAAAGCTGATCTCGGTCTTTTCTTCTATTATATTACCGTCGATCGTTAAGCCTATCGTAGTTGTAGCACTCTGGGAAGCTGTAAAATCAATATAAAATGCTTCCAGCTTTTGTTCCGGATTTTCCGGCAGTTTTACGCTCACCTGGTCTGGCGGCGACTCGGAAACATTAAGACTGCGAATTTGCGTGGGCCGGTTGTAGCTATTTCGCGGATCCACGTATAAACGAACGGGATTGCGATTGACGATGGCTTCCCGGTTGTGCCAGTAAAAGACCGAGGTGGTCAGATCTATGGGCAACCCGGCCTGATCAGGTTGGAACACCATCGCGAGTGACTGTAGTCCGTCAGCTGAAACTGAATGGTTGGGTACAAATTCCCAGGTTTGTCCGGTTTTACGGATCGACATAAGCGAAACTATTTCATGTTCCCGGTTTTCCCAACCAATAGAAACTATGGCTGCTTCCCGTTTCGGTTGCAAAACAAAGCGGGGGTGGCGCGCAAACGTAAAAAACTGTTCGGTATTAATAGACAAAAGCTCACTCAGTGAAAGACCAATTGGCGCGGTTAAAACCGGATCCTGCGCACTCTGCACTGTAAAAAATTCAGGTTCAAAGTGAACCAGTTCCTCAGTCTCAGATTTGAGAATAACAGACCTTCCCTCCTCCACCAAAGAAACTGCTGCAGGAGTTAAACGGATACCGAAACGGGTCACTCCTGAATCAGTCCGGACTGGATGCCCGAGAAACCTGGGTAAGGATTCAGATTCCTGCTCGACAAATTGTTGCGAACTATCAAGGATTGCGGGAACTACATAGTAGCTGCGATTTGTGGGAGCAGCCTCCATATAGGGATCAGGCAAGTTTGCAAATAACCGTAGATCAGTAAGCACAATACCCTCGGGCCAGACTTCAAGTCGGGCGCGGTACGTATCACCAAAGTACCACAAAGTGCCACTCTGGGGAAATCCATTTGCAACTAAATACCGCGCCGATTCCTGTTTTTTATTTACGTACTCGTTATAGAATGCAAATGGGGTCAGTACCCGGGCAGTCTGATTTTTGACCTGTTCGGAAATATAGCGCAATTGCGCCAGATATTCCTCACGGTACTGCTGCCATTCAGTAGAATTTTCAAGACCCAGGAGCGCAAATGCGTTTGCACGGGTTTGTTGCTGTGTTTCGGTAAACAATTGTTCAAAATAATGTATGTCCAGACCATCCGGATGTGACCGGTAATCATTGGTTTGTGACGTGTAAAAACTGTCGTACGATCCGTAGTTTTTAGTGAGATCACTGATGGTCTGCCGCATTACTAAAAGGTTAAGACCATTTTTAAAATCAGGGATGAGCGGGTGCGAAAGACTTGGCCGGTAAGGAATATTAAATATTCCACCATACAAAGTGTAATCATCGGTTTCAAATTGCTCTTTGGTCAATTCATGTACCCGCACGCCGTACTGGCGGGCAAGATATGCCAACGACCAGCTGTCAATCATCCAGGCCACGGTAAAATCAGGATAGCGCTGAAACTGCCGAAAGTATTCGGCAAAAACCGTATCGATTAATTTCTTACGTTCTGTTTGCGAGTAGCCGATGAGAAAGGCATTTCGGCTACTGGCCCAGTCGCTTCCATCAGCTTTACCTTTGTATAAAACTCCACTTACGGAAGCCAGCCGGGGAGTTACTTCAAGTAATATTCCGGTAGTTTGAGTATCGGGAATCTTTTTAATTTCTGTAGTAAAACTATCACTGACTAAAACGTCGTATCGCAGTGCCCACGCAAGCGGTAAATCTTTAACCTGTTCTGTTTCCAATAAGGTGGTAATAAAATCCTGAGCACCCGGCAGACAACATTCATCACCCCGAACTTGATTAATAATCACGGTCGAAATTGACTCAGCAGCCTGCACCGGCATTTGTAAGCCTGAAGTTATCCAAATCCAAACTAGTAATAACAGCAAGAAAATTTTTCGCATGCGTCGCTTTTAACATGAATTGTAACCCGGTGACCTTCGCTTCGCAAATGTTATAGAAAGTTGTTGACATTAGTAAATGAATAGTGTCTAATTATTTTAGACACATTTTTTATGAGATTCATTACATCCTTATTAGGAGAAAAATACCGCAGGTTTTTACCGCTTTTAATCCTTATTGGGCTTACCGTTGTGACATTTTTAACGCTTTCTCTCACCCGAATCAGTCAGGAACTTAGGTCCAGAGCTGCGGCCGACACCGCCACTCTTTCATTTTCCCCGACGTCCGTAAATGTAGCTCCAAATCAAACATTTAATGTTGCCACAATTTTAAATACCAATGGACAGGCAATTGTGGGAGCTGACATTATCGTTCAATTTGATCAAACCAAACTTACTCTGGAAACTATCGCACTGCCATCGCCACTGCCGGCGACTTTCCAGACGTATGCACCGGTCACCACTTCCGGCGGGTTTGATGCCGCCAGGGTTGTTACCGATGCAAATACTAACGGCCAGATACAATTTGGAATTATTGCGTTCAACTGGACCACTGAACAATTGACTACGGCGTTTAACGGAGTTATTAGCCCGATTGCCACACTTACTTTCCGGGCAAAGACAGGCGCCTCAGGTAGCACTGCTATCTCATATAAATATGATGGTGCTACCGCAACTACTGATTCAAACGTAGTCATTGCTCCGGCTGGGGGCGATCCAGAAGACATTCTCTCTAATGCCCTTAGCCCGGTAGCGGTTACTATTGCTGGTGCATCTCCGACTCCCTCTCCTTCACCGTCTGCTACACCAGGAGCTTCACCATCTCCATCGGCATCGCCTTCTTCAGCTCCCTCAAGCTCACCAGTCAGTTGTACAGTTCGTCAGTGTGCCAACTATAACACCACTAGCACGATTGATGTGCAAGACATTATGCTGATTGCTAACCGCTGGGGCTTTAGTACTGGTAATCTTAATTACGATGTCTTGTATGATCTCAATTGTGATGGCACTATAAACATTATCGATATTCAAAGACAGGCAAATAACTGGGGAGGAATATGTCAATAAAAAAAATAGCGCAAGTATTTATAGTACTTACGATTTTAGGTACAGTACTTCTCCATGCTTCATCATTATTAGTATCCGCGCAGTCGGGAACGAATTTACGAATTATGCCGGCAACACAGTCCGTAACTGCTGGTCAAACTGCGACCGTAACGGTTGAGATTCAAAACGTCCAGAATTTAGGCGGTTTTCAATTTACCGTCAATTTCAATCCTCAAGTGGTACAAGTTGCCACAAATGGTGTAACCACCAATGCAAATTTTTTGGCGGTTAATAATCGAAGCGCGGTAGAATTAACTCCAACAATTGATAATACTACAGGCACCGTCAGTATCGGCGCATTTTCATTTAATGGTTGGGGTAATGGCGCAACAGGAGCTGGAACGTTAGTAACTATTGTTTTTAACACGGTAGGAACAGGAACTACAAATTTACAATTGAGCGAAATCATACTTGTTGCTGCCGACTTAAACAGTACGCAGATCACTACAACCCAAACCGATGCAACTATTACCGCTACTCAGGTATCTGCCAGCCCGTCTCCTTCTGCCACTCCAGGAGTCAGTCCGACACCGACTAGCGATATTCTAGTGCAAGTACGCTTCCAAGGTATAAGTCAGGATATTGGAAGTCAACTGATTTCATTTCGAGCAGTTCGGAGTACTGGAGGGGAGACAATTGGACCACAAGATTATGTGTTTGTTCCTAACTCAAATGGAATCTATGAGTATACTTTTCCAGCCGGAACCTTTGCTGGTGGAACCTATAATCTATTCTTTAAAGGACCGGTACATCTAACGAGAAAATTTTCTGATATCAATATTGACGGTAATACTCAACTACTCAATTTAACCGCCATCACACTCCTCGCTGGTGATGCAGTTACCAACGACATCGTTGATCTGGATGATTACAATCGTGTTTATTCTGATTTTGGTCCTCGCTATCCTGGTAGCAGCACCGGAGATTTTAATTTTGATGACGATGTCGATATCTATGACTATAGTTATCTAGTGACTAATTTTGATCGGGTTGGGGATACTCTTAGCAATTAAATTGATCCTTGCAATCTTCTTACTAAAACCTGCATACTAAAGCTATGGAACCGCTGTATACACGGAGATCGCTCTATATTCTGCTAGTATTAGGATTTCTTGTTTCCACGTTATTTTTTGGACTTTCACTGGTAAAACAACGCCAAGAACTACGAGAAAAAGCAGCTGGTGCAACTGTATTTACGGTCAAACCCAATAAGACTTACTTGGCAGTAAATGATGAGGTTGTTATTGACGTCGAAATGAGCACAGGAGCCGACCAAGTGACTATTGTTGATTTAGTTATCAATTTTGATCCGAATGTTTTTGATGCAATAAGCCTGAGCAATACCGGATATTTACCGACTACGTTCGCTGGGCCAACCTTTAATAATGGGCAGGCGCGGATTGTAGTCGCTGCTGGTTTGGAAGAGCCTAAGCAAGGTCAAGAAACGATAGTGCAGTTAGTTCTCCAGAGTAAGATACCCGTTGCAACAACACAAATTGATTTAAAGGGGACACGCGCCCGAGCCTATGGACAGGGTGAAACAGATGTTGTCGCTTCACTGATTCCAGCTATTATTGTCGTAACCGCCGAAGAGACTATCCAGCAGCCGCAGACTACTTTGTCGATGTTTCCGGTTACCCTGAGTGTAAGTTCGGGGCAGAGATTTTATTTACCGGTTAAAATGAATACCAACGGTAACAAGGTAACTGGAGTTGATTTAGTAGTACTCTATGATACCAATTATTTTGATGGTAAAAACATCAGTAAAGGCGGATTTTTACCCACAGAGTTCACTTCGGGAACAGTAGTCGATGGAGTGGCTAAAATTGCCACAGTTAGTTTGGTTTCCCAACCAGTTGTGGGAGAAGGAATCATTGCAGTACTTGAATTTGAAGCCAAAACGACTGGTACAACTACGGTTTCAATTGATGCTTCAACTCAAATTTCAGGTTTAGGTGGAGATCCAAATTTGTTAGCCGCACGTGAAAGTAGCACAATAACCATTGGACAAGTAGCAATAAGCCCCGGGATTGGTGGTACTTGTGTGGCGGCAGTGCCTTCAATTCCTTCAAATTTTACGGCCCGCACCGGAAGCTCTAATAAGGTTGAACTGTCCTGGTCGTCAGTAAGCAATGTCACTCATTATGGAATTGTATACGGTTTGTCGCCCGGTGTTTATATTTATGGCGCGGCAAATGTGGGTAACACGACTCAATTTACCGTTACTGGTTTAGCGTCCTCTACCCGTTACTACTTTGCCGTATTTGCGGCAAATGACTGCGCCGCTTCCGGTTTTTCAACCGAAGCAAATGCACTATCGAGTACGTCAACTGGCGGAGGCACTATTAAAAAAACATCTCCATCATCCGCGCTTCGTACTTCTCCACAGCCGTCGTTTGTGCCAATTGATCCAAACCAACCAAATCCATTTCTACAGACCGGGACACAGCCGAGTCCGACATTGGCGCCACTATTTGTCTCAGTGCCCCCAGAAACTCAAGAAGCGGCGAGTGGATCAGGGATCCTTTCACTGTTGACTCCAGTGCGGTTGGTAATCATTGCCCTAATATTATTATTAGGCGGGGCAATCCTCTATCTTACTTTCCACAAATCATCGGTTGAAAGCTAAGCCCTGGTCAGTTTGACAAATATATCCCGGACAAATTACAATTGCTTCTAATTGCTGGAAGAGCGTTGTATTAAGTTTAATTAAATATATGAAAATAAGAAAAGCAGTTATCCCAGCCGCTGGGTTCGGGACCCGGTTTTTACCCCAGACTAAAGCCTTACCCAAAGAAATGCTGCCGATTGTTGATAAACCGATTATTCAATATGTGGTTGAAGAAGCGGTAGCCTCAGGAATCCGCGATATTATTATCGTTACCGGCTGGCACAAGCGGGCGATTGAAGACCATTTTGATTACCCGTTTGAGCTGGAGATGCGGCTGAAGGAGTGGGGCAAACTCGAACAGCTTGAAGAAGTCAGACGGATTGCTGATATGGCCAACTTCATTTACATCCGGCAAAAAGGTCACTATGGTAACGGGACGCCGGTGCTCTCTGCCCGCGAAGTGATTGGAGACGAACCGTTTGTGGTTTTGTGGGGAGATGAATTTATTCACAGCACGCCACCGCGAACCAAACAGTGCATAGATGTATTTGAAAAATATGGCGACCCGGTTATTTCCGCGATCCAGGTGCCGAAAAAAGACGTCAAGCGTTACGGAATTGCCGATGTCAAAAAGATCGAGCAGAATATTTACCAGATTTTTAATTTGATTGAAAAACCGGAGCCGGAGGAAGCGCCTTCTACTCTGGCTGCGCATGGCTGTTATGTGTTAACCCCGGATATTTTCGACGATTTAGCCAAACTTAAGCCAGGCAAAGGTAATGAAATCTGGCTGACCGATGCTATTAAGAATCTGATGAAACGCCGGCCGGTGTATGCCTGCGAAATTAAAGACGGCCGCTACTACGATACGGGCAACAAGATCGAATATTTAAAAACCGTCGTCGAATTTGCCTTGCAGCACAAAGAACTGAACGGCGACTTCCGCGAGTACCTCAAGGGTTTGAAGTTATAAACTCCGGTCAACTCGCGAATTTGTTTATGAATCCCGAGTAATTTTTTTGTCACGAGTTACATCGCGTCAAGTTATGATGCGTGAATTCTTCATGAGTTTTAAAGATTTTCATGTTTGCAATCCTCATCACATCTTGGTTGTGCTATCCATACTAAGTAAAAATTTTGTTTTTCTTGCTGAATGGTTAAATCTGGATGCACGTCCAGCTTAGCTGTAGCCAAAACTCCATTATTGCTATCCTGTTGCAACTCAGTTAATTCTGATTCAGTGAGGATTGTAATATTAATGTCAATTGGATTAGGAGTTGTTTGCTGCGTGGACACTAATTGAGAGTTTTTGTTTTGGGCTTTAGTTATTTCTTGTGGAATGTTATTAACATGAATGTCGACTTCGAAGGGTTTATCCGCAGATGTGCTATAGGGATCAGAAAAGCGATAGAGCAAATTTAAGTTACTTGGTAATGGCAAAGTAAATATGTCTTCACCTTGTTGAATATCTATTCCAACCATATAGGTTTTTCCTAAATAATAGTCTGTGCCTGTTGTTGCAATATTCTGAGCTTTGTAGTCATTATTATTGGCATCTCCAAAAGCATCTTTTCCGTACATATTATAGGTATCTTCAGTTGCAGTAATGCCAAATGATGTGAGAATTTGAGGTGTAATATTTTTATTTCCATCATACACATTGATTTCATATTTAAAATTTTCAGGATATTCTAGCCACCCGCCACCTTCCTGCATTGTGCTGATTGCGCCTTGTGTTGAGGCAACTGCAATTTGTAAAGCAGTAATATTCGTGATTTCATGTTCAGGGTTCGCTGCAGACATAATGTCATCTAAACCGAATTGCGCTTGTCCGATATTATAGTTTTGCCAGTTTTTTAAGAACTGTGCTGCGGGAAGGATATATTCATCCGTGTCTAAAACTAAATGATCAGAGCCGATAAAGGAATGGTACAAATCAACTGCTGTCATCAGATGCGTTTCCTCGTGGATCCATCCGGCTGCCATGGGTAAGGGTGTTGAAATTTGCGGAATATTGATTTCTGATGCCCCTGTGTTAATAGATAAAGGTGCATCATCATAAATAAGAAAATCAACATTTGGTGGCCAGGGAATATACGAATTTCCATGCAGTGCCATTGGTATTGGAGTTATTCCACGCGGATCCTGGCTAAGAAGGTTTGTCTGGTCAAGCAAGTCGTCCGGTATCACAACAAGCTGTGCCTGCATTTCTTCTGGAACCAAAAGGCCGTTTTCTCGCGCGGCCTGTAACTGCTGTGCGGTGGGGTACAAAAACGAAATATATTCGAGTACTTCGAAAGGGACATCCGTAAGTTCTGGGTATTGAGCAAGCACGTTTTGCATATTTTCGGAAATCCCAGCGTAATCGCTTTCGCGTACGATAATTACTCCGTCAAATACATTAGAACTGTTTTGACTGCGGGAATTATTATACTTGGCGATAAAACCACTGTTGTCAAAGTATGCACCCTGCGTTTTGAGCAAGTTATTTAGATCTGTATACAAGTCTGGATATTGCGCCCATAACGCCTGGTTGAGTTCCGCAATTGAGTTGACGTGTGACACTTTCGTATTGGTTTGTATCAGGTTAATGAATTCTTGCAGTGAGCTAGCAGATACAACTTGGTCATATAGACCATAGGTATTTGAGCGAAGTTCATTTATATAATTTGTTGGGTCGATATTTGGGCGCATTGAAGTAGGATTTGTACAATAACCTCCGGAATATGTCGGTTGGCAAGAAAAAGCGCAGCTTTTATTGCAATATGGAGTGATTGTTACATAACAACCGAGACCACAGATACCTTTTGTAATTACATTACTGTGTATCGAGCATAAGTCATTGCACTCTTTGATTTTGTTTACCAGTTTGGTCAGTTGGTTTGGCGTTTCACACCTAGTTCCATCTTTATTACATTCAAGGCCAATACCGCAAGTCTGTTGTATCCAGCCGGTTCCGTCTGATTTACACCTACTAATGGTGTTGTTAGTGCAGGTGGTGGTTTGCGCGGCACACACTTTTGCAGATTGCGGTATTTCCTCTCCACAGCATACGCCAGCCTGGTAAGGACAATTACTACACTCTGTTCCAGGGTATCTATTAATGCTTGCGCATGACATTACAATTTCATAACACTTGTCTACCGGAAGCAATTTACACGTTCTGTGCGCTTCATCTTCCCATACTGCTTCTTTTCCACAATTCGAAGGACATGCACAAAACGCACCCACCGGACAGGAAGACTCGCAACTGCCAAGTTCGAAAATTGAAATTGGTATATTTCCTTTACCAAAGCATATATCTTGTGCCCATTGGCAACCAGGGGTATATCCGCATTCATAAGAATTTTTAATATCGTAACAATAAAAAATCGACGATCTACATTTGAAGTTTCCATTTTCATCCAAATTATTCAAATTAGCAACACATTCATTTGCACATTGGTCTGGACAAATTGGTTGATTTGAAGGTTTGCATGTATTATCTGAGTAACATCCATTGGTGCATTCATTTGGACAGACGGGAGAAATAATACATTTCCCATTCACACATCCGAGCGGACAACTGATTGCAGATACCGGAGGTTGACCGGAAACGGCACAATATTCTGAAGTACTGCCGTTACACCGATAAATTTGTGAGGCAGTACAAACATTTTGTGGAGATAATTTACACTGTCCTCCGGTTGCATTCGGATCGCACCCATATTGACAGCTATTAAGGAGCGCCGTACAATAAGGCAGACAGGCATACGTATTGTTAGCAGTGATCACGTCCGCGATACAATTATTTTCACAATAATCTGGACAAATTGGTAATGTAGGAGGAGTTGAAGATTTAGGTTGAGATTGGGATTGACAAAACTGTTCGCAGTCGTCTGGACTCCAACCTGGGTTCTTGATCATACACTGTTGTTCACATGAAGAGTAGGTTTGGGCTCGCTGCCGGATATCAAAGGATGAATTACGAATTACGGCCAGGGCTCCCAGACTGAGTGAAACAATCAGGAATCCGAGAATGGTGAGACTAAAGGGGTCAGTTGAACCACGGCGGGAATTACTCATGCTTAACTTAGTATGGCAAACAGGGAATAAGGAATCAATTGGTACACTTCTCCATCTCTTTCTTCACCCACTTGTACTGCATGCGTGCCTGTTCGAAAGAGACGACCCAGCCGGTGCGGACGACACTTTTATACACAAACGGCGCATAAATTGAGCCGTCAGTGGCATACACTTCCGGGTAACCGCGGTACTTTTTAATATTTTCGGTGTAGGCGCGCAATTGCTTTTCAGCTACTTGTATATATTCTTCGTTACACGTTAGCAACCCAAGTGTTGATAAGAGTTTCGTATACTCCATGCCCCAGTTACTCCAGATGGTAGTAGAACCGTATGAAGGCGCAAAAATCCGCACCGGAAAATACTGGCGACTGCGCCGGGGTTCGTTATGATAGCGCAGGGCAAATGGCTCGTCGATTTTGTTTTTATGAATATATGCAATTGTTTTTTCCAAATACGCCCGATCGTCTGGGTTTTTCGGATCCAGAAATCCAGTCATAGCGCTTATCAGCCAGTCGGACGAATAGTAATTACCGGCACGGCTTTCCGGACTTAAATCTTCCAGAAAATGACCTTGCTCCGGTAACCAGAAGGTTGAGAGAATCTGAGTTTTAAGACTAGCCAGAAAGTCTGGATTTTTTTCTATAAGTCCGAGCTTTTGTGCCAGCTCGTATGTTTTCCAGAGGATGACATTATCGTAAAACGAACTGGTTTGTTTCGTAATATCCTTGGTTCCGGAGAACAGGCGGTCAGTGCGGACTAGATGAGTGTGCAAATCAACGGTATCGGAGATAAATTTATGAAAATGAAAGGTCAGTTCCGGTTTATATTCATGTAACAAATTACGCGCTGCCTGAACCGTATGCGTACTCTGATAATTATTTGTGGTAAAGGGATAGATGTTAATGAGTTCTTCGGGAGTTTGTAATGTTTGTAAGCCGTACAAGAGGCTGTAGAGGGTGTCAATCGGCGGACTGTAAATATTTAAAAGGGTGACTGATTGCGGAGCAATTGGGACGATGGTAGTTGACAGGTCTTTAGATTTGGCAAAGACGTCAAGCGCGTAGGCAAGTGTTTTTAAATAAATGGTTTCGCGATGTAGCCAGTCAGTACTATCAAGCGCAGTGCGCGGATCAAGTAACGTGTGATAAAAGATGCCCAAAGAGCGCGGATAGAGCAGGCTAAAGTGGTCGCCGGAAATAAGGTACGGCAGTTCCGGATCAAAGCGCAAGGCATGGATTTCCTGGATAATGGGTTCAATGTCACCGCTGAAGGTAGTTTTGCCGCCGGTAAACCGGTTATTAAAAATATGCCAACCGGATTTGAGATCGGCTACCAAACGCACGAATACATTAGTCCGCAGACGCAGCTCAGATACCTGTTTGAGTTCCAGTTGCGTATCACGATTCAAAGCAAATTCAAACGGGTCGGCAACGATTGAAAATTCTACAAACGGATTAGTAACATATGAAAAGATCGCCAGTGCAATTAAAAAGCAAATAATGCCGGTGCCGAATTGACGTAATCGCTTGCGCCGTTTTTTGGAAAAGAAACCGTTTCGCTCAAGGAGCATAGACAAAGATTAATTGTAGCAGAAGCTCGGGTCTGAAATTATCTGCTTCTTGGGTCAGTCTTAAATGCTTTGAAGGCTTAGCCCCTTAACTTATTCAAAAAACTCACCCTCACCGTTTGATTAAATTCACGACAGAAATAACAACCTCATCCTGCCCTTCTCCTTACCAAGGAGAAGAAAATTAGAATTATAAATTTGCAAAACTGCTGGCAATTTGGTCTAATTAGAAGGATATGCATCATTTTTATAAAATCAAACGAGTGCCGTTTGTCATCTGGTATTCTAAACATGAAATCACTCACCTACTTATAGGTTTGGTATTTGCCTGGATTCTCAGAGAAGTATGGGGAGTATTTTCATTTTATTACGTCTTTCTTGCTGCTGTTGGTTCGCTGGTTATCGATGTGGATCATTTGCTGTATTTTTTTACCTATGGCCGTAAAGACTGGTATGCGCAGGAAGTACGCAGAATATTACGTCAGGGACAAATTGGTACACTTTTGAGATTTTGGCGGGATAATCATAAACATAATACCGGTTTAGCAAGTCATAATGTCTATGTGCTAGCCGGATTTTTGGTATTGGCTGCTGTATCAACTCAATTTGACTGGAAAGCGAGCGTCATTTTTTTTGGCGCAATATTTCTACATCTGGTATTTGACATGTTCGATGATTATTGGGCGCTCGGACACTTAAATGATAACTGGAAACATTTGCGGCGGAATAAAGCAGCCCCACCGGTAGTTTCCGAGATAAAGTAAATGATTACTTTTTTTTTATGGATCTTCCCCGTTTGATAATGAATGCGATAAGTCCAGCCAAGCTTATGCAATAGAAAAACAGGAAAACCGGATCCTGGGTAAAACGGATACCGGCATTTATCAGCGGATCGATAATTATCGTAGCTCCTGAAGTCTGGTAATAGGTTTCAAAGACCAGGTCTCCTGATAAAACTTCGTTATTCTTCTGCGCCGCACCTTCGGCGTATTTATTTTCACTCGTGTACGCAAGATCAAGCTGTGCAGTTGTACTTTCAGGCGCACTGACGCTGATAACGTACGTTTTCCCCCGCGAATCCGGAATGGGTGCAAAATCAAAACGGATGGTGCTGCCCCAGCCTAAGTTGGTTTCCGAAAGCGATAATGTTCGGACTGGTTGATTGTTTTCATCACGAATCGTTAATTCAAAATTCTCACTTCCCCCCAGGTTTGGATTAAAGCCAATAAGACGTACTCCGGCGAGGTTTCCTTTGTGTGATTGGAAACTTTGAGTTATGGTGGAATTTTTTTCCACCCGGATCGTACTATTTGATTCAATTTGGTAATTATCGAGTCTGCGCATAGAAAATTAGTTATTTTATCCAGTCGGATCCTGTCACGCGCGTATCCCAAAATTAATTTCAAACTCTCCGCCTGCGGTGGATCAAACAAGTGAAATCTAATTTTGGGAACCCTCGCGCATGCCACCCAACCTTAATTTGGCATAAATTAACCAAATCAAACTTGCTGCAAAGATACTCTGCAAACCATTCAGTAGCCGCATGGTCATCTCCGTACCCAACTTTTGCTTCACCGGCCAGTCTAAGAGCCAGAACGTCGGCTCAAGTGGAGCCAGCATGCCGATATTGAGTGACGCCTGGGAAAGAATTACCATACCAAAAAATGCAGTATATAAAATAAACAGCGGGAGTTTTCGAACATTGTTTTGGAGTGAAACCAGGATAAGCAGCGGCGCAATCCACAAAATCCACTGCAAATTAAACCGGCTGAAGATAAAGAGCGGCAAGAAGACGAAAAAACTGAAAAAGATCAGCGGGCGCTGATTTTTTGATGTAAATTGGTTAAAGTAAAAAAGTATGAGGGTATAGAAGAAATAATAAAAAATAAGACTGCGATCCGGACCAATTGGCAGACTGGCAAAAAAGACCTGATCGCTGTAACCCCCGGTTGCGGTATGTTGCCAGTATGCAGGCAGTGTCAGAACCGGCAGATGCGCGAGTAAAAAAGGCAGCAGAGCGGCAACGGTGACTTGGGCCTTGCGTCTCCAGCCACTGACCTGAATAAATAATAACGGAAAGACAAACAAAGGAAATAACTTGAGTGCGCCACCAAAGCCCAAGGCAGCAGCAGCGAGAATGAACCGGTTATGTTTAGCCAAGTACAAACTGACAATCAGCAGCGCCACGGGTATAATGTCGACACTGGTCCAAATACTGACGGTAAAAATAATCAGCGGATTAAGTAGCCAAAGCATTAGTGCCCTGTTTTGTAGTGGACGCGCAAACAACCGGCTAAACAGAATTCCGGTCAAAACTTCGATACAGACAAACGGCAGTTTTAAAAAAAATAGATACCGAAAAGTGTGTTGGTGAGTTAGTAAAGCCAAATCAGTGGCATGCAGCCAATTCCAAAAATCATAGCCGAAAATTTTTCCGGTTATTACCAAAACCGTATTTAAGATGGAATAAATAAGTGGCGGATAGGCGGCCAAAGGTTGCTTATAAAATTCAGCCAACGGCAGCGTATTCCAGGTAGCGATTAAGCGGGTGTTGGCAAGCAGATCCCAGTTAAGCGTGAACGGCATAACCAGAAGTCGTAACAACAACCCAAGAATCAGAATTGACCAGAAGTCGTGTGGTAATAGGTATTTGATTCGCCTATTCATTTGCCTTCTGACAGTATATACTACAGGCGTTTTTAAAGAGTAAAAATAGTTTTGTCAAGGTGATGATGATTAGCGCGCTCATTTTTTGGTTGTTTATCTTCGCGTTTATCTTTACGTCAGGTTATGCGGTTCAGTTAATTTTAAGCCTACACAGGGACGACCGGATCACAAATTTTGGAACCGCATTGACCATTGGTATTGTTGTCGTGACAATCTTTAGCCTGTTTGTTCGAAGTCTAGGAGGAGCCTGGTGGATGGTCTGGAGTTTACTGCCATTTGTATTCGCTATTATTTTCTGGAAGAAGCCGAGGCTGCTTGCGTTTCCCTGGTTGAAAACAAATGAGCTCATTATCCTCAGTTTAATTATCATTTTGGTTGTGCTTCAATGTTTGACACTCTGGGTACCTCTCAAATCCACGCCTGACGGGTTGATAGTGCCGGCCTTACACGACACCATGTGGAATATCGCAATTATTGAGGAGCTCTATCATGACTTTCCGCCCGAGAATCCGGGTTTTTCCGGAGTAGCGCTCAAAAACACGCATTACTTATATCATTTGTTTGCAGCAGCGACGCAGCAAATTACCCGGATTCCAATTATTCCCCTGTACTACTATTTTCTGCCGGCACTGGTTTCATTTTTATTCGGACTTGGGATCTACGCGGTGGGGACGATTGCAACTTCCGATATCCGCTTTCACATCCTCACCATTATCTTTGGTTTTTTATGTGGTAATGTGGCATATCTGGCGCCATTGTTTTTAGGCAGCAACTTTGATTGGCGGGGGAATACGTTTTTTGCAGACCAGCCATTTGATCAGCTGACTAATCCGTATACGGTATTTGGGTTTGTTTTATTTTTATTTGGCGTGTACTGGTGGTTTCAGGCAACGAAAAAACAGTTGCAGATGCGTTCGCTCATTGCTGCAGTAATTCTTCTCGCCGTGTCGTATGGATTTAAATCGTTTGCCGGAGTTGTTGCGCTAGTTGCGGTTATGAGTACCAGTTTGATTGTTGCAATTCTTAAACAAGACAAAAAATATTTGCTGGTAAGTGGATTGTTCTTAGTAATTTTCATACCCCTGTTTTTTCTCACGACGACCTTTGGCAGTGTTGGACTCAGATGGCAGCCAGGCTGGTTACTCCGCGAAATGATGACTTCAGCAGATAAATTAAATCTGCCCTACTATGCGGATCGGGAGGATTTCTATATAAATACCGGGAATTTCTTAGGCTTAGGAAAGGTAAAACTTATCGAGCTAGGTATTTATCTAATTGGCAACCTAGGTATTCGACTCGTTGGTTTAATTACCCTCTTGAGTTCACTGGTTTTTATGCTGTTAAAAAAACGAATGCATGCGCTACTGCCCGTTGTGTTATTAACTACTTTTGTGGTGGTTACCGGTTTAAGTCTGCCATTGTTATTCAATCTCGGCGCCAGTGCGCATAACATCATTCAGTTTACGCCGTATGCATTGCTTTTTTTCGTATTTCCGACGATGTTTGCGATCGAAAAAATAGGGCAGCGATTGCACAAATTTTCACCAACCTTAGCAATTACTTTTGTGTTTATCTGTATCGCTTTGGCAATACCGGTGAATATCAAAAACATCATCCAAAAAATTCACGCGCAGGGTGAATTGATCCCCAGTACTTATTTACAAGCGTTTGCTTATCTTAAGAATAACACAGCTCGGACGAGTATTATTGCTGTTGATCCGGCTCGCTACTCACCAGCGCCGATTTATCTTGCCGCACTTTCTGAGCGCCAAATGTACCTGGTCGAAGCCGGATTTGCCGAACAAACTGGTAATGATCCGACTTATCGGCTGCAACTTACGCAAAAATCTTTTACTGATCAGCGTTTTACTGATTTGTTGGCTTCCGGGGTGACTCACGTTTTTATGCTTCGGTCACAGATAGACGCGCAAAAAGTTAAACAGCTTGTGCCCTACTTGGCCGTAGTTTTTCAAAATGAGGAAGTGATTATTTTTGCGGCGAGAAGATGAAACTTGGTTTCATCCCAGGTGTAGAGGTGGATTCGATTGGGTGGGTTCGTTGGTTTCTTGGGTAGTAGGTTCTGGAGTAACCGGTGGGTTAGCTATTGGCGGTGGAGTGCCTGGTGGTTCATCGTGACCAGCTGCTCTCTTTTTCAAAATCATATACAGAACGGTACCTAATAGCGTCAAACCTGCGAGTCCAGCTGCGACAACACCAATCAGTTTACCAACAGTGTTGGCGCGTGATGGAAGCGCTCGCGCCGTTTGAGAAATAGGAGAAGCGGGTTGAGGAGTGCTCCTAGATGTGGTTTGGGTAAGCGGAGTAAATGATGGACTGGCGGTAGGCAAAACCAGGACCGGAGACGCACTTTTTGGACTGGGTGAGGAACTTGGTTGCAATGTGGGTGAAGGGTTGGTTGTAAACCCTCCTACAGGTGGTGAAGCAGTTGGTGATGGTTGCTGGGTAGTCGCGAGGACGGGCGAGGGTGTCGGTGTGGCGACGGGGGTGGGTGCTGGTGTAGGTGAGGCGATATCTGCTGAGGGAACTGGTTGGGTAACCGTAATGGTACCATTGGCACTGGCCTTTAGATGATTGTGATATCCATAGGTTCCACTTTGGGAGAAGGTGTACTGTTTACTTTCTTTGGGGGAAATAATCCCAAGATTAAGCGGTGGATAATCAGTATGCTGCGGATGGGGATCAGAGGCAAGTTCAAGGTAATCCTCACTGGCGTTGTACCAAATGACAGTGTCGCCGACGTTGATATTCAGGTTTTTAGGTGCGAAATTATTTCCATCGTAATTTACCGTATACGTAGTCGGCGTCTGACCTTTGGAACGTAAACGTGTCGTAACTAAGTAAACCGTATTTACAAACCCGATCACTAAAATCGCTAATACGAGGTAAGTAAGGCCGCGGAAACGAGGGTTCATTTTTCGTAGCAGATTCATAAGTTAAGTTAATTTAAGTGAGATATCACATATCCGGCATCAAGCAGATTGATTTTTCCATCGATTGGAAAATATGCGGTATCATTTACTTGTTCATATGTGGTAAGAAGTTCCTTTAGATCAGCTAAAGTAAAAAAGGTATCTGAAGGTGCGGGAGCTACTATGATCGTGCCGGTGGCATTGGCCTGTAAATGGTTGTGATAGCCGTAAGTTCCCGCCTCTGTAAACGTAAACTGAGTTGATGCGCCAGGCGCTATTAATCCGAGATTAAGCGGTGGGTAATCAGTATGAAATGGATGGGGATCGGAAACAAGCTCGAGATAACTAGAGCTTTGATTGGTCCAGATGACGGTATCATTGACGTTTATAGACGTTGTTTGCGGGCTGAATGTGGTACCGTTATAAATTACGGTGATTGTGGTTGCAAATGCGATTAAGGGAATACGGATGAATAATCCTGCAAATATAAACAAAATGATTGGTACTTTGAAGCGCATACAGAATTTATTATAAACACCGTTCCATTTATTTGATAGTTGTTTTCTTCCATTTGTCATCCGAGCACAAATTAAGTAGAATAGTATTTTCCTGCCCAGGGGCAGGATTTTTTGTGGGCAACGCAACCAGCACTCGAAAAGGCAATTGAAGTTTTGGGCACAATAAAAACAATAACAGACAGTCAGATAATCCGCGTCGTACAAACTAAATCCATGGTGAAAGGAGGTGAATACGATGGTAGATTTTTTAGCAGTGTTACTAACTTTAGTAGCCTCGTTTATTCAGGATGGCAAACCGGAAACGCTTCCGCCACCGGATGTATCAATCAGAGGCAGTGTAGTCGCTGAGGTGGTGCAAACAGCGCCTGCAGCTGGAGCAGAAGGTGCAAGTGGCAAAACGTTTGCTGAGGTTCAGGATCAAGTTGCCACAAGTTCTCAAGCATCTCCTCAACCAGCGGATACAACCAAAGTAGCAGCGGACAATAGTAAATCCGGTAATACTTTACCAACCGAAGTACCCCAAGTTGCGGTTGAAAATTCGGTTGCACTTGAGGAAGTAACCAGTGAGACGGTGACGCCAGACCAAAATGATGGAATCCAAGCGTTCAATACGAGCGTGATTGATGCTGAATTTGGTCAACAAATTGCCGAAACTCAGCCGAGCACAGCTCAATCAGAAGGTAAAGCGTTTGGTCAGGCTACTAGTGAACAGGCAGCAAATAACAGCAGAAAGCCATAAGTTTACAATATCTCAAATTTGCTTGTTTGGTGAGCGGGATAAAAAAAGGGCAGACCTACCCCTGCCCTTTTGTTTGTGCATGTTCGAATATACTAAGTTAGACTTTCTTTTTAATTTTATCTAAATCAAACGGTGTTACCCCTATCTTTATGTTGCAACCGCAGCTTGGTCTGGAAAAAGAAATAGTATTGACGGGGAGTGGGTTTACCAAAGTATTCAGTAACCAGGACGTGGCGATTTTTGCGATAATGAAGTAGGATGGTACTTGTTGTTTGAAGGAGGTGATTGGCGTGAGTTTAACACTTAATAATCTGTCACCACTCGCATCACTGGTTTTCGGAGTCCTGATTCTTCTGTTCCCCAAATCACTCAATTACCTGATTGCAATTTATTTGATTATCGTGGGGCTTTTAGGGTTGGGGATATTGCGGTTGGGAGGGTAAGAATAAAATTGTATGGTATATTGGAAGCATGGGAATTACGACTATTTCAGCCAAAATCAGTAATGTTGATAATCCACAAAAACAGGTAGGCGAGAAGTTCATGATTGACACGGGAGCCGCGTATACGGTGCTTCCATATACACGGAACAAGAATGACACTTCTGCCATTGCAAACAGGCAGATCAGCGTACTGATTTGTCCATTTGGTGTTGGCGACGTCCCATATTAAGTCACTTGCCACGCTGCTCATGGGAACATTAAAAAGGAAACATTGCGCTTGGGTGTATTCGATAAGTTGGCTCTTTATTATGTCAGTTGCTATATTAGAGATTTTATCTCTGCTTATTCCTTCGATTAATAATTCACAATCTTCGAGGTCTTTGATAAACCCGGTCCTTACGGCTGTACTGTCCTGTAGGGCATCAAAAAGGTCAACTGATTGTTCTCTACCAATCCCTCGACCTCTGGGGTGAATCCCTTTTGATAGACCAAACCTAGTCTGATTTGGCTCTTTTAGTCCTGCAAGCATGTATTTAGCCTCATTATCCTTGTTGCTTCTCATGAGATCGATCACGCGCTGGAAAAAGCTTACAATATGATTGTGACATTGAATTGACCAGCGATCGTCACGTTTTGATATCGCATACGGGTCGATAAATAGGGGAATATCGCTTGTGTTAATTGGAATATCAACGAAATCGAGTTCGTGCTGACTTTTACCAAGTTTAAAATATTCCGAGAATGATATTTTTGGCATAAACTTTTTAATTACCTCTTGACATTAATCATAAAAAAGTAATATATTAATAATAGGACAACAATCTATGAAAGTCAATATTCAGATGACGATCACTCCGAAGCAGAAGCAGGTGCTGGATTTCATTAAGAGTTTTGTCAAAGACAACGGTTATTCGCCGTCGCTTCATGAGATAGCGAAGCATTTCCGAAAATCCATCAGCACGGCCCAGCATTTCGTAGAAGAATTGGAAACAAGGGGATTTCTCCAAAAAACCGATAATATAGCACGCGGCATCAGCACCACCGTTCAGCAATTTGGCCGCATTTTCAAACTTGGCGTTATTGCCGCAGGTAGCCCCATAGAGCCGATCGAAAATCCGGAACCAATCGATGTACCGTTATCCATGATAAGCAGAAAAGGCGATTATTACGCTTTACAAGTGAAGGGTACGAGCATGGAAGATGATAATATTCTTGATGGGGATGTTATAGTTATCAGGCATCAGAATACAGCAAGTGATGGAGATCGTGTCGTAGCTATCACAGAAAAGGGTGCAACACTCAAAGTTTATCGTGAAAGAAATGGGAAAGTCTATCTAGAACCCCGAAATAAAGCATTAAACAATATCTATCCAAAAGAGCTTGAGATTCGCGGCAAGTTTTGTGGTTTAATAAGAAAAGGAGACTAAAATAATATTTTTATCGTTATGAATTTTAAAATTAATGAGAGCGAACAAAAATTACGTGGTGGTTATTATACGCCCCTTGATTTAGCAGTTTTTCTAACAAAGTGGGTTAGAAATATAAATCCGAGAACTGTTCTAGAACCTAGCTGTGGAGACGGCGTTTTTTTTGAAGCCATTGATAAAGTTAACGGAATGAAAGGCGTATCGGTTTTAGGTTTGGAGATTAATGAAAATGAAGCCCAAAAGGCCCAATTAAGGGCAAAAGGGACATCCGCTAATATCGAAGTACAAACAGAAGATTTTCTTAAGTGGTCACTAGATAATATTCGAAATAATAAATCGCTTTATGATGCTGTAGTTGGTAATCCACCTTTTATTAGATATCAATATCTTCCTAAAGAATTTCAACAAAGATCAGAGGAAATATTTAATGAACTTAATTTGCCTTTTACTAAACACACTAATGCGTGGGTGCCATTTGTTTTAGCTTCGTTAGCAATGTTGCGGCCTGGAGGTCGCTTAGCAATGGTGGTTCCGGCGGAGATTATTCATATTATTCATGCTCAATCGCTCCGGACATATCTTGGGAAAGAGTGCAAAAGATTGGTGATCGTTGATCCAGAAGAACTTTGGTTTAAAGATACTCTTCAGGGAGCAGTATTGCTTCTTGCAGAAAAGAGAAACAATACTTATGAAAACGCGGAGGGTGTTGGTATTTATCCCGTCAAACAGAAAGAATTTCTTGATATAGACCCCGACATTATTTTTTCTTCACCTAAATCATTAAATGGAAGAACTGTGGCTGGCAAATGGACTTACGCTCTGTTAGACCACTCAACACGCAACCTCATCGATAGCCTTATTGATCACCCAGATGTTTATCATTTTAATGATGTCGCTGATGTTGATGTTGGTATTGTGACTGGAGCAAATGACTATTTTCTTGTTTCCGATGAAACGGTTCAAGAATATAATCTATCAAAATGGGCTCATCCAATGTTTGGACGTAGCGAGCATTGTCCGGGTATTATTTATGATGAACAGCAACATCAAGAAAATAAAAAAAATGGTAAACCAACTAACTTTATTTGGTTTTCTAATAAACCAACAGACAGTGCTATTGCTAAAAAATATATCCATTATGGAGAAGAGCAAGGCCTTCATTTGCGCTACAAATGTAGTGTCCGAAGTCCTTGGTATTCGGTGCCATCTGTTTACGCTACGGAAATAGGAATGTTGAAAAGATCTCACGATATTCCCCGACTAATATTTAATAAAATTGGAGCATTTACCACAGATACGGCTTATAGAATTCGTGTTCACAATAGATCCAGTAGACAGCTAGTTGGTTCGTTTCTAAATTCGTTGACAGCATTGAGCGCAGAATTAGAGGGAAGACATTATGGAGGAGGAGTGCTAGAGTTAGTTCCTTCTGAGATTGAAAAGTTGCTTATTCCATTGTCAAAAAAACTAACCGTAAATCTTGCAAATCTAGATACAGCGATTAAAACATTGCCAGCTAGAGAACTCTTAGCGAAGCAAGATAGCACTATCCTAAATGCATTAGGACTAAATCTGTCAGATCAAAATCAATTATTAAATAATTGGCAGAAACTTCACGATAGAAGGCAAAGAACATCAAGTGACGCAGAAACTAATTAATCAATTTCGAGGACAAATCGCTTTGGATCAGTTTCATCTCTAAAGAGTGATAAAGTTCGACTCAGTAAGTCTTTTCGTTTCACATGGTCTCCAATTGATCCCCAGCTTAATCGAGTCATGGCATTGTGTTGTTTATAAGTTTCACTATTTGTGTCTGTGCTATGTCGTATTTGTAATGGAAATTCACCATAATAGATTCCTTTAATAACTAACTGAAAACGAACTTCAGTCTCTTCTACGTTACCTGATTGTCGAGGCTCCCATTGTAGATGAGCAAAGACAGCATCACGAAAATAATGTCTGTGGTCTATATTATCTTCAAGAAGTCCTTTGTCTAAGTTGATAGAACCAGTTGCGTGTGTGCCTCTCTCTTTGGGAATATTAAGATCACGTTCAGTTAAGGGCTTGCTTTGCCATACAAGCTCTAGATTAGTTGAGACTTGTGACTGTTTTTGAGCTTGAGGGGCTCCACTGATCCTACGATATGCAGCAGGTTGAGCTTTTGCCCGACGAGACGATCTATGTAATGGTAAAACCTTTAGTTTAATACGCGGAATCGGATCTGTTGAAGGCGCAGAAGCCGTGGTGGTTGGTCGTGGCGGCGAGGCTTCTGATTCATCAAGCAGCCGTCCGTTTGCTTGTAAAGCGAGTAATTGCGCCTCAGATTCAATTAAGAAAACATGGTCATTATATAAAGCCGGTAGCTTAAGAATCTGATTTTCTATTTTTGATACAAACTTTCTGTCAGAGGAATTATCAAGATCTAGATCTAAAACTAGGCTTGCCTCGATATTATTGTTTAGACCACCAAGCGTTAAATTGGCACTGCCAATAAGTAATCGAGCTTGCTTACCTCCTCGTACTAAATATAGTTTTGGATGAAAAACAATATTGCGCGCTCCTGTATCGACAGCGTATGCAGAAACTCCTAACTTTAATAGTCGACTTAGTCCCTGAAGAGACGTTATGTCATTTCTAATACCTGAAAATACTTTCGTTTTGGTTGCGTATTGGTGTAATTTGTTTTCTATTAAGCGGACTCCGTCTTCAGTTACGAAAGCAACGCTCAGAATGACCTCCTCAATGTTTTTAATATCAAATAAACGCAGAATTGCTTTTGCATGCGTATGTTCAGTAAATCCTTGAAGGATAAAATCTTTTTTTGCCATATGTGCTAGTTTAGAAAATAATCAATTGATTTTTTGTAAACATCAGCAAGAGCCTTCAATTGGACTATGTCAACTCTTCGTTGTCCGGATTCCATTTTTGAAACATAAGACTGTGATTTGTTTAGCAGTTTTGCTGCAGTTTTTTGATCAAGTTTGGCCGAAAGGCGGGCAGACTTTAGTTTCCTTATTAAGTTTTTGTGTTCTTCCGTGTATATAGCTTTGGACATAGGCATCTTGACTTATTGTATGTTATATTCCAAAATAGAATATATATACAGAAATTTCTGCGGGGTCTTTCCCTCTTTTTGTCTTCGGCGGCTCTCGGCCGTTTTCCGCGAGCCCTTTCAAATGCTCTGCGCGACCGCACCCGCGCAGAGCCAACTGTCCGACGGTGCCTCAAATTCTCTTTCTGCAGGGATGCCAGGATTCGAATCCCGAAACATGTTCGGGACAGGCTCTGGAAAAGCAGTTTTGTCCCAGTAGTAACTTTGCAGGCCTGGAGTGAATCGAACACTCGTCATGGGTTTTGGAGACCCAGGTCCTACCACTGAACGACAGGCCTACTTCCATAGGTTTTGCAACCTGTGTTATTATACCACTGAAAATAAGAAAAAAGCCCTTATGGCAAACATTCGAGAATTATTTA
>Ga0209541_10004512_pt1 | contig 24659 bp, 30 predicted proteins | sample RifCSPlowO2_01_FD_184027 | JGI IMG/M metagenome (GOLD analysis project Ga0209541, IMG submission 184027) | Groundwater microbial communities from Rifle, Colorado - Rifle CSP2_plank lowO2_0.1 (SPAdes) (version 2) | ecosystem: Environmental > Aquatic > Deep subsurface > Groundwater | place... | reverse complement strand
AAATGGAAAAAAATAAATTAATCCAAGCAAATATCACAGTACGCAATCTACAAAATCAATTAGAAAGGGCCCGTATGGAAAATTTCAAAAATACTGAAAAAATCGGTATAATGACCCAACAACAACTGTTACAAACACAACATTTGGCCCAACAACAACAAATTACACTTCCTGAAATTACGCAATCAAAAAAGAGACGACGAGAACTACCACATGGTAACGATCATCAAACAATGTCCCATCAAGAAGTAGCGCGTAGTAGACCAGTTATACCTGGAGAACTTGAAAAAGATTTAGTAGTGGATGAAGTTCGAAAAATAAATGACTACATGCGTAGCATAGAAGAATATATTGCACTGGCAACCACGACACAAAATCCAGAATATTTGAAGAGCGCACAGGAGTTTGCGGAAAACGTACAACAGGCGGTAGCCAACGTTAAACAAATATTTAATAGCATAGAAGTTCGTCCAGGTGAACATCACACTCATTATGATGATATAAAAAAATTAGTAAAAAAAGCGGAGGTTAAGGGAGTTAGAGCTTTAAAAGATGTTCAAAGTGCAATTGAAGTTTACCAACAGAATATTCAACACCAACTGGCACAACTACAACATCAACCACTACCACAGCACTCCTCGCCGCAGCAACTAGAAACAGATGTAATGGTGGAGGAAGAAACAGAGGAAATGCAGGAGGATGAAGACATGGAGCTTGACCGGGATACTTTAATGCCAATTATAACTATATTACAGGATTATTATGGTGATTTAACGACTACAACGACTGGAGTAAATATATTTGGCGATATTTTGGGAAATATTGGTAATGAAATAACTAGTCTCGAACAACTTATTTTATTATATAATCAAGGCAGAATTAAGTTTTCTAAGTTAATCGACACACTTACTGCGCACTTTCACCTCACGGACAACATAAACAAAAAATATAGTGGAGTGAAGAATTTGGAAGATATAAAAAAATTAAACGGAGCTGTGCGAAAACGTGGATATTTCGATCTACTCAAGAACGAGCTTATTGTTATAAATCCATTGGGTAGAACAATTTACTTGAAGGGTGGTGAAATGAGTTTGAAAAGTGAAGAAAGTAAGGAAATCATCATTTCACGACTAAAACGCGGTCGATACAAATTTCCGATAAAGATGGATTCGTGCTGGGAATTAATGAATGTGACCGGCGAATGGGAAAGTAGTGAAGTTCAACGTGTGATGGAGTCCCAGGGTATTGAGTATATAGTAAGTTTTTCTCCAATGTTAGTGTTACCAAACATGGAACGTGTGAAATGTGAAAAAAATGGTAGAAAAATGGTGTGTTTCATATTATTTCAAGAAAAATTTTAATCCAATTCGCTTCCTATAGGGGCTACCCATTTAATTGGGGCCGGTGTTTTAAGGTCTGGCTCGATCGCGTGGCTGGGCACCGTGATCCCCTCGGTGTCACACTCTTGTTCAAACGTTTTTACTTTTTTACTCGCTGTTCGTTGTGTCCTCATAATATTATTAAGTTCTTCATTCCGGTATAATTGGTCCACCTCATCGGATAACATCATGTGCGGATACAGCCATTCGTACATGTTAACTATGGCGAGGTCATGATCATGAACGTATTTTGCGGCCACACATTTATTGTACTGCAGCGCCTCTGCCTCACTTTCAAACGCCGCCCAAACAATAACGGCTGGTTCATTTCCAAGCGGCAAATCGTCTGATGCGGTTTCATAATCAGTGAGGACTGAGACAACTGCATAGCGCTGGTTTCGAATCTCCGCGTTTCGTGGAATGCCGGGCACGCCCGGGTTATTTTTACCACCGCTTAATTCTTGAACTCGTGTCTGCCAATTTGCATTCAACATCTCTGGTGGACGTGGCGCCTTGAGCGGTGTTTCGTGGTATTCTACTGCCTTACTTTCAACTGAAATTTCCTGTTTTGCCTCCAAATTCAGCTGTAGTTTGCGCTGGAGTTCAACCTCCTGCAGCGCTTCCACTTCCATTGCTCTGTTCATGTCTTGTTTCAATTCTTCAATGTTTTCCGCATTTTCAACCGCGGCTTGGTAGTATTCCCTGCGTTTCTCACTCAAGATTTGATTTCTAGACGCTTGTTCCTGTGCTTGGCGTGCATGTTCTATTGCGGGCTTCCTGCCAGCGGTGAGCGCATCATGTCTGTTTTTAAACTCGAGCGCGTGGTCTTGCAACATGTTTTGGTGTTTCAACAAATTACGGTTAACCTTGGCTGCTTCCACCTCATGCTCTTGTTCCGGGATAGTGTACCACTCGTGTGTTGTTGCGACTCGAATAGAACAAGAGTTATCGAGATTTTGAGTGGCGTGCAGCCTTGCACTGTCAACATCCGGAAAAAGACCAATAAGTCGGACGGCGGGGAACGGAGAGCGTGGACACAGGTTAGTGTTTGCAAAGTTCCATAACACATATTTCTGATCATCGGTCTGGAAAGCTCTGGTGTAGCCACTGGTGTCGTTCAAGGTGGATTCCCCTCCGGTGACTGTTGCACGTTGACGTCTGCGGGTTTCCTCAATTTCGGTGATGTTCATTTAAAGGTGAGCTCCGAAAGATTTTAGATGAATCAAACGCAAACTTAAGGATAGTAGGGTTGAGGTGGCGGCGGGTAGTAGGTGGACATGGGTGGATAACCAACATACTCTGGGATGTTATTTTTCTGTTGCTTCCTCACAATTAATATGATAATAATTACAACGATGAGGATAATAAAAACAGCCAAGGTGATCGCGAACGTCTTGTTTTTTTCAAACCATGTGACAGGAGGAGTGGCAACAAGGTCGTTCCGCGCAAACCGGTGTGCTGCATTGTCAACTAATCGTACGTTTCGGCCGGGATGTTGTATATTCTGGTAGGGTGCGTATTGTGGGTGTTGGGGATATTGTTGCTGGGGATGGAGTTGTTGCGGATGGTGTTCCATGGATGCCATGGATGCCATGGGTGGGAGTGCATGTGTTTGGGGATGGGAGGGCGGTGCATTTTTATTTTCGGATTGAAACCCACTTTCTGGGCCATAGGCAGCATCTAGACTCATGGCGTTCATTTTTTTGTGGAGTGATAAAAAATTATTATTTTTTTTCAGCTGCCGAATCCGGCGATAAAATATCCAAATTCTCGCAGACTACTTATATACGGATCTTGAGAAGAAGAGACGGATTTAAAGCCCGTACTTTTTTTGTTGGCAATTAAAGTCTCAATGTCTTTATCAACGTAAATTTTGGAGGTGAGGTTGGAATGGCCATAAATAGCAGCGTACGCGCTTGGTTTTCCACGAGGTTGATGTGTGGGTGTGAATAGAATGTAAATGCGGTCTTTCTGGGGCGAATCTCCCCTGTACTTGCCAACGAAGGAAATGAAAGAATTTTCGGGCTCAAAGGTACGGATGTACTGTTTGCCCAGTGTGCGGAGACATTTTTCCTGGAGAATGTCAAGGGCGTACTTCATTTTTTTGGCGGCGGTGGGAGCGGTGACTGGTGACTGGTCAGTTTGAAAGTGAATCGTCTTGGCGCCGCCCTGCAGCTGGTGGGAAAACAGGTTAGAACTGAAAGTCTGTAGTGCGGCCACTGTTCTGTTTCCGGAGAATGGGATGTGGTCTCCATTTTTGGAGTGAAACACAACATGGGGCACGGTTGGACTGGAGGCCTCTGGCTGAAGCATTTGAAGCGCCTGTGGATGGTGGGCAACATCAATGAGTGCGATTTGCAGGCCTAAAGGGGCTTGAGCCGCGAATTCGGCGAATTTTGGTTTAAAAAGTTTACAAAAGTGGCATGAGTCACGCGAGTACAGGATGACAGCAGGCGGTGTCACCTGGTCTGGTGAAATGGAGGGTAAATAGTGTTTAAAATTATGGAACTGTGCGATAATCGCGTCTGCGCTCCTGATTCCATTGTACACTTCTTCCCGGCCAGCGCTGTAGAACACAATTCGAGGCACGCCCTCCCCCAGAGTTACACCTAAGTCTTCAAGCTCACTTTTACGTTCTTCCACCTCAATTTCCCATACATCAACATGTTCGGCCTCCAGGGTTTTCACCGTTTTCTGCCACTCGGGCATAAATCGAACACAGTGTCCGCACTGTTTCCAGTAATAGAGTACGACTCCATTTTCATAGGAAGGTTGGGGCAGGGTTTGCGGCATTTTGTTTTGGAGCGACAAAAAAAAATGATTAATAAACACTATGTGGACCGACCTGGCGTGTCATTTACGTGTGGCTTTCATTATTATTTTTATCATGGTCATGATCGTTTGGTTTTCAAAATGCACTGAAAAGCCGGTAGAATCCAGCGATGTGGTCATTCTTCAGGCAGTTACACTTGCGGACGCGCCGTGTTCCACCCAGGTTGATCGCTTGATAAATATTTCTGCTGCTCTGGCGGCGCTGGATGCGAGTGTTGCTTTGAAAGGGGAGGCGGCGGTGTCAAAAGTGTTGAAATCGTCGGTTTCCCAGCTCACCTCCGAGCTGCAGCACGTCCAAGGGTCATTGCGTAATTTATTTCTGTCGTCGCCGAGTCTGTCGCGGAGTGATATTCAACCCTTGCCACGACTGAGTTAAAAATAAACCGTACCATAAAGAAAAGATGATTCGTAAACAAAATGTCCGATTAAATATGTACCCGTACACGCACACGGGTGTGATGGCGTCGCCGGTGTCGAACGATGCGACAGGGTGTGTTCGTGGCCCCTCAAAATACATCAATTACCAGTCGTGTGCAACCGAAAAACAAAGTGGTGAAATCTGTGTCCCCCGCTACATTAACGGCGTTTGGGACCGGTTTCATCCGTATGGTGCTGATTCCGCGGCGTGCGTTGGTCCGTCGCCCCCGGGTTTGGTGCCCCAAGTTTTAGGAGATGATTCTCTGGTGGAGGCTTCGGCGTGGGATGTGTTGTCTGACTTGAGTTTGAACTTGATGAGCAACGGCAAGATTGCCTCTTTCTCAGGCAAAGTTGGAGAGGAGCGGGTGGTTCAGGATTTTTCGCAGTCGGACTTGGTTCAAAATTTAACGATGCCACTGTTGTACTCGTACGCGGTTCCGCATGAGTCCGGTTTGATGCGGCTGAACATAAATTTGACGTCCGGCTACGTGAGCGTCACCTTTCCACACCATGGTTCTCCGGTCACAGTTCAGTACCAGATTGTGGCGGTACAGGAAAGGTTCGCTCGGATCATTCCCTCGAGTGTGTAGAGGTCGGCGGTGCGGTGAAACCGGGAAGCGTGGTTAAAATATTTCGGGTGTTAAAAAAAATGAACATGAATGACATCAACAGCGAGGTGAACGTGTCGAAGTACACGACGCTGCTGCACAAGATTCAGAACATGAATATGCGCCACGTGCGGGACACGTACCGTGCTCTGCGCCAGAGCTCTAACAACAATGTGGACTTGTTTTTTCCACGCATGGGGTTCACAGCAGGTGAGTTTGCGGTGGCGCACGTGATGAAGATGCCGCGGAGATCCAGGCTGTAAACAAATCTGTGTGTGAAAAAATGGAGAAACGAAATCGCCGGTTTACCGCGTTATCCATCCTAAAATTATTGCAATCCGAGCAGATCACACAGGAATGGATAAAGGGCGTGTCCGGCAACTCGGACAAGCCATGGTTCGACATCTCACCGGTGTGTGTTTTGTGCAAGAGCGGGGCGGTTGTAAAAACGCCGGTTGACATTTGGTACGGAGACCATGATTTATTCCAGTACGGCTGCAGTTTTTGTGGGTCCAGCTCGGATGTGGTAATGGAGTATAATGCGGTGTTAACAACTCCGTTCGTCTTCCTGTGCGGTTCATGTCTTGAAAAAAAACAAGCCGCGTGTAAATAAACAATGGATCAAATAGTGATTCCTGTAAAATTGCAGACGCCGGCGCCGGTGGTCGCAGCCTCCACCCCGCCCGCACCTTCTCGAACTCTGTCGTCTGTTGGTCGCCGCTATGGTCGTGACACCGCTAAAGCTTCCATCCAACAGCTGTCAACGATAGCCGAGGAACCAGCTGTAAGTCCGAGCGAGAAGGTGAATTCTGTACTTCAAAACAAGTTTGCTGTTGCTGGCCTTGTTTTCTTTATATCCTTGTTTTTGCTGCTTGTTTTTAACCCGCCGATGGCGAAAGACAGCGATGGGAAAGACCGGTCTTGGAAGAAAATTATCATGTGGTCCACGCTGTCTGCTTCATTGGCGCTGGTTATTCCGATCGTGTTGTGCAAACTGAAGAATTTAAAATAATACGTTTATTTACTGCTTTTAAAAAACGGGAGAAGTGTTAAAATGTCCTCACAAATCAGAACCATGGTACGAAGTGTGATTGCGCCGACGTCCTTCACGGACACCATCCAACTGTTTTTTGCTGAGATTAAGGGCTTGGTGAACGCAACCTTTTATGCGTTGTACGATGAAGTGCATGCGGTGGCGGGCAAAGATGAGGGCTGGCAGCGGGACGCGATGACACGTGCGCTTGGCTTAATTCAAGACTCCAATAATCGAAACACGTTGATTGACAGCATCATAATGTCGGATGAAGTGTGCCAGAACCTGTCGAACCTCTATTTTTCAGCCATGCACAGATTTGCGCGAGATGTTGGAAAGTCCAGGACGGATGTGCTGAACACAAACTTTCAGCCGCTGGGTTTTTTTCTGAGCTCCTTGTTCCAAAATTTGGCCGGAAAAACGGAGATGCGCCAACATTATTTTGTGGCCATGTCCTACACTGAGCGCGATATTTTTCTGAGAGATGTTCTGAGACAAGTCATGTTTGCAAGCTTGCAGGGGCCGCGACACTCGGTGGTGCTTCCGCCCCAACATTCGGTGGTGAACGTCCTTCCGCCTCCACCCGCAACCACCAGCGCGGAATCATTTTCTGTGCCCGTGCTGCCGAGTGACAGCATTTCCAATATCTCGACTCTAAAACCCAGTGATATAACTCCACAAATGTCCAGTGCCCTGATCAACATGGGTTCCGTTATCGGCATGTCGGTGGCTAAATCGGCGCTTCTCCCTCAAAACAAGTCACGATACTCAAGTTTTACGGCGGCCTCGGTTCAACCTCAAAATTGAGCTATGTTACCACAGCCTGCGCCCACCCAGTCGTCCATCCGGTTCACACACGCATCGTATGATTGTTGGGACGCGTATTCTTTTTCGGGCGAGTTACACACGAGTGACACATTATGCTGCACGCGCGCCGGCGTGGTTACACCATCACACATCTCCGGCAAGATGGTGGCTCGATAGTCACAGCCCGCACCCTTGCGACACGCCTGAAAATGATCCTCTGCACACTGTAGGTAGGCATCCTCCCCTCGCAACCCCTCGCACCGTTCCAGGGCGTAGGGTAAACACTGCCAGTCCGCATCCAGCGCGCTGCATTTATTATCCCACTGGAACAAGTGTAAGGTGTTGAACGGCTTCATTCGGTCAACCGTGGTGTCAAGCGAGTTAAAGTAGGTTGAGTTTTGCACCGTGGCGTAACAGTTTGGGAATTCCAGTTTAGTATCCATTTTAATTAGGGGTGTCAAAAAAAAGCGAGTTACAGCTGGATAAATTCCGGTGCCTGGAGGGAGAAGGGCGGTCGAAACGGGAGACGATGATTATTCCAGAAGTCGCACGGTAAAATAAGGGAAGGGTGTAAATGGGTAGGCGTAAAGTTCAGGACGCCCATTTGTTGATATATGTAGGACACCAGCTCCGAGCAGAACCACATGGTGTTTGGAAATAAATGGGGCGGCATCTCAATTCCTGGCCACCAGTTGTTCATCACTGCCTTCCAGAACCCGTACGTGTACGGCATGCCCACTAAACGGAGCCACTGCTCCATGTTGTCAAGCGGTGGGTAAAGCTGGCGCACAAAAACTTGGTGATTATAAGTACCTTGTTGTCTGCAGATCCATTGGTCTAGCCGTTCTACGGTGACTCCACGTTTCGGGACAACATGTAGGATGTGTGGGATGGTACCGATGGGCACCACAAGTCCAACGTGGGTAATAGGTGTGCCACACATCAGTTTCTCAAAATACACTCTTGGTTGGGTGGCGGTGTGGGAGAGAAGCAGGGTAGAGCCAGCCGGGAGGTGGTGAATGGAGACCAACGGCAGGTTAAACACGCGTTCCAGGTAAGGTGAGGTGTGGAGCAGCAAAAGTATGCCCAGTAGTAGAATGGTGCAGAGCGAGACACACAGCGTTTTGGTACATAACATTTAACTGGGCTACTTAATTTTTTTAGGCACCACTAAACGTTTTTCATCTGTCTCCTCGTTCTGCTGCCTGGAGAACTGGCTGTCTAGATTCCAGAAACATGGGTCACACACCCGAAATGGTTGAATGTTTTGTTTCGCGTGGTAAAAAAAGACGCAGTCCGACGGGTTACAGCTCTGAATGCGTGTGTTTAGGACGACACAGCCGAAATTTTCGGTGGCTTTGTCCAAAACTTCATTGAAATCACTGTACTCGGAGAAGATGCCAAAGAAATGTTTCCACACTTTTTCGCGGTTGGTGTGGATGTTATCCTTGAATAAAAAAACGTAGTCCGTGTTATTTCTAATCGCAGGCGGGATGTCCATGATGTATTGGGTTGCATTAATGATCAGCGTTTGGTAGTGGCGGCCATTTAAGTAGAGTTCTCTAATGGTGGTGCCCTTCAGAATTTTGTTGTCGAACATGCAGTCATCCAGAATCATGAACATGTGTCTCCCCTTTTTTATATTTTTCTTCTGATATTGCATTAACCTGCCGATCGGGCCATCACTGTAGTCGGTGTAAATGGAAGAGCGCGGGATAAAAGAGGCAAAATGTTGGTTCGCCTCCTCCGACCGACTCATCACGATGCCATAGTTAATTTTGGTACGTAGGTTGAACATGATGTCTTTAATTAGAGTACTTTTCCCGGACCCGCGTTTTCCAATCAATAAAATAGTTGCATTAGGTTCAATCGTGTTCATATCGAACCGTTTTAAAATCATGTCACCAGTTTGGGTGGTCATTGCGTTTTTGAAATGATCTAAAAAAAAAAGAGAGAAAAAAACCTAGGAATGATGTGGCAGTATTTCTGCAGTATTTCGAAAGTGCTGTCGAAATCGGAAAACGTCACCCCGTATGCCGGCTACCTTGCGGTTGAGGGAGACAAAGTGATTGTGCCAGGCACACCCCTGGTGTGGACCAAAATCCCGCTGGTGTCTCACCTGATTATAAATGCAAACAACCAGTACCGGGTGCGCTGTTTTGAAGAACCGCAGAGCTACGGTGTGATCATTGAGATTCATAAAACCTTGTTTGAAGAAGGGTTGGAAAGCAAAGTCGCATTTCAAGGGGAAGACACCCTGCTTGAATTTTTGTTCCAATGGAACCTGTTCATCTTCTCCAGGCGAATGGTCTTGTTTCCAACCGAGGTCCGGAGTAACCAGCTGCGGCCTCGACTGACCGCGCCACAGCACCAAGCGCTGCAATGGATGAGAAACTTAGAGGGCCGCAAAGGGGAAGTGTTGCACTTTAAATGTGGCATCCCCGTGTCCGAGAACTGGGCGTTTTCAATCACGGACTGCATGTTTATTCGAAGTGAGGACATGAAAAATGAGGAGGTTAAGATTCGGGGTGCGGTGTTGAGTGGGGACCGACATGCCGGGAAAACATTGGTGGTCCAGCACTACTTACAGACCTGTAAAAAGACGAGTGAGCCGATGACGTCGCCCAGCTACTACAGAAAGTTTCAATATTCTTGTTCTCTGTTCGTGGTACCCACCTATTTAATTCAGTACTGGTACCAGGCGTTGAAGAACGTACACGGTGTAAGTGTAGAAATATGGACGTCTGCAGAGCGTATCCACCAGTTTTCGCCGTACGGGCCGACTTTGGTGATCACTAACTATAAAAATTTGGACGCCCTAAAATCGAGCCGCGTGTCTCACTCGATCCGACACGCACACATACGCAAAGGCGTGGTGCCGCACGATCTGGACACAATAGTGTGGGACCGAATTTTTTTCGATGAACCGCGCCACTTTCAGCTGGATTATTTCTGTACCAACTTTGTTTGGATTCTGCAAGGCAACGCGACCTGTCTTCAGGAAATCCAATATCTTAACACTCTGTACGCGTACTCGGTGTCATGCTACGATCTCCTCTCTTCTCTCGTGTTTCGTTTACCCTCGATCGTGCTGAAACCGCGTGAGCCGCCGGTGACATACACCTTTCTCTCTGCGTCGGAGTTTGAGAAAGTATGGTGTGCCTCCGACTTAACTCTGCTTACTTATGGTCACCATTTGAGATCCATCGGCGTCCTCCCCTCATGGAAGGATGTTCAAAGCTCGATTTTAAATGCCAAGCCGGAAGTGACTGTGTTATCAAATAAGGCAACCAGCGATCAAAGGCTGTCCAATTTTTTAAATCTGGTTTTAGCCAGCGACGTCTTCGCAAACATGGTGAATGAACTAGAAAGTGAGATGGAGGCGGAGGAGAGAGAAAATATGGAGGCAGAGGAGAGAGAAAATATGGAGGCGCAGGACGGGAGTGAGAGCGAGGTGGCGAGCAGGCTGGAGAATGAGAGCGAGGCGGATAGCAGGTTTGATAACGGCGCGACTTGGAGCGAGGTGGACAGTGACCTTGAAAGTAAGTTTGAAGAGGAGGGGGAGATAACCAAGAGTTTTGAGCTTTTTCTTGCGAAAGAGTTGGAAAGTTTAGAAAAAGAGCCGGCTCAATGCTCCATTTGTATGGAACGGGAGTGTAACGTGATAAGTGTCTGTGGCCACTCATTTTGTATGCAGTGCAGCAATAATTTACTGAAACGTAGCTGTCCCCAGTGTCGTCGAAAATTCGGTGGCACGTGTCCCACATTTTACCACGCGCGGCCTGATTTTACGCCCATCCTTCATTCATTCATGCAGGATGAGCTGGCCGTTTCTGATGGAAAATCCGCGCTGTTAGTTGGAAAATCAAGCTCCGCGCTGCGATTTTTATCCCACCTGCTTCCTCCCGAAGTTCACGTGCTGCATGAAGATGAGTTACTTGGTCAATATTTAACGAATTTGTCAAAAATTTATTTGTTAGAGGGTTGTTCCATCCCACTGGGACAACAACTGGTGGACGGCGGCGAAATTATAAAAATAAGCGTGGTGTGAAGTGCGTTATTTCGGTGCTGAACAATATTTTATTAAAATATAAAAATATGTCACGACTTCAATCTTCACAAGCGGTGCCGGCCGCAAAAAGTGCGGTCGTAGCCTCTCAAAAATCTACAACGGGCGAGCCCTCCAAAATTCAATTTAAAACAATTATTTTAGGGTTTGTTATTATTGTGGGCGTCGCATTTATCGCGTACACGGTGATGAAGAATAGAAAGAAAGAAGCGGTGGTACGTGAGCCTCAACCCGCAGCGCCGGAACCATGGCAGATGCCGATACCGCCGAAACACAGACCCATGCACATGCCGATTCCTCAACCGATGATGCCCCACATGCACCATCAACCGCCACCTGCACCCCCTCTTCCAACTCCAGGTGCAGTCCCGTTGCCGGACGCGCGTTTCGGAACCATATCTACCCGACAACCAGAGCCAGGCTGTGATAGTGAAGCTCCGTTGCCGGAGGCGGACCGTAAGGATGGAAGACGTGATGCGTAAAAGGTTGGCGGAAACAAATGGGGACCTCCCAAAAAAACAATGGCACACGAGTCACCTAAAAGAGTGTGGAGTGATGGCGAAAATGAGGTCGGGAGTGAGCCGGAGTATAAAGAAATCTCGTTGCAGGAATGGGACCAGATTTGTGCCAGTTTAGGTATGAAAAGTGGTGACACGATTGGGGACTATTTGGCTGAGAAAAGGATGCAACAACTGGTGTCGTTACGCAAAGTTTTAGTGGGGTGTCCTCTTTTCGGAGAGCGTGACATTTCGGCAATTAATGTTGAATTAAAGAAACTGTATGGAGAGATTACACCAGCGCACCTAAAACTGGTGCGACAACAAGTACTGGAGCGGTGTGTGGATGAGGGCTTAATTCAAGTTGACACCGAGTTGTTCACGCGTCTCATGCAACTCCACTGCAGTTGGACTTCAACATCCCTTACATGATTTACCTCGCTCCGTTCCTTGGGCTTTGGCGGCGGCCTGTAATTTTGCAGCTTTCCAGAACCTTTCTAAATCGGCCAGACTGGGTTGTTGTTTCACCTCTTCTTGTTCGCGTTGTTTTAAACTTTTTTGCATAATACAATTTTTATTCTTCCAACTTTTTTATATTACGAGGAATAAGGAATGCGTCCTTGGCGCGCAATTGATCCACTTCAAGAAAATCCAGCATTTGATTCCGAGCTTTCAACGGTTCTAGAAAACGTTTGTCCGCCACCGCACCCCTCTTCATACGTTCACAAGAAAGGTCTCCATGAACGCCGTACAACCCTTCATTACGGATCAAATTTCGAATGTTAGGCGGAGAGGAGTCGGACGTGTACACTTCAACGTCCGAAATATCATCCCAATCGACGCCTTTTTCGGCCACCGGAGCTCCGGATGCGGGTTGTTGTAGCGGTATTTGGCGTTCTTCCGGTTGTTGGGGCGGTTGGGGTTGTTGAGTTTGTTGGGGTGGTTTGGGTGCTTCTTGTCCGGGTGGTGTGCCTACAGACAGCTGAGTGTGTGCGGGAATTAAAAGAATGATGAGAAGTGCGACGGCCACGAGAGCGGTCATGAGCGCTCCCAGGTTCTGTTTCATGATAAGCAAGCTGCCTGACAACAAAATGACGACGCCGGTCGAAATATAAACAATTTTTATTTGATCTGCCGTCATGTTTATATATCTGTTTTTTTTATTGCTTAGAAAACATCTTCATTGAATTCATGGCCATACTCAGCAACGTTTCATAGTTGCCCATAACCTGCTGACTGGCTTGGCGCAGCTCATTTGGATCACTTTCTCCAATCACCTGATAGCTCAAGTTCAGTACGTCTTGAAATGAAACATTTTGGTTGGTCTCCAACAGGTTTCGCGCTTTATCATTTAATGTGTTCATTAAATTTTGGGGCATTTTAGTGCTTGAGAAATCCAAGATCATGCTGCACCGGTTTAAATTTTGGATGTACTCCCATATGGTTGCCTGCGTGTCTGGGTGCAGCTCTTCCGTCCATTTGTCGCGAAGATTTAGGTCTCTCATAAATTTTATATCTTCCTGTAGAAGCGACTCATCAAACAGTTCACACCGTTTGTACCATGGCTCCATAACTGCGTGGTACTCCCGAATGGCCTGCTGCCCAAATTCCTGCAGTTCCTCGCTCGTTTTTCCCCTTGTTTTTAGATGGTAGGCAGCCCGGATCGAGAACACGCGTGGGCATTCTGGAAACACTTCATGCATCGCGTCAAGAAACTGTTGCATGAGATTCAAAAAATTGGTGACATAGTTTGCATCCATAGCCATTTTAGAAGAACTAAAAAATAAAATTTTAATTAAAAAAGCGCGCTAATCACATTCTTGCAGCGCTACTGCTTGAGAAATCCATCATGCTGTACCGGTTTAAATTTTGAATGTACTCCCATATGGTTGCCTTCGTCTCTGAGCAGTTACAGTGTGGCAATAAATCTGGGGGATGCAGCTCTTCCGTCCATTTTTCCCGAAGATTTAGGTCTCTCATAAATTTTATATCTTCCAGTAGAAGCGACTCATCAAACTGTTCACATCGTTTGTACCATGGCTCCATAACTGTGTGGTACTCCCGAATGGCCTGCTGCCCAAAATCGTGCAGTTCCTCGCTCGTTTTTCCCCTTGTTTTTAAATGGTAGACAGTACGGATCGAGGAGACGCGTGGGCATTCTGGAAACACTTTATGCATCGCGTCAAGAAACTGTTGCATGAGATTCAAAAAATTGGTGACATAGTTTGTATCCATATCCATTTTAGAAGAACTAAAAAATATTTTTTTTGAAAAAGCGCGTTAAATACAAATAAAAAAAATAGAAAAGTCTAGTAAATGTACAATTCTTTTATGGAGGCGTTGGCGGTCGCTGCAGAGACCAATACAAATGTCTGGTATGTCGACAATTCTGCTTGTGTCGAATGGAAGATGTCATTTATGCGCGAGGATGAAACTTTTGAATGTATTGGAGAACTCCTCTTTAAATCCGCAGACCTACTACGAGCATTGCGGGTGATTGTCCCCCCGTTGGTGACGCCGATCACTTCTCGAGTTTATTGTAACGGTGCTTTGCTGGGAGACTTGCCGTTGGCTGGTGATATCGCAAAAAAAATTTATTCACCTGTTCTATTGTGTGTCCAAACGCGAGAAAGAGTAACAGATCCAAGTACCATGATAGTGGTAAGTGTCGAGTCCGGAATAATTGCTGACACAAATGAACGAAGGAAACAATGCATTGACGTTCCAAGTGAAAACGCTTTCATAACAGAATCTGGCCGATTCAAAATGACAACAAACGGCGGAATAGATTTTAACTCTATTGTTCACCCGACAGACAACCTAAATTCTATTATGGCGCTAAGAACTGTTTTAAATGTGGAAAACATTCGTTTCATGCGAATTACCGGGCCTGCTAACCATGTAACTTTAACTATGAATGGAAACGTAACAATTCACCTGGATTGCATACTTGAGCAAGACATACTACAATTTATGTTGAAAGATTTCCCACTTGGACTGGCGATCTACTCAAGTATATCTCTCGACACGTACTCTTCTGAATCGTACAACATGCATATCGTAACTGAACCATTTTCAAGTGGCAACATAAGAACGCAATACAGCTCAGCAGCCGGTGAAACCATCCGTTTTTCAAACGGTATTGCGCAACTACTAGTTGAACAAAAAAATAAACATAGGTGTGCAATGGAAGTTCACCAAATGTAAGTAGACGTTTACAAGCCAACGTTTTAATTTCATTACATTGAACATCAGATGAACAGCGACGAGACACTATCAAGGGCGATTTGGATCATTACTTCGATATCCCAGCAACGATTGATGTTTGGTTTCGATATCCAGTTCGGAAATCTCAACTGTTGATATCGCACCTCTGAAACTCCTTGCTCACTTTTTCACGGCGAGCAACGCTTTCGCGAAGAGAAATGCAGAGGTTGTTTCAATCATGACGTACCAAAGAAGCAATATAATTGCATGATTACGTTCAGGGAGGGTTTTGTAATCTTTTTGCCAGCCTCACTGCGCCGACTAGCAGGCCCGCTAGTGCCAGCACAACACCCAAACAAAGTAAGCTCATCGCCAAAGCTGAAAAGGTCAAAGTCGGGAGATGAGTGCACGTGTACTGCAACAATTTCGGAGGAAACAGCCTAACGGCCAGGAGGCGGGATGTGACGTCGCCGGAGTTCAAAATTGTGCTGTCCTTCATGTTCTGGAATGCAATCATTGGGCGCAGTGCAAACACCTTCATTGCGTTGCTGCAGTCAGTGTGCTTTAAGTAAGCTTTGTCGCTCACGCACGAGGAGCAGAACATAGCCATGTCAACCTCGGTGCGAGATGTGGGGAGGACGTCAGGGATACCTGCACTGATCAGAGGCAGGTTCGCAATGTACGCGTGAGCAGCACCCCCGCAATCTACAGCCAGCACATGGCGGAGACTGCTGCGGTGAGCACGCAGCGGGTACCAGCCAAGTAAAAACACATCCCATTGCGTACTGCTGGCTTCCATGTGCTCTGCAAACTGCAGGTACCTCAATCTCCCCTCCTCCACCTCCTTTGTTGAGCCAAAGTACACGTCATCTTCAAACACAGCAATTCTTCGATGACCCATCTCCCGTGCCTCGCGCAGCACTCGCTGGTGCGAAGTATAACAGCCGTAAACTGGACCCCCAACCGCGGGCCGGTCCACCAATAAAAAGCGAATGTTGATACCGCACTTCTGAAACTCCTTGCTCACGTTTTCACGGCGAGCAACGCTTTCGCGAAGAGAAATGCAGACTGCTTCGTCAAAGCCCCACATTTTAAAGGTGCATGAGATTCAAAAAATTGGTGACATAGTTTGTATCCATATCCATTTTAGAAGAACTAAAAAATAAAAATTTATTGAAAAAGCGCGCTAATCACATTGTTGCAGTGGCGCAAGCACAACACGAAGATAACTTAAATCATTCCCAAGGCTGTAGTGAATCACAAGCGGTAAATGGTTTTGAAAATGCATCTGTATCGACTTGCCATCCATATTTTTAAACACGCCGTGCAGGTACATGCACGCAAAACTTTCCGAAAATTTGACCTCGTAGTTGTCCCCTTCCTCCTCCTCACTAAAGTCGGACTCTGCATCGTTGCGCACGATTCGGATGACATCTGGTCCGGATTCACACACACTCGTGCTTCGATGAAGTTTACAAATGCTTACCCCCTCATTCTCCGCGCTGATGCTGAACAAATGTTCCTTTTCAATCCCAGCTTGTATTTTTGGCTCTTTAACCGTGAATGTCATCTTACACGCCTTGATCGCGTGCACCATACGACACACCTCCTTAATCCGGTCCAGCTGCATTTCTATGACGTAGTCAAACGTTAGTTTACGCAGGTCTCTGGGCTGGGAGTCCATATCTTCGATCATTTGCACCGTGGAAACAGACCAATTGCTGCGATCATCGTGGTTGTACGTTCGAATGGTGATCGCTCCAAGATCCGAGTATTTTATCAACTCCACAACGTGAGACCCTTGAACGTCCCGGAGCAACGTGATGAGTGTATCTATTTCTAAACAAAAACGAGGATTCTCCAGCTGGCCGGGTGTTTCCACCTTACACTCATACGCTGCCTTCACCATGCACGCTTTCGACGCGTTCACCGCATCAATTCGAATGCCCGTGAACCGGATATCTTCCGGTGGAGATGTCATGTCCCACTCTTCATTCACACACACTTGAAAAGGCGCGGGGGACACAATTCCATTAATAATGTTCAGCAACGATTTAAAGGTTTGAGGGGTTGACAGCGTGATCCACCAGTCGTAGTTCCGTTTATCTCGTTTACACCGTTTGCTTTGTTTCTGGAGATCACTGCTCATGGTGCAGACCGCAAAATTAAAAAGTGAGCAGCTATCATTAAATTAAAATTTATTTATTTTCATATCAACTCATGAATTTCTGGATTTTTTTCATGTTTATGTGCGTCGCCATCTGGTTACTTGGAAACGCGCTCCAAATGGTGCAAACCTACTTCTTCACACATCTTCACACTAAGAAAATGACGCAGCCTGTGAACGTCCACCACCCTGTGATGCGTAGACCGATTTTTAATTAAGAATTTTAGGCTGGACCGATTTTTAGAATAAAAATATACCACTTTATTTCTTACTTAATAGGTGAAGTACATTGATTTTGAAGGAAGTAAAGAATTCATCCCATGATTTAAACCACCGAGGAATCGGGGACGGTACGCCGCCACCCTTTTACCGCCTGCCATCGCCGCAGCCGCAATGTAAAGAGCCAGCACACTACCACCGCTTACCACCCCCAAGTAAAAAGAGGCGTCCTTCAACTTGGCTGCATCCGTCTTTGCTTTTTCGGAGCTATAAGCCTCAGCTTCTTCATAAATACCCTTGGCTGCCACACCCGAGAGCACTAAAAATATGGCAGTTATGAAGCCCATTGCCAACCCAAAATTTCGAACATTAGGACTGATCTGGCCACCCGCTCGTTGTTGCTGCGCCAGCGCTGCTGCGAACACACCCACTGCGACTGCGCCCACCAAGGCTCCAGAGCTGCTAAATTTATTATTTTCAGTGACGTTCATCCCCAATAACATGCTTGATTTATGGGCACCCTGCTCCTTGAAAGTAACAACTGAGTCATATAACATGTTATTCATGTGGGCATTCACCACCACAAGTGCGGCCATGAACACTGAAAGAACATTGACTGAAAACAAGTATTTTGCTTGATCGGACATGAATGTTTTTTAATATGTTTGGAAAAAATTTAGGAACGATGAGGGCATTTATGCACATTCACACGAGACCCGTGTCCCACACTTGATGACACTTCTTGCAATAACTCTTCAAGTTTTTCCTTCGGACGATATCCAATGTACTTTTTTTGTCCACCATTTGACAGAATTACAGGAAACCCAGTGATACCATATTGCTTCATCAGAGCACTCGCATCCTTGGAATCCACTCGCATCATCAGAATGTTCGGAAATTTGCCCTCCATCGCCACCGCTTCCCACTCTGGCATCAACTTCTTACAGAAACCACACCAGTCCGCCGAAACAAAAATAACAACCGGAGTTGTCGCGTTCAATGCCTCAAGTGCAACCGCTTCACTTGCAAGCCCGCCCTTCTGCATTCGAACCACCGGCTTCGAACGTGCCGCCTGAGTTACCCCGGCCGGTTGTGTTTTAGGCGTCGCATACAGTCCAATCATAACCGCCACTAAAAGTACGACCACAAAACCAGCAATACTGAACCCGATCACAAGATTTCTCTCCTCTTTACTCATGTTCCTCCATGGTTTAACACCACCACCTAAAGTTATGTGATTGGAAGAGAAATTCATTTTTTAAATGATAGATTTTTTTAACCAATCAAAACAAAATAAGCTTGTCTCCTCCATGTCACGAAACAATCTCCCACCCAGTTTATGGGGAAAAAATGCATGGCGTTTTCTCTACTCGGTCGCACTTGGCTATCCGGCAGAACCCAGCGACGCAGAACAAACAGCGGCGCACAACTTTATCTCCAGCCTCTCCCATCTTTTACCTTGTGAACAGTGTCGAACTAATTTTACACGCAAGATGAACGGCCCAATGGGAAAACAGATGGACACCGCCCTACAAAACAGCGACAGTTTCGTAAAATACCTACACGAACTGGAGATCGACGTCGCATCCACCATCCCCGGCAAATCCATCACTACAGAAGATGTTAAACAACGAGTTTTAACCCAAAATCAAGCTGCGACCACAAACACCACACCCTCTTCCCTCCTGCCCTGGATCCTCCTCCCGTTCCTGGTTGCGTTAGCAGTCATCATCACATGGCTGGTCACAAAAACAGTGCACATGGCTGGTCACAAAAACAGTGTTGTCTCGAAAAATTAAAGCACAAACGGGTTAACATTGGGGTCGTACGCAAAGCCAGTGACCGCCCGGTTCTTGACCGCATATAAATCTTGCCAAAGCTGAGGAGAGAGCGCCGGGCCCAACACCTCTTCCCCACCTCCCCAGTTCCATGGCCAGGCGCTTCGATACGAATCTTGGCCACTCGTGCAGCACGGCATGCCTTCATCTTGTTTATTCAACCGTTGTGGAAATGTAAAGCCGGAGGCACACTCAACGCATGGTTTTTCACCCCGAACGGGTGGCGGGGCAGGAGTTCCGGGCATTGGAAGCGGTGGATTTTGGGAAGGTACACACGTTTTTAAACATTTGGAGGTATTGCCATCCCTGAAAGCGGTGTCTAAATTTTGCCACGTCAAATGAAAATTTTCCATTTTAATAGTACACCACGTTTTTTTTATGCTTTAAAAACAAATGTTTCCAAGAAAAACAAAAACACGCCTGCTTTCCTGTAACGATTCTGCCGCAAAAATAGCCAGAGCAGACATACCCGCCTCTGTTATTCTTTCACCAACCTCACCACCCTTGAGCCAAGCACAAATGTACGCATACTCACAAACACTCGCTCAAAATTCTTTACTCAGTCCTGCGGTTGGCTGTGCATACACCGGCTTTGACTACGGAATCCAGTGCGCTAACAGCGGCGGCAGGCCCGCATACCAACCATCTCTAGACAGTTACACCGGCGTTTGGCAAGACAATGTGCCTAAAGATTTTGAAGTCTACTCACCCGGAGGATTGCCACAAATACTTGCAGGTGGAGGAAGTGGGAGTCCTTCGTGCGGAGTCGCATGTAGCTGCAACAATGATGCGGGCTGTTCGTGCAGCAACAGCAGCGGCGAAAACTGTGGCTACGTCGGTGTTAACCAAACTTGCGTGGAGCCGTATCCTGGAGGCCCGTACCTATCGTTATCATCATGTCAATCCGTGTATTCGTCTGGTCGTTTTTCCTAACCCCTTTTTTTTGAAAATTCAAAATTCTCATAAATTTAATTGTAAAAATATTTACATAGTAAATTAATTTTAACACACATTATGGACATTCTTCACTTCTTGTGCACACTGGAGAGCGGTAATAAAATCACAAGCCTCCTGGTGTTGGATTTATTAAGTGTCGAGAGATGCGAACAGCCGCCGTTCACCAACGACCTACTGTGCTACGAAAAATATAACATGGAGACGGATGAAGTGGAAGACGCTTTCCAGACGGACATGAGCGAAAATGATGTGATGGAGAGCGAAGAAGAAGAGGACATCCTGCCAGAATTTTTAGAAGATTATTATAAAGAGTCACAATATTTAAAAAAATGGCTGTAGCTCCCACACTTACTGATCTTGACTACGCCTTCCAATACGCGGAAGACGTGGTCAGAAAACAAATATGTGAAGCCCACCCCGATAAATACAAATGGGTGCCTTCCCCCATTACACGATATCCATGTCCCGAAGGTCTCACCTGCGAGACAGGGACATGTGTTTTTACAAAAAATGGGTGTTTACAAAAATCAGAGCTGCCTTTCTACGACTGCGACCGCAAGTCGGTGAAGTGTAATACTTCGCCCAGCGGGACGTGCGAAATTTGCGACTACGCAATTACCACCGGCCAAAACAGTGTTGGCCCGTTTTCAACCAACGCACCTCCCGGGTGTGTGGCAGGAGATATAAAATATGCGGACTACGTTGAACATCCGTACCCGTACACCGATGGGGTTCAATGTGAGGACAGCACAAACTGTGCCACTGGCATGCAGTGTTTTAATAACCTGTGTACCAAACCGTGTGACACCACCGCCGACTGTCCCCTCAACATGGTGTGCGGAACTAATAGCAAAGACAACGCGTTATACAAACGGTGTTACACGCCCAATGAAACCACTACACAAGAAGGCACGTGTGCGCCAGTCCGCTATGACCCACCTCCTTATCAAGTTCAGATGTTTGACAGCAATAATCAGATCATCACTGGACCGGTGCCGTGTTCCACTGATTTTGACTGCAGTGTGGCCCCCGGTGTCGGAGAATTGTGTTCACGAAATCCAGACGAACTTGCGTACGGCTATTGCTACAATCCCTACCCGAATTTATATCTTGAGTGGAGAGATAAGTACCAAAAATGGTCGAACGAAGATCCGGTTGAAGATGTGTGTGTGTTGTCGCTGCCGTTTCCGAAACAGTGGTGCGAAATGCCGTGGATCCGCCAAGGATCCAATGTGGATGACCCAACACTCTCATTAAAAGATCAAATAAAACTGGCATGGAAAACGAAGGCACACCCCCCTTTTTGGTACAATTCAAACGATGGGACTTGCCACATTACAAAAACATATTGCACTGCAAACCTTAAAAACGGCGGGTTCAGCTCTAACTATGGCAACAATGTTGACTACTGGCTGGGAACGGTGTGCAACAAGTCATCCGATAACAAAGAAATAATTGAAGGCTACGATTGTTGCAACAGTATCGAATCCTCGGTTGGACAATTCTTTTTAGGCCGAACCATAACCACAGATATTCTGGAAGTATTGGGGGGTGATATAGAAGGCGTGGCGGAGCGCTGGAATAACTATTATCAGAGATATTGTGACTTAACACCGGACGTTGCAGGCATCAGCCCCAACTGTTTGCCAAACAACTTTATTAAAATTGTGGATGTTATAAGTGACTCTAAATTAAAGTATAATATTTCAAGAATTGGGGACATAAATAAACAAATCCATCTCTATTCTTGGACATGGAGTCCAGCAGCGAACGAACTATATGGCCTGCACGGAGCGGCAGAAGGTCTGCTCAGTTCCGAACTGCCAGCCCACATGGTTCATGTAGATGAATATGGGTTTGATCACGTACACGTGCCAACCGAGCTTTCACACTTTTTTCACAATAATCTTTAGCATGTCTTCCAAAACGAATGTAGTACATCCAGAGTGAATTTCTCATGAAATAAACCGATAAATTTTGATTACACCTCTTAATCTCGTTAGTGAATGGCTCTGGATCTGTCCAAAGCCTACACAGATGTAATATTTGTGAATTTATACCAGTTTGGAATGGTGTTCGGTAGTTCGTTTCAATGTACCAATCCATGAAGTTACTAAACGTGTTTTTCCAGAGATTCCATTTGTTGTACATTTCTCAAAAAATATTTTTATGGTCTATTCTTTTTCCTGTGATGAGCAACACCTAGCACTGCTCCAACCACAACCACGATCACACCCACTACAACAGACACAATAATTAACCAGCCCCACTTCTCAAGTTTTAAATATACATCCAGCCGCTCGCCCGCAATCTTCCACAGAACTTCATTACGAAATTCACCCAGAGAGGTGGGTTCAGGAACATAACTTGTGATCCGTTGTCCGTTTGAATTCACAACCAGATGTTTCAGGTAGTCATTTGCTAAGTCCATACGCTCATCTACTTTCACCTCGTTCTCACTCTCCAACAACCACTCCAGTGTGTATTCAGGGTAATACTGCATCGGAAATTTATACTTACCACCTCGCTCATTCACGGACATGTAAAACTTTTTAATCACATTATCCACAAAACTTTGGTTTAGCTGTGCGTTAAACCCGGCCGCATCATCCACGTCCAACACTATGCTTGCAACTTCTAAAATAAAATACAGTCGGCTTATCCCCTTTTTTATCGCACTGTTTGCTAAAAGCTTGCCTACCTTCTTAAAAAATAAGGTCTTAGCTGATTTCTTCAGCGTTTGTTTTGCTGAAAAGCTTGCCACGCGGTTCGCCACCATAACTTGGGCCTTTCTTTTCACTGCACGCTCCGCCATTTTTTTCGCACTTGCTCGAATTAAAGCCACCGAATTCTTGCTGAGCGAGTGAAGAATCTCTTCAACCACCTCTTCAGACACAACTTGAGCCATGCCATCTAATGTCACCAAATAGTTTAACACCGTCATTATCTTGTCGTCCAAAGACATAGTATCTACAGGCTCAGGGTCTGCCTGTGCAAGACACGAGCCGTTCACACACTTTGCAGCACACTCGCTGTCCTCAGAGCACGAGAATCCGGTTGAAGAACACCAGGATGATGACACGTCCGGACAATTCGGGTAACATGGTCTTTGATCAGGGAATTGACTCGAGGTACATGTGTCCGTGGCCGCATTACAATCGGAATCCATCGCACATTTTTGGGCACCAGAGACCACCAACTTCTCACACCGCAACCCCGTATGCTCAGCATCACACACACATTTGCCAGACGTACATGTCCCACCACCCATACAATCCTCCTGGTTCACACACTCTGAACCTTTGGCCTGCATACACTTTATTCCACTCCAGCCATGCGAACACACATCATTCACACACGCCCCGAGACCCGCACATTTTGCACACGTTGTCTGTCCGAAACATTCATCACACGGAATATCACAAAAACACCGTTTCACTTCCACGTCACACGTCCCGGTGCCACACTCCGCGTCACTCTCACACTCAATCTCACAGTGTTTTCCACGAGTCCCGATGGATGAACAGTCGCACATTGGGGCATACCCTGGTGAAGACAAGATTAATTTACCCTGCACGCCCCAGTTGCCACAAGTTTTATCCCCTTGCTTTGGATCCACGCCACCCTCAGGAATGATGTGGCAGTAAACTCCGGACCAGCCATCTTGACACACACACGTGTTGTTGTTTGAACATGTACCATGGGCTCCACATCCCCAGCGACCGCAAGGTGAATTAACTCGACCGGGTGAGGAAATCATCTCTTTAATTGACCATGTGAAAATTCAGCATAACCACGACAAAAAAAAATAATACGTTTAAATAAAACAAACATGTCCATTCAATCACCAATGAAAGAACTTGATGCGCAGTTGATGCGGTCCAATTACGCTATTTTTGACCATTTGACCGCCAATGATGTAGTTTTTCCGACCGGTTTAAACCCGTGTGATGACAATGAAAACATTTACATGGGATCGAACAACGGACAAGCATTAACAACTGGGACTGGAAATGTCATGATCGGATGCGCTTCTGGAACTGCAATCACAACCGGCTCAAATAACACTTTAGTTGGAACAGATACCGGAATTGCACTAACCACCGGCATAAGTAATGTTGCGGTTGGAAAAGATGCACTCAAAGCAGCAACCACTGGTGGAAGCAATGTTGCGATTGGATTAGGTGCTTTGGATGCGCTAACCACCGCTTCCAATAACGTGGCGGTTGGTCTGAATTCCCTCGGAGCAGCGACCACAGGTGCCAATAATGTGGCTGTCGGGTCAGGCGCAATGGTCTTAGCAACCACTGCTGCCGGTAACGTCGCAGTTGGAATGGCAGCGCTTGACGCACTGACCACCGCTGCCGACAACGTTGCGGTTGGTCTGAATGCGCTTGGAGCAGCGACCACTGGTGCCAATAATGTGGCTGTCGGGTCAGGCGCAATGGCGGTTGCCACCACGGGTGCCGGTAACGTCGCAGTTGGAATGGCGGCTCTTGACGCACTGACCACCGCTGCCGACAACGTTGCGATTGGTCTGAATGCGCTCGGAGCAGCGACCACTGGTGCCAATAATGTGGCTGTCGGGTCAGGCGCAATGGCGGTTGCCACCACGGGTGCCGGTAACGT
>Ga0209541_10004508_pt1 | contig 24679 bp, 29 predicted proteins | sample RifCSPlowO2_01_FD_184027 | JGI IMG/M metagenome (GOLD analysis project Ga0209541, IMG submission 184027) | Groundwater microbial communities from Rifle, Colorado - Rifle CSP2_plank lowO2_0.1 (SPAdes) (version 2) | ecosystem: Environmental > Aquatic > Deep subsurface > Groundwater | place... | reverse complement strand
ACTGGCAGAAGAATTAAAAAAACATTTCCCTCTGCTAAGAGTAGATACTGACACTCGTTCAGACACAGTGCAATCTAAAATCAGAGATGCAGAAATGTTAAAAGTGAATTACACATTAGTCGTAGGTGACAAAGAAGAAGAAAACGGCACATTAGCAGTAAGACCAAGAGGACAAAAGCCTCAATTCGGAATTAAGAAAGACAAATTCTTCACAGAGTTAAAGAAAGAATTAGAAGAAAGAAATTAAAATAAATCCAAGCCCTTTTGACTTGGGCTTCTATAAACTCCATAGGCTTGATGTGGAACAACGCTGACTGAAATAATATATAAATAGGTATTATCGGGCAGAAGAAGACCCTGGGCTAGTTGCATCCTATCAAGTGGAACATGTCTGCCTAAAACTTTTCGAAAAGCCTCCCTCACTTGAGCAGGAGTTTTATTAACCTCAATGCTTGCCCATCTCTGGTATGGACTAAGCAATTCTCTTGAAATTTTTGCTACCTGTTGGCTAGTCAATCTAGTATCCGCTTTTTCAGTTAAGGACATCTAAATAAATCTAAATTTTGCCTTTAAAACAGTTTCTACTCAATCCCTTGGAGCGCCATTCGCAGCCGCTCCGGCAGCGCTGTCATAAACATAAATTTTGGCATTGTCATCAGTAACGTGATGTCCGTTTCTATAAGGCTGATTAACATTTGCTCCAACGTTTCCATCTCCATCAAAATCCAAATTAATCACTCTTCCAGTTTGAGGTTCAATCCAAATTATAGAACCATCAGGAAGATGAACATCAATCACGGCGTGAACATAATCAATCGTAGATGAATTAGCTCCAACATACTTTACAAATTGAGTGAAAGTCGCGTTATATCCATGAGTCTGCAACCACTGCTCCATATCGTCGGCAAAATCATCACAATCATAAGCCGTTGCATTATAAGTCCTAGTGGTAATATTGCTCGAAGCAATGCTTCTAGTCAAATTAGTCATAAAAGAAGAATTTACAGTTACAGTGCTCTGATTAAGAGCGCTTCTGTTAGATGGAGCAGGGTCAACTCCAATATCATTAGGGATGCATTCCTGAACAGCTCCAGTTGCAATATATCTACAATAATTAATTGAAACACCTCTCGGAGTGCATTGCGCTCCAGGTCCGTTGCGAACTCCTTGAGTGCAACAACTAATTCCTTTCAAGCCACGACCAACTTCAAAGCTCACAGGATTAGAAATATCTATTTGATTGCTCAATGGATTAAGAACTCCGGCAGCGGCAGTTAAAGGAAGTCCCATTAATGAAGGAGTGTTTGGAATCTGTATCATAAACTGCGCATTTCCATTAGATCCAAGGAATCCAAAAAATGATGTTAAAATAGGCTGATTGATAGGAATTAAACCGACTCCTGGAAAAGTAGTTCCAGGATAATCTCCATAAAGAGAGAAAGCCAAAATATAAGGATGATTTGCCATAGTGGGAGAACCAATTACGTTAATTACAACAGTTCCTCCAGGATTAAAATTACCTGTCGCAGAAACAATCACTTCAGGAATTCCAGAAGCAGCCATCGTTTGAGTATTTCCTCCAGAATTACTCTGAACAACAGATGACAACTGAGAATTAATATTGACTATCTGCATATTATTTTGATTAGCAGTCTGCTGATTAAATATTAAAGCGGCAGGATTTGGCTTGGCATTAATAAAACCGACAACGACTAAAAACATAACAAGAACAATCAAACACACCTTAAAGACATGCCTCATCAAAACAAAAAGAATGCCTTATATTTAAACATTTATTCTAAAAATTCGATATGTTAAAGTAATAAAAATTAGTCCTTAATATTTTTTCTCAAAAATTTTTCAGCTCTATGAACTCTAACTGAAACAGCATTTAATCTTAATCCCAATCTTTGGGCAACTTCATCTCTGCTAAGACCTTCAATTACATAAAGTCTGTAAGTCTCTAAAAGAGAATAAGGCATTAAAGCCCGCGCTCTCTCAAAATTTCTTAAATCTTCCTGCATAACAACATCATCGAAAGGCTCTCTGACATCACTAGGAAAAGAAGAAACATCATCAATAGTAGAAAATCTTTTTCGTTTCAAACGTAAAAAATCTATACAAGCATTTCTCAAACTCTCGCAAAAATATCCTCTTCCAGATTTATCCGAGTCTAATCTACCCTCATTAGAAGATTTAATCAATCCAACATAAGCATCTTGAAAACAATCTTGCGCATCACAATAAGAAATTCCTAATCTTAACTGAACTCCTCTAATCAATGCATCTTTAGACCTTTCTAATTCATTAACAAGGTCAACAAAGTAATCAGAAAAGTTTACCATGACTAACAAATAAACGAAGCAGACTATTTAAAGACTATAGCAAAAGGATGCTTACAAACAAATATCTTTGGTTAAAAGAATTCGCTTTTTCCCTAAAATATGCCCCAAGCTACTTATTGCTGAATCATGATTTAATTTACCATGCAAAGAATTACAAGCATCTTCAATTACAAAAGTTTCAAGACCATTATCAAATAAGTCCATGGCAGTTTTAATTATGCATACGTCAGTATAAATGCCACAAAGATAAACTTTTGCAATAGTGTTTTTGCTAATAAATTCTTTTAGTTTGTCATTGAGAACAGTATAATTATTATGTTCTAATTCAATATTATTTGAGGATTGTAATTCCGAAAATAGTTTTCTATCTAGGTCATTCTTAAACTTAGTCCAATTTAATTGTTTTTCAAACAACGAACCTTCGTTATTTACAAATTTTGAAAAAACTACTTTTCCATCAAATAATTTTTTCAACTTCAATATATTGGACAATATTGATTCAGATTCAGCATATCTAAACCCTTCTTGCATATCAATCACTAAAAGCAAATTCTTCATATCATTAATTATAAATTACCTTGCATTTATTTAGACTAGTCAAGCTAAAACTTTATATACCTTTTAGATAATTAACTTATATCAAGAGGCAGAATGAAAATACAACCATACGTTCAAAAACTAGAATCTTCACAAATATACAAAAAATTTAGAAAAGATAATAATGAATCCTTTTTAGTTGCAGGTTTCTTTATTTTAGATTACGAATCGGGAGTTAACATGCATCAGATAGATTACTACGTTCCTTCAAAAAAACAAGTAGCTGCTTTTAATCTAGACGGCGAAGTAGAAGTCAGACTTTTAGATATGATGTCTAAAGAGAAAGTCCCTGAAAAATTAGATTTGAAAACAAAAGTAGACTTAGACGCATTAAAAGGAATATTAGAAGACGAAATGAAAAACAGAAGTATCACAGAATCAATAAAGAAATGTGTTGCAGTAATTCAAGTAGTAGACGGCAAAAAGCTATGGGTTTTAAACTGTGTCCTTTCAGGAATGGAAATACTAAAAGCTCACGTAGACGATAACTCGAGAACAGTATTAAAAATGGAAAGGGCTTCAATGCTTGATTATATCAAAAAAATGCCAGGAATAGGGACTCAAAACCAGCAAGGACAACAACAAAAAACAAGCAAAGAACAATTGCAAAAACAAATTGAGCAATTAGACAAGTTAAAAGAACAATTGCAAAAAGAACAAAATCAAATGAATTCCGAAGGTAAAAAGTGATTAATTATTTTTATCACTTAACATCTACATCCCTCTACCTTTATTAATTTCTCTTTTTAATTTTGGACTCGGATTATAAACCCAAAGTAGTCCATTAGAATTATCTGTAATAAGTCCTCTTTTATGCATATAATCTAAAATAATGTTTAAAGTTTGATGCATAATTTTATTGGGCAATCTCCTTTTTAGTTCTTCACGATTAATCATAACTTCTGTAGTTCTTAGAACTCTTTCTACCATTAATATTGTTTTCAAACTTGGGTAATGAATTATTTGTTCCATATTATATAAAATTATATATTATATGAACTTATATAAATCTTTCCATCTACTTATTTTTCAAAGTCCACAACTGCTTAGTATATCCTCTTGGTTCAGAGTCCTTTTCAGTAAAACCAAGTTTATCGCGAACAGCAATAACTTTCTTGCGAGCAGAAGAAACATCTTTAGAAGCGCACAAAACTTCTATTTCTAAAAACCATCCGAGCTTCTTAACATGATTCAATTCAATATGAACTCCATCTTTAGTTTTATATAATTCGGTCGTCTTCTCTTTATGCAACCACTTGCGAAATCCAAAATCTGAAATAAGCTCAAAAAACCCTTTTATATCTGAAATCTGAAACTGAACTTCTTTTTTAGCATGCACACCATTAGAATAATCTTTTCGTTCTTTAAAATTCACCTCGCGAACAGCGCCCCTATCACGAACACGCAAGCTCTTCTCAGGATACTGAAAATATTCAAGACTATAGTAGTCATCTTTCTTAGTCTCTTTTTTAACAAACTTGGCAATATGTTTTATGCGTTTTCGCACATCAATCACATTCCTTACAGGAACTTTAGTTTCAACTTCAATCCAGCTCATGTTTAATTTCGCCTCCCTGATGCGAGTGTAGATGAGCAGTTAGAAATTAAACAGGCAAAAGTTTCAATACTAGTTAACAAAAACTTTTTCATATCACAAACCTCAAATATTATCAGACTTAGAAGTTTTTAAAGGCATTTATGAATTATAATGAGAAATAATTATCATTTATCTTTACGTGAACTCTTGTTCCTTAAAGCATTTCTTCGTCTATCATTCATTTTTTCAGCAAGCAAATAACCCATAAATCTTTTTGTATGTCTTGCTCTTTCAACAGCTTTCACCGCAATATATGGAAGAACATTATATTTTAAATCCCATCTAGTACCTTCAACAATATCCCTATCAGAAACACCACTATAATGCAATCTAGCAATAATGGGGGAATAATGATCCGACAGCCTACGACCCAAATCATCAACCTTGCTATTTCTACCAGAATAATTTTTCATCTTAACTATTTAAAATAAGGTTATAAAAACATATCGTTAATTTTCAGATATTTTAAATAATCTTTAAATCAACTAGTTCTAAACATTTCACATTTGACCGGCACTCTAACTGGAACACAAACAGTTTCAGAATCTCCAACAACTGCACCAACAGTAACAGATTTAGGTGCACTCGGAATATCTCTTATAATTGCTTCAACCGAAGAATATTCAACAAAATCAGTATAGTTTGTAGTAGCTTTAAAAAGACCTACATTTATGTCTATAGGTTTGCCAGAGTATTTATTTCCATCAACCCCTTCAACTTCAAAACGCAAACTCTTAATTTCTCCACCGCCAGGAAAACGTTCAACATTCATTAGGAGAGCATTCTCATTTTCGCGAATTACAGGCATACCCGGAATCGGAGGATTCACATAGTTTATTAGATAATTAAAATAATAACAATTTTTTACTCCAACATCAATTCCTAAACACAAAGCAGAATCATCAGAAGTGCTTTTCTTAACACTTTTGAAATATACTGCAAGAAATATCGAAACCGCAATAATAGATATCAAAACAATAAGAACAACAGCAACAACACCTCCAAGCCCTCTTTTACTCATAATAAATCGGAGTAAATATAGGTTATAAAACTGTCGCATATATTTTACTAAGGTTGTGATGGACAACAAAAAGATCTATGTCCTGCAAGAGGAGTAGTAGCTGTACAATTCCTATCAACAAGCCATTGGCAACATTGACTAGGAGAACTAAATCCTTGTGGAGGAGGTTCTTGAACAATAACACATTTCAACGAATTAGATGAAATGGGGCAAACATCCCTTTTCTCTCCTATCAAAGCAACAACTTTAACGACATTCGGCGACCCAGGTACGGGAATTTTATAAGAATCCTTAAACTGGACACTTCCCAACTCGCTAAGAATAGGAGGATTCAAATCCCTATCATATATACTTTTGATACCAACAAGACTTTCAAAAACAAATCTCAATCCAGTAACATTTCCTGTTCCAGTTTTTCTTTTAACTACAACATCCGCGTCATATTTACCAACTCCTAAAAAATTATTGCAAGAGCCATAAGCCTTACAATCAGACAACTCCAAATTCAAAGTTAAACAATCAGGGTCAATAGTCTCACCACCACGTTCAATGCTCTTATTCACAAAAACCCAAAGCAAAACCACTCCAATAATCGTTCCAAGAATTATAAAAGCCAAAGTCAAAACAGAACTAACTCCTCTTTTATCAAGCCTATTAATTCCACCAATCACCATGTTATAAACAGTATTAACACGTTTATAAATAATACTCGCCGTTAAAATAAATCAATTCCCTACCCAACAGGCAAGAAAAAAAAGAAAAAAAAGAAAAAATTAAATCAAAAAGCAATTAAGCGCAATTAACAGGTTGCGTACTAACTTGACACAAGTTTCCGTTAACTCTCAATACAGTATTAACTGTTTTTTGACCTGTTCCAGTCAGAGTAGTAGGAAATTGCTCATATATAGTATTAGTAGAAAGCTCTGTAAGAGTTGCCTGAGTAACTTTAGGATTTGCAGGGACAACACCTGTGTTAGACCCATCACCGAAAACCAATTCGATATTCTCGAAAGTTCCAGCACCAGGACTTCTCTTTACATTAACTGCCTTAATATTTGTACCAGTACAAGTAACAGGATTAGTTGTTGACGTATAAGTACATCCATGATTCTCACATTCTGACTGCGAAGCAACATACGAACTACAAGTAACTGCCGTGCAACTCACAGGCTCAACCTGAACAGTAAAACAATCACTCTGAATTTGCTGTGAACTCTTATCAATCGTAGGTTTAACTACAGACCAAATAACAGCAATCCCGACTATAACCAGAAGAACTATGAGGACATTAGCAACTACTTCGCTTACTCCTTTTCTATTTTTATTCAACATTCTCATAAACCTCCTTTACACAACTCAAATACAAAAGGAGTTTATAAATTATTCGTATATAAATTATCTTCAACTTTTAATCTCTAACTCATCAGCATCCAACAACTCTTCAATAGGAACTCTCCCAAAACAAGAGTTCTCTGAACGCATCACAGACTTTGAAGATTTAGCATTTCCATTAAAACCACAAGCTAAAACCAAACCAACATAAAATCCTCCTAAAACATAAGGCAATGGATTCTCTTGCAGTGGAAACGGCTCACTAAAAGAACCATTTCTATAAATGCGGTTATGCACCGAATAGTCTACCAAAAAAGGACAACTAATAGTAGAAAGACTAACGCCGAAAGCAGCACTAAGATATGCTTTATTTATTGGCTTTTCTCTAACCATTGAAATTTCTAATAAAATAGATATTTATATTAATCTATTACATCTTATTATAAGGAGGATAATAAATGACATCTAAAGATAAATCATTAATAGTCTTCCAGGATAAAAAAATCAGGAGACTATGGCATAAAGACCAATGGTTCTTTTCAGTTGTTGATATAGTGGAAGTTTTAACCGATAGTCCAACTCCAAGACAATATTGGGGAAAAGTTAAAGATAGAGAATTTATTGCTCTTGAGTTGTCCCCAATTTGGGTACAACTGAAAATGACTTCTTCAGATGGCAAGGCATACGAAACAGATTGTGCAAATACAGAAGGAATCTTTAGGATTATTCAGTCAATTCCTTCAAAGAAAGCAGAGCCCTTCAAAAGATGGTTGGCTCAAGTAGGATACGAAAGAATACAAGAAATAGAAAATCCAGAATTAGCTCAAGATAGAGTAAAACAATACTATGAACTCAAAGGCTATCCTAAAAACTGGATAGATAAAAGACTTAGAGGCATAGCAATAAGACAAGAGCTTACAGAAGAATGGAAAAATCGTGGAATTGAAAAAGAACAAGACTTTGCAATTTTAACAAATGAAATTACAAAGGCTACATTTGGCAAGAAAGTAGAAGATTACAAAGAATTCAAAGGATTAACTAGAAAGAATCAAAATTTAAGAGACCATATGACTGACTGGGAATTAATTCTTACTATGGTTGGCGAAAAAGCAACTACAGACATAACCATTTCAAAAGATTCAGAAGGACTTGAAGAATGCAAGGAATCTGCAATTGAAGGAGGAACTATTGCAAAAAACACTAAAGAAGAATTAGAACAAAAAATAGGAAGACCTATCGCATCAAAAGAAAATTATCTTCATTTGACTGAAAAAAAGAAGCAAATAGAGGATAAAGGAGCCTAAAAATATGAATAAAGATTTAGCAATCAGAAACAGCGCAGCCGAATTTTTGATATTCACAGCCAATTCAGGTGAAGAATCTATTGAAGTAAAATATGCTGACGGAAATGTATGGTTGTCTCAAAAAATGATGGCTCAATTATTTGATAAAGAAAGAAATACAATAACTGAACATTTAAATGCAATTTATGGCGAGGGGGAATTAAACAAAGATACAACTTGTCGGAATTTCCGACAAGTTCAAAAAGAAGGTGAAAGGAGCGTGGAAAGAGATATAGAATTTTACAATTTAGACGCAATAATCTCTATTGGATACAGAGTAAACTCACAAAGAGCCGCACAATTTAGAATATGGGCAACTAAAATATTAAAACAATTTGCGATTAAAGGGTATGTCCTAGATAAAAAAAGATTAGAAAATGGAAACTTCTTAAATCAGAACTATTTTGATGAACTTTTAGCTGAAATAAGGGAAATACGATTAAGCGAAAGAAATTTCTACCAAAAAATAACTGATATTTATTCAACAAGTTTAGATTATGATAAAAACGCAGAAACTACCAAAGAATTCTTTGCAAAAGTCCAGAATAAACTCCATTATGCAGTGCATAAACATACTGCTCCTGAATTAATTATAAAAAGAGCAGACAGTAAAAAAGAATATATGGGTTTATAGACAATTAGGTTGATTCAGTTACGTGTTTTCCTAATTGTCTATTTAGAGATTTAGGAACAAAAAGTAACTCAATTATCCTAAATCTGTATAACATCATGGAAAAATTCTCCAGAAGGCAAAATAATAAAGACAGATGTATCTATCGCTAAAAATTATTTGAAAAGAGAAGAATTAGAATCCTTGGGGAGAATAGTAAGCGCATATCTTGATTTAGCAGAAGAAAGAGCAAAGAGAAAAATACCTGCGACTATGGAAGACTGGTCAAAAAGGTTAGAATTATTCTTAGAATTTGATGAAAGAGAAATATTAAAAGATGCTAGGAAAATAACTATGAGAATTGCAAAAGAATTTGCAGAAAGTGAATTTGAAAAATATAGAATTGTTCAAGATAAATTATTTGAGTCAGATTTTGACAAATTAGTTGAAAATTTTATCAAATTGAAAAATTCAAAGAAAGAGCCGTCTTAAAATATGATTTATTCAAGTCAAAACCCTAATATAGACATTCCCGTTGATTATGCTACTCCAAAGAGGGAATGTATAGATAGAGATTCCCAAAGAATATGAGACCAGATTAAGGGGAATCTCTATATCAATTATGACTAAACCAAAATTCCATAACTCCCTCATGCGTCCTATCAAATCTAACAAATCCAAAACGCTCAAACTGCGCGACAGTTCCTATTTTCAACTTTCCAGCCGAAGGCTCAACCAATCCAACAACCCATGAACCGTCAACTAACAAAACTCGCGCAGTCAAACCATTAGAAACCCAATTTATTTTAGATATCTTTTTATTATCTACTGAAGTAATATGAGTCTTATCACTTAAAGTAACATTAAACAAATGCAACAATCTAACTTCTTTGCCTTTATGCTCATTGAAATCCTTGGAGGAAATTGCAATATCTGAACCAATAGAAACCTCTCGCATCTCCTCAGGCTTATCAGGATGCACAGGCACAGAAACACTTTCAGTCTTAGGCATATCAATAATATTCAATTTAACAGGATTAGAAACAAAAGAATATCTCAAAGTTTCAGAATCAATCATCTGACGATTAATCGCATACAAACTATCAACCGGCACAACAATATCTTGTTTATTCAATCCAATGCGTTTAACAAATTCGCGAATCGCCTCAGGTTTAATCCCGCGACGAGCAAGTGACTGAACACTCCAAGTTCTAGGGTCATCCCATCCAGTAAACTGCCCAGACACAACTTCTTTCTGAGCCTTAGATTTAGACAAAGTCCCATCAACACCTTCAAGCCTAACTTTTCCACAATGAATTAAAATAGGATGTTTCCATTTAAATAAATCCCAAATATATTTTTCCATATCGCTCTCAATCATTAAATCAGTTCCGCGAATAATATGAGTAATTCCAAGTAAATGGTCATCTATCGCCCAGCACATTTCAAGAGTAGGCCAAACTCTATATTTTGTTCCGACTTTAGGATGAGGCCTATCAGCAATTTTAAAAAGCACGCGATCACGAAAAGCAGGATTAGGATGTTCCATATCCGTTTTCAATCGCAAAGAAGCCTCTCCCTCGGCAACTGAAGGCTTAAACAATTCTTTCCATCTAGCGTGTTGAATTCCTTTAGGAAACTGACGGCAAGAACATTCTTTCGCATCAGCTCGATTCTGCCTTAAAACATCAGTCTTACAATAACAAACATAAGCTTTGTTCATTTCAATTAATTTTTCTGCATACTCATAATAAATCTCCAATCTGTCAGACTTAAAATAAGTTTTTTTGTATTTCACATTAAGCCACTTAAATCCTTCGGGAATCAAGTCATAACTCTCTTTCATTAAAGTTTTCTCAACGCTCCCAATGGTATCATCCATTACAAGAAACAAATCTGCGTTGTACTTTTCAGCATAAAGCGCGTTTAACAAAAAAGTTTTAGCATTTCCTAAATGCAATGCGCCAGATGGAAATGGCGCCAAACGCAAAGTCATTTTCTTCCCAACAGGAGACTCAGGCAACTCATCAAGCTCATAAGTCTCAGTCCTGTCATGCTTCACAACAACACCCTCGACAGAAACAAATAATTTATGCTTTTCTTTATCATTCAAAGAATTAACCTTTTCCACAGTTTCATTTATCAATTTCATAACAAGTGGAATCTCTTTTCTATCAAGACCATGCTGAAACAACTTAGTTAACACACGACCAGAATCAGCCTTGCCATGCTCAATAGCGTTCTGCAAAGCATAAGCAAGTATCTCTTTTGAAAAGTCTTTCATATCAAGATTTCTGGGTAACCTCTTCTTTTAAAGTTTTTGAAATCTTGAATATGCAAAAAACTAACTGCAAAGTTTTTTTCATTAAAATCTTAAATTAAAGAGATATTTAAATGATTACTATTCACTGCCACATCCAACATTAATACTGCGATACAAAACAACAATGCCTAAATACTCTTTAAATTAACACAGCTCATGAAGAATACAAGTTTTATATTAATAGTCCTCTTAATAGCAATGTTATTTATATTTTTATCAACTCCAAGTTTAAGTTTAACATCTAAAAAAGCCATTTCAAATGCTCCAACAACACAAAACCTAGTCCTAAATAATTCAGTTTACAATGCAATACTGGCGCCTCCAGTAAACACAACACCAGTAGATTATTGTGAAATTCCAACAATCTTAACACAAGGATTTAATCCTGAAATTGATGGAAGAACAGTTGTTTATGGCACAGTCGTAGGAGGTTATGCTCAAAATATTGCATTTTATGATTTAGGAATAGACCATAAAAAATCCGCAGATGACCGAGGAGTTTTTCAACCATTTCAGACCCCAATAGGTGGAAATGATTTTGATTTCCACATATATGGAAACAATATAGTTTTTGCAAGGTCTATTAATAATGGATTATCTGGAATAGACAATTTTGTAATGCTTTACTATCTCGGAAACGACAGCATGATTGGAACATCCGACGATATAGGCCCTGTGCAAATTTACAATGCATCATATATATTTACACAAACATCCATTGACCAAGATTACATAGGAATTAGTCAATATAACAATTTAATGTATTGTTCTACTTCTAATATTTCACAAGGAAGTTGTATGTCTGGAAGCATATATCAAATTAATCCAATTAATGGAACAAATTATTACAAATCCAAAATTACTGGAAGTGGCAATTTTTGGGAATATTTGTTTGAAATAAATGATGACATTAATTATATAGATTCATCGGGGGCAAATGGAACATTCTACAACAACAAATTAATCTCAGATGTTGCATATCCGTTTATTTTATCAGTATCTATACCTAATTCAACAAACAACAACTCTGCTAATTCCACTAATTCAACAAACAACAACTCCACTGCCATTGGCACTTCTATAACTTTAGGACTAATAGGTCTGCCTCAAATCCAAATTCCTATTTCTTCCAATACTAATTCTACATCATCAGATAGAGATGCAAGTTTCCCACATCGCATATCAAACTCCGGAGAATACTTTATGTCTTGGATAAGAACATATCCAAACAATCAAAAAGATTATATTGTGTCTTCATTCCCATCAAACATTGAAAGAATTGTTCCATATAATATAAGTTGGGGAGAATCCAAACCTTTCACAGATGATAATACTTTAGTATTTAGTGGCTTTAATCAAGTTTACATTTCAGAATGTTATTGACTATCTCTTAACCAACGCTCTTTCAGACATAGAAACATATCTTTGCAAGTACTCGTAACTAATATCTCTTCCATTCATTCCGTTGTCCTCCAAACAAAGATTTCTGTAAACATCTCTCCACTCACTATCAGAAGTTATCCCATTTCCATCTCCTCTGCTATCTGCGATATTTCTAACTCGCTCAAACATCGTCTCTCGATTTCTCTCATCTCTCAAATTCCCATTCACAGACAAATTAGACAAATAATATCCCGTAAGCAAACCCAAAGGAACAACCCAAAAAGACCAATTAAAAACTCGCGTAATAAAATCTCCTTTAGTTTTCAAAGGCTCACCCCCAGAATCTTTCAAGTGAGATAACATGATTAACTGATTATTAATAAGAATATAAACTTTACCTTAATCTAAAGGAATGTTTTGTCAACAGTTAGAAAAGTAAGAGGTAAAGCAACATTCTTTATTAGATAGATTAAATCTATCGCTTAAAACTTTTCTAGGTTGCTAATCTAAAACGAATAGTAGATGGAAGGAAACCTGCACCAATTTCATCATTATATAAAGGGTTTTGCATTTCCATCATAAAAGTTAAAGGAGTTACAGGAAGTTTATGACCCTCTAATTTATCCATTAAACCAGACAATGTCCATCTTCGTCCAATATTCTTACCATCAAACGTTCCAAAAAGCCAGCCTTCAGGCCTTTTTCTTGTTCCTTTTTCATATAACTCATACCCTTCAATCTCACCTGTTGGTTTAATCACGTATTTAAAAGACCCATCCCAAGAAAAGAGTTTATCCGTCGAGTCAATAGTAAACATTTCAACATTTGCATAAGCTGCATTAGTAGAAAGAGATTTTATTCTAGCTGCCTCTTTAAGAGATCTATTTGAATAATCGAGTGGTTTAAAAAGAAGTTTCGAAGCTTTAACTAAAAAGTCTTTTACCTTATTTTTGCGTCCCCTGAGTTCTCTCACTTCTTGGTAATTTCTAAGCCATTCTATACCTTCTCGCGTTGAGCGAAGATCATCTAGTAAAGAATACTGTACTCCATCTATAGGAACAGTTAATTCAGTCATAAGAGTTTCTCCAATACTCTTGTCGCTCCTATATCTTCTTTCTTCGGCAGTTCTTTTTAATCCTATTTCATCCAGTAGAAGTTCTATCTTTAGTCTTTGCATATTTTAAGCAAAAATAGACTATTTATAAATCTATGTTTTTTTACTATTATCTAATTACAATTAATCAAAAGGAGCCCCAGAGAACGAGCTATTACTTGCTTTTCCAGGCAACTCTCCCCCAGAATATGCAGGCAGTCCGCCGAAGCCTCCGCCATAAATAGAATGATGAACTTCAGGATTTATAATTCCTAAACCGCTATAAGAACTAGCATCAGAATTAACTGCAGAATTCCAATAGGCAGCGCCAGCGTCCCCCATTGAACTTTTCCCTGAAAAATAAACTGGGGCGTGCAATCCTGAAAATGCTTCAGTAGCAGGAGTCTTAGTCATTCCCATCCCACCTTGACGAGAATACCAATCTCCAGTTTCTATAACTTTCTTCGCTTTTCTAAAATTTTCACCCCATCCAGCATTTAATATCTCATCAATCGGAACATTACCCATTCCAGCAGGCAATTCAGAATCTTCAAATCCAAGATTATCAGCAATATGCATGTGTTTTACAAACGGAGCTATAGTCTCAGCTTCTTTCAAAACATCTTCCTTGCCATATCCCCATTTTCGAATACTATTAATGTGTCCAACGTCCCATGTGGCTCCAATAATCTGTTCAGACACTTCAACAGCCTTATCGCGAGACATCATCTTATTTTCAACAGCCTTATCAACAAATTTTTTTCTAGTTTCAATAACCAGTTTCTTAATTTCATCAGCCCTAGTCAGTCCAGACATTCCGGCAGGAGGATTTTCAATACTTATTATTCCAGGAGAACGATTATACACCTTAGCATTCTGATACGCGAATAAAGCAACATTTGAAAATGTCTCAGAACCTTTATCAACGGCAAATTTTTCTAAAGGTTTGAATTTTCTAGGTCTAATGCTATCTTCATTCAATAATCTTGTTCCTTCAGCTATTTTTTGTTGAAACTCTGCAACATTATAATTTTCGCCATATCTATCAAATGCGCCTCTCAAATCCTTTGCATAATTCTTAAGTTTAGCCAAAGCTTCTTTCTTCCCAGGTTCATTATTTTCAGCGCCCTTCTCAACATCATGGTATGCTTCATTAAAAAATTCTTTCATCTGAGTGTAGGACTCCTGAGCAAAGAAACTAGCATTTTGAAGACTATTAATGGTACTATTTATTGCCCTAGCTCCATCTGGGAGAACTTTTTTCGTTTCTTCAATAGCCACCTTATATTTATCATAATCTTTTTGATACATTTTATAAATGTCAAACATATTCCCCTTAAATTCTGAACTAGATTCCTTTGCTTTTTTTATATCTTCATCATTTCTAGAGGCCTCGATAATTTCATTATTTGCCCTAGTGCTATTAAGGAAAACATTTTCTATTTGCCTCCTCCATTGTTCATCATTCAATTCATCAAGGCGTTGTTGAGCAGTTTGATTTTTTTTCCCATTAAAATAATCTTCCTTGGGCGTAGGTATATTCCCTATCTGCCCAGTGCGTTCATCAATAACAGCCATCTGAACAGTTTCTATAGTTCCATCAGGTTTCTTAATTTGACGCTTGACTTCAGGCAATCCATTATTGGCATGAAAAGTCATAACTACACCTTTAGGATTTATTTCAGCTGAACTAGAATTCATTTGCTGAGCCAACTCAACAGCCGCCTTCATCTGCCTTTCAGCTTCACCTCTTTGGTCTTCAGACCAATTCCCTCGACCAGTAACTCCTGTCGGATCAACAAGAGGCCCATGAAAAGTCAAATCAACTCCTGTTAATTGCCTAAGTCTATCTATCTCTTTCCAATGCTGTCGAGGAATGGAAGCAAGATGTTTCATAGGTCCAGCTCCAGTCAAACCAAGTCCGGAAACTTCTATTGTCTGCGCTCCAGTGCTTATTTTATCTGAAACTTTCTTCAACTGATTAGCAGTTAAAGGATCAGAAGGATATGCAATATCTCTCGCAGAAGGAAGATACGCAGAACTTACAGATGATTTCTCAAAAGGATATTCCGAACCATTAAAAAAAGTTTCATAGTTAGCCATCATAAACCTCTATTTGATAACGGATTTCTTGTATATAAATCTTAGTTAAACTAAAGGGGGTTAAAATTATAAACTAAAGAAATACCTTTTATTTTATGGAAGTTAAAATGTTAGGCTCAGGTTCGTGGGAAGGTATTCCTGCACCTTTCTGTAATTGTAGGGTATGTGAAAGCTCTAAAAAACAAGGATCTAAAGATAACAGAACAAGACCTGAATTATTAATAGAAACTCCAAAGGGCAAATTCCTAATCGAGATTAGTCCTGATTTTAGAATGCAATCTTCTAAATTTAATCTGCCTAATATTACCGACTTTCTAATTAGCCATTGGCATTTCGATCATATGTATGGTCTCCTTGAGTTACATTCTTGGGCTAAAAGTAGAGCTGGAAAAATCCCTCTAATTTATTGCTCTCAAAAAACAAAAGAATGGCTAGACAGAAGTTTTGCTCATATTCCTAAAGAGGTTATAGTTCTCGAGCCCTATAAAAGATTAGAGTTATACGGAGTAAATATTACTCCAATTCCAGTTTATCATATGCACGACAAGGATAAAGATGTTAAAGAAGGCGAGCTCAATAACTCATTTGGGTATGTTTTAGAGGCAAATGGTAGAAAAATTTCTTATCTTGGAGACTACTACAAGGTTCCTGCCAGATCTATCGAATTAATAAAAGGATCTAATGTTGTAATCGCCGACGGTACTTTTATTTTTGAGGAGTTATTTCCTAGTAGGACTCAACAAAGTAATCTAAAATCAGATCCTGATCACCTCCATGGAAAAGAGATATTTAATTTCGTAGAATCTTTAAGAGCAGAGAAAGTAATCTTTCATAGTATTGCTCATTTAACTGAAAAATGTCACGAAGAATTACAGAAAATGTTGCCTGAAAATATGTTCATCTCCTACGATGGCCTGGTAATCTAATATTAAGACATCTTTTGAGAGTCTATGCCTCTATCCCAAAGTTTAGCGAATTCATAATTCTTATAAAGAGCTTTTAATTCTTCGGTAAGCTCTCCTCTTCTTGATTTAGCTGTGGCAACTACTGCAGGTGAATAAAATGAAGCACATATCTCGTTTTCAAATAGTTTTCCTAATCTACTAAATTCAATTACGCCATCTTTCGCTTCTAATAATCCTGCATTTACGTAGCTCTGTATTCGAGGATTAACTATTTGAGCCATATATGCTCCGCAATCTGGTTGACCCAAGTAAGCATCATGAATTTCTTGATGAGATACCCCATTTTTTAATCCAAGAGCAAAGAGTGCAGCTAATCTTTCTGAAGCATCAATTGAAAAACCAAATGTAATTGCATGCTCTCCACTTCTTAGACGCTCAATGTATTGATCGGTAGCCATTCTAGAATCTAATCTAACATTATTTCCAATTACACGAGGATTTTGGAAGAATATTCCGTTAACGTGGGAATAAGCGGATACGCCCATTCCAAGCAAATCTCTAGTTACAGAACCTCTTGCTTTCCTAAATTTATCTTCATATTCTTTTCCCTTAGCAAACCTATCTCCTTCTAGTACTTGATATCCTGTTGTTTCTAAGAAATTCCAGATTGTTAAACGATGAAGTAAACTTTGTTCTTCTGGAGATACTCGAGAAGAACCTCTCCTAGCATAAGTTGTTTCAGGTCTCAGACGCATATTATACCAAGTAATGTGTTGAGGTTGTAGTCTTGCTATTGTTTCCAAGTCTACACGCAAACGGTCTAGGGGGGAACTACTCTGCTCTGGTAAGTCCTGAATCATATCAATGTTAATATGGTTTATTCCAGAATCTAGAAGAATTTTTACTGCTTTTTCTTCGTCTACCCTTTGATGTCCTTTAAATGTTCTAGCAGTATCTCTTAAAGTTTCAAAATCAAAAGACTGAACACCCATACTCATCCTATTTACTCCATTTGCTTTTAGAATTGCAAACTTTTCCCGAGCATCTGGTTGTAATACAGCAAAAGGAGTTGTCTCAACACAAATAGTAGGATTATCTGTAAATGGAATTTCTGCTCTAAGAAAAGAGACTAACTTCTCAAGCCTACTTACTGGAATTGCAAAGGGAGTTCCACCCCCAATATACAAAGATTCCATTTGAGAAGAATCTCTTCTTAGTAATTCAGACCACATTTGAACTTCTTTTTCTAAAGCAGGAAAGTAAGCATTCATCCTTTCTTTTGCATCTGGAGCATTAATGTTTTCAGTATTATATGGGCAAAATTTGCAAGGATATTCACACCAAGGAACATGAACATATCCGTTAACTCTTGATCTGAAATCAACTTCTCCAAGCAATAAATCTGAATCAATATCTGCAGATAAAGAATCCAGTGGTGGATACGTGACTACAGTATGGCTACCAAGAAGATCAGTATGAACCTTTGATAAACCTAAAGCGTGAACTGCTTTTAAGTCAAAACCTGCAAGCTCTTCGCTAGCTCTTTCGGTTGCTTCTCTGAAAGTTGCTACTAAGTCCTTTCCCATGAATTTTAAGCGAACTTTAGATATTTAAAATTAAGTCCCTCTTTTCTTGAAATATGCGTAAGATATATAAACTAAACAAGCATTATATAAAATATGAGGAAAATAGGAGAAGTAAGGGCGCAAGAACACAAAAAAGAAATAACTCTTAATAATAAAGATAGAGAAATTATTAATATCTTAACAATTAATAGTAGGACTCCTTTGTCTCAAATAGCTGATGCATTAAAAACAAGTACAGAAGTTATTAGTTACAGGTATAATAACCTTAGAAAAAATAATGTAATAACAGATGTTTTCACAGTTATAGATCCAAAAATTCTTGGAATTCATAGATATGTTCTATATCTGCAATTTCATGCATTATCTCAAGATAGAATGAATTTAATTATAGAAGATTGTCTGGAGAATAAATACGTGAATTGGGTGATTGAAACAGGTGGAAAGTGGGAGCTTATTTTGATGTTTGAAACTCTATATGAAGAAAATTATGATCTAATTCTAGAGAGCATTATTTCACCAATAAAAGAATTTCTAAATGATTCGATGGTTGCAACAGTAAAAAACTTTGTTCATAAAAGTCAAAGATATATTAGGAATATGAAAAAGAAAAATGAGTATGACTCAAAAATAGACTTTCCATATAATTCAGAATTTAATGGCAAAATAAAGGAGGCTTATGCTTTAGACGAGAAAGATATTATTCTTTTAAAAAATATACATGAAGATTCTCGTTTATCCCTTACCGATTTAGGGAAAAAGTTAGGTTTATCAAGAGATGCTGTAAATTATAGAATAAAAAATATGATTAAAACAGGCATAATAAAAGATTTCATTCTTCGTCTTAATTATCATCTTCTCGACTATCAATATACAACAATTATGATAAAGTTCAGGACAATTTCTCAAAAGAGAAAAGAAGAATTTTTACAATACTTATACAATGATGAGCGTTTTTATTCTCTAATGGAGCAAGTTGGAACTTGGGATTTATCTCTTATGATGTTCTTTACTAATGCAAAAGACTTACGTGATTTCCTTATAAATATTAAAGAAAAATTTAGTGATGTTATTCATTCTCATGATTCAGTAATTCATTTTGATCAGCATTATTATACTCAGCTTTGCGATGGAGTCGTAGAAGAATTATTAGATAAAACAAAGAAGTTATCTCATTATTTAAAACAGTTTCGAATATATAAATCTTAGTCAATTATATTTCTCTAAACTTCTTAATAATCTCCTCATATCCCCATCTGTCTACAATTCTCCAAGAATATCTATAACTCATTGAAATCTTGGAATTCTCAACATCTCTCTCAAATCTAAATTTATTAAATAAATCTAAATATATTTTTTTATGAACGGCATTTAAAAAAATGTGAGACTTAGTAATTTCAGATTCGTTAGGATATTTCACACTAAGAAATTTTAACCATTTATTCCATTTCTTGCTGTCTATTTGAGACTGCATCTTATGAATAAGTTCATGAGTTATAATATCTATGGCATGATTAACATCTCTGCAAAACTTCACAGTTAACGGATCAGACATCGGTCTGCAAAATCCGACGACATAACAAACAATTTTATCATCTTCCCATTTAATTCCGCATAAATCAGATATCTTGCTTAATATCTTCGCACCATCATTCTTCCAGATAATTTTAATCTTATTAATAAAATCAACAATATCTTTTTTTGAAGGATACTTCTTGTTTGAGTCTTCAAGAAAATCTTTAACATCGCAAGAATCTCTGTATATTTTATCATAAACATAAGAATATCTAAATTCAATTTTAGGAATCATAAACAACTCAAGATTTTGCAATATATAAAATATTCCAGTTAAAAGTTTTTTCTCCTCTCTCTCTTTTGCTGTTCTCCTTCTCCAACATACTCTTGTCCTCTGCCCATTTCTCCACCTTTCTGTTCATTCGTTCCCTGATTCTGCTGTTGCAAATCATTGCGTCTATCAAGAACCCTATCTTCCCCTAAAACTCTTGTCTGACCAACAGCGCCACTTTCAGCAGAACCAGCAGGAGTGTATTTATTATCTTTATACGGATTTCCTCCCCCTGTATAAGAAGGCCTAAAATTAATTTCTTTCTCATCTTCTTCAGAAACTCTCCTTGCTCGTGGAGCAGAATCCTGAGGGGTTTCAGAAGCATTTAATGTAGAAGTTTTATTAAATCGCCTAACACCATTAAAACCATTAACAAAATCTTCATTTTCAACATCTTCGTCAAACTCGTCATCAAGAGATTCAACTTTCTCTTTCTTTATTTCCTTTACAGGATTTTCAATCTTGCGTATTTCTTTTACTTTTGGCATAAAAATAAATAGTTTGGGATATTAAATATTTTGCTATAATGGTTTAAATGGATCCTGATGAGAAGGCATATTATGTCCTTTCTTATAAGTATCAAAAGTTAAGAAACAGGCCTCACTGGCTCCCAATATAGCCTGAGAACGAACAACTTTCTCATATTCCTTGTCTGGAGGAATTGGCTTGAACAAATCCTCATCATCTCCATCTTTCTTCTCTTTTTTTTCTTCTTTCTTCTTTCCTATTTTAAACATTGAGAATAATTCTTTAATCCCGAAATCGTCTCCTTTTTTAGACCTCTCTTTTTTCTTTTCTTCTTTTTCTTCGTCTTCCTTTTTTATCTCTTCCTCCTCTTTTCCTTCAATAAGAGCGCGTATATCTTTGTCAATTTCATCTAAACTCTTTTCAGTCGCGCCCTCAACAAGTTTTAGCACATTCTTGAAATCATCACTATCAATTTGTTTTTTAAGGCGTTTTAATTCATCATCATTAAGCCCATAACTCGTAAATCTTACTTCTGCCCTCCCTCCAAAAGCCCAATCCCCTCTTTGCGAAACTCTTTGAGGAATGCTTCTAAACTCCAACTCAATAACTAAAACTTTATTATATTTACGCATATTCTCTTTCTTAATATTTTTAAACAGCTCCGGAAGATTGCCTGCGGCAACATCATCATCTATTTTATATTTAGAAACAGCAAGAATTGTAAGCTCTAAAATCATAGTATTAAAAGCAGTGACAAGAGCAGGATTCTTGCTGTCTATATTTTGCCCAAGTTTAGAAGCCGCCTTCAAATAAGGCTTAACCCATTTAGCGTACATCTTTAACATATTAACTTGCGACTTCAAATAATTTCTCTCAATCTCAAACCTTTGCGAAAGAGAACTATAAGATTCCTTAATCCAAGTAAAAAATTCCTGGGCTCTTTGCTGAAGAATTCTTTTAACTCTATCATTCAAATCAATTATATTTCCATTATTATCTTTCAAACTTTCATCTCTTAAAGTCATAAAAGCATCTCTTAATGTAACAAAATCAAGTTCTCCTGAAGAAAGAGCGTTTATGCTTCCACGACCTTTCCTAATATCCACATTATCAAGCCAGACTTGCTTCAAAGAAAGAAGCTGTTTATACTTCTCCTCAGAGCTTGTTTCTTTACCATGATAAATTTTATACGGCTTAAGACGAATTCTAAATTCTTTCAAATCATAAACTAAATTCAAAACAGATTTCAAAACAGTATTTACATTCCCCATAGTGCGAGAAACTTCTTGTTGCATCTGAGTTGCTCTTCCCTGCATTTCTGAAAAATGTCCGCTTCCGGGAGAAGCAACAAAATTATCCACAAGCTTCTCAGCTTTATAGCCTATGCCCTCAAGAAAATCAAGCAACCAAAAATAAACGGGCTCAAGACCTTCAGCAGGAGAGTCATAAACTAATTTATGCTGCTCCAAGGGAGATTTCAAACCCCATAAATTCAAAGCATCTTTTTTTGCTTCATCATAATCATAAATCGGAAGTTCACCTGGTTTTAAAGGCTTAACTATTTTTTCAAATCCTTCCTCTTTAGCAAAATTGTATCCCTTTTCTTCAATCAATTTCCTTACATATTTTGGAAGGTCTTTTATTGACATCTCATCTTTATCATTGCCTTCCTTCTGACAATAAACATCAGGACTAATAGTTGCTATAATTTCGTGAATTGTGTCATCCATCTTTTAAGTATAAACATAAACCATTTATTTAAAGGTGTTGTCCACATATTTATATATAATAACTCCTTATAAAACACATGGGAATATTCTCAAAAGAGAGCGGTGTTGATGTTATAGACTTGCCAGAGTTGCACAGGCGCAAGTTAATCAAACTGCCAGAAAGAGAAGAATCTATTGAATTAAAACAAGGCAAGTTTACTAAAGACGGATTCTTCGATTTAAGCAACACTAAACAGCAAATTCAAACAAATCAAACATCCCAAGAACAAAACAATCCTCAATCAAACAACCAAGTAACTGATTTCTTAAGCGACTTTGCCTCGATAGGCGCATCTAATCCAAATAAAATTCCAGATAATAATCAGCAAACACAAAGCCAAACCCCAACCAGGAACGAATCAGAAAATATCGCAGATTTAAAATGGAGAATAGAGAACTTAGAGTTCAAATTGGAACAGCTAATAGAAAGACTAAACTCCAAAAACAGCTAAATTAAACAATATACTCTAATGATTGCTTTCCAGAGTAATGTTTAAATAATACCTTCTCTTTAAGACGTCGAAGAGAGATGGTAAAAAAGAAAAAAAGTATTTCTAATAAAAGAGTTCACAGACCTGTAAGAAGGCATTCTAAAAGGATAGTAACTCACAATAATCCTGCAGTTGTAGAAAATAATTCAAAACAAATTACTGTCAATCAACAGGCAAGTCAACATCAAAACTATCCTAAATTCCATAACGAAAAAGACATTGCGATGGACTTTGCAACAAAAATACAACGCAAGTTTGACCATCTAATCAAAGCTACGGTCCTATTTGGTTCTCAAGTTTCAGGAGAAGCAAAACCAGGCTCAGACATAGACATAGTAATAATAATCGACGACGCAGCAATAAATTGGGATATGGAATTAACTGCCTGGTATCGCGAGGAACTAGCAAAATTAATTTCAGCACAAAATTATGTTCGAGACTTGCACATAAACACAATAAGATTAACAACATGGTGGCGCGATTTAATGCACGGAGACCCTGTAGTCCTTAACATAGTCAGGCAAGGTCAGGTCTTAATAGACATCGGCGGTTTCTTCAATCCAATAAAGGCATTAATGATTCAAGGAAAGATACATTCAACTCCTGAAGCAGTATATGCAGCATTGCAACGCTCACCACACCACCTTTATAGAAGCAAAATGTCAATTCTAAGCTCTATAGAAGGCGTTTACTGGTGTATGGTTGAAGCAGCCCAAGCCGCCCTAATAACTCTAGGCAAGCTACCTCCCTCGCCAGAACATGTGACTAAAATGCTTCATGAGAACTTCGTAGACACAGGAATAATAAAATCTGACTTCGTTAAATGGTATCACAACATATACATCCTACATAAGCAAATATCTCACGGAGAAATAAGATTTGTAAAAGCCCAGGAAATAGAAGACTGGCAACAAAAAGCAGAAACATTCATGAAAAAAATGGTAGAAGTAATTGACAAGTTAATAGAAACCAGAAAAAATCAAAAAATTTAAAAAATAAAATTAGTTACTTGCTCCAACCGCTTTAGCAATTTCATATGCTTCTTTGGCTTTATCTGGATCAGTTAGAGAACCATATCTTTCAAAAGCATACTTCAATGCTACATCACGAGCAAATTTAGCATTAAATGCTCCTATTTTTTCCATAGCTTTGGAACGAACAACCTCAACAGCCTTACCACCAGCATAAAGTTTTTGCAATGTTGCTAGAATGCTATCGCTAACATCTTTCCCTTTAAGAGTTGTAAGAGATTTATTCATATACATCCCAGCTTCTTCGTTCAACTTTTGTTCATCTGTTAATGTCTGATGAGCCTTGAATGCATCTTCATGAACCTTAAATAATTCATCGCTAACTCCAGTATATTTTACAGGCTTTCTCTGCAAAAGATAATTTCGTAAAACATCATCTTTACTTATTCCATTTATAGCCTCTTGAACATCAGATTGTACGGCTCCAATTGCCTGTGGTTTTCTAACTGCAATATATTCCAATCCTTTTTGTTCCTGTCTAGCGGGAGTGTAATCAAGAGAAGCCTCTCTTAAAATTCCATAAGCTACTGGATCATCTCTACCTATTTCATCTAAATTAGCTAACTCTAAAGCTACGTTTTCACCTTCACGTGCTTTGCTAGTCAGAGCTTCCGCTCTTGAAGCTTTCTTTCCATATTTGATTACATCGTCTAATGTCATAATAATCATACAAATAAAGGGTATTTAAACCTTTTGATTGTGTATACACTTAGTAGTAACAACTAACATCTTGACTTTGCATAACACCAGTTTACAAGTTATAGCTCTTCATAGCAAAAGCGCTTAATTTTACCGTATATAAAGCTGTATTTTACTTCCGAGAATGTGTAGTGCCCTTT
>Ga0209541_10004503_pt1 | contig 24687 bp, 26 predicted proteins | sample RifCSPlowO2_01_FD_184027 | JGI IMG/M metagenome (GOLD analysis project Ga0209541, IMG submission 184027) | Groundwater microbial communities from Rifle, Colorado - Rifle CSP2_plank lowO2_0.1 (SPAdes) (version 2) | ecosystem: Environmental > Aquatic > Deep subsurface > Groundwater | place... | reverse complement strand
TACGGTTCAAAACTTAGAGTTTAACACGATATATAATTGGAAGGTTTCAGTTGTTGCTGGAACAGATACAGTGGTAAGCGATCCAAGAACATTTACAACTATGGAGGAAGGTTTAGGATATCTAAATGAAGATTTATACTTTGAAGTGTACAGGGACGATTCACGAATAGAAACAGTTTCTGCTGAACAAAACGGATGTAATTTTATTGATGAAAATTTACAGCCTGGCACATACATATACAAAGTGAGAGCCAAAAAAGGTTCTCAGTTTAGTGATTTCAGCAGTCCCTCGTCTCCAGTGCAAATACCGGAATTGGAATGTAATATTGGAGATACCCAACCATGCGATACAGGCTATGATGGAATCTGCTCAGAGGGAACCCAGACATGCGATAATGGAAATGAATGGGGATCATGTACTCAAAATTCACCGTCTTCTGCTGAAATCGAGTGTGATAATATTGATCAGAATTGTGATGGGAGTGATTTATGCACTGAAATAATTTGTGATGATGAAATAGACAATGATAACAATGGAGTAAAGGATTGCTTTGATATAGGCTGCCAGACTGATAGCGCGTGCTTGGGCCATAGTTTTTTTCTGGAGGATATACAAGGTGATGATTTAGAGGAAACATTTTATCTGAATACTGAGATAAGCAATATTCTGTGCTATTACAATGAGATAGAGGGTGAAAATGATTTATCTATATCTTCCTGCATAAATCTCAATGTTTCCGGGATAGATTGCCAGAATAAAGATGTAGATTCAGTCAACAATATTGTAGTGTTCAACGGATGCAACGTTGGGCTTGAAATAGGGGAGCGGGCAATAGCCTGCAGAATAAGCGAGAAATGCAGCGCACAGGCGCCTATAGAGATAGCATCAACAATAAACGTCATGGAGTTCACATCGTGCAACCTCGACGATGAAGATCTTGGACAGACAAATCAGGATCAGATAACAAACTTCGGAATAAATTATCCTGAAGTGAATGATGACTTCAATGCAGGAGACAAGTTCAGTGCAGAAATAGAATTTACCAATAATTACAACCCTGGAGAGCCGACAGAGTACACCGCTGAGGCATTCATAGTGAATATTGTGGATTATTCAGAAATAACCTCAAAATCAGAGGCAATAGCTGCCGATTATCTCGAAGACATTGAACTGACCATATCTAATATTTCAATCCCTCAGTCATTAAATTCATCTGAATACGAGCTGAACATAAAAGTGTATGAAACAGGAAGCGAAGATGTATTATGCATCTCAAAAGGGGTTATGATTGAAATAAATGAGTTTGAAGAGCCGGAAACTTTCCTCCCAGAAGCGGAAGAAGAGGGTCTCCCAGTCCAGCAGGACTCTCAGCAGGAAGGCTCACAGGGAAGCCAGAATCAGTTCAATCAGCCCCAAGATTCCAACATTCGATCTGACTATAATGAGCAGAATAGCTCAGGCAAAGCACTAATAATAATTGTAATAATTGGAGCCGTGCTTCTTCTCGCAATAGTTGCATATATAATCATAAGAGGGAGGATGAAGAGGGGAAGAGGCCTGGAAGTTCCGAAATTTAATGATAAAGATCCTTTGGAGGGCATGAATTCAAGAAAGTATATCTTAACTCCAGCAAATGAAAACAAGATTAAAGATTACATAAGAACATCCAAATCAAACGGGGTGAATGACAAAGAGATTAAAAATTCTCTGTTAAGTGCAGGATGGAGTGAAGAAGACATAAATAAGTTCTTATAAAAAACTTTAAATATTCCATTTTTAGTTTACATGTATGAAAAGATCACAGACAGAGGCCTCAAGCATATCTGCATTCATATTTCTCATGGCATTATTCATAGTTATTTACGTTTTGCTCATTCCTCCTGCAGACAGGGAAGAATTGCTTGGTGGAAACACGACCAAAAACGGCGGTGGCGAAGGGGTGCTTGATAAGAGAATACTTTTAGAGCAGGAGCCTGGAAGATTGAAAATAACGGACGATGATTCGATAATCCATGACATAGCGTCAATAAACCTGTATCAGAAGGACGAGCCGAAAATAAATGATCTGGCAAACAGCCTCTATTTGGAAAAAAGCCTCCTTTCAGAGACAAAAAGAAATCTTATGTTTAATGTAGATGATTTGGAGAACATAGAAAAAGCGTCCCTTATCTTTGTGGCATTGGTGGGAAAGGGAAGCTTGAAGATAAACTTAAACGGGATTGACATTTATAACTCATACTCTGAAGGATTGACTGATATAATCCTCCCAAAAGACCTTATGCAGGAATCAAATGTTTTGAAATTTTCTGTGTCGCCTCCATTAGTCTTTGGAAAAAATAATTATGCTCTCTCGAGCTTAAAAATAAGGGAAAGCTATGAATTGACAAACACAAGGGAAACGAGGGCTTTTGAGTTGTCCGGGCAGGAGACTGGGAACGCAGAGCTTAGGTATTCCATATACTGCAACAAGAATGAAAATGGAAGGCTGAGAATATTCATGAATGAGGAAGAAATTGAAAATCAGATAATCTCGTGCAGCTCTGTTGAAAGAAAAATTGACATTGACAGCGAGGATATGGTTTCTGGAGAAAATGAGCTCATGTTTGAGATAGACCGTGGGGACTACCTGTTCAAAAACATAGAGCTGGAGTCTGAAACTAATCCTTTAGGGTATCTAAGCTACAAATTTTCAGTGACAGAAAGTGAATATAGTGATATTCTTGATGAAGACAGTGAGGCAGTATTATCCCTTGACTTCAATGACAGGGAAGACAAGAGAGCAACTATCAGCATAAATGGAAACGAGTTCACATTAGACACTGAAAATACAAATTACGAGAGGGACATTTCAAGGCTGCTTGAAGAGGGGACTAATTTCCTAAGAATCTATCCTGAATCCGAATTCAATATAGACTTATTAAAAATAACTCTGGAGCAATAGAGGTAAAATATTCATGGGTGATTCAATAAGAAGTGGTGCCGGCTGGGCTTCTACTCCATTAAGAGCTGTATGGAATCTGCTCGGGCTGATAATCGGCGCCGCATTTGTTATATTCCTGATTCTGATAGTTTTAACCGCAGTATCTGTGAATTACAGGTCTGGTGGATTTGGAATAATTTATTCTGAAATAACAGAGCCTCTGTTCAATTCCGGCTTTGGAAATTTTATAAAAGAGGGCATATCCTATCTTACAGTCCCATTTTCCGCTGAAAAACAGGCTGAGACTCTTGAAGCTTTTTCATGGAAGTCAAGCATAGATCAAAATTCTAGGAACAGTGAGCTTGGAGTTCAGATCCAAAACTTTCATGCAGACAGAAAAACAATAAACCTGAACTATCTGGAAGAAGATGAGGAGATAACAGCAAGTGCGGTAATAACTGCGTACTCTTTGGAGCCGATGGATATAAAGATAATGTGTTCAACCGATGAAGATAAGGCTGGAGCAGCAGACCCTGAAAATGTGTTTATCGATCCTGAATCAAAATCATCATTTCAGGCAGTATGCTATTTCACCAGAGATTCGTTTGAAATAGAGGATATGGATTTTGTATCAAAGAGGATAAAAATGTCATACGAATATGAATTTACAACAGAGGGATATATCCAGCTATACATAACTAAAAACAAAAAAACAACTAGTGAGATAGATGACTTCTTTGAAACAGTAGTGGATCCAAATATAGACGCAGGCACAAAACTCCCAGGATCCGTTTACACAAAAGGCCCAGTGAGATTAAGCATAAGATCTGACTATAATCAGCCTTTAATTGAGGGTAATGAGTATTACTTGGATGTGAGAATAGATGACCCAAGCTCATCGGCAACAGGAAAATTAAAAAGCATAGAAAAGATTGAAATACTATCTCCTGGAGAAATAAATATAAAATCAGATGAATTATATGGTAAGGGATACGAGCACAATTTAAATTTGTATGAATTAAAGCCGTCGGAAATAGCAAAATTAAATGGGATATGCAGTGACGCTGATTCAATACTTGGAAGCATAAAAGAAGACTGTTGGAGATCTGGCGAAATCCAAAAGAGGTTCATAATCTCTATAAGTGATGCTGGGGAAAACATAGAAGAAGCTCCTTTAAGAATAAGGGTAAAATACGTGTTTGAAGACATGAAATATGAAAGCATAATATTCACAAATGTTTAAGATGAAAAAAACAGTATTTTTGGTATTTGTACTTATATTCCTGACAGCTTGCTCAGGGATAAGCCAGACTTCAAAAACATCTGGAACTCCGGATGGGGTAAGGATTTCCTTTCTTGACCTGCAGCCAAGATCTGAATTAAGGGTCGGCGAAACCTTTGACATTGGGCTAGAATTAGAAAACACGGCCGACTGCAGCGTTCAGGGCCAGGTCTGTGTAAGAGATCTGTTTGCATCATCTATATCAGGCGTCCAGGATCAGTGCCAGGAATTCGACCTTAGGAAAAAAGATATAACAACGGACTCAAAGAAATTTTACTTTACAGACAACGTATATGATACAAATCTCGGCAATTTAAGATCAACAATAATCGCAGATGCATCATACTCCTGTCATATTGAACTTAATCCACAGTTATGTGTAAAATCCTCAATAGATGATGAATCTCTATGCAAGAATAGGGAAACCCTATCCCAAAACACATTGGGGCTTAAAACAGCGCCAGTAACAATAACACAAATAGAAAAATTGCTTATCCCTCAGTCAAATAGCATAAAAATGGAAATAACTCTGCATTTGAGAAAAATGGCAAATGGGAATCTTCAGGGTCCTTTGGGAATAATCTTAAATTATGAAGGATACGGCAATTTAAGGTGCAGGGATCTCGAAAACTTGGAATGGGATGATAGAGATACCGAAAAGATTATTAAATGTGAAATCTCACTAAATGTCAGGGATGTAGAAGATAATCCTTTGATAATAAGCATTGATTACAATTATCAAAACTCAGAACAGAAACAGATACAAATAATGCAAGAGGGTGATGTATGATGAAAAAAAAATTATTAATCCTATTTTTCGCTTCCTTATTGGTGTTGTCTGGATGCTCAAATGACGATGATAGTCCAGGCATTTTGACAACTGCGTTCTATGGTGGGACTGATGGAGTCTCAGTGGATTTTGAGGAGATAGCGCCTCCAGACCAGTTCGATTCCGGGGAGGAAATACCTGTTGCAGTTGTTTTAAGGAACAAGGGAGAGTACAGCATAGTTGCCGGAAACGCCAAGGCTAGGATATATGGCATAAATACGAATACATTCAGCTTGTCCTCAGATTATGAAGAGACAAGGTCCATTCTAAGAGGAAAAGGAGAGTTTAACATAGATGGGGGAGAACAGGAAATAAGTTTTGGAAATTTAAAATATGATGAGGAAATTATAAATTCAAGAGATTTCACGATAAGAGCAAAGGCATGCTATCCTTACCAGACAAAAACAGAAATCCCTGTATGCATCAAAACTTCAAGATCTGAGGAAACAGGCGAAGGGATATGCTCGACAAGCGAGGAAAAAGTTGTCGAAGGATCTGTATCAAGCGCTCCAATACAGGTGACTTCAGTCAAGGAGACGCTGAGGGGGAGCAATCAGGTGAGGTTTGATATGACAATAGAGAACAAAGGGGCCGGAAATGTATACTCAAATGAAGCAACATGTGAAAGTCTGGAAGACGATATCTTGAGGCTAAACCAAGAGAATAAAATATTATTAGAAGTGATAAATCCAGACGGTATCTCCTGCAGTTTCAGAACCGGAGAAGAGAGCAACAGGGGAATAATTGAACTCGATAATGGAAAAAAAATAGTCAGCTGCACCCTTGAGACAGATGATACATATGAAGATAATCTAAGGCTGACCTTGAGCTACATGTACACAACGACAACCTCAAAGCAGATAACCATTTACGAGGTATAAGTTTTTAAACTTTTAATTTTTCTTTCTTAAGATGGGTGAAATTCGGCAGATAAAGGAGGAAATAATAGATTTAGCCAAGAGGCATAGTTTATACGGCAACATTCTGAAAACAAACGGGAAGATAGTGATAAACCGCGGTTCTGAATCTCCTGAATTCCTGTTTATAGGAGAAGCTCCTGGATTTACAGAAAACAAGATGGGGCTTCCCTTCGTTGGAAGAAGCGGGAAAATTATTGACAAATGGGTGGAAATCGGAATAAAGAGTTATGGGATAATAAACACAGTCCCAATAATTCCTTTGGGAGAAGACGGAAGAATAAGGCCTCCAACCAGAGATGAAATAGATTATTTCCGGCCAATCATAAGCAAGCTGATCCAAAGTATGAATCCTAAATACATAATATGCGTCGGTAAAAGCGCTTCAAGCTTTCTTGAAGAAAATTTTAAGTTGTGTGAATGGAAAGGAAATATTGGCTTCATATACCATCCATCGTATTATTTGAGAAATGGAAAGGATGGATTGGACGATTTCAATAAATTAATGGATAAGATAAAGAATCAAAAATCATTAGGAGAGTTTTAAAAAAGATTTATATATAACAAAATACCATTTATCTTATGTTAAATCCAGTTGGATTAAAAAATTCTTTTAAAGGGGTGGTTGATAGAGTTAGAAAAAGAGGGCTCAGTTTAACTATAGCAACCCTCATTTCTTTAAGCTCATTCGCGCCGAAAATCCATGCTATTGAAATAAGCACAATTCAGGAGTTCAAAGCCATTAGTGGAGAAGCTAGTGCATTAGTAGAGGGGAGTAAAATTGTTAATCCTGATGGTTCAATTTCATACGATATTTCAGAAACAGATAAAGATAGATTAAATAAAAGATTTAAAGATGTAATAAAGAAATTAGAAGGAGAGGTTAAGCAAGATCTTAAGAATCAAGACTGGACCCATGCAGAAAATTTAATTAGTGTTTTTTGTGAATTCTTATCTGCAGTTGGTTTTGGGGGTAGAGCCGAGGAAATGCGGGATTTAAGGGGAAAAATTATGGACGATTTTGTTTCACATGTTGATTTAAAGCATGTGGGGGCATATACATTAAAAGGTTCTGGGAAAGTTTATGTTATTTCTGAAGGTTCTTCAAGAATGATGGGAATGGCTATGGATAAGGCAGACCATAATGCTGCGATTTATCTGCTATCAGCCCTGCAAGGAAATAATTCTTCAATAAGTGCAAAAATTAACTTTTTCGGAAATTGTATAGCTAGGGATATTACAGGAAAGGGAGATGTTTATACTGTTTATACCCTAACAGTTTTTAATAAAGGCGGGAAGATTATATTAAGTGATGGTACTGTTATTCCAGAAAAAGACTTAGCTAAAATATTAGAAGGTCAACACAGATTATTGCCATTAAAATAACTAAGGATTAACCAATATAGCTGACTTCGCTAGCTCCTTCCTTCAAAACATTGCTTTTCTGCTGTGTAATTTTCAGATTCAATTCGCTTTCAATCTCCTTTATTTCCCTATCAATGTATTTGAAATCAAGCTTGAAATTATACTTTCCATCTAGATATCTAAGAAGTTCCTTGGCCCCTCTTATCCCCAGATAGTTTGGATGTCCGAAAGTCTGGGCAAGGAGGCAGACGGCATTAATATCGTAATTGCTGGCCAATCCGACAAGCAATCCTGTAACACCCATTATTGGTCCAACAGTTCCAAAAATATGCCTATTAAGAATTTTCTCATCAAAGTTTTTTAACGCTTTCATTGAGCTACCTGTTACGTAGAGTTTGGGTTTTTCCGGAATCTTGCTCAGCCCTATCCCTCCAAGAGTCACCATTGTTTTGCCCTTGAATTTGGAAAACAATTCCAAGACCTCATGGCAAAATTGGTAGCATCCGTATTCATCAACGGGCTGAACATCTCCTGTCAGAAAAATAAATTCTCTTCCCTTAATGATTTTGTAGTAAAAAGTTATCTTCGGAAGATCCACCAGATTTTTTTCATTGACAAAAACTGAGTTTGGAAAGTAATCTGAATAAATTTCTAAAAAAGGTTTCGCATTAAGGCTGTCAACTAGAAAATCAAGGGAAATTTTGCCAACATTTCCTATCCCTGGCAAACCCTCTATCAAGATAGGTCCCCTAAAATTAACCTTACACAGCACCTTTGTCTTAAAGCTCATCTTCTTTAGCTAATCTCCTGTAAAAGCCGTATTTGTCCTCGGGAGAAAACTTCGCCGGCTTTGGATCAAAAACATCCCCTTTACACTGCGGACAACTCTGCTTCAAAGTATAGACACCACACTTCCGGCATTTATATATCTTTTTAAGCATTCTTACGTGAAAAATCAAAATCAACATTCAGTTGTTTTGCCAATTTTGTGGAAGAATCCAAAGCATCCTTTAGCTTGCTTTCCGCATCCTTATAATTTTTGTCGTGCAGGCCAATATTGTATTTTCCAGAGCCAAGGTAGCTAACATCAATTTTTTTATCGATAAAATTAACCAAAATTTTTTTAATCAGCTCAGCTCCATTGCCCTCGAAGCTTGATAAGTTTAGTGTTCCTTTGACGGAAACTTCTGCAGGCTTGATCCTGTCCCTGATTAACTCTTCAATTTTATTTGCTATTTTCTTGTCAATCCCTAATTTTTCAAGGCTTGAATTATTTTCAACAACATCAACAAAGGCAGAATGCAGGCTGTCATATTTTTCCAGAATCTTATATCCTGCTTTTTCATAAATCCCTGCAATATCAGTCTTCAGATCTCTAGCCACATATTCCAGCATTTTTTCTGCCTTCTGCTCTTGCTTATACTCATTGACTTTGTTTTTTTTCTGCGCCAAGCTTACTCTTCTCAGGCTCAGATCAATGTGGCCTTTAACCTTGTCTATTCTCAAGACCTTGCAGACTATTTTCTTGCCTTCCTTGACATAGTCTCTTATATTTCTTATTCTCCCTGGGCTGACCTCTGAAATATGAACCATTCCCTCCAACCCATAATCCTCAATATCAACAAAAACAGAGTGAAAAAGAATTTTCTTGATGTTGCACATGACAACTTCGTTGACTTCCGGCATTCCTTTTTTCTTGTAGAGCATTTTAAGGAATTAAAAGAGAATGGTTTATAAAAGTTGTTAAATCCTAGCTTAAAACTTCCAGAACTCTCGCCTCTATCTTGCTCTTCCCGCCGGATGGATTAGACAAAACCTCGCCACAGACAAGGCATTTTATCTTGCTTGAGGATTTCCCAAAGATTATCTGTTCATTCTTGCATTTAGCGCATCTGACCTTCACAAATTTGGACTTTGTCTCCTTAATCATCTTATTCAAACACAACTTTTTTTGCCCTTATCCCCGCATGGGATAAAATTGTTTTTTTGCACACTGAACAGGTATACTTGAAAACGACCTTTTTTGAAATCTTCGCCCCAGTCCTTTTGAACTTTGCCACAGCAGGTTTTGAATATCTCCCTAAATTCCCGTAGCCTCTTCTTCCTCCGCGGGATCTAATCCTTTTCGTGCTTCCATGAGACAATGGATGTGTAGCGCTTCTCCCCTTTTCCTTAGCCAGAGTTAATTTGTGCTCTGTGGCTTTTTTACAGTGTTTGCAGTATCTGTTTGTTTTTTTTGGTAGTTTCATATCATCTGCGCTCTTCCCTTCTTCAACAGCAAATCCACCAGCTCCTTAGGCAAATTTGCCACATCATGTTCCTCAAAAGGCCCGTAAATAAATCCATTCTCTCCTTTAAATTTCGGAACTGGACTTATAAACCTTACTAAAATCTTATTTTCAATATCGCTTTTTATTCCTTTCGGTTCTGAAACATCTGGAATCCTTCCATTAAGCAGATTATCCAAAACCCCCCTCCTTTGGAAATTCATTATCTCTTTCACTTTATCATGGAAAATTTTTTCAACATCAAGCAAATTTTCAGAGCCCTTGCCATCCACTCTTGAAGAAGCCAAAGCCAAATTTATTATCTTGGATTCCCTCCTCTCATACAAATCTTTCAGTATTCCATAAACATTGTCCATCTGCTTCTTTGTCTTCTGAACCTCTTGGGACGAAAAGATGTTATCTTTGCTTTTTTGGGAGTCTAAGATGGCTTTTTTATCTTTGATATAAGTTAAAACATCGCCATAAAAATTGTCATCAAGCTTCTGAATTTCATCTCTGGATTTTTCCCTTCTCAACAATTCATACAAAGTCTCATGAGTAATCAAAACATCAACCATAAACCGGATAAAATCACAGTGCTATTAAACATATCCAAAATCTTTTATATAGATTAAAATATCTAAATGACAATGAAACTGAATATATATCTTTTCAGACACGGCCAGACTTATTTCAATAAATCAAAGAGATTCACTGGATGGAAGGATTCAAAATTGACGCTAAATGGGATCAACCAGGCAGAAACAATAGCAAAAAAACTGAAGAACAAAAAAATTGAGGCGGCTTTTCAGACAAGATTATCAAGGTCAAAAGATACTTTGAAGAGAGTTCTAAAGCATCATCCAGAATGTAAAAAAGTAATCACGGATGATCGGATGATCGAAAGGTCATACGGAGCCCTTCAAGGAAAATTTCATGAGGCTGTGATTGAAAATTACGGAGTGAATCAATTTAACATTTGGCACAGGTCATACAACACTTCTCCTCCAAAGGGGGAGTCAATAAAGAGGGTTGAAAAAAGAGTCAATGCATTCATAAGATATCTGCTCAAGTTTATGAAAGAAAACGGGGTAAATGTCGCCATTTCTGCACATGGAAACTCCATTAGGCCGTTCAGAAAACACTTCGAAAAATTGTCAAACAAAAAAATGATGGCCTTGGAAAACCCCTACGATGATTATTTTGAGTATACAGTAAAGTTCTAATGAGGATAATATTCCACTTCTATATAAGGCCTCTGAGTAGATTGAAAATAATCACTGCTAAAACCTGCAAAAATCTGTTCATTAAGAGAATCAAAAATACGCAAATATAAACCGTTATTGCTCGCAGTTCCATTAACCCAGCCATCAACAAGAGGGGTAACGTCCCACTTATTCCAAACCGCTGTTGCAGAAGAAACAATTAGATTATCATAAGCATAAGAATTAACTTCCGGGGCATTATTCCAAGTTATTGAATTTTCTTGCCAAGAAGACGTAACCCTTCCAACGTATATGAAGGGGTCATTAGCACCCCCTCCATCAAACCCATAAACGTAAAGATTAGCGGAGACAATTTCGGAACCAAAAGGGATATTACTTATATTCATTTGAATATAGCTCATTGTTTCCATAAATCCACTGCCCCAATCACCAAAAAACACATTCAGCTCATCGTCAGAACCATAATTCACATCAGGGTTTGATGAACTAACAAGTGCATCTTTTCCATCAGAAGGGCCAGGCTGTAAAATTATGGTTTCCAAATCTGGCTGTTTCAAATCCAATTCAAAGTCTAGCCAATATGAAGACCAAATAGAGGGTTGAAAAGTAAAAGTTTTATAAACTGTTTCTGTGTCAAAACCATAAGCACTGGCAACAACACCATGCACTCCTTCCTTAATCTGAAATAAAACATACCTTCCCCCGGAATTCGTCACCGCTTCCAAATTCAAAGGAGAAAATATATCAACTTCAGCAGGGTATATTGGGCTCCCATGCCAGTCAATAACATCCCCCTTAAGAGTGCACAGCCTATCTTCGTTTTCTGTATGAGACAAAACACCAAGATAATTGCTTTGGCGGATATCCACATAATATGCATCGGGGTCAAATTGCGGGTCCATCATCTGAGTAAATTTCAAGACAAGCCCTTGAGAAGAGCTCTCTATCCAGTCCTGCCTGAATTCATTCCCTTTAGATGCAATCTGCAGTCCTCCTTGGCCCGAACTCTCGCCAAAAAACTCAATAAGGTATGTATTTTGAAATAAGCCGTCATTATCCTGATAAATTTTATTAAGCTGAGAAAAAGGAACGCCACTAAACAGAGGATGTGACGTTGCATGGCTTACATCTTTTTCTTCAATTAAAAATTCTTCACCGGTCCCTTGTCGTAAAGGGATATAAACTCGTCCAAAAAGAGATCCATCATTAACCACCCCTTTACTTGGGGAATTTGTATAAACTACATTGGTGTAATAATCATGGTAGGGATCACGAGCAATAAAACCATATCCTCCTCCAACATTCTCACCTTTAACAACGATCCCCTCCAATCCATCTCCATAAGAATCAGTCACATGTATCTCGAAGTCATTCCCCCCAACCTCAACTTTAGCAATCCCTTCAAAATTCGTTTCTCCATCGGATCCAGACGGCTGATAAGGGCCACTCGGAGATGAAGAAGAATCACCGCCGCCAGAACCTCCTCCGCCGCAGCCGCCAAAAGAAACTCCTAAAGCAAATATCATAGGAAGAATAATTCTCTTTCTTACCAGGCTAGGTAAAAACATAGTCAATAATATGTATTAATAGGATATAAACTTTTCTAAAAGATTAGAACCATTTTCCAAGCCCTGTCTGTTTTTCTTTTTCCCTCCCAAAAATGCTTTCAATCATAATTTTAGTCAATTCCAAAGTCTGCTGCAAATAGGGAGACAGATTAAATTTTTCCGCCAAGCTTAAGCTGGGTTCAAGATACTTTATTATGGATCCCTCAGAAACAGTAAAAATTATTTTTCCGCCACACTTCGGGCAGTTTCCAATCAAAGGAGGCCTCCTATATTTGGAGTTGCAGCTGACACACCTGAACTCCTGCTGTGAAAATTTTCTTAAATTTCCCCTTATGTCTCTCATAAAATGCCTATCGACAACAAGCCTCGCCACATCGTCCTCATCAGCAGCCCTTATTTTTTGGGATAATTCCATTTGTCCACGGACTTTTTCTTCCATAGTCGGAAGAAGTTTATAGGCAGAAACCCTAACTCCTAAATTCAAGTCTGAAACATTGTGCGTAAACCAGTATTCACTGTCTTCATTGTCCTTTCCAAGCCGGTCCTTAACTCTTTCTATCTTTACATCCCATGGATATTTATAGTCCTCGGCTGCTTCATAAAATTCCAGCCCGTACTCTTTAACAATATCCATATTAAACACCATGTCATCAACCTCGCTGGGAATTAAAAAAGGTGTTAGAACCAATGGTGTATCTTGTCTTGCACCCCTGTGAGAGGGGAGATATTTTCTTGAAAAATTCACTAGAGAATCCATCAGCAACATAACAGCCACCTCATCCCCATCACAGTCTCTTCTTACAGCGCAGTGCATTAGCGGATGCGCATAGAACCCCTGAGTCTTGGAAAAACCAAGAACCCTTCCAACTATCCCTGCAGAAATGTGCGGAGCCAAGGCAACAACAAGATGCCCAACCATCTCATTTTTACTCTTAACATTATAAAATTTCGGCAGTCCATAAAATTTTTGGAGCAGGGCATCAATGAAGTTGGCAGTTCGAAACAAGATCTCGTCGCATCCTTCTTCAGACATTCCATTAAACCCGGGCAGGATAACGTCTTGAGGCTTTATCTCAAGAATCTGGTTTTCATCAATCAAATCATTTCCATACATGTCTTTCTCGTAACCCATCTCATTAAGCTTAGCTATGGATGTTCCAATCTCCAGGGGTTTAAAATGGGTTATTGGTAGTTCAGTCATGTCATATCTTGTAGTGCCATCCTTGTTCACATTAATTCCATAAGTCGCCCTTAAAATTCCTTTGATCAAATTCTCGGGCGTATGATCTGCGCTGCTTGTTCCCCTAACTCCTTTTATCACTTCAGGATAACTTGCAGTTCCCAGAACATTCAGGCAGTTGGAAAAGTATTCTTCAATATTCAAACTTGTGGTTTCATAAGGGGATCCTCCTCCATTTTTTACATACTTTTCTCCTAATTTGGAATACCGCTCTGTTTTATTTCCACACTTTATACAGTATGGGTAAATTGTCTTAAAATTGCACGGCTCACACACGTAAATCGGAAACTGGGCTTTGATTGTTGACCTCTCCAGAGCAAAGTTAAAGCTTCTCAGCCTTCCCCCTTCTTCTCCTACTGGAAACAAAACATGGGGGCCTCCAGTCAATTTTCGGATTTTAGCTTTTTCAGGCCTGCCCATCCTGGCGCCGATGAAAGTTCCATTCTTATCTTTTATTGCTATTTTCAAGTTATCATTGAGTATGTCTAAAACATCATCCTTGTCTAATCTTAAGTCATTGTAATTCAGGCTGAACAAAAGTGCTCTTGCATCATCGCCATCAATAATAACATTTTCATTATTGACATTCTTATGCTGGACTCCGAGCAGTTCCAAAGCCCTCTTGGCATCTTTATCTTCGATGTCTCTGACAAAATTGTATGTATAAGGGATCACAACCTTATCGTCTTTAACAGACCCTTTATCAATCCAATTTAAAATATTCCGCAACATTTCTTTGTTTATGCTCTTCCAGTGAAAAGTATACTTTGGGTGTAAAGGAATGTTCAATCGTTCGGAGATAATCCTTGCCTCATCAAAGCTAATCCTAAAATTAAAATCATTCAATAGTCCTAAATATATCAATTCGCTCAGCCCTGTTTTTTTGCAGAATTCTTTCTCATTCTCAATCTTTGATTTCAACTCCTGAAGCCACCATTCTTCGCAATAGCCGGGGGGGACGAGTATATGGCCCCTATCAAGAAAATCTCCATAAGGAACTAATGCATCCCCAAGATAGATTATCTCTTCAATTTGATCTACACATTCTCTGGCCTCTTCGCAGGAGTCTAAATACCTGACTGAACCGTCATTCAGTTTTACAATCGGGCCTTCAATAGAGTCGCATGAGCTTAAAACAGTTCCCTTGCTTGGTCTTTCCCATTTCAGCTGGGTTCCTATTGCAATATAATTCTTCAAAACAATCATCGTCGCCGGATGGATGGCGGTCCCGCTTAAGCCGGTTGTCCTGGCTCTTCCATATCTCAGCCTAAAAGCGCCATTTCTCAACGGATGGCCTAAAACGGGCCTTCCCGCAACAATGTCAGAGATATAGGTATAATCTGGTTTTATCTTTTCATTGCTGTCATCATCCTTTTTTTCTCTTGCCTTGATATGTTTTTGCAATTTTAGAAAATCTTCTATGAAAAACCAGTCTTCCATCCCCATTTCTTTTCCCCATCTGGATAGTTGCTTCCAAAGTTTTGAGGATTTTTGAGTCAAACCTTCTCCAACAACAAGGCAAACTCCGCTTCTAAGTTTATTTGTAGAAACCCTTTCTAAATCCTTATAATTTGAGACATCAAACTTCTCGCTTGGTTCTCCTTCTATCTGAACTGGGATGTTCTTCATGAAAAATTCTATCTCTTCCTGGCTTGGAAAATACTGCAGATTGGTAATTCGTTCATGATAATCAAGAATTTCGGTCATGATCCTTTTAGTCTCCTGCTCAGTTGGATCGTATTTAGCATATCCCATTTTATTTCTCACATAATCTGATATTAAAACTGAAACGCTGGATCCCGTGCCGCCTGCGCTCCTTATGGGGCCGGAAAAATAAATTGCAAAATATTCTTTTCCATCGCGGGTTTTTCTTATTTCTAGTTTGGTAAAACCCTCAAGGGGGCTTGCAACGACTCCGTTGGTGACATATGCTATTCCAACTCTGATTCCAACCTCCATAGATTCCACCCTGTTTTTAAATTTGCAGAAATTTTCCTTTGCAACCTCCAATGCAATTTCAAAGGCCACTCTCCAATCCCCTTTGCTGTATTTTGACTCCAATTCAATTAGTCTCGCCGGAATGCCCGCCCCCTTAATCTGAAGCGCAACAGAGCTGATAAGCCCCTCTACTCTTTCAGCCATATTCCTTGCCAGGGGGATTTCAACTGAATTAACTGCATCAAAGCCTTTAGCTCTTGCCTGATTAGCTAAATCATAAGCCCTGTGAACTTCTTTTTCAATAGAATCTAAATATCTTTTAATCATTTTTAAAATTCAAAACTTTAACTTCTCTTGTTCTTAAATTAACCACCAAAATTTTAGCTGGATCTGGAACTATCCCCCTCTTCTCTTGATCTGCTGTTTGCTCCGTCCAGCAGCCAGCCCCTATTAAGGTCACTCCCCTATAATTTAGTGCAGTTGTTTTATGAATATGCCCTGACAAATAAAAGTCTGGAACTTTATCAATAACAAGATGGTCTTCCTCCTTATCCGGAACATATTGGATTGAGTTGTGGGTCGGCCCAAGATGCCTTGCCTTGAGATTATGTTTCATTATCAAATCGGCCCTGTCAAGCCTCCCATTTATTCTTATGCTTTCAACATTATCCGCCAAAAAAGGATAGCTGGATCCATGGTACATTAGGATATTAAAACCTTCAAAGTTTTCTGATGATAGAATATTAACTGTGGATGGGTTGGTAAAGAGTTGGATATTACCAAGCTCATAGATGGATTTTGCAAATTTTTTATCAATTATTGGCTGGGGCTCTGCCAGCCTTATAGCATCGTGATTCCCCCCAATCGCGATGATTTTAATATTCTTATCAATCAAATTGATATACTCTGAAAATTTTTCATACTGTTTTATAACATCTTTTATAACCAATCCCGCTTCCTGCCCTGGGTGAATTCCCACACCATCTACTAAATCTCCCCCTAAAAACAAATATTTGACATTCTTTGCTATCTCCCTCTGCTCCTCGTCGCCATAATCACGATTCAGCCACTTGATAAAATTGAGAAATTCTTTTTCCAAAAACATCCTGCTTCCAACATGAATATCTGAAGTAAAAACAACATAGCAGTCTCTGTCAAATTTTTTCATTTTATTATTAGCTGGTATATCTGGCCAGATGACATTGCTGACGAATATGACATCTTTTGAATTATTTCCAACAACACCTACAACTTGGTCCGAAACAAGATCTAGAGAGTCCTCATAAACATCTTTCTTGCTTTTAGAAATTATACATTTGATTTTCCCAGACAGATCCTCTATTTCTAAAATAATATTGCCATTTTTTGTGTGGCCTATGTCGCTAATCAACCCTATTACCGATATCTCCTCATTATTATTTTTATTTAGGACCCTGTTTATTGACATAACATTTTTTAATTCTGGCCGGTTCATCAAAATTTTCTTAAGCGATTCGTACCTTGCCTTGAAATATGAAACAAAGTCTGCAACTTCTCTTTTCTTAACATTCTCTTTATATTGCTTAACAACAATAACATCATGTGTAAAAGATTCGCTGGACTCTAATTTTAATTTCGGCTGCTTCTTTAAATCTTCAAGAACGGAATCTATCTTAATCTTAACTTCGCCGTCTGACTTATACCTCAAAATATTTAAAAAAGTTTCATAATCTTCATTACCGTTCCTCTTTTCAAATTCAACCCTCGATTTCTCGAACTCTTTCCAATTAATTCCATTGGGTGGGTCATGGAGGGATAGAATAAAATCTTTGTTTATAACTAGGGGCTTGTCCTTCATCGAATCTATCTTAAGCAAAACTTCATCATTGATTTCAACATCTAAATCAGGGCTAATCAAATATCCTTTTTTCAATAAGGTCAAAAAACTCATAATCCTAATCCTTCTTTTAAAATATCTTTTATCTTTGGCAGCGTCATAGAAGGTACTGCTAAGCTTATTTGTCGCGTTCTCCCATATCTTCCTTTTGAGATGACTTTAGCATTGATTAATCCAAGCATATCCAACTCTGCAACAATATCTGAAACTCTTCTTTGGGTCAGTGGTTTCAGGCCAACATCGCCACACATCTTCAGATAGTCTTCATAAATGTCGCCTGTAAAAATTGATTTTCCATTCCCATTATACTTCAAGATTGAATAAAGGGTTATTTGAAATTGTTTGGGCTGTGTTCTTATTATGTCCAGCACCCTGTCTTTTTCTATTTTATTTTCGGCGCTGTCTATATACTCTATAGATATTTCACTTACATTGCTTCTCTCTGTCAGCTCTCCTGCAACCCTCAATAGTTCTAGGGCCCTTCTTGCATCCCCGTGCTCTCTCGCAGCATAAGCGGCGCATTTTTCTATTACTCCTTCTTTAATAACCCCTTCAGCAAAAGCTATTCTCGATCTTTCTCTCAAAATATCTTGAAGCTGCAATGCATTATAAGGGGGGAAAACAAGCTCTTCCTCGCTAAGGCTTGATTTAACTCTCGGATCTAAATTATCTGTGAACATCAAATCATTGCTGATTCCTATTATGGAAATTTGGGAATTTTTCAATTCCGAGTTCAATCTCGTCAGATTATAAAGAATTCCATCACCAACTTTATTGACCAACTGATCAATTTCATCCAGAATCAATATCAACAATTGTTTTTTATTGTCTACCGATTCAATAAAAAGTTTGTAAATTTCATCAGTTGGCAGCCCTGTTGCCGGAACAGTCTGCCCAAAGCCTCTTGCTAATTGGGCGATTAATCTGTATTCTGTGTCGGCAACTTTCTTCAATTTACAGTTAAGATAATAATAATTCACGCTGACTTTGTTTTTCTTGCACGCTTCAAAGATTTCTTTGACTACATACTGGCTGACGCATGTTTTGCCTGTTCCGGATTTTCCATAGATAAAAACATTTGAAGGCTTATGCATCCTCAAAGAGGGCGCTAATATCCTTGCCAACTCTTCAATCTGTTCCTCTCTATGGGGGATATTTTCAGGGGTATAGTTGCTTTGCAGGCTCAATTTATCTTTAAATAAAGGCTGCCTGTCTAAATAATCACTCAAAAAAACAGAAAGTTTCGACCTCTTCATTTTATTATACTATTAATTGATTATTTAAACATTATTATACTCACACCCCTATTTCCTATGCAAAACACTTTTTAAAATTTAACCCTTAAGTTTCGTATGGAACTATAAAGTAGTAATATAGCTTTATTTATATATATTAAAATATAATAATATAAATATATAATACATATTAGAAAAATTTATATAGTAAAATAAAAATAAAAAGACAAATTCTACTGAATTTAGATAATACAAGGGCTAAATAGGCAAATTATATTATATTAATTATTTTAAAGTAAAAATAAAATTAGCTAAAAAATTAAATTATACAATAAAATCACAAATAACGCTTAATTCTAATGAATTGAGATATCAATAAATTTCCATACGAAATAAATCAAAATTTCCATCTCCACACGAAACCAAGGTGTGGGGGTAGTACATTATTTTTAAAATATATTTAATAATAATTTTTTAAAAATAATAACCTTTAAATATTTAATCTTTCTATACAAAAACATGGAAGAAGACAAAAAGACAAATTCTAAAAAATTAATGGGTAAAACAGTGGTTTCGAAGGCAGGGAAGAAGTTTGGAGAGGTGGCAGACATCGAATTTGAAATAAGAACAGGAGAGTTAATTTCAGTGGTTTTGAAAAATCCGACCGGTTATGCAGAAGGTTTTGAGTTGGAAAAAAACAAAAACAATCAATTAATAATTCCTTTTTCAGCTGTTATAGCTTCTGGAGATTATTTAGTTGTCTCTGAAGAAGACATTGTATAAGATTTATAAACTCTTTTTATTATTTATTTTCTGCTCTTGAAAAATGAATGAATTCAAATTTAAAACAACTAAAGAAATAAATGTGCCAAAATTAATCATAGATCAGATTATAGGCCAGGATAAAGCAGTTCAGCTTCTCAAGAAAATAGCGAAACAGAGGAGAAATTTGTTGTTGATAGGGAGTCCGGGCGTTGGAAAATCCCTTATTGCCCAGGCCCTGGCAGAATTGCTTTCAAAAGAGAATCTGCAGGACATAGTAGCATTTAAAAATCCAGATGATGAAAATGTTCCTTTAATAAAAACATATCCAAAAGGACAAGCCGCAAAATTATTAGCCAAGAAAAAAATTCAGTCAATTTCTTCATTTAAATCACAATCATTTATTTTTATAATAGTAGCCGTCATCGCCATAATATCTCCCTGGTGGATAAGAAAGGAATATGGAGATATTATGGCGGCGGCATCTTTGATAAGCTCAATGATATTTTTAGGGTTGATGGTCATATTCATTAATTTAGGCAAGAGGATGAATTTTAACCAGTCAGCAGATACCCCAAAAATTTTAGTAAACAACTCAAAAGTCGACAAGGCCCCATTTATAGATGGCTCAGGCGCACATTCGGGCGCATTATTTGGAGATGTTCTTCATGATCCTCTTCAGTCTGGGGGTTTGGGAACTCCTCCGCACGAGAGGTTAATTCCAGGAATGATTCATAGGGCTAATAAGGGAGTTTTATTCATAGATGAAATAGCAAATTTAAAACCGCAGTCGCAGCAGGACATGCTGACAGTTCTTCAGGAAAAGAAATTTCCAATCACAGGCCAATCAGAGAGATCGTCAGGAGCTATGACGAGATCAGAGCCGGTGCCGGCAGATTTCATTTTAGTTGCTTCAGGAAATCCAGAAACCTTGAAAAATATGCATCCCGCACTAAGATCAAGAATAAGAGGATATGGTTATGAGGTTTATGTTGATTCTGAAATGGATGATAGTAAAGAGAATAGATTAAAATTAGTCAGGTACATCGCCCAAGAAGTTCAGAAAGACAAAAAAATTCCACACTTTACAAGAGAAGCAGCAATTCAAATAATCAATGAAGCAAAAAAAAGAGCAGGAAGAGCAGGAAAATTGACGTTAAGATTGAGAGAGTTAGGCGGTTTGATAAGGGCGGCAGGAGATATAGCGCTGGATGAAAAAGCGAGCCAGGTAGAGCCAAAACATATAGAAAAAGCCAAGCAGCTGGTAAGAACGCTTGAGCAGCAAATTGCTGACAAGTATATTGATCAGAAAAAAGAATATCAGGTTATAACCACAACAGGAAAATTAATAGGAAAGGTAAATGGCCTTGCAGTCTTGGGTTCAGATAGTTATTATTCAGGCATAGTTCTTCCAATAGAATCAGAAGTCACATTTGGGGGTAAAAAAACAGATTTCATAGCAACAGGCCAATTGGGTAAAATAGCATTAGAAGCCGTTAAAAATGTTTCAGCAATCGTTATGAAGTACTTTGGAGAGGATATAAAAGAAAAGTATGATATCTTTGTCCAGTTCATTCAAACTACAGATAGTGGGGTTGAAGGCGATTCGGCATCCATAGCCGTTGCAACCGCAATTATATCTGCTCTAAAAAAGATTCCTATAAAACAAAATTTTGCCATGACTGGATCACTATCAGTCAGAGGGGAAGTTTTAGCCATAGGGGGCGTTACATCAAAAATAGAAGCGGCAATAGAGGCAGGTATAGAAAATGTGATAATCCCAAAGTCAAATTTGAAGGATGTTTTATTGTCAAAAGAGGATGAGAAGAAAGTGAATATAATTCCCGTTGAAACCATTGAAGAGGTTCTCAAATCAGTCTTGGACTGGTCAAAGCATAAGGAATTGCTCAAAAAACTGGACAAGCCTAATTAGCCATTTTTTCATATTGGTTGTAAATTTCCAAAGTCAATCCCCATGACGTTCTTGCGATTCTTTTATTTTTTTTGATCCACTTCAATTCCTCCATTTCATTTAACAATTTAAGAACAAATTCATTGTTCCTCGCGATTTCATCTGCAATCTTATTTGTAAATATCATTTTAGGAAAATGTTCATAGAGTACCCCCAAGATTTCCCCCTTTATTTTGTCTTTCTTTTTTTCTGATATCTTACTCATATAAACCATAGTTTTTTAATATATTTAAAAATTGTGACATATGCGGTTAACAGGAACTCTTAATAATAGATAAATTTATATAAATTCTTAAGGACTCAATAAAAAACAGGAGGGATCAATATGATAGTTAATTTTGTTTTTGATAAGATGTCTGCAGAAAAAACAGGTAAAGCAGTAGGAAATATAAACATAAATCACAATTTTAATATAACAGATGTGGAATTAACAGAGATTGCCTTTCAGGGCTCCAAGCCAGCATTGAAGATATTATTTGAATTTAGGGTGGATTACGAGCCCAAAATAGGCAGTGTGGAGATGAACGGGCATTTAGTCTATTATGATAATGAAGAAGAGATAAAAAAATTGCAAACTCAGTGGAAAAAGGAAAAAAAGCTTTCAACAGGATTAACAACCTTGGTTGCGAATACAATTTTATCAAAGGCAAACATAAAAGCTTTAATCCTAAGCCAAGAAGTCAATCTTCCCCCGCAGATACAACTGCCAAAAGTGATGCCTGCAATGTCTCCAGATAAAAAGAGCGAGTATATAGGCTAAATGAACTTTTCCAACTTAGTTTCTTCTTTTAATCTCTTTTCAGCCTCTTCCCACTTACAACCAACTTTCTTCATTATACTCAGGATTTCAAGTTCTTTGCTCATTGTTTAAACCTTAGGCTTAAATTTGTTTATATATATTCCCCAAGTAAATCATAATTTTTAAAAAATAATCAAAGAATCAAAACTAATTTTATAAGCATAATCATTTTTAAATGATTATTTTTTATAGTGTTCGAGCCCTTTTTCAACTATATAAACATCCTTTTTGCTTAAGATTCCCTTCCTATTCAATAAAAATCCACTAACAATCAAAACTAGGCCTAGGATGAATTGAAACACATTCGCTCCATCTGCCCCTTTGAATAAATTGTAAAACGCACTTATTATCACAACAAGACCTAAAGTCATTGAAGAATAAGCGCTCAAATAAACCTTATCTGGGCGAAGGGTCACAACAAACAAAATAAAGAGGGTCAAAATAACAAAAGCGATTACCTGAATATCACTAACCAACACTTCCTTAGTTCCAAAAAAAGACTTGCTAATTGCCCCACCCTGCAATACAGCTAGCACTAAAACAGTTATAAAAATAACGAGAAAACTCACATTTGTCCTAAGATCTATCTTAACCACCAAATCACCTCTCAGAAAATGTATTTTTTCTTATATATATTTCTTTTGTTTTCTTTTTTATTCATATCTTTCTCTTCAACAATCTATTTATAGCTATTCCATCTAATAATTTTAAATTGTTACAAAGAAAAAAATTGTATAATGAAATAGAGGTCAAAAAAGCTTTCTTAGGAGTAAAAAAAGATATTTTACTCTTAAAAGAAGAAATAGAGTTCTTAAAATCAGTAATTTTAGAAAAAAAACCCCAAAATGAGGAAAAAGAACAAAGTTCCATAGGAAATAAGGGGGTGGTTAACCGACACTTTTCCAGGACTTTTCCAGGACTTTTCCAGGACTTTTCCACCATAAATCAAGTAAAAAATGATATAAAATACATCGATAATGAGACCGAGAGGTTCATAAAACTGTTAACTGATCGGGAATATTCTATTTTTATCGTCGTATATCAGTTAGAAGAAGAAATGGGGAGGCAGGTTATGTATAAAGATATATCTAAAAGGCTAATCACTTCTCAAAGAACAGTAAATTTTCATATAAATAATTTAATTCTCAAGGGAGCACCAATAAACAAAGAAATTATAAGCGGCAAAGTCTTAATTTCCATAAGAAAAGAGTTTAAAGACTTAAAAATACTGGATAAAATTCTTGCTTCAAGAAATCTAAATGATCACCAAATAAAACTTTCAGATATTTTTTTTAACAATTAAGACTCATTTTTTGCTTTTTATGATCATTTTGGCCTTTTTGTCAAGGTAAAATACCTTTCTACCCTTATCAACATCCCTCATTTCTCTTATTTCCACTAATTTTTTAATATCATTGACGTGTCTTCTAGCTGTTACAATATTGACTTTAAGCTCATTTGAGATGGTTTCATAATCTAAAGGGATATTTGCCCGATTAAACAGGTCCAAAACAACTTTTTGAGAAGGAGTAAATCTATTTTTTAATGATTGAACATTCATGAACGATGATTTTGAACGTTCAAACGATTGAACGTGTTCATGAACGTTTGAACGTTCGCCCCCAGAATGATGATCTTCAAGATGTTGTTCATAACTTTTCCTTAAATTTTGAATCTCTTTAATCAGTCGTTCAAAGTTTTGATCATGAGTTGAATGTTTTTCCTTAAAATGATATATCCACGAAGAAACATTTTTCATATCTTCTTTGACAGTCTTAAAAGAACTCTGCATGACCTTATGAACATGTTCAATATCAGCCTCTTTTTTTCTCTTGAAGAGCCAAAAAACCATAATTTTAAATATTTCTAATTGTTTATTAAACTTATGGTTGAAATACTTAAAGAAATACTAAAAGTCACATCGTCCTACTCCAAAGGTAAAAATATGGTGGTGAATACAGATAGCCAATTTGTTCCACAATTTAATATTAAAAGAAATGGTTTTGAAAATTTAATCAACAAAAAAATTAAGATCACAATAGAGCTTTTAGATTAAAACTTTTAATCGTTGACAAAAGGATAAAACAATAAAAATTGTAGGGGACATAAGTAAAAAACAAGTGGAGTGTAGCTTAAGAGCGTAAATGAAGGAATAATATTGGAAATAATGTCTTTAACAGATTAAAAGCTAATCTTTTATATTTTTCTCTCTGTTTAACATTTATGAGAAAAATAACCAAAGTCTTAGTTGGATACGGAATCTCATCAGATCTCAACCTAATTTCTTTTAATTATCCCTCGCGAATACTTGAAATAAGAACATCTTTAAGGTTACCCAACTCTGATAAATTAGATCTTATTGGGACTATTCAAGAATTAACATTCCTTCCAATAGAATCACATAAGACTAATGGGGATGAAAGATACTTTGAGAGAGTAAGCACATAAAAAACTTAAACCACATAGCCATCTTAATTCTAGAGGACGGAA
>Ga0209541_10004501_pt1 | contig 24693 bp, 13 predicted proteins | sample RifCSPlowO2_01_FD_184027 | JGI IMG/M metagenome (GOLD analysis project Ga0209541, IMG submission 184027) | Groundwater microbial communities from Rifle, Colorado - Rifle CSP2_plank lowO2_0.1 (SPAdes) (version 2) | ecosystem: Environmental > Aquatic > Deep subsurface > Groundwater | place... | reverse complement strand
TAGGGAGCAGTCAGATAACAGCCGGCTGCGGCTGCCAGACCCCAAGGTCCATTAATGGCCACTGGTGTCGGCGTTGGTGTGGCCACTGCCCCTACCGTAAAGGAGGCTGATTGAGAAAGACCGGAAGAAGGACAGTTCAAGCCACTGGTTGGGCTACCGGAACAAGCCCAAACCATCCAGGCATAAGTTTGATCAGTGGTTAAGGAATCAGGTGTAACTGCACCGGGATAGTCATAGCTGCCATGGCGAGCAAAAGCTGAACTCCAGCCAACAGAACAATCATCCCCAGAACAATTATTACTTCTTAATACAGAAGTGTACCAAAAGTCGCCAGAGTTAAAATCAGAATCCCCAGTCCGAAGATAAACATAGTAAAAGCTAAATCCGGCCGTATCTTGCCAGCTAAAAGTTGGCGTAGTCGAAGCACCTGGACCTTTCGGTGCAATTAGGGTCGGTGCTCCCACTGCCACCGGTGTTGGTGTCGGGCTGGGCTGAATCACAGGTGTTGGTGTTGGCTGGATTACTGGTGTTGGTGTTGGCGAGGCAACCACTCCACCACATCCTGGTGTCAGAAAGTTTTTGGTCACCGAGGGATACCAAGTAGTCAATGGATCACCGCTAAAGTGCGTATTAACCCGCCAATAGTAATCAAGATTCTGAGCAAAACCCCCCAAGCTTAAGGTCGTTGCCGTCGTCCCAACATCAACGCCAGTATAAGTCCCAGAAGCAAAGTTATTATTGTAAATCGAATAATCAAGCCATTGGGCATCAATTGTCCTACCGGCGGCGTAAGCCCTTGTCCAGAAATAATCTACCCGAACATTATTGCCTGGCCCTGGAACTGAACAACTTCGTGCTGCTACCAGATTAGTCGCCGGTGTGATTGTAATTGGGGTGGGTGTCGGTGTCGGACTAGCCACCGCTGCACCAACCGTAAAGCTTCTCAACTCCGAATAGCCGGAAACCGCCCTGGCCTTGTTAAGCGCCCTGATTCGCCACCAATAGGTTTTGCCGGCACCAACCGAGACCGTCTCCGCACTATCCGAACTGTAAGCCAGAAAGGGCGGACTCGAACTTGTCCCAAAATAAACCGCATAAACCCGGTCGTTGGTCCCGCTGCATTCATTCCCCCAACTGGTCACATCGTTCCAATCAAGGGTCACCGAGCTAGTGCTTGAGGAAAAGGAAGCACCATTGGTTGGTGAATAAAGGGTTGGCGCAGCCGGCGCAGTCGGCGAACACGGAGGCGGCGAAGATTCGCAAGAAGGCGTCGACAGACCATGGACATTGGAAACCTGACTCAAGAACACGTACATCGTCCCATAATAGGTCACCCCAGGCCTCGCCCCTTCGAAGACTCCCCCAGTTGCACCCACGTTATAAGTCTGAGAAAACTCAGCACTTCCCGTAATATCACTTTGATTAGTACCGATGGCTACCGCCACTGCCGTTGACGCACTCGGACTCCAGGAAAAACTGATATAAGGATCGTTCGCTCCCCGACATCCGGCTGACATGCTAAAACTATAAGCAGCCGCAATTTGCTTTCCCTGAACCTCCCCACCAACCGCAGCCGGTGGCGGCACCGGTGGAGTTTGCAAAAGAGTCTGCGGCTGACTCAAAGACCCAATCGCTGCCTGCGATTGCAAAGAAAAAATAAAAGCATTCAACGCCAAAAAGACAACCAAAAGAAGCGTCTCAAATTGCAAAAGCCGTCGGTATTTTTCAAATCTTCTCATTTTTTTCAGCTATCGACTCCTCGTCTTATTGGCAATACTGACCCGAACCGAGGCAGATTGATTAAAACCTTTCATGTCGGTTGCGTTAAAAGAAAGGGTATGCTCTCCATCGACAAATTTTTGGCTGTCAAAGTCAAAAGTTATCTGATTGGGGGCCGGCGGCGGCGCAAGTTCTCTTACCAACTGACCATCAATCCACATCTCAACCTTGGCAAAACCAAAACCTTCAGGATATGACAACGTTACCGGCGCTTTCCCTTTTATTTGTTGGTTATCAACCGGTTCTTTGACTGCTAGAACAGGAGGGTTTAAATTCCCCACATTCAATTCCAAATTGGCTCTCTTGCCAAAAATCAACCCAAACAATAAAAATGAAAGAAGAAGATTCAAAGCAGCAAGAAGAAGAACCGCCAAAAGAACATAAGGAGTAAAACGGTCAAATTTACGCCAAAAAGACTTGCTTTTTTTTAGCATTTGCAGGCTAAGTACCACAAACTCGCCCTCTGGCACATTAATGCAGGGCCTAATTCCAGGTTAAAAAGACTGGCTACCAAAGTCAAGCGGGGATAATATTCTAGATGACGAAGTTGATTAATCTATCGGGTACAAAAATTGTTTTCTTGAGTTTTTTGTCTTGTAAATATTTTGTCACTTTGGCAGATGAAAGTGCTAACTTTTCAGCCTCCTTTTGATCAATACCTCGTTCAGCTTCAATGCGATCTCGAAGCTTACCGTTCACCTGAACCACTAGCACTATTATCTCGGATTCTGCCAGTTTTGGATCATATTTTGGCCAGGGATGAAGATGGATAGACTCAAAGCAAGGGGTGGTAGTTCTGGAAGGGCTCCCGACAGCGCGCAGCTCTGTTGGTTGAGAAGGTAAAGAGGGTCGAGAGGGTTTAGAGCGAGCACTGGCGGGAGGAAAAGAACTGACAGGACCCCGAGCGTGCAGGCGCTGCCAAAGTTCCTCTGTTACATGGGGCGCAAAAGGAGCCAGAAGCAGAAGAAGTGTCTTCACTTCGTTTCGAGTTATCGGTTCACGGTTCACGGCCTTGTCAGTTTTACTGTGAACTGTGAACTGTGAACTGTCAACTACTTTTCCTTCAAGAAAGTTGACCCATTCCATGATCGCCGAAATCGCTGTGTTATAGTCTAAACTCTCAATATCCGCAGTCACGCGTTTAATTGTTTTATGCATCATATGGACAGCTTCACCTGTAAGGGTATCACGAGTATCAAAAGTACCACGGGTATCAAGGGCTTTTTTAAAGCTTGTGGTACCCTTGGTACTCTTAAAGCTTTTGGTACTCTTAACTAATCTCCAGACTCGCTTCAAAAATCTACTCATCCCCTCAATCCCCGTATCCCTAAAATCACCGCCCTGGGTAAAACGGCCGCAAAACATCAGGTAGCAGCGCAAAGTATCGGCGCCGTATTTCTCGATATAAGCATCAGGAGTCACAATATTACCTCGCGATTTGCTCATTTTTGCCCCCTTTGAAATCAAAAGCCCGTGAGCCCGAAACTTGCTAAAAGGCTCTTCGAAATCGACAAGACCCAAATCATAAAAGACCATCGTCAGAAACCGGCTGTACAACAAATGCAGCACCGAGTGTTCTGCTCCGCCAATATACATGTCAACAGGCAACCACCGCTTTGTAATTTCTGGATCCCAAGGAATGCGAGGGATGACAGCAGTAGAAGGGCTCCCGACTCCACTACGCTTCGCTTCGAGGGGCAAGGCAGCACTACTGGCGGGCATGCCCGCCGAAGCTTTAGCGAAGGTGGGAGGGAAACTGCTAATAGGACCCCAAGCATTTTGTGTGACAGGACTCATCTGTTCTAATCCTACACTTGGATATCGCAAAAAATACCAAGCTGAGTCCAAAAATGTATCCGAAACATCCGTCTCGCGTCTGGCTTCACCTCCACACTCTGGGCAAGCCACTTTGACAAAATTTACATCTTGCGCCAAAGGCGAAACTCCGGTCCCAGTCGGCTTAAAATCTTTAATATAAGGCAGCTCTACCGGCAAATCCTCCTCCGGCACGGGATTCCAACCGGCTGCCCATTGGGCAGAATTTTTAATTTTTAATTTTGAATTTTCATTTGAAATTTGAAATTTGAAATTGGAAATTTCCATCCCTAGATTTTTTGCTTCATCAGTTGTGAACCATGATTTTCCATTCTTCTGACAGCTTTTGCAAAAAATCATGGGGATGGGTGGCCCCCAATAACGCTGGCGTGAAATTATCCAGTCCCTTAAATGCCAAGTAACAGAAGTTGTTCCAGAATGTTTATCTTTGATGTATTGAGTTATTCTTTGGATACCAATGTCAGAGTTTAATCCATTAAATCTATTAGAATTGATCAGAATCCCTTCACCGGTATAGACCCCTTTGGAAATATCACCACCCGATATCACTTGAATAATGTCAATTCCATGTTCTTTGGCAAACTCAAAGTCTCGTTGATCGTGCGCAGGCACACCCATGATTGCACCAGTACCATAGCTTGGTAAAACATAATCAGCAACATATATCGGTATTTTTTTTCCAGACAACGGATTTACACCGTGAAAATCAGTCTTGATGCCAGTTTTGGATTTTATTTGTCTTTCCTCGAATGACTTATTCTTACTATAGTCCACATACTGCCGAATATTTTGCCGCAATAACCCTTTCGTCTTATTAATAATCAATGGCACACTCGGATGTTCGGGTGCTAATGCCAAAAAAGTTGCCCCATAGATAGTATCAGATCTGGTTGTAAATACTTCAATAAAACTATCTCTTTCTATATCACTACTAAACTTTATTAATACACCATCCGACCGACCAATCCAATTGCGCTGGGCGATCTTAACTTTTTCGCTCCAGTCGATTTTCTTAAGCCCATCGAGAAGCCGTTGGGCATAGGCAGTAATTTTAAAAAACCACTGAGAAAGTTCCTTTTTCTCAACCTTAGTACCACATCTTTCGCAAACCCAGATTTCGGATTTATCCGACTTCCGACTTCCGACTTCTGACTTCCGGATCACCTGTTCATCGGCCAAGACCGTCTTACAAGAAAGACACCAATTCACGCTGGCCTTGGCTCTATATGCCAAACCGTTCTTAAAAAGTTGAATAAAAATCCATTGAGTCCATTTGTAATAGTTTAAATCATATGTTTCTAGTTTGTGTGACCAGTCAAAGGCATTGCCTGTTGCATGAAGCTGTCTGTAGAAATTGGCTTCTGTCCGCCTGATAACATCTTTAGGATGCTGGCCGATCTTTAAAGCAAAATTCTCGCTATGAATTCCAAAACCATCAAGACCAATCGGCTCAAAAACATCATAGTCTTGCATCCGTTTAAACCGGCCGTAGATATCCGATCCGCAAAAGGCATACATATTACCTACATGCAAGCCCTCGGCTGAAGGATAAGGAAACATCATCAGGTTATAAAAGGGCTTTTTGACCGCAAGTTTATCTGACTCGTAAATGCCAGATTCTTGCCAGGCCTTCTGCCAATAAGGCTCAATTTGTCCTGGATTATAGTCGTCAAGAATTTTCTTTGATCTCATCTTGTTTCACACTCAATTGTTATTAGTCAGCTTTTAGTTGTCAACTTCTAGCTTAGTATGGCAAATTAGGCTATTCTTTGCAAAAATTACTAACAGGTAGCCTTAATTTTACAGCCTATAATGGCAATTTAATGCAAGCTGTAGAATATTGGAAAATTTTCTTCATCCTATAAATAATTTTCCCGCAATTTGACTAACTAAAATGACAATCTATATAAATTGCCAAATTATTAGATAATTATAGGAAAAAGATTGTTGAGAAGCTTATGTAATTAATCTTCTTTTTCTTTACCCTTTTGTTAGCAATCAGGTAAAACCAAATGCCATTTTTTCGAAGCTGATATTTTCCGATACTTTTTGTTAACCTGCCTGCCGGCAGGCAGGACTCTTTTCCACAACCCGATAATTTAAAAAACCAAGCTATCTTGACTCCTAGCACTTTTAACTTTTGACTTTGAACTTTTAACTTGCCTCGGTGGACCAGAGCGGACTCGAACCGCTTACCTCTGCAATGCGAATGCAGTGTTCTACCTGCTGAACTACTGGCCCAATGTGTGGACCGTACCGGATTCGAACCGGTGACCTTTTGCATGCCATGCAAACGCTCTACCAACTAAGCTAACGGCCCACTTTGTAACGCTCTAGACAAATTGCCGCCTCTTGGTGAGCCTCGACTCGCCTCGCTGCGAAGCGGGCCTTTGGCGGGAGCTACGGGCCCTGAATGTGAACTTTGGCAAATTCAGAAAAGCCTGATCAGCTTGCCTTAGTTTACCGATATACCTGCATTAAAATTCAATAATCACTTTATCCTAATGGTCTAAAGTCATTAGAATAAATCATTAGCGCCTAAAATTCTTTACTGCCAGATTGCTTACGATTATTTTTACTTGTTTTAGCAATGGCTGACTCATAAATAATTTATTTTAAAAATTTTAACCTATTGTCTATTACTCAAAGACATCAGATGACTATTTTTTATATCAACATCAAACTATAAATTCGTAATCTTTATTAAAAATAAATATATCATTCTCTCTATATTTAAAAAAATCCTTTGCAAATTTTTCTAATACTATTTTTAATCAAAACAAATAGGTTTCTTAATTAATTAATCAACACATCTGTTTGTCGAGTTATTTTAAAAAACCTCTCAACATTTTCTCGAATTTTTTCAATTATTTCAAAATTATATTCATCTTTTTTTAATAAACCATATCTGTCTTAATTTACTTGAAAAGTTTTACTTAGTAAATTAACGTCAATTGTACCATCCAATACTATCAAAAATGATGTTCATAAAAAACCCTTTTTTAGGAAAACAGACAATCTCTGTCTAAACTTCAAATGATAAAAAATTTAACTGTCACTTGAGAACAAATTAAAAAAACCAATTTTTAATGCCCAGTCTCAACTAATTTCTAAAACTTAAGTACCATCCGAGTTTAATATTTGAATTGAACTCATAGTAAATATACACTAAAACCCATAACTATTCAGACTGAATTACCACTTGATTTACCAGTTCGGTTAAGTTTTCCTTCTTAAAGGCTGAAATAGCAAAAGTTTTTTTCTTTTTTGCCCTAAAGAAACCGACATATTTATCGACTGTATGCGGGTCTATTAAATCTGTTTTGTTAAGAACAATTATCTCTTTCTTTTTAGCAAGTTCTTTGGAATATGCCTTAAGTTCGTTCCTAACAACTTGATAATCCTGCCATTTGTCAGATTCACCTGAAATATCGATTAAATGGAGTAAAATCTTTGTCCTTTCAATATGGCGAAGAAAAAGATCGCCAAGGCCTCGACCCTGACTTGCCCCCTCAATTAAACCGGGAATATCGGCCAAAACAAGAGTATCACGGGAATTAAGAGTATCACGAGCTTGATCGCGGGTGGCAATCATGGAAGGGATCCCGACAGCGCGCAGCGAGCCCAATGATAGTCCTTCAAGTTTCGAGTTTCGTCGCGAGTGAGCACTGGCGGGAAGGAAACGATTGACAGGACCCGCGATCAAAACTCCCAAATTTGGCTCGAGCGTTGTAAAAGGATAAGGCGCAACTTTGGGCTTGGCTGCCGTTAATGCCGAAAGTAATGTCGATTTACCAGAGTTTGGCAAACCAATAATGCCGACATCGGCAATTAATTTGAGTTCGAGGATCAAATGATAAACTTCACCAATCTTCCCCCTTTCACCAATCTTCGGCCTTCGACCAAACTCATCTTTCAAATGAATATTGCCCCTTCCCCCTTCGCCACCGCGCGCAACCAACACTCTTTGTCCTTCCTGCGTCAGATCAAAAACAAGAGTATCACGAGTATCAAAAGTATCACGGGTATCACGAGCTTTCTTATGATCAAAACCCTTGGTACTCGTGGTACCCATGGAGCCCGTGGTACCCCTAACTAAAGTTCCCACCGGCACCTTAATCACTAAATCGCGACCGTCTGCCCCTCTGCGACGGCGAGAAAGGCCGTTTGTACCGTTTTTGGCCTGATAATCCTTAACATAACGGAAGCTTTCAAGCGTATTGAGATCTCTTGTAGCCAAAAGATAAACATCGCCTCCCCGGCCACCATCACCACCATCGGCCTTACCGTAGCGCTTACCGGGAATTCTGAAAAAAGAACCGCTACCTGCCCCGCCGTCACCAGCCTTAACCGTTATGCGAGCATAATCAATCATGATCAAAAGTGTACAGTGTTAAGTGATGAGTGTAAAGTTGATAAAGATTAACCAAGCAGAAAGTTTATAAATTGTTAATTGGGCTTCTACTTCCCCAAAATTCCAAGCGGGTTTAAGGCGGTACCGTCTTTGCGGATTATAAAATCTACATGGACTCCTGTTGACCTGCCTGTTGATCCCATTGCTGCTATGACATCACCTTTTGTGACTTTTTGGCCAACAGTCACATAGATTGCCGAAAGGTGGGAATATTGAGTCGTGTAACCGTTACCATGATCGATTATCACTCGATTACCGTAACCATAGTTATCCGGCCAGCCAGCCACAGTTACAGTTCCTGAATCAGAGGCTCTAATTGGGCCGCCGCCCAGATTGGAAATATCGATCGCCGGATGATACCAAGAAAAGTACTGGGCAAGATCGCCCGATGCTGGCCAGATAAACTGAGCCGTTCCTAAATCGGCAACCGGAATGTTCTCGCGTGCCAAGTATTGGGTCGGAGCCGGCTTGGGCTTTTCAGACGGTGCACCGTCCGGCACGATTAAAGTCTGGCCCGTTGAAAGTGCAAAATTATCGCCAACATCATTAAACGGAAAATCGATAATCGCCTGGGCGCTGGCGCGGTATTTTTTAGCCAAAGAGTAAATAGTGTCTCCCCCTTCAACTTTGTGGGCAATACCGGAAACCGGCAGAATCTCGAGTTTCTGACCGTCTTTAATCTGGTTTGTTGCTGAAAGATCATTGGCCCAGAGAATAGTTTCTTCGGAAACTCCAAAATCTTTGGCAATTGAAGAAACGGTCTCACCGCTTTTAACTTCGTATTCAACAGTTTTATCTCTGGGTTTATCGGAAATGACCGTTACCGGCGTAATCGATGAAGAAATAACACCGGCTGTTGTGACATCATCAGTTGCCCCGGCAACCAAAGGACTGACTGGCACACCCGGATAAGAACCGGAAATAACCGAGGTTGAAGAAAGCACGCCACCGGTTATAAGCACGGTAATGGCTAAACCCAGAATTGATAAATGAATAAAAAGCGAAGTATTGGCGCCCCGCCTAACTAAAAGCGTATCAACAACAATGTTTTTTATTTTCTCAAAATTTAAACCGGTCCTTCGAATTCGCGAGGTTAAATAAGAGACGAAAGCCGCCAGAAACGCAATAAATTCCTTATGTATCGGGTCGCGATCCATTAATTTAGAGCCTAGTTTGCTAGGGTCTAGAGGTTAGTCGTTTTCTAGCCCCTAGGCACTAGTCACTAGACCCCTATTTTATATCCTTTGATAAACTCTCTAAAATTCTTTGAGCCCCGCCTTGCGGGGCGCAAGGAATTACTTAATATCCTTTGACAAAGACTCAAGGAATTCCTTTAGTCATGCCACAGGCATACGCAAAGAGTTTTCCATTTACTTAATATCTTTACTTAATGATTCTAAAAACTCTTTATTCGAACCAGTTTTGGATTGCCTGTCAATCAAAACTTCGGTGCGTTCATCGGGATTTAGGACCGAAAGCATTCGGCGCATGGTCACGATTCTTTGATATTCTTCGGCGGTAAATAAAAGCTCTTCCTGTCTGGTTGAAGACCGCTCAACGTCAATAGAAGGGTATATTCGGCGCTCGGCAAGCTTTCTGTCCAAATGAAGCTCCATATTGCCGGTACCTTTGAATTCTTCATAGATAAGATCATCCATGCGGCTGCCGGTATCAATAAGAGCCGTACCGATAATGGTTAAGGAACCGCCTTCTTCACAATTTCTGGCAGCCCCAAAAAATCGCTTTGGCGGATAAAGAGCAGCCGGATCAAATCCGCCGGTTAAAGTTCGGCCAGAAGGCGGCACCGAAAGATTGTAGGCACGCGCTAGTCTAGTAATTGAGTCAAGCAGAATGACTACGTCCGCGCCTTTTTCAACCAGCCGTTTGGCCCGTTCAAGGGCAATTTCGGCGACTCTGGTTTGTTCCTCGGCCGGCTCGTCAAAGTTCGAGGCAATAACCTCACCGCGAACCGATCTTGAGATGTCAGTGACCTCCTCCGGCCGCTCACCGATTAAAGCTGCCATTAAGTGAACTTTGGGGAAATTTTCCGAAATTCCGCGGGCAATATCTTTTAAAATCGTTGTTTTGCCGGCCTTGGGCGGCGAAACGATCATGCCGCGCTGGCCCATGCCGATTGGTGAAATCAGGTCAATCACCCGAACTGAAAGTTGGGTTTTTACAGTTTCCAGTTTTAATTTTTTATTGGGATAAATCGGCGTTAAATCCTCAAATTTGGTTCTTTTGCCTTGTTTTTCGGCATCAATACCGTTGACTCTAACAACCTTTAAAAGGCCAAAGTAGCGTTCGTTTTCCTTGGGCGGCCGGCCCAAACCCTCGACATCATCACCGGGCCTGAGGGAAAATTTGCGGATTTGGGAAGCCGAAATATAAATGTCGCCATCAGATGGTCTGAATTTTGGCCGCAGGAAGCCGTGACCGTCGCCTGTGATATCAAGAAATCCCCTGACCTCCTGGGTCGGTTGATCCCGTTCGTAAAGTTCTTCTGGCTCACCGTTTATAATCCGTCTGCTGGCGCTAGGCTGATACTGCTCAGTGGTGCTTGGGGTTCTTAAATCGATGACACTACTGACTACACCACCTGCGGGATTATCTACAGTCTCAGGCTGATCACCTATGGTGCTGTCAGTCGTTTGATTTTTGACTCTCACGGAAACTTTAGCAGTAGGCATATATTAATAATTAGTGGTTAGTTGTCAGTTGTTAGTCGTTAGTTGTCAGTTAGATAAACAACCGCTATTAATCTCAAAGATAGCTCGGTTGGTTGAAAGGAAACATTGTTAATATTGGGAATCCAATTGAAGTACCAGACAAATTGTAAACACTTCGCACTAAGTTGTCAACTTTTTGCTTGTGAGGCCATCCGTGCTCTTTCTCTAACTTCATGGGCCCTAGCAAGCTCCGACCCTAAATCAAGCCCAAAAAATCGGCTTATTGGAAAGGCATTAGCTTTCCTTACTCTAAGACCAACTCGTACACCCTCCATTGCCCTTTCCACCTCTTCTTTAGTCAAATGTTGTCTTTGAAGATCTCTAAACCTTCTACTTCTTCTTAATCTTGTTAGTTCATTCTCGTCAACCTCATAAGCCAGATTCTGCCCTGCCTCTTGTGCCTCTTTAGTCTGTTTTTCAGCCGTTTCCCGGGCCAGAATCCTCAGCCACTCCCGCAACGGTTTCTTCTGCTCATCAGCCGCTTTACTGTTGACAGGAGCTATTTCGACAGGGGTTGCCCGAGCCTCGGTTGTCTCTCGAAGCTGCTGCCTCACTCTCACTAATTCTCTTTCATCCTCTTCTCTCTGTCGCTGCTCTATTTTTGCTTTTTCTGTTTTCTGCTTAGTTCGTTCTCGAAATCTTTCAAACACTTGTTTAATGTTTGTTATTTTTTTAATCTTGACTTCTCCATCAATAATTTCATAATCCTCATCTTTAAAGCCACAATAACCCATTATCCTTCTAAAGGTTACTTCAGAGTCTGATTCAATGACTAAAACCGACCTAACAAAGGCTCTCAAAAGTGTTGCTACTCTCTCAAATTCGCCTTTATTTTCCTCAGTAATTCTAGCGTAAGGCCTAAGCATCTGAAGAAGCTGTCTGTCTGAATACTTCTTCAAAGTCTGGTTGTCAAAGTTGACAGGATCATAAGGATCGATGTGTTCAGCTAAGGCTTGAATTGAACGTCGTGGACTAGACTGAGTCCTTGATGCTACTCGACCAATTGTCTCAAGATTAGGATTGCCATCTGTCCCGCGAAGCATCGAGATCTTATGCCCTATGTCAAGATCCTCCCCAGTCTTAAGAGCTGAATCATAACCTCCAATTTGAGCATAAATCTCGGCTGTAAATGCTGTATTCCAACCACCTGTAACAATTCTATTCCAGACAAAATGCCAATTCGGATTGTCCTCAGGTCTGAATTTTCTAGATCTGAAAAGAATCTCCGCAAAATTGAACGATCTTGTATCAAAAAGCAAAAGGTCATTTGCACTTAAAACTGAAATATCCTTATCTTGTGTACCTCTTAGAGCATCAAGGTGGGGATATGAATCAAATTTTTCAATTAATCTAATGACGGTGCTTAGATCAACTTTAACCAAGTCTGCATCTTCAGACTCAATGTAAAGAGGACCTACCTGGTTTTCTCTTTGTATAGACCTTAAAAGCGCCAAGTCGGTTGCATATTTTCTAGCAACTCCAACGCCTCCTTTTTCTGGAGAAAAAACTTTCTCAATCACCACAACTTTGAACTGAGGATTTGACTCTTGAAAGCTTCTTATTTCCTCCATTGAATCATCGGATAACTCCCTTTCTTTTCTGTTAATGAGAATATTAATTTCGTATATTGATGGATCCAATGACTGACCCTTGAGATCAACCTGCTTGGTGTAACTTTCAAGAAGATGTCGGAGATTCCTGCCTTCCAGTCTTGCCGGAATTACCACTACTACTCGAGTTTTCTCATCCATTACTGGAAGACCTTTGGCTAAAACCTCAAGTTCAGCTCTATAATCAGGTTCTTGGGAAGAAAGATGATCTGAAACTATTGCTCGCTCCCTTTGAACATCACGTACCACTGGATTGCCTTCACCATTAACCCAACTTTCGCTGTTGGGGCTTTTATTGTAAGGGTCTGGCGTAATCTGGTGTTCACTCATCCATCGTCTGTAATCTTCTAAACCACCGAGGCCATAATAACCAAACCCTCTTTTTTTAGTCGCCACTTCCGGAAAAATTCTTGGTGCAAAAGGTGTTGCCAAAGGCGGTATATCTATATCAAAATCATGAAATCTATCCACAAATGTATCAATTGGTTTCTGAGTCGTCGCTACCAAATCTTCAATTTGTAACGTCTGAGTCGGAAACTGTTCGCCCATAATCCGACTCTTCTGCTCAAGTGGAATCGAGGCCACTGAGTAAAGAGTACCGGAGTTGATTAAATCTGGATTCGCCAAAACCTGGTCAGCTGGAATTATATGTCCGTTTGCATCCCGTACCATTCCGTAACCGATAATGCCGACTCCGTCAACTTTGCCTGTCGCTGGATCAACAAACTCATTTGGCAACTGAAAATGACCATTGGTCTTCGGTGCTAAAATCGTGTGCCATTTGCCGGTTTCATCCGCGACTTGATAGAAAGTAACAAAATCGTGAGGATTTACCGGTGCATTTTGAACGATTGCCGGATCAGCCCAAGCCGGTTCGTCTTTAAAAACGAACGGTGATATAGGACTTCCGTTAAGACCTTGGGGTCCGATTGACCAGTCAACTCCTGTATGCTGATATAGAGTCAATTCATTGTAGTCGTGTTTGCCCGGCTCAAGTATGTCAGCATGACCAAAGTTAAAATGGAAATTCTGGTTGGTAATTTCCGTCAATTGATGAGACGCCAGATAATCCGGTTTTAAAATCTCCTGTTGAACCGAATGGGCACCTTCACCGATAATCGCCGTGGCCATGGTGACCTTACCTTCAATCCCGGCACTCTCCAGAGCAAGTTTGACCTGGCCTTCACTCATATAATCTGAATAGGGAATCTCAAAATGCCCGTCTTTACCGTCCAGAACGACTAGATGATTTGCAGCATCAATTTGATGGCTGTAGCCTTCGGGTACTTCGATTTTAAAACCCGGTGTATCTTTAGTCGCAACCGTAATTGTTTCAAACTTCCCGTCGCCAAGAGGAATTTTTTCTTTAACTTTATCAATGATATGTTCTTTGAGATCATCGACCGCATCGGCAATTTTTTCGCTGGCCGCCTCAACTCCCTCACCGGCAAAATGAATAGCCGCTCCTCCGGCAATCCCAACGCCCAAAGCAAATCCCCCGGATCTAAGACTTTTGAAAATCCTGCTCTTTTTAAATTTCGCATCAGCCTTGGCAATTCTCTCAAGTAATTGATTCCTGGTATCAGTTGCCTCTGCCGTATAGCGATTTTTAAATTCGTTCTCACCGATAATCTCTTTCAAATCTTTCTCGGCAACCGCCGCCGAAACGATCAAACTGAGTTTGTCCCGGTCGATTGTTGAGGCGCCGGTTACCTCGATTTGACCGTCTTCTCTTCTTCTCTGGCCGAATTTAACAAGACCAATCTCAAGGGCTTCGGAAAGATTAATTCTTTCTCTGACTTCGGCAATTAGCGAAAGTGTCTGATTTTGCCACTGGGCGCTCTGTTTTACGTCCTCAGGTGCCTCGATAAATTCCTCAAATCTCTCGCAAGTTTCCAGAGCTGAAAGCGGCTGATAAGAGCTTTCTCTAAAATCCGTTTGGCCGACTACCCCTGCCAGCACTCTTTCGACTGGATTGCCAGGACTAGCCGGTCCACCGATCTCGTAGCCGATTTCCTCTTCTCTTTGCTTCAAATATCGATCTTTATTTTCCTTTGACCACCGACGAACTCCGGCAAAAATACCTCCGGCAATACCGCCAACAACCGGGATTGTTTTAGTCGGTGCACGGATTGCAAAAGCACCGGCGCTCGCTCCAAGCCCGATTGTTAAAGGATTAACAAGTAGTGATCTTTTTCTGGAATCTTGCGACCAGTCAATTACTTTATCCGCCAAATCTCTTTTCTCCTGTGTGGCAAAACCGGAATTGATTCTCCCGAAATAAACTTCAAGATCAACATCAACCCCTTTTACTGGCTTTTGATTCTCAAGATAAGCTTCTCTGGCTGTTTTAGCCACCTGGACAATATCCGAACCAATTTCCGATAAGCCGTAAAATTTGTATTGACCTCGGGCTAGTTCCCGTCTCCATAACTTGACAATTGTATCTGCTCTACTTTCAAGCGTAGCCTCGTCTATCTGACCAAGTGTAAAGCCACTAACCAATTTTCTGGCCTGAGAAATAATTCTCTTTTGGCTTGCTGATCCGGCTGTCTCCTCGGATGCCAGGAAAAGTCTGTCTCGAGTTGAAATATCTGGCAAAATATTGGTCTTAAGTGCCAAAGCCTCGGCCTCTTCTTTTTCGCTTGCTCTTAACGTATCGATCTGCGCTTTAGCCTGATTAAAAGCTGCTGATTCGGAAGCAATGTCTTCGACTTCATCATGGTAGCTACGAAGCTGGTCGCGGGTGTGTAAACGCTGGTAGGTTTCGGTCAACCCATGCCACATTCGGCCACCAAAACTTCGTTCACGCGCTCGGGCAATCGTGGCCCTATCGGCATGAATTTCCCTTTTTTTCCTTCTTGACTCTTCTGTCTGCGCAACAAAATGAACCGAAGTGGAAATTTTTAGCGTATCGCCTTCGATCTCGGCCTTTGCTATATGGGATTTAAGTTTTTCAGCAGAATTAGACATCTTGGCAGTAAAATCTTATAGGCGCAAATTATACAGGATTTTAAAGCAGAAGTCAAATACTATAAGTTATAAATAGGGACCGCATGCCTGCCCAACATACGGTCCCAAAAATGTGCCCTGAACCGTTTTTGTTAGGCAGGGCTCTATTATACTTGTGTATTCTTACTCTGTCTTGATTCGACCAAACTTTTGGCAATTCCCGCTAAATTCTCTTCTTTTCTGCTTGTGATTACTCTACCTCGACCGTATCTTGCCAAAGCCAAACCTAAAGGCGCGGCACTAAACATCGTCGCCAGACCCAAAACTCCAGGCCCGGTTTCAGGTTGTTTGACAGGCACAGCCGCCGTTGTCACAGCCGGTTGAGTTGCATTCTGGGTAACATTCACCGTTTGATTGTTATTCTGAGTTTGATTCTGCTCCTGATTGTTATTATTGGTATTAGTATTGGTGTTGGTGTCGCCTCCGCAAGTCACGCATGGCGATGGACTTGGAGAAACAACCGGTGTCGGTGATGGACTTGGGCTTGGTGTTGGACTTGGTGAAGCTTGCGGAGCAATAACCTCGACCAAAAATGAGACCTGAATAATATAATCGTTACAACCGGTTTGGTCACCTAAAACTATACCATTCCCGACGATACCGTCTGCGACTGTTCCATTTGTACAATTGGTATTGCTGTTACAATTCACCTCTGTAGACCCTGGAACGTATCTCAACTGGCCACCACCGTTAACGGTTAAGTTAACACTGTCGGAAACGCTGGAAGCGTTATCTGCAGAAACGGTAACAGTAGTTGAACCGGATGAGCTGGGAAGTACAACCTTAACTTTTACGTTATTGGCAACAGACGGAACATTTGTATTGTGGATTTCCGTATACAATTGAACCATTTGTCCAGTACTCAAGGTAACATCATGATCCCAAGAATCAGAAGGATCATTGTTATTATTTCCCAGGTATAAAACTGTTAGATTTGGACTGCCAGCCAAAGTTGACTTAAGTGACAAAAATAGTCCGGCAAAAATAAAGGTTGCCGCAACCAAAGTTGCCAAACCGGCCTTCCAACCTAATTTTAAAAGCCTAATTGAATTATCCATGTTTTTCTTACTTCACCTCCCGTCTTATCTTTTTCTTCGTCTAAAAGGAACCCTTACTAAACTTTCCTGCTCTAAACCTCTTTTTCCAAACTTGTAAGTCAAACCGCCCAACATTGAAAGTCCAGCCACAGCGTAAGCAATCAATGCATTCTTTGACTTAGTTGCCTCTAAAAATCCACCGCTTCCGGCGTTTGGCGGCGCCGTCACTTCCGGCGTTGGAGTCGCTGTCGGCTCTGGAGTTTTAACCTTTGCAATCGTAGCCGTTGCCGTTGGCGTCACACTTACCTCAGGACGAACTTGCACATTACCAAAAACAGCCTCGGTTATTTGACCTTCACGCACAATTCTCTCAACACACTCATCAATTGTCGCCAGCCAATTAGGCTGCGTTTTCTCACAAATACGATAAACACCAGGTGCCACAGACTCAATCACTGTACCGTCGCCAAGAGTAATTGCCTTGAAATCCTCAAGGCCGTTACCTTGACCATCAACTTTAAACTCCCAAATTAGTCCTTCCTCACCAGCTTCTGGCACTTGACCATCACCGTCACGATCATGGAATTTAACAATCTTAAGTTGCCCTTCACCAGGAACCACTGTCGGTGTCTCTGTCGGTAGTGATGTTCCTGTCGCTGTAGGAGTATTAGATGGTGTTGCCTCAGGTGTTTTGGTCCCTGTTGCCGTGGCAGTCGACGTATTGGTCGGGGTCGGACTCGCCTCAACTGTTGGTGTGTGTGGGACAGTTGTTGGCGTAGCCTCTCTAGTTACCGTTGCTGTCGGTGTTTTTGTTGGCGTTTCAGATGGGGCCGGTGTCGCTGTATGGAAAGTTACAGTCGGCGTTGCTTCTCTAATGACAGTAGCTGTAAGTGTTGGTGTCACAACAATAGGTGGTGTTGGCGTTTCAGATGGGGCTGGTGTCGCTGTATGAAAAGTTACAGTCGGCGTTGCTTCTCTAATGACAGTCGGAGTAGGCTCGATGGCTAGAACCTCATTATTGGCGTTTAAAAAGCCGATTGCCAAGCCAATTGATCCAAGACCCACGGCTAAACCGGCAACACGGGCGCGAACACCCGTTATCGAAATTCTTTCTTTTTCTACTGAGCTAGTTTGTCTTTCCATTTTGGCAGTCATAATTACTAACTATAAGTTAATAATTATAGACAGTTAAAGGACAGATTATACAGATATAAAACCAATTTGTCAAGTACTCTAGGATAATGCAAATTGACGCAAATATGCTATCTGTTTAAATTTATTCGTCTTTATTCGCATATTGAGATTAACTAATAAAGTTAACCCCAAGCATCCGAATTAAAACGAATTTTTGAACAGTAAACGCATTCGCATAAATTCGTATTTAACGGGCAGAAAAAAGGGGCAGAAACTATAGTGCTCGGGGAATATACACTATAGGAAACTGGATGTCAAATTTTTGAAGGTCAGTCTAAAAAAATCTGTTGTCCTATTTTTGTATCCAGTCCTTGAAGCTAAAAGATCTCGCTATGAAAATATTATTGTAATAGTCCAAAACACTTACCCTCTTGACAAATTTTACTCATTTGTTCTAATGTAAAAAAGGAAAGCAACTTAGCTGCCCTAAGTCGCTTCCCTTACACCTCAAAAGAGCATTGCTATTCGAGTTTCAGTCTGCGGTAGTGATGCTCTTTTTTTAGTTTTAATAAACACCCGAACCTTTCTTAAAATTAAAAAAGATTCAAGTGCTTTTTTGTCCTCTACCAATTTGGTAAAGGACTTCAGCCTGCAAATAAAAACTCTAACATTACTTTATAATTTTTGTCAAGTCCCAATATTAACCGATAGTAAAATAGCAAGCTTAAAAATGATGACCTGTAGTTTCAAGAAGTTACATAATCATTTAGATTAGACTACTGCAATAGCAAAATCTAATAAATTTTGACTAATGACTATTGTCCAACGTCTAACGCTTTAGTCTTTAGTCGATTAGCGTTAGTCGACTTTTAATTTAAGGCTAAATGATCTAGTACTATATAATCAAGGAAGTAAACTGGGTAAAATTGGATTCGCTCATTTGTTCAAATTCGCTCACCTATTCGCGTTCATTAGCGTTTTTTACCCTTTGGGCAAAAATCATCTTACCGGCAACTGTCTGTAATACCCTTAAAACCTCGACATCAACGGTTTTACCTTTTAATTTCGCCGCGTCCTCAACAACAACCATCGTACCGTCCGAAAGATAACCAACGCCTTGATCTTTCTCCTTGCCGACCGCACTTATTTGAATCCTAAGCTGTTCACTTGGCAAAACGGCCGTTTTAACGGCGTTGGCAAGCTCGTTGAGGTTAAGAACGGTTACTTTTTTAACTTTGGCCACGCGATTTAGGTTAAAATCAACTGTAATTATTTTTGCATGGATACTGCCGGCAAGTTTTACCAGCTTATCGTCAACAGTCTGATCGTCAGGCTCAAAAGATAACACCTCAACCTTAATATTTTTATCGGACTGCAGATTGGAGAGCGACTCCAGTCCTCTTCTGCCTTTAACTCTTTTAAGTTCGCTAGAGTTATCGGCGAGTCGATGAAGTTCTCCAACTACCGAAGGAATAATCAAAAATGTGCCGTAAATAAAACCGGTTTTGACTATGTCCACCAGCCTGCCGTCAATCAAAGCTGAAGTATCGACAACCATTGCATTGGCATATTTGGTTATTTTCGAACCTTTCCTGACTTTTTTTCTGGCAGTCTGTAAGTAACTGGCAATTTGGTGTGAAAGAGCGGTAATTCCGGCACGACCGGCAAGCTCCAAAATGTCCGGCAAAATAAAACCCAAAATTGCAAAAGCCAAAACGGCAACGATCAGAAAATAATCTCCGGTTGCGGCAAAAATAACCGGTGGCGTGCCGCTTCTGGCAACCAAAGCACCGATAAATCCAAAAACAACAGTTAGTGCAGGACGCAGCAAGATTTTGAACTTCATGTACTTAAGGTATCCAGGTACCAAGTACTCTTAAAAAAGCCCGTGATACTCTTGGTACTCTTGATACTCTTGATACTTGTAATACTTCTCCATCTACCCTCCGTGTACCGCATAGGAAATAGCCTCTTCCAAAGTCTTAAATTTTACAGGCGTCACAAAATCGCCAAATCCGAGTCTTTTGGCCTCCTTTACTCTGTTTTCGCTATTTGCCACTTGTCGAAGTTCACCGAGTAAACCAACCTCTCCAAAAGCGCAAATTCCCTCACGAACAGGTTTATCAACAGTCGCCGAAACAATAGAAAGCGCTGCCGGAAGATCCGCTGCCGGCTCGCTAATTTTAAGACCGCCGGCCACATTAAGATAAATATCAAGGTTGGCAAGTTTAAGATTTGCCGAGCGCGAAAGCGCAGCCATTACAACCTGCATTCTGTTAAAATCAAGCCCTGTCACTCTTCTTGTGGGCACCGGAAAGATTGTCGCGGTCGCCAGCGCCTGAACTTCAACTAAAAGAGGCCGCCCGCCGGCTAGAGTTGAAGTAACCACGCTGCCTGCCCGCTTGCTAATCCTTTGCGAAAGAAATATCTCTGACGGATTGGATACCTCTTTCATGCCGCAATCCGCCATTTCAAAAACCCCGACTTCAAAGGTCGAACCGAACCTGTTTTTAACCGCACGCAGCAACCTAAAAGCATGCGTACCGTCGCCTTCCAAATTCAAAACCGCATCAACCAAATGCTCCAAGACCTTAGGCCCGGCTACTGCGCCTTCTTTAGTGACATGGCCGACAATAAAAATTGGGGTGCCTGAGACTTTGGCATATCTTTGCAAAATCTGGGCGCACTCGCGCACCTGCCCGATGCTGCCTGCCGAGGTCGAGAGTTTTTCGGTAGTCAAAGTTTGGATCGAATCGCAAATCAAAAGCGAAGGCTTTAGCTTTTCAGAAACCGCCACGATGGCGTCAACATCTGTCTGAGGCAAAATAAATAAGTTATCAGTTAACAGTTGACGGTTCACGGATTTTTCTTTTTTTATTTTCTGCAAACTGTCCGCTGCGAACTGTGAACTGTGAACTATCCGATCAGCCCTAATTTTGACTTGCTGGGCCGATTCCTCGCCGGTAACATAGAGCACTACGTGCTCGTTATCAGTTTTGGGTTCACGGTTAACAGTTTTTTTCCTAATCTGTGAACTGTGAACTGTAAACTGTGAACTTGCAATGCGCATCGCGGATTGCAAAAGCAGTGTGCTTTTACCGATTCCCGGATCACCGGCAATCAAAACAATTGAACCGGGAACGATACCGCCTCCCAAAACCCTATCAAATTCCAAAAAACCTGTAGCAATTCTGGGAAACTTCTGACTTTTAACTTCTGAAAGCCTGACAAGCTCCACTTCTGCCCGTTGAATACGGCTTTCTGACTTCTGCTCCTGGGCAATCTGTTCAACCAGCGAGTTCCACTCGCCGCAATTTGGACATTTCCCCAAAAATGAGGCAGATCGATACCCACACTGTTGGCAAACAAACTCACTTCGCAATTTCATTGCTTACGTTATCTATAAAGTACTGGTTTTTCGCGAGCTACCGGCGAAAGCGAAATTCGCCGGGCCCCAGCATCAATTGACTCAATCGTACAGATAACTTTCTGCCCGATTTGATAATTCTCGTTTGGAGAAATTTTGGAGATATGTACTAGGCCTTCAACACCGTCTTTTAAGGTCACAAAAACTCCGTAAGGTGTAACTCTGGCAACACTACCACTAACTTCTTCGTCTTTGGAAAAGACGGCCGATGCCTCCAAAAATGGATCGTGAGCCAGCTGCTTGATACTTAGATTTAACCTGCCGGTAGTTTCCTCTTTGGCAATAACCATTACCTCGACCTTATCCCCCACTTTAAAAAGCTTGGAAGGATCTTCGATTTTCTCCCAGGAAATCTCCGATATATGAACAAGACCCTCCAGTTTGGAAGATTCAGAGGGTTGAGAAGACTTAGAAGGTTTCGATTTTTCACCTTCCGAATCCTCTTTACCTTCTCGATCTTCTTTACCGACTACATTAACTTCCACAAAAATTCCAAATGGTAAAATCGCACTAACCACTCCGGAAAGCTTCTGGCCGATCTTGACCTTTTCTAAAAGCTTGCCAATAGCCTTAAGATCTTTAGTTTCAGGCTGCTTTTGGGAAAAAATGAGTCTATTACCTTGCCTGTCAACTTCAATAACCCGAACCGTCAGGCTTTTACCGATTAAATCAGAAAGCTGTGAAGGAATTTTGGTGAGTTGTGAGGCTGGCAAAAATCCCCTCAGTCCGAAATAGTCACAAATTACGCCTCCGCGGTTTACCTCCAAGGCTACCACCCCAATCTCCTCGCCGCTTTTCTTTTTATCCTCAAGATCCTGCCAGCGGGCATCTTGTGAAGCCTTGCGCATCGAAAGCACCACCTGACCGACATCATTTTCCGGGTAAATAACCGTTACATCAATCGTGTCTCCCACAGAAAGCCCCGAAATGATATCTCGGATGGAAGACATTTCCCTGCTGGCAACAATTCCCTCGCTTTTGGCACCGATATCAACTAATATCTCCGAATGGGTAATCGAAACGATTTTACCGCTTACTTCCTGTCCACGCCGAATTGAGGGAATTTTATACCCGCTTGAGGCGAGTAACTCTTCCATGGAAGTAGGTTTACCCTGAGTTTTACCGAAGGGTTTAGCTTTAGAAGAATCTGTTGGTTTTGAGGATTTTGATTTTAACAATCATACTCACTTCCCTTTTCCAGATTTCGGACATCGGATCTCGGATATCAGATGATTTCTGACTTCCGACTTCCGACATCTGATATCCAGCATTGTACCAGTTTTTAATGGATAAAAAAAGCGCTAAAATTTACGAAATCGGCAGCCGATCAGGCGCTGGAGTTACGGTTGGGGTCTGAGTTAGAGGTCGAGAGGATCTGAGTTCATCAATCATCTGAAGTACATGCTCAACGGCTTGAGAACCCTGCGAAAGCGATCGAGCCGTAAAAAGATTTCCCTTGAGGTTCTTCTCCCACCGCCCAAGACCTTCAGTATCTTCGTTAGTAATATTTCTCACTTTTGTCTCCTGTCCAGTCTCATCGACAGTCCCTTTGCCATTTTCAAGTAACTCTTCAAAAGTCTCACCTCTTATCTCCCCTCCTGCTCGAGGAAAACCTCTTTTTCTTGCATTTATTTCTTCAGCAACCGGACCAGAAACTATTAGTAAACCACCGCTGCCAACACCCATATAATTTGTCCTTCGGGCCTTGTCTCTTGAACCTTCCCAAGTTGATTCAGGGTTTTTCAAAAACAAAATGTCACCACCAGAAGTGGAAGGAATTTTAATCAATAAACTGCCTTGAGTTTCCTGATTAGCCTGCTCTAAATTAGCAACTAATGCTTGCAGGTTTTGCTCGGGGTTTGACTCAATAGATCGAACGACTTCTAACCGTATAGGTCTTTGCGATGCTTCTGTAGCTGTTGGCGATTCCGTCAATCCGGCTGAGTCTGTCGTAGGTTGACCAGGAACTTTTGGATCGATTCCACCCTCTGCCATAAATACTCCTTTAATTATTCAACAACCTTCCCCAACCCAAAGTCAAATCCGGCTCTGGAAGTCAAATCAAGACCAAACTCAATATTACCAATTGGGAGACAAAATAGATTCCCACGGCCTAAAGGCCATGGTTCTCTCTTCCTTCGCCTTACGGATTCTAACTGATCTCCAGCTTGAAAGCTGGAGTTTTCGCTTGCTCGGAATAAAACGATCGTTTAAAAATGTTCCCCACAAAAAAGCCCACCTTTTGGGTGAGCTATTTTATTGCTGGCATCGAGCTATATTTTCGAAAGCTAGTGAGAAAATACATCAGATTCCGTAGGAAGGCTGATATCTTCGCTTCCTACTTTGTAGGAAATTTCATAAAAAACAGAATTGCCCTGGCGATGACCTATCTTCGCATACAGTTACCCATACACTATTGTCGGCGCTGATACGTTTCACTATCCTGTTCGGAATGGTAAGGAGTGGTTCCGTATCGCTCTAATCACCAAGACAATTCTGTTTTTTAATGTTCGGAATATCTCGCTTGCCCTTCCGAAGCTTTATGCGAAGGAGGGCTACAGACACCAGCGGAAAAATTATACCAGCCTGATGAAAAAATGCAAGTTAAGAAGAAAAAGTTTTGCCGGCCCGACCTCGACCTCTGCGCCTTTGTTTCCTGGCTTGTCTTTTTTCGCTGATGGATCTGCCTTCCTGAATTCCCTGTAATGCCCAACCAGATAATGCTTCTCTTACAGCAAATTCACAGCCATTAGTGCCCACATCTTTAAAATGACCAAATCTTTCACCTACAACAACTTTTAATCTACGAACCAATCGGGAACCATAGCGCTCTCTAAGAACAACCTCTAAATGTTCAAGGGAGGTCATCCCATCGGTAAGTCTTTTTAATTCACCCACTTCTTCAACCCCTGAACGTCCTCCTAAAACCTGAATCGCCGTCAAAGCAGCTAAATCAGTTGCTCTTGCCTCAACCATTTGGATACCAGGAAGCCGAGCAATCGGAAATCCAGAACAAAGTGGTGGATGAGAACGATCTATCCTTCCTTTAGAGTCTAAACTGCCATTTCCTAATAGGTCTCTTTCCATATTTTCTCCGTTTTCCCCAAAAAAAACACCCCAAGCTTTGGGAATGTTCTAAGTAGGCTGTGAAAACTGAGTATATTTAAACGCTTTAGCTTAACTTTGTCAAGCTCAACGAAAAAGCGTCCAGTAAATTAGGGTCTAGCGTCTAGTAATTTTTAACTAGACCCTAGCCACTATTCACTATACCCTGTCTCTAGTGTTTTCGAAACTGAATGGAATTAGGTCAGTCGATCTATTAGTACGGCTAAGCTGAATGCTGTAGCAACAATTAACAGTTGACCAATTAACATTTAACAAATTAACCTTGCGGCTAACTGTTAATTTGTCAATTTGGTCAATTTTGTTAACTGTTGTCCAGACAAACCTTTGCTTTCGCAAAGCAAATATTACTATTTTTACACCTGCCGCCTATCAACGTCGTAGTCTACAACGGATCTTACGATACCTAGTCTTGGGGCCTGTTTGGCGCTTAGATGCTTTCAGCGCTTCTCAGTTATTAGCGTAGCTACCCAGCACTGCCACTGATGTGACAACTGGCACACTAGAGGCTAACTCACCACGGTCCTCTCGTACTAGTGGTGACCCCCCTCAAGTATCAAACGCTTGCACCGGATAGAGGCCGAACTGGCTC
>Ga0209541_10004500_pt1 | contig 24697 bp, 26 predicted proteins | sample RifCSPlowO2_01_FD_184027 | JGI IMG/M metagenome (GOLD analysis project Ga0209541, IMG submission 184027) | Groundwater microbial communities from Rifle, Colorado - Rifle CSP2_plank lowO2_0.1 (SPAdes) (version 2) | ecosystem: Environmental > Aquatic > Deep subsurface > Groundwater | place... | reverse complement strand
TTCAGCGTGTATATATAGCATGTGTTAAGTTAATTAATGCTTGTTCTTGATTATACCTATTAAAGTATTTGTTTCAAGAGTAAAATTCTAAAAAATGATTTAAGAAAAGGGGAAAAAGAAGGTAAAAATTGGCTTCTTTTTAGTCAGCATTAATTAACTTAACAGAGCCCTTTTTTTGGGAAAACAATGCTTTCTTAGGATACCTTAGAAATTTGAAGTTTTGCTTCTTCATAGGCTTTCATGTATTTCTTTTCAATAACATCCCAGTTATACGCTAATGCTTTTCTTTTGTTATTCTTGCTTATCTTATCTGCAAGTTTTTTGTTATCAACGATAGTTAAAATTTTCTCTTTTAAAGTAGAGATATCTCCATAATTAACTAAAAATCCATTGTCTTCATTCATTGCAAAAGGAATACCATTTACTGGAGAAGCTACAATAGGCAAGCCAGAGGCCATGGCTTCAAATAATGTTAAAGGTAAACCTTCTCTGAAACTAGGTAATACAAAACACTGCGCTGCTTGATACATCTCTGCAATTTCTTTTCTGTTGTGTAAAGGAGGCAATAATTTGATAGGAGTATCTTTAATCATTGATTCTATCGTAGGTTTCATGCCCTCATCTGGACCAAGTAAAACAAACGTAAGATCTTTTCTTTCTTTGAGAATTTCTTTAGCAGCTAAGACAAATTTATCGGGACCTTTTGTAATATTTAATCTTCCAAAGAAGAGAATCATTTTTCCTTGAATCTTATTTTTTTGCTTGAAGGTGTTTTTCTTTATTTCTTTGAAGAATATGGAGTCCATACCATTTGGAATAACCATCGGATTTTTTCCTCCGTATTTTTTGATATAGGAAAGTTCCCATGGAGTTATAGCAATAATCTTTTGAGACCAGATAAAACTTAATCTCATGAAGGTTTGATAGGTTAATCCCATGAATATTCTTCCTGTAATGCTTCTATGTGTATCGCTCCAGGGACAATGGGTAGTATGGACTAAAGGAATTTTCTTTATTTTTGCAATGAAACTAGCGAAGAACGTATGAGCATGCCCTGAAACATGAGTATGAATCATATCAAAATTTTCTTTAGGAAGCTTCCAGAGAATAGAAGGCCAGACAGTTGCGAAGTTAGCAACACGAAACCAGTGATAACACCTATGGATGTGAATTCCATTAATGATCTCTTCTTTTGTTGATTGTCTTTTTTCCTTATCCCAATCAGAGCAGTAGACATGGACCTCGTGACCTTGTGCAATTTGCCTTTTTGCTAATTCTTCAACAACTTGCTTTACTCCGCAGATTGCTGGATTCCAAAAGGAACAGACATGAGCAATTTTCATAGTTTAGAAGAGTCAGAAGAGCTTTTATATTTTGGTATTTACTTAAATTTTAAGATAAAGATTATTACTTGTTTGTAAACGTTTTAAATAATTTCTTCTTAAAGCTGGTAAGGTTCCCTTACAATCGAATCAATATTAAAAATTCTTCTTAAAAATCGAGAAGATTTTGATTCGCGTTCTCCATACGTCCTTCTTACTCTACTTGGACTGAATCTCATATCTATTTTGAGTCTTCCTTGTGCTGTTTCTGTTAGTGTATATCTTCGCTCTTCAAATCTTCCTGGTTCTAGCAACTCAACCATGACTTCTCTTCTATCTGTGTCTCCATGGCTTACTTCAGATCTAAGAAGTAATCCTGTTTCTTCTGTTAGAGCTTTAAGTTGAGAATAATCATGGATTGAGGCATATACTGTAGGATCAACTTTCAATTCATATCTTATTTGTCGTACTCTTTCAATCATACTATTAAGAATTCAGATATTTATTTAATAGTTTCTTTTTTAAGTAACCGTTTAGCTCGGTTAATTTGGGGCTGATTTAGTCTCCTTTTTGTGAGTATAACACCAAAATTTTCTAAAAGAAGGATAAACTGAATTCCGTTTCAAAAACAGCTAAACGGTTACTTTTTTAACATTTGATATAAGGAACCTTTTTATGCTTTCCCTTCTTCATGAAAATTATGTGCGGAATCATTGCATATCTTGGATACAGAGAAGCACTTCCTATACTTATTAATGGATTAAAACGCCTTGAATACAGAGGATATGATAGTGCTGGAATTGCTCTTCTTCAAGAAAATCTTCATGTCTATAAAAAGAAAGGAAAAGTTGCAGAGTTAGAAGCGTTTCTTAAAACTCAGGAGAACTTGCAAGCAACTATTGGAATGGGTCATACGCGATGGGCAACGCATGGAGAACCTAATGATGAAAATGCTCATCCTCATTATTCAGCATCAAGTAATTTAGCTCTTATTCACAATGGCATTGTGGAAAATTATGCTATTCTTAAGAAAAAACTTCTCGCAAAAGGCCACACTTTTTCTAGTGAAACCGATTCTGAAATTCTTATTCATTTTATAGAAGATGTGCAACTTCAGCATCAATGTTCTTTAGAGGAAGCAGTACGTTTGGCTTTATTGAAAACTGTTGGCGCTTACGCTATTGTTATTCTCTCTAAAAATGATCCAAATCAAATTATTGCAGCAAGAAAAGGAAGTCCATTGGTAATTGGAATTGGGGAAAAAGAATTTTTTTTAGCTTCTGATTCTACGCCTATTTTAGAACACACAGATAAAGTCGTTTATCTTAATGATTCTGAAATTGCTGTTATTCATGATGGAAACCTTACAATTAAAACACTTAAAGACTCTCCAATTACTCCACAAATTCAAACTATGGAGATGGATTCTGATGCTATTGAAAAAAATGGATATGAACACTTTATGCTTAAAGAGATTATGGAACAACCTAAATCTATCCGCGATTGCATGCGTGGTCGTCTTATTGCTTCAAAAGGAATTTTGCAGCTAGGCGGATTGCATGCTTATATGGATACTTTGATTACTGCTGAACGAATTATTATTGTTGCATGTGGTACTTCTTGGCATGCAGGTTTAGTTGCCGAGTATCTCTTCGAGGATTTAGCAAGAATTCCTGTTGAAGTGGAGTATGCTTCTGAATTTCGTTATCGTAACCCTGTAATAAAAAAAGGAGATATCATCCTTGTTATTTCACAATCAGGAGAAACTGCAGATACTCTAGCTGCTATCGAACTTGCAAAATCTTGCGGAGCTTTGGTTTTTGGCGTCTGTAATGTAGTGGGATCATCAATAGCTAGAGCAACTGATGCAGGAGTGTATTTGCATGCAGGTCCCGAGATAGGCGTTGCAAGTACAAAGGCATTTACAGCTCAAGTGAGTGTCTTGGCAATGATGGCAATTCTTCTTGGTTACAAGAAAAAAAGTATAGAAGAAAAAAGATATAACAAACTTTTGTATGACCTCGATAAGATTCCTGATCAGGTTGAGAAGATTCTAAAACTAAATGAAAAAATTAAGGTGCTTGCAGCAATATTTAAAGAGAGTAGAAATTTCTTATACTTAGGAAGAGGGTATAATTTCCCGGTTGCGTTAGAAGGGGCTTTGAAGTTAAAGGAAATCTCTTATATTCATGCAGAAGGATATCCTGCTGCGGAAATGAAACACGGACCTATTGCACTTATTGATGAGCATATGCCTGTCTTAGTGATTGCTCTTAAGGATACTTCGTATGATAAAATTGTCTCTAATATTCAAGAAGTAAAAGCAAGAAAAGGAAGAGTTATTGCTATTGTGACTGAAGGTGATTACTCTATTCCTAAGATGGCCGAGTTTGTTATTGAGGTTCCTGCTACTGATGAAGTTTTGACTCCTCTACTTTCCGTAATTCCTTTGCAATTATTATCTTATTATATTGCTGTTATGCGTGGTTGTGATGTGGATCAACCGAGAAATTTAGCAAAGTCTGTTACTGTAGAATGAATTAATTCTTTACTAAATAATTTCCAACTGCTAAATAATCTAGATTTCCTTGTTGGAAAGATCTTATCGCATCACCAGGAGAGCAGACAATGGGCTCTTCATGCATGTTAAAAGAAGTGTTAACTATAGATGGTAATTTTGTAATCTTTCGGTATTCATCTAAGATTTTATAGTAGCTTGGATTATCGGATTTTGTGATTAATTGTGGTCTTGCTGTGTTATCAACATGGACCACTGCTGGGCAGGTTTCTTTTAGGTAGGGAGTTGCTTCAAAACAAATCGTCATGAATTTGGCAGTATACTCTGCACCTTTCAAATTTTTATAACACTTTGGAGCATATTGCTCTAATGTTACTGGAGCGAAAGGCATAAACTCAGTTCTCTTTAATCTTTTATTTAGCCAGTCATTTACAGAAGGATCTGTAGCTTGATACAAAATAGACCTATTGCCTAAGGCTCTAGGACCAAATTCCATGGCACCATTCCATCTTGCAACAACTTTTCCTTTCGCTAGTAATTCTGCAACTTGAGATTCGATGTCTTCGTGATACTGAGCAGAAACATTTCTTTTGTCAATTTCTTGCTTGATCTCTTTGGAATTCCAGGAAGGACCAAAGTAAACATCTTTTAGCTTATAGGGAAGCGCTCCTTCTTGCATATCAACGAATAAAGCAGCACCTGCGGCTGTTCCTCCATCACCCATATGTGGAAAGACGAAAACAGACTTAGCTCCTAGCTCTTTGATTCGTTCATTGAGTTTAACATTTGCGAAAGCTCCACCTGCTAATGCAATATCTTTAATGCCTGTTTTATCCATATAGTACTTAGTGTAATCACAAATAACTTCTTCGAACACTCTTTGGAAGACAGCAGCTAAATCTTCTCTTGAGTATTTCTGCGCAAGCCTATGTACAATGCCTCTTGAGCCAAGTAATGCTGACGTTTTGATAGTTCCATTTTCATACCACATTAATTTTTTTATGGTTTCATAGAAAGGTGCATTAGGATTTCCGAAAGCTGCTAAGCCTGTAATCTTTCCTTCATGACGCCATTGTTTAAAGCCGAGAGCTTTTGTGACAATTGCGTAAAAGAATCCGGGAGAGTGCGGCCATTTGACTGCATGAATTCTTTCTAAAGAAGAGCCATGACCAATAGATGCTGTTGTTGTGAGAAAATCTCCGTGATTATCGCAGGTAATGATTAATACTTTTTTTAATCCTGAACACATATAAGTGGAAGCTGCATGAACTTCATGATGTTCTACTTGAATTAATTTATTTCCAAGTCTTTTTCGCAGTTCTTGCTGCTGCTGCTTGAACATCATTTGCGTTCGTGTTTTCCAGCGCAACATAATTAACCAAGATTTAGCTGAGATATAGGGATTATCTGAGAATAAACCGGGGTCTGTCATTAAGGAAGCACTTCTTTTTCTGAATTCGGTATCTCCTAAATCTGAAACTGCTATTTTATCAATATTTTCTTTCTTTACTTTTTCTAAGAGATATTTCATAGAAAGATGAGGAAAACCACCAGAAAGCTTTATTCTATTGAAGCGTTCTTCATTTACTGCATGGATTATCTTCCCCTTTTCTGTTATAGCAGCGCCTGAATCATGAGTAATTGCGCCTATTCCTAGTGTAGTCATGGTTTTTAGAAAGAGAGAAAGCTTAAAAATCTTTAGCTCAGAAAATTCTTTACTAGTTTTTCTTTTCTTAGGATATAATTTCTAAAGAAGTAGTGATACTCTCTTTTTAGGTATTTTTTGAAATATTTTATTGAATCATCTAAGTTACCTTCCGGCTTAAAACCTAAAGCCCTAAACTTTTCAGAACTAATTGTATAGGGTTGTTGTGTAACATTCGGAGTTCCTAATAATTCTACTTGCATTTTTGGGAAGTGTTTCTCCATTGCTCTTAAAATTGTTTTTAGGTTACAGTTAAAAGAGGACATATTGTAGATTTGGCCTTTCATTTTCTCAATATTCTTCATTGTGAATAAAATAGCTTTGACATTATCTTCTACTCCTAAGAAAGATTTGTTGGATTCAAGAGCCTCTCTAAAAACAGGAAGTTTCATTCCATAAAATGCTCTTACAATAAAATAATTGATGACTGTTTCGTATCTAAAACCAGGACTATACCCAAAAACTGTTGCAGGCCTTAAGATGATTACCGTAAATTCTTTGTTATCTAATTTAAGAATAGATTCTCCTTTTAGTTTTGTACTTCCATAGGCTGTAATAGGAGATTTCTTGTCATTTTCTTTTAAATTTTCTCCTTTGCTATAGACAGAAACAGAACTTTGATAAATAAAATCTTTTACTTTGTACTTTTTAGCTAACGTAGCTAAATCTTTTGTTGCTTTATCATTCACAAAATAACATTCTGTGTCTTTTCCTTCTCTGTTTGTTGAGAAAGCATCAACGATAGCTGCTAAATGGATTACTGTATGAATCTGAAAGTTTTGAAAAACCTTTTCCATATCTTTTGGATCACGAATATCTGCTTTAATCATGATGAGTTTTTTCTTGAATAAATCCATTAAATGACCTATAGCTTGTAGTCTTCCTTTTGATAAATTGTCATAAATAATCACTCTGTCAAAATCCGGCCTTTCTAACAGAATTCCTTTCACCATAGCAGAGCCAACATAACCAGCTCCTCCTGTAATAAGAATATCTCTCATGAAATCAGCAGAGGATAAATCTTTAAATAGTTATGGTTGTTTCTTAAATTATGGTTACGGTTTCGGTAGTTGTTTTGAATTGGAATGGAAAGAAGCATGCAGAAGAGTGTTTGCATAGTTTATTTGCGCAGAGTTATAAGGATTTTGAGGTTTTATTTGTTGATAATCAGTCAAGTGATAATTCTATTGAGTTTGTAACTGAGAAGTTTCCTGCTAAAAAATATCCGCAATTGAAGATCTTGCCTTCTGGAGGAAACTGGGGTCAAGGTTGGGGAGATAATTTTGGAATTAAACGAGCAGCGGGAAAATATGTGGTATTAATGGACAATGATACGAAGGCTGATAAAGATTTTTTGAAAGAGGTTGTGAAAACAGCAGAATCTGATCCTACCATTGGAATTGTTGTTGGAAAATTATTGTATTACTCTCAGCCTGATACCTTTAACTCTATCGGACATACGGTTTTCGTTGATGGAAGTTGCATTGATACTGCTATTGGAGAAAAAGATACAGGACAGTATGATGAAATGAAAGAGATTTTTAGTGCAAATACTGCAGGCACTTTGCTTAGAAAGGAAATGCTTGAGGATACTGCTATTGAGGGAGAGTATTTAGATGCTGATTTCTTTACGTATTATGAAGATGTTGATTTAGGTTTTAGGAATAGGCTGCGAGGGTGGAAGTGTTTCTATAATCCTAAAGCCAAAGTGTTGCATAAGGTAAATGTGAGCACAAGTCAAGTAAGTAATTTGGGATTATATAGTGGGATTAGAAATAAACCGTTTTTTATCATTAAAAATTATCCTACTCCTTTGTTGTGGAAATATGGAATCTTTATCTTTGGAAGATGGTTTGTGAGCTTCTTTTATTATTTGTTTAAATTGAATAAGACTTCTTTGAGAGCAAGAAGAGATACTTTGAAAATGTTGCCAAAGATGTTGCATAAAAGAAAGATTATTCAGTCACGAAGAAAGATCAGTTCTAAAGAACTTGAGAAATGGCTTGTGAAAAGGAAGTTTTGGGAGTATTTCTTTTTTAGGTATGATTAAGCAACTAATCTTCTCGGTAAGTAGTCGTAAGATTCTCTTTGGAAAACCTTGGAAGCATTTAAGAAAAGATCACGCATTTCTTCGATACTCATTCTAGTGTTGTTTGGAAAATCTTTTAATTCCGCAGAAAGCAAAGCAACTTCTAATCTTAATTCGCTTAAATGCCCTAAACTTTTTTCAGATTTAAAGCGTAGAGTTTCGGCAATTGTGTGTGGCATTCTCGGAAACCAATAAGGTGTATTGCTAAACTCATCTAAGAAGTCTCTTACTTCAGTAACTGCTTCAAAACCATCACTTGTTCCTGTTCTATACAATTCCGCTTCTAACATGGCATCACAAAAAAGGGTAGAAAGATATCGGAAATCTTGATATCTGTTGATAGAATCTTTTCCCAATAGAGAGAAAGCTTTCATACTATAGGAATATTGGCTAAATATAAAAAACTTTTGATTTAAAAATCATCAACTTGGCTTTACTGTCCAAATATCTCCGAAAGCATACGGATCTTTTCTTTCTGTATCATCATTTTTAGGATCAAAGAGTTTATCCATTAAATGCAGAACAACTGCTTCTTGATTGCCAAGAGGCATATATCCATGCCAGTGTCCTGGAGGAACTTTAATTACAACTGGATTTCTTTCCCCTATTGTGTACACTTTCATATCGGCTGTTCCATCTTCTTTTTCTTTTGCAACAACATATTTAATATTTCCTTTAATGCAGGTAGTGTAATCGGTTTGAAACTGATGTTTATGTAATCCTTTAATGACTCCATGATAGATTACCGAAACTAACACTTGACCAAATTCTCCATCGAAAAATTCATCATCTTTCCTTACTGTTTCGAATAAATAGCCTTGATCATTGGGAAAGATTTTGATTTGTTTAAATTGGACTGGTTTCATCTTCTTTACTAAGAGATTAAGCATTAAAAAACTTTCTTCTTTTTGGTTTTTATCTTAGCAATAGAAAGATTTATATACAGAGTAAGACATGTCTTACTTTGGTGATTAGCATGGAAATAGCAATAACAACAATGAGTTCCAAAGGACAAATAGTAATTCCTTCTGAACTACGAGCAGACATCAAAGAAGGAGATAAATTTATCGTTATGCGGAATAAGAAACAAATCATCTTAGAGAAAACAAGTGCACTTGACGAGAAGTTAAAAGAAGATTTGGAATTTGCTCGAAGAACGGAAGAGGCATACAAACAAATTGAAGAAGGTAAGTTTAGTAGTATGAGTAGTGAAGAATTCTTGAAAAAACTTGAAGAATGGACAAAAGATTAACGATTAAACAATCTGAGCGATTCTCTAAAATTTTAGAGCAGATAAAGGATAAACAATTGAAGCTAAAAATCTTTAAGCAAGTTGAAAAAATACTCCTAAATCCGAATGTTGGAAAACCTATGACGCATATAAGAAAAGGAACGAGAGAGCTTTACATTAAACCTTTTAGGTTATCTTATTGTTATTCTGAAGCTGACAACGAAATTACTTTATTGGATCTCTATCATAAAGATGAACAATAAACTTTACCAAAGATTTTAGAACAATACTTTATTGGAGAGAAATTCGTTTAATCTCATAGGTTTCGCTTAATCTTTCCCAGACTCGAGGATAAAGTTCTGAATGAGAACATTCTAGAATTCCTCTAAGATGTTTGGAGTCCAACAAGACATCTTTCTCCACTGACACCCATCAGTCAATCTGAGATTCTAAGGCTGTATTGAATAATCTCCCATTTTCAATTATTCCATTTACAGTATGCATCATTCCTGCATCGACAGCAACCGTAGACCATCCATCTTGGAATAATGCTAAATAAGGAACATTGAAACTAGGACAGCTTCTTCTTATAGTCTGAATAAAATCGGTGTGTGCTTGAGCAATTCATCTCTTCTTGCTACATGCCAATACTTTTCGAACACTACCGGAGTTCCTTTACTTTTTACTATGTAGAGTTCTGGTTTGGTCATGGTTCTAGGATTCTTGCTTTTGGTGTATGAACAATAAATCTTCCACCCCTAGCTAAAAACTCTTTCTCTTTTCCCATAATTTCACGAGCATGATTCCAGGCACCGAGGAGTGCAAAATCTGCTTTATCTTTCCTGAAAACTTCTGGAGCAACAATAGGGATATGCTTTCCAGGAGAGAACTTTCCTTGTTTCTCAGGAGTGGAATCTGCAATGTAATCAATAATCTCTGTGCCAATGTTGCAGTAATTCAAGACAATCGTACCTTTAGATGCAGCTGCATACCCTACGATTTTATGGCCTTGTTTTTTTAATTGTGTTAAAAGTTTTACTAACTCCTCTTTAGATTTTTTTACATTGCTTGCAAATTTTTTATAAGGCTCTACTATATAAATCTTTTTCTTCTTCTCTAAATCGAGATATTTTTTTACATTTAAGGAAATGGAGTATTTCCCTTTCTTACACGCGAAAACTCTCATAGAACCTCCGTGAGTTTCTTGATGCTGACAATCAAAAATTTCCATGCCGTGTCTTGCAAATAAATTTGATAAAGATGTTAAAGAAAAATAATAGATATGTTCATCATAGATTTGGTCGTAGGCATTTTTTTGTAAGATATCTAAGATGTAGGGGTCTTCAAAGACAAATACCCCACCATCTTCTAAAAGGATTTTTACTGCTTGGACCACTTCATTCAAATCATGAATATTCAAAATAACATTTGCGGAAAGAATTGCCTTGAATTTTCTCTTTTGAGCTATTTGCTTTGCTAAAGGAACAGTGAAAAACTCTGTTAGTGTTTCTATACCTTGTTTTCTTGCAATTTCTGCTGTGTTCCAGGATGGTTCTATCCCTAAGACTTTATGGTTCTTGAAAGCCTTTAACATAATACCATCATTGCTTCCTATCTCTAAGACTTGAGAACCTTTTTCTAGGAATCTTTTTTCGATTTCTTGAGCGAATTCAGCGAAATGCTGTTCCATCACTTTAGAAGTAGAAGAAAAGAATGCATAGTGTTTTTTTTTATCTTTATCTGGGACAATGTATTTATCGTAAGGAACTAATTCTGTTAATTGCACCATCTTACAGCTTTCACAGACCGCTGCTTGCAAATGGAATAGGTATTCTTCTTTCTTTAAATCCTCTTTTGAAAGGAAAGCGTTTGCTGCTGGCATTTGACCTAAGGAAAGAAACGGAATAAGGGCTCCTTCACAAATGTGGCATTTTACCATATTCTTGAAAAAGAATAAATGTTTATAAGGATTTTGGTAAAAATGCTCCTCTTCACAGTTCTGATGTCCTTTAGTTACTACTCTTTAATGGAAAGATTTAAATAGAAGAGAGAAATCGAAAAAGTATGGCAACACACACTATCCATATTCTGCCTTTTGATGGAAGACCTATACGCATTAGACGAACAGGAAACAAACTTTTTTTAAATGAAGAATTACAATCGTTTAGTGCTTCTTTGCCAGCACCTGCATACAATTCATGGATTCCTATGTTGGAGAGAATAACCTATACTCCTGACCATGTGGAGCTGGCTCTTGGAGTAATGGATTATGTGCAAACAGCAGCTGCTTTACGTGCCATTAAACAAGATATGCCTTTTGCTCCTGCTGATAAGATTGTTAATAATCTCTCTATTGGGATTATTCCTGTAACATCCGATAAATATGTTATGCTTACTAGAAGAAATCAAGATCCAAGTGTACATGCTGCTGGAGTTTGGAATTTCCCTGGAGGATATATGGCTTCCTTTTTTATCGATAGAGAGCATTGTCATGACCCTGAAATGGCAGACAATCCTTTGCTTTTCAATTTAGAAGAACAAGCCAAAAGAAGAATTCACCGACAGGAGTTTTCTGGATTGCCTGATGGGAGTGTCTCTTTAAGGGCTGTTCCTGCTGCACTAGCTATAGGTTATTTTCATTCTTTGGAACCAGAGTTAGGATGGGTTGCTGATTTTGCTTTGAATAGAAGTGAAATGGCAGAGTACATTGGACAGCATGAAGCTCTTCGTGGAGTGAAGGAACATACAAGATTAGATTTTGTTGCGGTTGAAGATTTAGAACAACTCTTGAGAAATCAAACCGATTTAATGAATGTTGATCCTATAACATACGACACTACGGATCCAAAAATGCTGATTCTTTTGGATGACAATATGGGAGAGTTACTGGGCGGGGCATACCTTCAGATTGCTGGAAAGAATCTCAAAGATACATCATTAGGAAAACTTCGTAATAGAGGATTTAGGCTTAATTTCTTTGCATTTCCTGAGGTTGAAAATCATTATTTTCCCATTCGTTTCTAAATCCATAATCTTTAAAGAGTAGTTCTTTCTTACAAGTCTATGAAATCTTTACAGCTTCCGCCTTTTAAAGAAAAGAATGTTCTTATTACGGGAGGAGCTGGCTTTCTTGGAAGTAATTTAGCAAGAAGATTGCTTCAACAGGGAGCAATTCTTACTCTATTTCTTAAAAAAGGAGAGGATTGCAAAAATATTAAAGATATTCAAAAGAAATTAACGATTATTGAAGGAGATTTGTTAAAAGAAGAAGATGTTACTAAAGCAATTCAAAGACAAGAGTATTTATTTCATTTTGCCTGGCAGACTAATTTAAAGGAGAGCATGCAGCACCCTCAGCAGGATTTACAACACGATGGGGTTGCTCTGCTGAATATCATGGAAAGCATCAGAAAACATAATCCTGCTTTGAAAATCATCTTTACAAGCACAGTAACTGTTATCGGAATGCCTGAAAAAATAAGTTCGAATGAAACAGAAAAGAACAACCCTTTGTCTATTTATGATGTTCATAAACTCTTAGGAGAGCACTATCTTTCCATGTATGCGCAGATATATGGTTTAAAGACTGTTGCTTTGCGTTTAGCCAATGTTTTTGGTGAGTATCAGAGTATTGACAACCCTAACAGAGGAGTCTTAAATTTCATGATTGGGAAGGCTTTGAAAGGAGAACCTATGACTGTATATGGGAAAGGAGACTTTATCAGGGATTATAGTTATGTGCAGAATTTCATTGACGCTTTTTTATTGGCAGCTGCATCTGACAAAGTGCATGGGCAAAGTTTGGTTTTAGGCTCTGGAAAAGGCTTCACCTTTAATGAAGTTGTTGACACAATTAAAAAAATTACAAAAGAAATCACAGGAAAAGATGTAACTATTACTCATGTTCCGTTTCATGGAGATGAACATAGCATTAACAAAAGGAATTTTGTTGCTGATTCTACGAGATTTCAGAAGCTTACGGGTTGGTATCCTCAAGTAAGTTTTGAAGAGGGATTGAGAAGAACAATTCTTTTTTACTACCAATCGAAAGCATAAGTGTTTAGGTAAAGGTTAAAAAGACTTTCTCACTTCTTCTCTTTCATGGAAGACTACTTGAAAAAATTTGAGGGTAAAACTGTCATGGTTACCGGAGGAGCTGGTTTTATAGGTAGTAATTTAGTACATGCTCTCGTTCCATTAAAACCCAAGAAAATTCTTGTTGTTGATGCGTTAATCCCAGGTTTAGGTGGACATCTCTATAATTTGAAAGATATCCAAGATAAGATCGAACTTCATACGGGAGAGAAAGGAGATTTGAGAAATTTTGAGGCTATGAAGAACTTAGTGAGAGAAACCGATTTTATCTTTAATCTTGCTGGTTCTATTAACCATCTAGGAAGTTTACAAGATCCTGCAAATGATTTAGAATTAAATTTACGAGCACACATTATTTTACTTGAAGCTTGCAGGGCTGTTTTACAGGAAAAACCAAGACCCTTAAAAATTGTCTTTACTGGAACACGAGATCAATATGGGAAAGTGAGAGAGGCTCAACTGCCTATTAATGAAGAGTATCTTATTGAAGATGTTACAGATCCACAGGGCATTAACAATCATGCTGCTGAGTTTTATCATTTGTGGTATCGAGGCTTAAAATTAGGGATACAATCGGCTTCCATACGTTTAACGAATGTCTATGGGCCGAGACATAGGATGAGCGATCCTGGATTAGGTGTATTAAACTGGTTTATTAGACAGGCCATGGATGATCAGAATTTGGAATTATGGGACGGAGGCATTGCTTTACGAGATTTTATTTATGTAGATGATGTTGTTGATGCGTTATTAAGAGTCATGGCTTATGATACGGATGGAAATGTGTACAATACGGGAAGCTATATCAAAAAAAATGGCTTATATGAGCATTTTGGAGGGAATATCAAGAAAGTCCAGGATGCAGCTAAATTAGTAACAGAAATAGCTGGAAAAGGATCTTACACTATCATTCCTTATCCTGAAGAGAGGAAACATATTGAGCCAGGGCATTTTTACGCTGATGCTACTAAAATTTACAAAGATACTCAGTGGAGTCCAAAGGTTTCTTTTGTTGAGGGTGTTATGAAAACCATTCAATACTACCAGAAACATAAAGCAGCGTACTGGTAGGCGGTATTTTTATAAACTTAATGCCATTCTTCTCTTTGTGATTTCACATGAACATTCTCGTAACGGGTGGATTAGGACATATAGGGAGTAGATTAATTAGAGATTTGACTTGGCATCATCATGTTGATAAGATCAGAGTTTTAGATAATTTTAGCTGTCAGAGATATTGTAGCTTATTTCATCTTCCTGAAAACAAGAATTTTGAATTGATTGAAGGGGATATCTTGAATGATAATGATTTAGAAAGAGCAATGGAAGGAATGGATGTTGTTATCCATTTAGCTGCGATTACTGATGCTCCTAGCACGTTTAATAATCCTGAATTAGTCAAATTAGTCAATGAAGTAGGAACACAGAAAGTTGTGGATATGGCTGTGAAGAAAAACATTACTCGATTCATTTATCCAAGTACTACTAGTGTGTATGGGCCTACTGATGGGATAGCAAGAGAGGATTGTAAATTAGAGGATTTAAAGCCACAGAGCCCGTATGCTGAAACGAAATTAGCAGGAGAGCGCATTGTTTTGAATGCGTATCAACAATATGGATTACCTGGAACGGTTTTTCGCTTGGGAACTATTTTTGGACCTTCTCCTGGGATGAGATTTCACACTGCAGTTAATAAATTCATTTTCTTAGCAACTACCAATAGGCCTTTAACGGTTTGGGATAGTGCAGTTAATTTGAAACGACCGTATCTTGATTTAAAAGATGCATGCAGAGTTTTTAACTTTGCTTTGGAAGAAAAGAAAACCATAGGGGAACTCTTTAATGTTGTTACTATCAATGCAGGGATTGGAGAGATTACGGGAGCAATTCAAAAATATATTCCCGGGTTAAATATTGTTTATACCCAAAGTCCTTTATTGAATCAAATGTCGTATTTCACCGATGATACGAAGATTAGAAATCTTGGATTTACGTATTCCGGTAATTTAGATGAAAGCGTAAAAGATACGATTCATATGTTACGAGGACTTTTATGATTAAGCTTTCTGAAGCATCATTTGATGAGGAAGAAAAAAAGGCTGTTTTGCGAGTTTTAGATTCTGGATGGTATATTCATGGAAAGGAGATTGAGGCTTTTGAAAAAGAATTTGCTGAATTTACTGGAACAAAATATGCTGTAGCATGTTCCAATGGGACTACTGCAATTCATTTAGTATTGCAATCTTTAGGTATAGGAAAAGGAGATGAGGTTTTAGTCCCTTCTCATACAGCATTTCCAACTATTGAACCTATTCTGAATTTAGGAGCAACTCCTGTGTTTGTTGAGATTGATGAAAAGACCTTTACGATGGATCCTAAAGATGCTGAAAAGAAAATAAGTCAAAAAACAAAGGCAATCATGCCTGTGCATTTGTATGGGCACCCTGCGCAATTAGATGCCTTCTCTGAACTCTGTAAAAAACATCACTTATTGCTCATAGAAGATTGTTGTCAAGCCCATGGAGCTTTGTACAAAAGAAAACATGTGGGAAGTATCGGAGATGCAGGTTGTTTTAGTTTTTACCCTTCGAAGAATATGACTGTTTTTGGCGATGGTGGGATGGTCATTACCAATAATAAAACTGCTTACGAAAGTATGAAATTATTACGAAATCATGGGATGGAAGATAGATATAATCATATTGTTTTAGGAAATAACTTTCGAGTAAGCGAGATTGCATGTGCTTTAGGCAGAGTACAATTAAAGAGGTTGCCTTCTTTCATTCAGAAACGAAGAAAATTAGCACATTTGTATTCAAGTTTGCTGGAAAATACGCAGCTTAGTTTACCTCAAGAGATGCCTAATGTTAAACATGCTTATCATTTATATGTTATTAAACATCCTAAAAGAAACGCATTGAAAGAGTATTTGTTGAAATCAGAAATTGTTTCAGAAGTACACTATCCTATTCCTGGTCATTTGCAGAAGGCTGTTTCTTCTTTGCCAAGAACGAAATTACCTGTAACTGAGAAAGTAGTCCATGAAATCTTATCTTTGCCTATCTATCCTAAATTAACTGAAAATCAAGTTGTTCAGATCTGTGATACAATCAAGAAGTTCAGATAAAAGCTTAAAAAGGTTTTCTGTTTCTCTCTTCTATGAAATTAAAGATTTATACTCCTGGAGATAAGGAAGAAGATTTTGCTGGTTGGTTTTATTTAGAAAAAACACATAACATGGATGTTGAACTTATCTGTTCTAAACCCCTTTACTATTTGTTGCTTAAACTGAATAACCATTCTTCGTTTTTGAGATGGATGCGAGGAAAACTTACAGGAAAATCCATGAAGTACAAAAAAGATCCTTCTTTCTCTTTTATTGCAAAAGGTATATTTGCACCTTTTACACTTCTTTTCTCTAAGAATATTCTTGTTTCTTTTGCTCCTTATGATTCCAAGATTTGGTATTTAGCATTTCTCAAAAAATTTAACAAACGTTTAGTATATGACACTTCTTGGGATCGATGGAATGAATCTTATGTCCTTAAGCCAAGATTTTACTCAAAGAAACTTTGGCATCAATTTCTTAAGGATATGAAAGCGGTTACACCAACGAAGAAAGCTAAAGAATCTTTACAACCTTATGCAAAAGATGTTATTGCTGTACCCCATTCTATTGATGTTAGTGTTTTTGCCCCTGTTCCTAAAAAACCTTCAACACTTAAAGTTTTATATGTAGGAAGATTTGTCAAAGAAAAAGGAATCGAATATTTACTTCGTTTAGCACAAGATACCTCTTTAAAGGATGTCGAGTTTTGTTTCATCGGAGAGGGAGCTTTGAAGGAAATGCTTAGCGAACAAGCAAAAAAATTACCTATTAAAGTTGTAGACTATATTTTAGATAAGAAAGAGCTTGCGAAATTCTATCAACAAGCAGATATCTTTATTTTACCTTCTTACAAAGAGGGAAATTGGGAAGAGTGGTTTGGAATTTCTTTAATAGAAGCCATGGCTTGTGGTATTCCTGTGATTGCTACAGATTGTACTGGACCTAAGGAAATCATCGATGGAAAAAATGGAATTTTAGTTCCTCAAAGAGATTATGATGCTTTAAAGAAAGCCTTTTTAAAACTTGCCACAAATCCTAGTTTAAGAAAAAGAATGGGGCAATATGGAAGAAACACGGTTTTAGGAAGATATGACGTAAAGAAGAACAGTGAAAAATTGTATGAATTTATGTTTCAAGTCTAAACACTATGGAAAATTACAAGAAAAAAATCTTGAGATTTTTAAGAAACTTTAGCTGGTATTTAGACTATACTTTTTTTAATTTTCTTCCTAGAAAAGAAGCTTCACAAACTTTTCGAAGAATCTTAATTATTGAACTTGATAAAATAGGAGACATTTTAATGATAACCCCTACTCTTAGATCATTGTCTCTTTTTTATCATACAAAAGTGGATGTTATGGTACAACCTTCTATGCGAGACGTTCTTCTGCATAATCCTTATGTTGATAAAATTTTACCCTATGGTAGACAAGAAATTCAAAATAATTATTCTGAAATTGTGCAAAGACTCCAAGGTAAGTATGATCTTGCAGTTCTTTTGCATCCTGGATCTAGAGTAGTAAGCAAACTTCTAAAAGACATCAAGACGGAATATCGTGTCGGGGTTACAAGGCCTGGATTCTTTGATGGGAAGGGTCATTTTCTTCATAAAAAGAATAAGCCCAATTTCTCTGTTCAGCATAAGATTCGAGACAATTTAGATGTTATCACAACTACTTTAGGCATTGTTCCTGCTAATGATTTCTATGAACTTTTTACCTCTTCAGATGCTGAAAAATCAGTTGAAGCTATTTTGCTTTCAGAGAAAATAAAACAGCCTTTTATTTTGATTCATGCAGCGCCAGAATACCTTAGCCATCAATGGAATTCGGAGAAATTTGCGAAGCTTGCTGATTATCTTACTGTTGGAGGATATTTCGTTGTTTTTTCAGGATCTCAGAAAGATATTCCTATTAATGATGAGATTATTAGCTTTATGAAGAACAATGTTTGTAACCTTGCAGGAACTACAACAATACAACAGTTTTTTGCATTGATAAAAAAAAGTTGCCTTGTTGTTAGCGTGGATACAAGTGCTATGCATATTGCTGCTGCTTTACATGTGCCTGTTGTTGCCTTATTCGGAGAGGGCGATCCTAAAATATGGGGGCCTTATTCTGAGAATAGTAAAGTAATCTTTAAAGAGAAAGAAATGTGTAAAAGTTGCAGCAAATGGTTTGGTGCTGACAGAGTAAAGCATGGATGTATGGATATAATTCGGGTTGAGGAGGTTTTGGAAGCTGTCCACAGTTTATTGAAATAAGTTTAGCTTCGAAACTCTTTAATTTTTACTTTTATACTGTTTAGTATCTCGCTGTCTTCTTTATCAAATACCTTTAGCATAACTAAAAATATACAATATACTGCAAAGAATATAACAGCACTAATCATTAGATTAAGAATTAATCTATCAAAAATAATTAATTTTCGTAAAATAAATACCAAAATAAGTGAGCAAGCTGCAGCAAAAATCATTTTTAGATAGGATATATCAATTATCTTTATTCTTACGAGCCTCTTTGCTTGGATAAAATATAATATACCTACCACTGAAAAAGAAATTGCAGTTGAGATTGCAGCACCTTTTCCACCATAAATTGGAATTAGAAAATAATTTAATACAATATTAAGAAGTGTTCCTATCATTAAATCTACAAAGATCATCTTAGTTTTTTTATAAACTATTATAGTATTGCTAGAGTTAATTGTGAAATAGTTTACAAAATATCCAATAGACAAGATTAACAATGGCGTTGCAGAAGCTGCGTAATTTACTCCGAAAAGTGTTTGTACAACTTCTTTTGAGAAGAAAATAAATATTGTCAGTGGGATAATATTTATCATAAAAATCCATTTAGTTGTTGTTCGGTATAGTGAATTAAAAGATGACCATTCTTCTTTTGCAAAAAGATCTGTTAAGACTGGAACAAACAAATAAGAAAAAGCAAATGGAATTACATACAACATTTGCGCTGTGGGGATTGCTGCATTATATATACCTACTTCAGATGCATTCTTAAAATAACCTAGCATAATAGTATCAATCCATGCTAAAATCATCATTAGAAATTGCGTTAATAATAATGGCCATGAAAATAAAAATAGTTCTTTATATATAGGCTGGTATTTAATATTCTTATCGGCAAAATTAAAAACTTTTTTTTTCGTAACCCAAAAAATCCATGTTCCTGTTATTATAATGGATATAGAATATGCGAGAACAGGACCAAGAAGAGTTATTCCTAAGCTTAAAAAGAGAGATACTAGGATGATTTTTATAATATTTTCTGTAATATACTTTATTCCTATTTCATACTTTACTATCTGAAATGCTCTGTGGACTTGGAAGAGAATTATTGCAAGAACGTCAAAAGGGATAGATATAGCGATAATCTTGATGATTGGTTCAAGTTCAGGGTTATGGAAGAATACTGTCGAGATTTTTCCTGCGATTAGGAATGTAATAAAAGAAAGAAAAATGCTTATGGGAAGTGCTATCTTAAATGCAGAAAAAATAGTAGCTTTTACACCTGCTGTGTCTTTTTTGCTTTGGTAATAAGAAACATACCTTAAAACACCATTATCTAACCCAAGTAGCGAGAAAGTAAGGACTATACCAAGAATTGCTAGTCCTAGAGAGAGCAAGCCATAAGGTTCTGGCCCTGTTCGCGCAACAATAATTCGATAAAAGTATCCTATAACTTTTGAGATAATTATCCCTATGAGTACGAAGCCCGCTCCTGCCGTAATCTTCTCTATTCCTTCCTTTCGAGATGTCATCGAATTTTAGCAACAGATTAGCTTAAAAATGTTCCTACATTTTTTTAATCACTTGTAATTTGAAGTAGATTTCGTACGCTGGAAAAAGAGCTTTTAAGAATGTCCTTTCATACAACCTTGGCATTTTATTGATAATTCCATTCAACCATTTGAAGTGATTTTCTAACCTTATCTCTGAATGTATTATCTTAAACCATTGCTTCCCTAAATGGTTATGCTCTGAGATGCAATAATCTCCAAGACCTTCATACCATCGAAAGATCCAACTGGCATTACAATGGTATGCAGTGTAACTTGAGAAGTGTGGAACGATTATTTCTACAACAGCATCTTTTTTACAAATCCTGTGAATCTCGCTAAAAATATGGTCGAGATCTTTCACATATTCTATTGTGTGTGCAGTGTACAACGTGTCTACAGAACTATTTTTTAATGGAAGTTTTTTATTGAAATCACAGATGATATCAACTCCTTGAATTTTTTTTCTGTCTAAACCGAAGTAGCCTTTTCTTTTTCTATCTCCACAACCCAGTTCAACTTTGAGAAGCATAAATTCAAGATTGGAAGAACTTTTATATGCTTTTCTAAATTCTTTGATAAACTTTTATATATCTTATGATTTTCTCCGCATCTTTTAGTGTAACCTTAGGACCGATAGGTAAATTAATAATCTCTTTTGTAAGTGTTTCTGATTTAGGACATTCTCCAAAGAGGTAATTGAAGGCTTCATGTTTTGTTTCTTTCGGATGCAAAGGAGCTTCAAACCATTCTCCTACTTCAATTCCTTTCTGCAGTAGAGATCTCTTTAGTTTTTCTTTTTTCTTTACTTTTAAAGGATACCTTAGGAGATAGGTTTCTTGCAATTGTCTTTTTTCGAGATTTTTAAGATGTACATTATAGTATAGAGCAATTTTTCTCCTATGCGCATTCATCGCATTTAATCTTCTTAATTGTCTTCTGCCGACACGTGCAAGAGCATTGGGCAATCTGCGAGGATAATCTTGCAGTTTTATTCCTTGACAGTCTTCCTCGGTTGTTGAGGTAATGAAGAGATGTGTTCTATATCCAAGAGGATCAAAGATTCTTCTTAAACAATAGTTTTTAGGATCGTTGAGGACAGCTCTTGTAAGATTAAAGAGACATTTCTTTACATAGTTTTTGGAAGGGAAAGGTGTTTTTTCATAATACTTCTTTAATTCTTTTTCTAACCTTTTACTATTTGTTACTGCCATTCCTCCTTCTATCGTAGAAATAACTTTTGAATTCTCAAAACTGAAAAAGGCCGCATCTCCAAAAGTGCCTAGCATTCTTCCATGATATTTCCCTCCAATAACATGGGCACAGTCCTCAATTACCTTCAGCTTATGCTTCTTAGCTATTTTTGTAATTTTCTCCATTGCAAGAGGGATTCCGTAGGTGTGTTGAGCAATAATAACTTTGGTTTTTTTAGTAATTTTATTCTCTAATTCTTTTATATTTAGATTATAATCTTCGATATCTACATATACTGGTTTTAATCCAGCATAAAGAACAGCGGCAGGAACAACAACACATGTATAGCCTGTTACGATCACCTCAGACCCTTCCTTCAGATGCATTGCTTTGAGAATACTATAGAGGGCCATTCGCCCTGCACCGAAGCTGTAGGCATATTTTACACCGAGAAATCTGGCAAATTCTTCTTCAAACTGTTTTACTTCATTACCTTTAATGAGATTATTTTTCCACAAATCTTTTATGCCTTTATACACTTCCCTATAGGAAAATGTTTCATAGACCCCCCACAAGATATGCCTTTTAAAGAAATTCATGACAATAATATATTATAGATTTTATCTAATCTTTTTCCTTGGATAATGTGATTATACTCTTTTTCAATATGGGTTCTTCCTATCTTTCCCATTTCTGGCCATGACTCTGGATGGTTGACGAGCCAATCAAGATTTTTCGCTAGAGCATCTGTATCTCGTTCAGGAGAGAGTAAACCACTTTTTCCGGAGATTACTTGTTCTGGGATATCTGCATGAAATGTAGAGAGAATAGGCATGCCTGCAGCTGATGCTTCTAGCATTACAGTAGGTGTACCACCTTCTGTATCTCCGTCTTTTGCTGTAACACTTGGATGAGCGAAGATATGGGCCTGCTCCATCTCTGCATTAATCTTATCATTAGTAATGAATCCTTTGAAAATAACTTTGTCTTGGAGTTGATATTGTTCAACAAGATCTTTCGCTTCTGGCATTTCTGGACCATCTCCTATTAAGATGAGCTCTACGTTCTTTTTCTTTTGTACTACTTTGTTAAATGCCTGAATTAAATATGTTAAGCCTTTTTTTTCCACAAATCTTGCCACAAAAAGAATCCTTATTTTTCCATCTGTTCCAATCATTCTCTTCTTATAAGGAAATCTTTCTACATCAATACTTAAATGATGGATTACTATTTTCTCTTCTGAGTAACCGTGATCTGTGAAGATTTTCTTCATTGCATTTCCTTCTACTAAGATTAAATCACCTTCTTTAAATAAACGATCATAAAAACGTGGAGATTTTCTTAAGATTGGAATTGTATCATGACCATGGAATTCTGTTATCAATTTGACATTGCTATCCTTTTTTATTTTTATAAATCCGTCACCATTAGGGCCGAAATGAGAATGCATTATCTTGATGTTGTGCTGATTGACTAAGTTTGTAAAATGTTTTTTTAGCCATGGCCTTAGAAATGGGTGTAGTGCTGCTTTTGCTACGTTGAATGCCTTTATTTTTAATCTATTAGCATGATAATCGCGATCTTTTGCTAGATAATATGGAAATTTTATGATATCCTGCTCTGGAAATGGAAACAGATCTGCATTCGCTCTTTCGTTTGTTAAAATCATTTTTCTGTAGTCCGTTACACCAATTATTGCATTATAAACAAACGTTTGAGTTGGCGGAAGGAATACATCTACTAAATAGAGTACCGATCTATCATTTATCATTTCTTCTTTGATGGAATATGTTGAATTTTTCAACCATTTCCATCACCCCATTATCTAGACTATACTGAGTTTTGAAACCTACACTCTGTATTTTTGAGCAATCAATATATGAAGAGAATTGGTTTAGTGTAGGATTCGGTACTAATGTTATCTTTGTATCTGGTATATATCTTTTGATTGCATCTATAACTTCTTGGATGTTTGCATTTTGTCCAGCTACATTGTATACTTCATTTTTAGTTTTTCCTTGGTTCTCAAGGACAAATTGATAAGCACTACTAACATCTTTTACATGGATGTAAGGACGACCCTCTTTTAGAGCTTGCTGATGGACTGTTAAAGGAATGTTCATAGAGGCTTGATAACAGAATTTGTTTACAACTGTGTCAAAGCGCATTCCTACCGCATAGCCAAAAACTGTCCCTAATCTTAACACAGTTGTGTTGCAGTTATTCTCTTTTGAGAATTGCATTATTTCTTTCTCAGCTTTTAATTTAGATTCTGCGTAGGGAGAAGCTGGATTAAAAATAACAGTATCTTCTTTTACAATTCCTTTTGTTGTTCCATAGATACTGTGCGTAGAAGTATAAATATATTTTTTTATTTTTGCTTTCATTGCTTTTTTAAAAATATTTACTGCTGCTTCATGGTTTGTTTCCCAAGTTAACTCTTTTCTCGCAAATGAAGTGGGGGCATCCGTTATATCAGCAACCCAGATTACTGCATCCATATTTTTGAATACTTCTTCTACCTCTTCTTCATTTCTTACGTCTGCGTGCATGTATTCATAGTTGCCATTTTTAGGAAGATCCCATAGGGATACATATCTCTCCCGAAACATGTTGTCAATTATTCTTATTGTTCCATTTTTTATTTGTTGATAGAATGCTAGGTCTCTTATTATCTTAGAACCGATGTACCCTGCTCCACCGAAGATGAGAATGTTCACTTTTATTCCTTTTTATGGGATAATAGCAGAGTTTTTAAACGTTGTGGAAGAAAAGGCTCTGTAGAAAGTCATAATAACCCTAACAGCCGTTAGGCTGTTTTGGAGGTAGGAGTCGAGCCTACCATGGCAGAAAAAGAGACACTAAGAAATAAAGCTTACCGTTTATGGAAAACAGCAGGCCTTCCAGAGTTCTTGAATACATATGGTCCAAAGAAAACACAAGGATGGAGAATATTCCTCTGTTATTTGGAATACACAGAACATGCACCTGCATGGCGCCGTGCAAGTCATTTTATGGAGGATTATCATGATGCTCAGCGTCACTGGACGACCTGGCAAAAAGCAATTGCAAAGTGGCCACAATCAGTATGGGATGCACTTGGCAAAGCAAGTGCAGGATCAGAAGAATGTGATATTGCTATTATTAATGGAACTACTTTGAGCAGATCTGATGCGAGCCAGCACTATTTGAAGCGCATTGATCGTGAAGAGCAGATAGGAAAACCCATTCAAGAGGTTATTCTTATCGACTTGAAACGACGCAAGTTCCTTGCTTGGCGCATACGCGCCAAAGCGCGTGGAGAGAAGTGCGATGTACCTACTTGATTAAGAAAAGTCCTTGCTCTATTGATGGAGTACTCATGGATAAAGGATTTGACAGCAACCCGCTTCATGAATGGCTTCGAAATCAAGGGATATGGAGTGTAGCACCTGTGCGTAAAGGATGTAAAAGAGGCTGTTATCGTCGACAATTAAGGGATTGTTTCGACTGGGGATTATACTGGCAAAGGAATATCATTGAATCCCTTATTAGTGCTGTAAAGCGTCTCTTTGGATCGCATGTGCGTGCTCGTACTGCACGCATGCAGCGAGCAGAAATAAGTTTGCGGTTTATGATCTAGTTTGAGCAAGAAAA
>Ga0209541_10004498_pt1 | contig 24699 bp, 30 predicted proteins | sample RifCSPlowO2_01_FD_184027 | JGI IMG/M metagenome (GOLD analysis project Ga0209541, IMG submission 184027) | Groundwater microbial communities from Rifle, Colorado - Rifle CSP2_plank lowO2_0.1 (SPAdes) (version 2) | ecosystem: Environmental > Aquatic > Deep subsurface > Groundwater | place... | reverse complement strand
AAGTGCAGCAGCATTTATTCCTGCGCATCTTGTTGAAGCATCTGCTTGAAGAATTTGAATATGAACATCAACAACATTAGAAGGATAATCATCAATCATAACAACTGGTTTCAAAGCCCATTCCGTAATCTTAGAAATTTCCTGGCTTCGTCTAGACACTCCAGGACGAATTCTTTCAGTTACAGAAAAACTCATCATATTATAAGTGCATCTTAATTCTCCGCTTTGAGGATTTTGTGAATGCTGCGGATGCATTTCTTTTGGTCCATAAACAGCTGCTATCGCAATTGTATCTCCAAACGAAAACATCGCACTGCCGTCGGCATTCGGAACAACACCGACTTTCGCAGACATCTTTCTAAGTTCGTCTATCTTTCTTCCACTCGCTCGTTTAAAATTTTCTTTTGTCATTTTTATGCTACCTTCCCTATCGGAGTTTTTTTATATTCTAAAAATGTATTATTTGCATCAACATATAATTGACTAAGTTTATCTTCTAAAATTCTAGTTAATTCTCTATAATGCCTTGGAAACTCTGATACACTTAATAATGATTGTACTACTTCCATCCTGCGGCCAAAATCCCATGCCCATTTTTCAGTTAATCTAAATGTTCCTATCCCATTTCTATTCGTCATTGAATTATACTCTTCTTCTAATGAATAAATTATCTTAGCTAAGCTCCCATACTTTTGCAAATTTTTACTTATTGAATTTCTCTCTCCCCATCTCATATTCTTTAATTTTGTCATTTTAATTACTTTGAATTTGCCTCCTTCTAAGTTCTCGTCCAGCTCTAACGACAAAGTCTAATGGCCTCCAATCAACTTTTTCTTCAAGTTTTTTAATAGCATATCTATTTAATTCTTCAGCAGCTTCTGTTCCAACACCCTTTTCTAAAAGATGATACTGATATTTTATTTCTGAAATACTCATAAGATCCACTATATCTGGATTTGATCTAAATATCTCATAAGCTTTTTTAGGATTATTTCCAATATAATCTCTAAATTCTTTTAGAGCTAATTCTGCTAATTCTGTTTCATCTTTTTCGTATGCTTCTTCTTTCATTTTATTTCTCCTCCTCAAACCACTCCTTAACTTTGTCTGTCAAGCCTGAAACAAATGATTTATCTGTCACAAACTCAATCGCTCTTCTAGCCAAAATTTCATCTTCAATTTTATCGCCTTTAATCCAGATGTATCCATTTTGGCCGACAGTTATGTTGCAGTTTGTTTCAGTTTTAATCATTGTCACCATAGAACCTTCTCTTCCTATGACGCGCGGAACTTTATTAGGATTTACTTTCATAATCATTCCATCTTCTAATCTGCCTAGTCCTCTAGATTTTATTGTTAAATCAATACTTTTTCTTTTTACACTCCAAACTTTTACAGCAACAACGTCTCCAATATCCATAACTTCTGCTAAATCATTTTTATTAACAAACATCGGAACTTCCATCAACGGCAAAAACGCATTGTCTGCAACACCTACATCAATTACCCATCCATTAAAAGTAATATTCGTAACCTTCCCAATAATAACATTTCCTCTTCGCGGAATATAGCCTCCTGACAGCTGAATAACTTTAATCAATCCTTTTGAATCTTCAGACAAGCCATATCTCAACGCAACAATATCTTTGCCCCGTTTTTCTGTTCCCTCGCCAGGAAGAAATTTATCTCCAGATACAATAACCTCGCCGGGTATTACAACTTTTCGCTCTGATTCTTCTTCACTCATTTTATTTCCTCGCTTGTTGCGCTTCCATGCGTTACTGAATTTAATTTATCAAAAAAGTCCATAACTAATCCCGAAGGCACAGCGACGACAACTTCTAAATTGCCATTGTTAAGCCAATCTTCTTTTTCTTTATATTGATTTACAGCGCCATAAGCTTTTCCTGTATGAATCGCAGGAATCACAACTTTAAATTTCTTTGTTTCTAATTTAATTGGGATAATCTTGCTTAACTCTTCTATAATTTCATTAATTTGCTTGTCTACAGGAACATCTTTAATATTTACACCACTCTCTTCAAGAGCAGACTTAATCCTTTCAGCAGTAATTGGATTTCCAGATTGAGCATCAATAGCATTTCTACTTAAAAAATCAACAACCTGTTTTATTTTTTGTTCTTTTTTCTCACTTCGATGTTCTTGTGTTGTTTGAACTTCTCCTTCTTTCACAATCCTCGACGCTATTTCATTCAAATCCGTAGTTCCAAAAGACTGTTTCATATCTTTATCTGATGCACGAAACCCTTTTCCAGAATCACTATAAATAGCATCGCCCTCCATAAAAGCACCAACATCACTTGACTCGCCTTTCCTGAATTTCAAAGCCGCGTCCATGTCAACTATAATTTCAAAATGCTTTCCTGCTTTCTTAATTCGTGCTACTGTTGTTGTCATTTTAATATCATTTCACAAATTCCTTCAATTCATCTCCGGTGAATCGTTTCAATTTTCCTTTTTTAGTTTCAATGATTGCTAATTCAAACCCTTCATTTTTGAAATCTTTTCCTTGAGTTTCTTTGAGAATATCCAATGCCAATTTAACGCCCTGTTTTAATGTCAAATCTTTTTTCCATTTTTCTTTTAATTTTTCTTTAACTTTCCCGTCATTTTCACCAATAGCATTTGCATAATAAGAAAAATAATTTCCAGTAACATCGCTTGTGAACAATTCTGGCTTCTTATTATTTAATCCAGCCAGCATAATCGAAACTCCAAAGGGTCTTGCGCCGCCATATTGTGTAAATTGCTGTTTTATATTTGATAAATCTTTAATTACAGATTCTGGTTCAATCGGAGAGTCATAAGTTACTCTATGTTGTTGTGCCAAAAGTTGGGCTCTTTCAATTAATACTCTTCCATCAGAAGTAATTCCAGCAATACTGGCAATTATATGAGAATCAATTTCATGAACTCTGCTGGCAGATTCCTGGACAATAAGAATATCATTAATTCTTTTATCAGCAATAATAAAAACACCATCAGAACAAACCATTCCAATGCTCGACACTCCTAAACGAACAGTTTTCTCAGCGTACTCTACTTGAAGCAAATGGCCCTCAGGCGAGAACATCGTTGCTGTACGATCATAACCCATTGCTTGATGCTGAACATCTATTGGCATTTCCATTTAAATTTTTTTCTTTCATAATTTATCAGAATATGATAATTTGAAACGTATTTATTTCCTTTCCTACAAAATAATTAGAAATATAGCGTTTTTAAATTTTTCGGCTGTTCAGGCTACATCCCAAATTAAATTTTTTTTGGAGATTTTGTTTGGTATCATATGCCCACCCTATTTGAAGCCCACCCTAATACCAAACAAAATCTCTGATTTAATTAAATTGATTTTTTGTAATGTGGGATGTAGCCGGTTGTTCATTTCCCCAACCCCTTCAAAGTCCCGCTAACTCTCTCAACACCAATTTTTTCCTTAAACACAACCAACGAAGCTCGAACACTATCAACCATCTCACGATTTACTCCAATAATCAGTTTATCGCCTCTCTTCTTAACAAACTCCAAACCACATTTTGACATTCCATTAATTCCAATAAATTCAAGAATCACTCTCTCAATTTTTTCCTTGCTTCCCCCACTAACAAGAAGATACCTTTTCTTTTCCCGCATCGAAGGTTTAAGTGATTTCATAATTCAATTAAAATTCTTTATTTTAAATAACTATTGAAACATATTTAAACTATATTTTCATTTATTTGATAATAGCTCGCTCATTTCATTCGCGAGATTTGATGATTTCAAACCAGACTTCGTCATGGTTTTCCATTGAAATTAAGTTAATACATTAAAACTTTTTTAGTGGAGAAATCTGTCGGAGACGATTTCGGAACGGCAATAATAAGCGAACAAAGTGAGCGTAATTAAAAGAGGAAAAATGACAATAGAAATTCTAGCAGTCGGCGGTTACAACGAAGTCGGAAAGAATATGACTTCTGTAAAAATTGGAGAAGATGTTGTGATTTTTGACGCTGGAGTGTATCTTCCTCCAATAGTTGAATTACATGAAGCAGAAAAACTTGAAACAGGCGGAAAACAATCTGAACCAACAGAGCAAAAACTAAGAAACATCGGAGCATTGCCGCACGACCACATTCTTGATAAATTAAAATGGCGAAATAAAGTCCGCGCATTATTAATAGGTCACGCGCATTTAGACCACGTCGGCGCAGTCCCTTATCTATCTCATAGATATAAAGCAGATGTCGTCGGAACACCATTTACAATAGAAGTCTTAAAACAATTAATGCAGGACAACAGCCAAACAGTTCCAAATAGATTTAAAATAATTAATCCAAATTCATCTTATCATGTTCAAGGAAAGAAAAAATTCGAAGTCGAATTCTTAAACATAACTCACTCAACACCTCAAACAGCAGTCATGGTTCTTCACACACCCCAAGGAGCAATAGTTTACGCAAACGATTACAAATTAGACAACACACCGGTTTTAGGAAACAAACCAAATTACGAAGCATTCAAACGTTTGAAAAAAGAGGGCGTAAAAGCACTCATAATAGATTCTCTTTACGCTGGTTCTGAAAGAAAAACACCAAGCGAAAGAATCGCGCGCGACTTATTAGAAGAAGTAATGCTGACAGTAAATAACGAACACAAAGGAATAATTGTCTCAACATTTTCATCACACATTGCACGTTTAAAGAGCGTAGTAGAATTCTCAAAAAAATTAGATAGGCAGGTTGTATTTTTAGGAAGAAGCTTAAAAAAATATGTTCAGGCTTCAATAAATGCAAAAATATGCCCCTTTGAACATGAAGTCAAAATTGGAAGTTATAAAAAACAAGTTGAATCTTATTTAAGACAAGCAAACAAAAATAAATCAAACACTGTCGTCGTTTGCACTGGCCACCAAGGAGAGCCGGGCTCAATTCTCGAACGTTTATCAAGAGGCGCCCTTCCTTATCAATTTAACAAAGAAGACAATATTATTTTTTCTTCCTCAACAATTCCTGTTCCAGTTAATATTGCAAACAAAGAAAAAATGGAAAAAAAATTCAGAAAACAAAAAGTAAGAATCTTCGATAACGTCCATGTTTCAGGTCATGGTGGAAGAGAAGATGCTCGTGATTTGATAAATTTATTAAACCCTGAACACATCATACCTTCACATGGTGCAATGGACAAAACAATGCCAATGATTGAATTATGCAAAGAACTTGGTTACAAGGTTGAAAAAACGTGTCATTTAATGGAAAACAGAAAGAGAATAAGAATATAAAAATTAAACAAAGAAAACAAAACAATTTAATAAATCAATAAAATGGTGCGTGAAGATATTCTTGGAGGATTAAGGGTTGCTTTGTCTAAAGGACATTCTCTTCAATCAGCGATGCAGAGTTTTTATAATTCAGGTTATAAAAAAGAAGACATAGAAGAAGCAGCAAGATATCTCCAGTCGCATAATTTTGAAAATCCTCAAGCCGAAACACAACAACCAATAAAACCAACACATCAATATACTAAATACGAAGAAACCGCAGTTGGCGCACAACCAATTCCACTCTCAACTCAACCCAAACTTTCCCCACAATCTGGAGCACAACAAACTCAACAACAAACCCCAAAAAAGAAAACAAACACAAAAAAGATAATTTGGATAACAATTTTAACAATAGTTTTGCTTGCTTTAATTGGTGGTTTAATTTCAATCTTTTTGTTTAAGGACACAATTATGGGTTGGTTTGGAAAGTAAGTTTGATTTGATTATCGAGTTGTTGCTACAACTTCAGTAAATTGAGTTTTTCTTTCAAGAATGTTTATTCTTTCAATCATAGTAATCTCTGTTTCTGATTCTCTTATAGAAGAATCCATTTCAGGTTTGCCGTTTAGTTTAACAAAATAATGATCTTCATCTTGATAAGGTTCATGAGTTTTATTTATGCCTCTAAAATATCCGACACGTGCACTACCATTTCTTACACAAAATTGATTTTCATAGTTAACTAATTCGATAGGTGCACCTACCGGAATGTTCATTGATTCAATTTCTTCAAGTCTCATTGTATTATTTCACAATATTACAATTATTTAAACTTTTCCCGTCGGTAAATTCACTACTGACTTGTACTGATTTACGCTCGCTCCAAATACTCACAACTCCACTCATCATAAATAATTACTATTTCATTCGTGAAGTTGCTCGTCGCTCGCTTATTTCTGCCGTTCCGAAATCTACTCACAACCCCGCTCGGTAATTTATTATTTAATTTCTCCTTCGTAAAGTTGTTCGCCTTTGGCAGATTTCTCCACTAAAAAATGTTTAACACTAATTTAATTTTATAAATATTTGTTCAACAAAAAAGAGGTGATATCCAAAAACACAAATTTATAAAATTACCGCCTATGTGTCCCGTAATTTATTGTATAAGTAAATGTTTTCCATAGATAAATAGGAAATAATATAAAGCGTTATTGAGGATAATTTTTATGCTAGAAATAAGAAATTATCAGCCAACCGACTTTTCTCAAGTAAGAAATATATTACAATTAGGTGGTCTTTTCTACGAGCAAATAGACAATGCTGACTCTTTAGAAAGAAAAGTTAGACAAGCTCCTGATACAATAATAGTTGCTGTTGATGATGGAAAAGTTATAGGAACGGAAGTTATTGTTCCGGATTTCTTTCCGTTCTTATTTAGACTTGCTGTACATCCAGACTTTAGAAAGAGAGGAATAGGAAGGCAGCTTATGCAGAGAGGAGAAGAGATATTAAGATCTAAAGGATTTGACCATGTAAATATCTTTGTTGCTTCAAACGATTTGGAACTTCAAGAATACTATCAAAAACAAGGATATGAAAAAGGAAATACCTATACTTGGATGTATAAAGAGTTCAAATAATTTATTTTCTGAATCAGAGTAGATTATGGGATATTTTTGTACTCGAATTTATAAAATTACAAATCTCTTTAACATAATGCAACCCCCAATCTATCCTCCCTCAGAAGATTCTTATTTCATGTCAGAAGTTTTAAAGAAAGAAATTTACAATAAAGATGCTAAAATTATCGAAATAGGAGTTGGTTCAGGAATCCAATTAGAAACTCTAAGAGATTTAGGGATAAAAAACATTACTGGCGTCGACATAAACAACAATGCACTTTATCTATGTCGTGAAAAAGGTTTCAATGTAAAAAAATCAAATCTATTTTCAAAAATTTCATTGTCGCAGAAGTTTGATATAATAATTTTTAATCCTCCTTATCTTCCAGAACATAAATTTGATAAAAAACCAGATACGAGTGGAGGAAAAAAAGGCGACGAAACAATAATTGAATTCCTCAAACAAGCAAAAAACCACCTAAACGAAAACGGAATTATCTTTCTCTTAACTTCATCCCTAACTCCAAAAATTGACTTTAAGAAATATGGCTACAAATCAAAAATGATTGAAAAAAAGAAGTTATTTTTAGAAGAGTTGTATGTTTGGAAACTGATTAAGAGGGAATAGTATCAATATACCATTTTTTCTTAAAAGATTCTAATTCTTTTAATTTTCCTTCAATAAGTTTCTTCTTATCTTTGTATTCTTTATCTTTAATAAAATTATTCCAAGTTTTTTCTGTAAAGTTAGTTTGTCCTTTAATTCCAGACATGATTATTCCAGCAATCATTTTAGTTCTATCTAAACCATAAACTTTACACATATCATCTATCATTTCAAGAGTTTTCTCATTAATGTTCAATGATATTTTCTTCATCTTTGAAGATTCAAAGGTTTTTTTTAGTTCTTCTATATTCATCTTAATAATCTCCATATATTATTATAATATTACATAAATATTACCTTTATATATCTTTCTGTTTTTATATCAACTCCTTTCTTTCAGCGAAGACGAGCGATTTCACGAGTATCACCTAAAAAATTTGTTTGAGCGAGGTCGCGAGCAGTGACGAAGTCCAGTTCATAGCCAATTGATATTGCGAAGCTAGTCATTTTCTCCTCTCTACCACAACTAATTTTATATACTTCATTTTTTCTCAATTTATAGAGGTAAAAATGGTAAAATTTGCACATATTGCTGATTCTCATCTTGGGGGATGGAAACAACCAGAACTTCAGGAATTAAATTTCGAATCATTCAGAAAAGCAATCCAGCACTGCATCAAAGAGAAAGTCGATTTTATAATATTCGCTGGAGATTTATTTGATTCAGCATATCCTTCAATCGACATATTAAAAGAAACATTCTCTGAATTCAAAAAATTAAAAGAAGAAAAAATCCCCTGTTTTATCGTTGCAGGAAGCCACGATTCTTCTGTTTCAGGAAAAACTTTTTTAGATGTATTGGAAAAAGCAGGTTTCTGCACAAACGTTGAAAAATTCGAAGAACGGGACGGCAAAATTGTTTTGCTGCCGACAATTTACGGCGGTGTCGCATTTTACGGATACCCTGGAAAACGTTCCGGTTTGGAAGTCCAAGATTTAAAAAGAGTTACATTGCAAGATTCTCCGGGCTTATACAAAATATTTGTTTTGCATACGACTACAACAAAAGTCAAAGGAAGCTTGCCAATAGATTCCATCGACGAAGAATCACTACCTTTCGCTCATTATTATGCTTTAGGCCACATTCATGTAGTTTTTCAATACGAAAACTTTGTTTATCCAGGCCCTTTATTTCCAAATAATTTTAAAGAGATTGAAGACCTGCATCATGGCGGATTTAATATAGTTAAATTTGACCGGGACGGAAAATTTGAAACAAAAAGAATTGAAATCCCCTTAAAAGAAGTAACATCTTTTGATATTGAAATAAAAAACGCAATTTCAGGAACAGACCAAATAATAGGAGAATTAAATAAAAGGGAATTAGAGGATAAAATAATTTTATTGCGTGTTAGAGGTAATTTAGAAGAAGGAAAACACTCGGATATAAAATTTTCTCAGATTGAGGATTTTGTAAAGAGTAAAAAAGCCTATTTTCTATTAAGGAACACACATGATTTAAAAATTAAAGAGCTCGACTTAGAAATAGATACGAAAGATTCAGAAAACATCGAAGACGAAACAATCGAACATTATGTAAAAGAAAACCCATCTGATTTTAATTCTTTAATTCCTTTATTAATGAACGCCCTCTCTATTGAAAAACAAGAAGATGAAAAAACAGTTGTATTTGAAGACCGTTTGATCAGCGAAGTTAAAAAAATTCTGAACTTTTGATACTATTATATAAAAGTAACAATACCCAAAGATTTATAAAATAGATTTTTCTAAATTTCCTATGGCATTAAAACTAAATGCAACACGAGAAGCATATAAAGAATTTTCAAGAGAAGCATCTGGACACCCAAGAAATGTTGACCAAATGCCCGCTTTTAATAGCCGACGGCAGAATTCCTATGAATGTTTCTCAATTAATGCAAAGAAGATTAGATGTTAGAAATTCTGATGAGGCAGTTAAAAGTTCTTATTTAGATAATTTTTTTGGTACTGGAGATGCAGTTGTTTATCATCCAGATGGAAGAGTAAAGATTGTTCTTGATTCTAAAACACTAAGAGATATGGCTTCTGAAAGTCAAAGAAATAGTGGTGTCCTTGTCTTAACAAATGATGTTTATGATTCTTTACAAGGTGAAGAATTTAAGAAAGGAAAACTTGGAAATGTAAATGCTGGTCTTTCAAGAGCAGATGTTAAAGCTCACGGAGTTTGGAAAGTTTTGGCAAGATATCAAGCATTACTAAATGATTATACTGATTTTATATTTGGTGAATATCAACCAAGATTTGCTAAAGATTCAGCTCTTGATGATTTGAAACTTATGGGAATTTACCCAGGTTCTGCTAATGGAACTGCTCCAGAAATGAGGGCGTGGTGTGTCAGCAGGCTCGAGTACGGGTCTGACGCTGATGGTAGGAATGACCTTGACAATGACGATGGTCGTCTCGTCGGAATAGCGCCAGAGGCGCTTAGTGCGCCCAGCAAAGGTGTTTCAAACATCAAAGCATACACTATGGCTGATTTACAAGCTGTTGATAAGGCAATAAAAGGTTTAGAAGGAACTTTACATCCTGACGTATTAAAACCATTCGCAGAATTAAGAAAGAAACTTTAATTAAACTCTACAAATCTTTTTATACTTTAATTATTAGAATTCTAAGTCCTGGCAACCGTGGGAAACTATGAGAAGCTGGGTTATACGCTCGTTCACGAGGGCAATTTGTTGTCATAAAATACAACCACGACACCTAATGTGTGAAGTGGTGGTGATAAATAATAAGTGAATGGGCTATGCTCTGGGGCGTGGTATGTCAACAGGCTCGAGAACAGGTCTAACGCTAATGGTAGGAATGACCTTGACAATGACAATGGTCGTCTCGTCGGAATAACTCACTACTCGGTAACAGGACGTTTTTTATTTTTTTTAAATTTTCTTTTTGATTTTATACTCGCCATTACGCAGGCAATTTCATCATATGTAATAGAATCGTCTTTCAATCTCTTTTTTATGTCTCTCAATCTTTCTTTGTAGCTGTAAATTTTGCTCAGAATTTTATAAATTTTTTTTCTAGGCAAAACTCCCCATACTGATAATTGTTTGTGTTCTATTAAGTTAATCAAATGCCCCCAAACAGTTGATTCTTTTATATTATATTTAACTGCAATTTCTTTTATACTAAATCCTTTTTTATAATGATATAATGTTTTCTGAACTGAAAATAACAATTCACTTTCTTTAACTCTTTTGATGTAGTTGATATAATTCTTTTGGTTATGAACTAATAATTTATTCCCATGGAAAAAATGTTTATTGAAATTTCTAATTAAATGCTTCCTGTATTTGAAGGTGTTAGCGTAAGAACAATAAGCCAGCCAACCCTCTAATCTTTCAAGAGCCCTTTCTTTTCCTATTATTTTTTCATCAAATAATATTCTTAAATTGTTAAACTTTCTCTGAAAATTCTTCAAATTGCTTTTTCTTATTAGTTTATGATGATAAAAAACTCGAAATCCTAAGAAATTTATTCCACTACTTAATTTAAGAATATGTGATTTACTTGGATGTAATTCTATTTTTAATTTATTTTTTAGAAAATTATTAATCTGATTCTTCCATTCTTCAAGATGTTCTTTAGATTCATGCAAAATAACAAAATCATCAACATAACGAATATAAAATTTTACTTTTAACTTATGCTTTACAAAAACATCTAGCTCATTGAGATAAAGATTTGCAAAGAATTGACTTGTTAGATTTCCTAAAGGCATGCCTTTAGTCTTATTATTTACTGAAAGTATTTTTTTTATTAACCAAATTACCTTTTCATCTTTAATTTTTCTTCTTACTATTTTTACTAATATTCGGTGGTCTATTTCTTCGAAATAATGTTTAATATCAGCTTTCAAAACAAAACATTCTATCGTATTGTTTTTTGATACTTTTCTTTTAAATTTATCAAATCTCTTTATCGCTTTTAGTGTTCCCTTTCCTATTTGATTGGCATGTGAATCATAAATAAATCCCCTTTCAAATGGAGGAACAATGATTATACAAAGAGCGTGATGAACAACTCTATCTCTAAAAGCAGACTTTGATATTTTTCTTATTTTTGGGTCTCTTAATATGAACGTCTTTAGTTCGCAAGGTTGATATGTTTGATTGATAAGTTCCTCTTGTAGTTTTTGCAAGTTTGTTTTGAGATCTCTTTGGAATCTTTTTACATATCTTCGTTTAGTCTTTCCTTTTTTGGCTTTATTAAATGCGAGAAAAAGATTTTCATAATTATAAATTCTAAAATAAGGATTTTCTTTCATTAAAATAATTCAGATATTAAATTTGTTATAATTATCTTTAAATACAATACGCTACCTAATTTATTTATCTAAAATGCTCCTAAAAAAAATAACTCTTAGAAACATTCGTTCTTACAAAGAAGAAGAAATTATTTTCCCAGAAGGTTCTACATTATTATCCGGCGATATTGGTTCTGGAAAAACATCTGTTTTAATTGGAATAGAATTTGCTCTTTTTGGTTTGCAGCCTGGACAAAAAGGAAATGCAATTTTACGAAATGATGTTAAAGAGGGAGGAGTAAAATTAGAATTTGAAATTAATGGAAAAGAGATAATAGTTGAACGGTCTCTTAAAAGAGCAAAGGCGGTTTCACAAGATTCTTGTTCAATTTCAATTGATGGCGAAAAAAAAGAACTCGCAGTAACAGAATTAAAAAATCTTGTCTTAGAACTTTTAAATTATCCCCGTGAATTTTCTAAAAAACAGAACTTGCTTTACAAATTCACAGTTTATACTCCTCAAGAGGAAATGAAACAAATAATTCTCCAAGATCCTGAAACAAGAATTAATACAATCCGCCATATTTTTGGAATAGATAAATACAAAAAAATCTTAGAGAACTCTTCAATTCTTGCCTCTAAGTTAAGAGAACAGCGTCGATTAAATGAAGGAATGATTTCAAATCTTGAGAATGATAAAGCGATTTTAGAAACAAAAGAAAGTGAATTAGAATCAAAACATTATAATGTTTCATCTGTTGAAAAAGATTTATTCTTAAAAACAGAGCAAAGAAAAAAACTCCAGGAAGAACAAGAAGAAAACTCCGGCAAATTAGAAGAAAAAAGAAATCTTGAACAAGAAGTCGTTAAGTCAAATATAATGATAAATTCAAAGAAAGATTCCTTGTTAAGCAACAACAAAACAATTGGCGAATTAACACAGCAAATTAAAGAACTTTCAGAACTAAAATTCGATGAATTAAAAATTATGGCGCTGGAAAAAGAAATCCAATCTAATAAAAATAAACAAGTTATTTTGAATGAAGAAAATATAAAAATCTCATCTCAAATAAATTCATTAAAAATAAAGAATGATGATTCAATAAAAATAAAACATAAACTTTCTCAAATCGAGATTTGTCCAACTTGCTTGCAAGACGTCGGCGCTGTATATAAAACAAATGTAATAAATAAAATTGAATCAGACACAAACGAGAACAATAAACAAATAAAATCTTTTTCTATTGAAAAAGAAGAGTTAATGGAGAAAATCAGTGAATTATTATCTGAAACTAATGAAAAAGAAAAAGAAATTAATGAACTTAAACTCTTGCGGATTAGATTGCAAAATATAGAGGAAAAAAACAAGCGAGTTTCTGATTTAGAAAAGATTAACCTTTCATTTAGGAAAGACATTGAAATGCTTGAAAGCAATAATGAAATATTGAAGAGAGCAATTTTTAATCTAAATAAATTCGAATCTCTTTTCAAAGAAAAACAAAAAGAAATTGAAAATGCAATGAAAGAAGAACGGCTCGCCGATATAAAAGTTGCAGAGTTAAAAAAAGAGATTGAGGTTTTTTCTAAACAAATTGAAGAAATTAAAGAGCGAATCCAGCAAACAGAAGAAATAAAGAAAAAATTGCATTATATCATGGAATTAGAAAGTTGGCTTTCTGAAAAATTTACTTCAATGATTTCATTTATAGAAAGAAATGTGATGGCAAAATTAAAAACAGAATTTTCCGAGCTATTCAATAAGTGGTTTTGTATGTTAGTTTCAGAGAATTTCATGGCAAGAATAGACGAGAATTTCACTCCGATTATTGAACAGCAAGATTATGAAATTCCATACGAATATCTTTCAGGAGGAGAAAGAACTGCAGTTGCATTGGCGTATAGATTATCTTTAAACCAAGTCATCAATTCAATTTTGAGCACAATTAATACCAAAGATATTGTAATTCTCGACGAGCCGACAGATGGTTTTTCTGATCAACAATTAGACAAAATACGGGAAGTTTTAATGCAGTTAAATGTTAAACAATTATTATTAGTAAGCCATGAACAAAAAATAGAATCTTTTGTTGAAAATGTAATCAGATTCAAAAAAGAAAACGGAATTTCAAAACTCGAAAGAGTTGTTAGTGGAATGAATTTGTGAGTATTCATTGTAAAGATATCACTCCTTTTTTGTTGAACAAATATGTTGAGAATTTATCACATTATCTTTTTCATTAGCGAAGAAATCCAAATGTTAGTAGGATTTCTGAGTCATCAATGACACGAGCTTGCGAGTGCTAATATTGTTTTAGAATGGAGATTCTCACTTCCGAAAAGTTTATAAAACTCAAATTCCCCTTGTTTTTATAGATTCTAAAAAAATTAGATTTATTCTATAAAATGGATACAATGAATGAAGAATTACAAAAGTCGATATTAAAAACAGGAACTACTATTTTAGGCATAGTTTGCACTAATGGAGTAGTTATGGCTTCTGACAGGCAAGTTACTGCTGGAAATATAGTTGTAAACAAGAATTTCCCGAAGACAAATCAAATAAATGATTACTTATTAGTTTCTTGGACAGGCGGAGTGGCCGACGCTCAAAGATTATCAAAACTAATCGCAGCAGAATTAAGATTAAAAGAATTAAAATCTCGTTCTCGTCCAACAGTTAAGCATGCTGCAAATCTTGTTGCTTCAATAACTTACTCAAGTATTAGACAACCTACAATGATTCCGAATATTGTAGGAACAATGGTTGCAGGTTTCAATGAAGATGGAAGTGCAGAATTATACACAATTGAACCAGCAGGCAGCGTCGTTAAAGTTGAAGATTACGACGCAAACTTTGGAAGCGGAATGCCTTATGTTCTTGGACTTTTAGAAAGACAATACAAAAAAAATATATCTGTAAAAGAAGGAGCAGAACTAGCCGTCGAAGCATTAAAATCATCAACTCAAAGAGACGTTGGAAGCGGTCACGGAATCGACGTATTCACAATTACAAAAGAGGGAATAAAAAAAGTTGTATCACAAGAGATTTTACCTGAATTCAAGGAAGATTGAATATTATAATTATTTGACAACACTAATTAAGTATTAATAACTAAATATAAAGAGACTACTAACAAAGCTTATCGAGGTTTTATTTAACAACTTTCCAATTATATAAAAATGGATATCTTAAAAAACATAACAGGCAGACTGCCTGGTCTAATCAAAGAAGCTAATTTTGAAGGGGCAAATATTGTAGTGTACACTGACAACGAAAAATTTTTCAAAGAAGGTGAAACACAGATTAAAGAAATAGTCAACGAAATTAAAAAAAGAATTGAACTTCGAGCAGATCAAAAAATCCTTCCAACACAAGAATCGGTTGAAAAAACAATTAGAAAACTTGTACCAGAAGACGCAGAAATTACAAATATAATTTTTGATTTTCATAGAAGCATAGTTGTAATTGAAGCAAAAAAACCCGGTTTAGTTATTGGAAAGCAAGGTTCTATTCTCGACGATATAAAAATATCAACTTTATGGACACCTCAAATACAGCGTTCGCCGGCAATAAAAAGTAAAATCACAGAAAATATCAGAGAAGTTCTCTATGCTAATAATAATTATCGTAGAAAATTCCTAAATCAAGTAGGAGAAAAAATCTACAAAGAATGGAACCCTGAAAAAGTAGAAGAATGGGTTCGTATAACTTTTCTTGGTTCGGCGCGCCAAGTTGGAAGAAGCTGCATATTATTACAAACACCCAATTCTAAAGTTCTTTTGGATTGCGGAGTTAACGTTGCAGCCCAAGGTTCAGATAAATTTCCTTACTTTGATGTTCCAGAATTCGACATTAACCAAATCGACGCAATAATCATAAGCCATGCACACCTGGATCATATGGGTTTACTTCCTTATCTTTACAAAATGGGATACAAAGGCCCTGTATACATGACAACTCCAACACGAGATATTACTGCACTTGTTTCATTGGATTTTATCGGCGTTGCATACAAACAAGCAACAACACCTTTATTCTCCTCAACTGACGTTAAAGAAATGGTAAAACATTCAATTTGCTTAAACTACAACGAAGTCACCGACGTCACACCAGACATAAGATTAACATTTTACAATTCTGGCCATACTCTTGGAAGCGCAATGGTGCATCTAAATATTGGAAATGGCTTGCACAATTTGCTTTATGCAGCAGATCATAAATACGGAAGAAGCCGTTTGTTAGACCCGGCAATCACAAACTTTCCAAGATTAGAAACTGTAATAACAGAATCAACTTATGGTTCAAAAGCAGATGTCTTGCCGGCAAGAAGCGAAGCAGAAGATAAATTAATTAATGTAATAAATAAAACAATTGAAAGAAACGGAAAAGTCATCATACCTGAATTAGGTTTAGGTCGTTCTCAAGAAACAATGTTAATTTTAGAAGACGCAATGAAAACAGGAAAATTAAAAAAAGTTCCAATTTATATCGACGGCATAATGTGGGACATCAACGCAATTCACACCGCTTACCCTGATTTTTTGAGCACAAGAGTAAGAGCAGATATTTTCAAAGACAAAAACCCATTTACTTCAGAAGTCTTTACAAGAGTCGGTTCACAACAAGAAAGAAAAGAAGTTATTGAAGGAGGTCCTTGCATAGTTCTTGCAACTTCAGGTATGTTAGTGGGTGGAGCAAGTGTTGAATATCTTAGAGAATTCGCAGGCAACAAAAACAACGCAATTTGTTTTGTGTGTTATCAAGGTGTAGGTTCTTTAGGAAGACAAATTCAAGAAGGCTTGACAGAAACAAAAATGATGGTTCAGGGAAAAGAAGAAATTGTAAAATTCAACTTAGAAGTTAACACAATCGAAGGTTTCTCTGGACATAGCGGAAGAAACGAACTCATTGCATTTTTTAACAACATAAAACCAAAACCAAAAAGAATTATCATAAACCACGGCGAAGTTTCAAAATCTTTAGATTTAGCGTCGGCATTGTATAAACTTCAGCACGTTGAAACAAACGTCCCTAGAAATTTAGAAACTTTAAGACTTAGATAAAATTATTTTGGATTATATCCTAAAAGTCTTTTTGCTTTAGAAATATCAACACCTTCCAATTTATCCATAATTGTAAAGGCTTCATACCATAATTCTTTTTTTGAGTTAATTGCTAATTCAATTGACTGTAAAGCGTTCTTCAATTTCAAATGCAATTTTAATTTCCCAAATGATCTATCATCTCCATCTCTTCTCGTTGGACCAATTCTTAATATTATAACTTGCATCTTTTTAGTCAAACCATAGTTAGCTAATATCTGTTCTGCTATGACTTTACTTGTTGAATAAGCAATATCACAATCTCTACAATCCAAATCATCAACATTAAATTTTTGAGTTAAAACAGGAGTAGTTTCTCTTATGTTTTCCGGTTCAGGAATCCCTTTCTCTATTCCATAATAACTTGTTGAACTTGAGAAAATTAATTTCTTAACTTGATTTTCCATAGCTGCTTGAGCAACGTTAAAAGTACCAATACAATTAGTGTTGAAATAATCCTCAAAAGTTTTATCTTCGTATGGTTTTCTGTGTGCTGCAAGATGAACTACAATATCACAACCTTTCATAGAATTTTTTAATTTTTTATAGTCTAAGATATCATGTCCTCTATCATGTGAATAAGAAACAATTTCATGTTTATCTTTTAAGTGATTCGCTAATTCACTTCCGATAAATCCTGAGCTTCCAGTAATCATTATTTTCATTTAACCTCCAAAATATTGAATTTTTATTAAATAAATCAACAACAAAATAATTAATATAGCGACAACAATATCCAACAATTTTATTTTCATGTAATTATTAATTGTTAAGATTATTTAAAACTTTATAATCAACTTTTATAAATTTTGCATTAACATTTTTTCCCACGAAGAGCCGTGCGTCTATAGCCGGCTCGTAGCAATTTATCTCGCGAAGCGAGCAATTCTTCCTCAACCACCAACATAAGGACTAGGCCCCATCATAATTGGCTCAAACATAGTCCCTTGACAATTTCCCTCTTCAACATAATCATTGGAAAAAGTTCCAACATTCCATTCTTCTAAAAGATTTGTCAAATAAGAAACATCAAAAGAACACGTTCCGTCTTTTCCTTCAAGCGCGTCTCCTTCTCTGTTCGTTTCTATAATTAATTGGTCTAATTCTGCTTGAGTTCCCCCAGACGACAAATAAGACCTTTGAAATTCGTCAGAGAGCTCAATTGTGATTTTATCACTTCTTATATATAATTCACATTTATCTTCTTTCAATCCTTTAATCTCAAAATAAGTCACAGTAGTTTGTTCAATTCCAAACAAAGAAATTTTATTAATGTATTTTATGTTAGATTCCTTGCAAGTTTTAGACGCATCAATTAATTTACCCAAATTATCACTAACAGAACTATCCCCATTTCCAGGACTTTTATTATTTATTGCAATAAAAATTACAACTAACAAAACAGCAATAATCACTATCAAACCAATATAAATCCAAATAGTATTACTTTTTTTCTTTTTAATATTATTAACTTTTTTTTGAACTGCCTTCACCCTCTTTTTCATTTAACAATAAATCACCCAACCTTTTTAAAACTTTATAAACTAATTTTCCCTACCTATTATAATTTGTTCACTCGTGATTAAGATTAACAATATTTTAAAAAGAATTAACGAACCAATTATCAAAAGAGAAAATGAAACACAATTTAAAAATCACAGCGATAATTCTTGGAATGTTTTTATTAACGCAGTTTATCGGACTTTACGTCGTAAATCATTATTCCCCATTTCAAGTTATTGATGGCAATATAATAGAAAGGTCTGCTCCAAAATTACCATTTGGAATGCAGCCGCCAGAAGTCAGAGAAAATTCGGAATTCGCGCAAGTTTTAGTTTCAATTATTTTCGCATTTGTAATTGCAATCACCTTCATATTTTTATTAACTAAATTCAATGTTGATTTCTTCATTAAACTCTGGTTTTTTGTCGTAGTCGCCATAGCATTAGGAATTGCATTAAATGCATTTATCCCAAAAATTCCTTACCAAGTATTAATCGCTTCAATAATCGCAATACCTTTGGCATTTGTAAAAATCTACAAAAAAAATCTCCTTCTCCATAACACAACAGAATTATTTATTTATCCAGGAATTGCAGCAGTTTTTGTGCCATTGCTAAATGTCTGGACAATTATCCTTTTGTTAATAATAATCTCGCTCTACGACATGTGGGCAGTTTGGCATTCTGGCTTTATGCAAAAAATGGCAAAATATCAAATCAATAGATTAAATGTCTTTTCTGGATTTTTTGTTCCTTATGCATCTAAAAAAACAAAACAAAAAATAAAATTAATGAGATTGCAGGCTAAGAAAAGTAAAAAAGCAGAAAAAGAACTCAAAGGAAAAAAATTCAAAGTTAATGTCGCAATTCTTGGAGGTGGCGACGTCATTTTCCCTATTATTACTGCAGGAGTAATGTTAAAAACATTAGGCATTTGGGCAGCATTATTTGTTGTCGCAGGCGCAACACTCGGATTAGCTTACTTATTTTTCAATTCAGAAAAAAAGAAATTCTACCCTGCAATGCCTTTCATAACTGCTGGAATCTTCGCTGGAATGATTTTAGCCTGGATTTTGTTGTGATTTTTTATTTTCTCTTTCTTCTTTGTTTGTTGAACAAAATCCATACCCTTAATAACAAATATGTTGAAAGTTTTTTTGCATTAACTTTCGTTCAGCGAAACATCATGACGAAGTCTGATGTGGAGCTAAGAGATAACGCGAGTGAAACGAGCGCTAATATTTTAACAAGGTAAGCTATTGAAACGAGTGCTATTTGTTACCATTCCCTAGTATAGACATAAGCGTAAACTTTATAAAGCCAAAATTCTCTGGATATAAGTAGTGATATGAGGTGTAACGCTCCTCAGACGTTTTTTCTGAGAGATAGTTGAGAGAAAATAGTAAAATGGCAAGAGAAAGATTGTATAAAATTGCAATAGAAGAGAATCCAGGTTCCTTAGTTAGAGTTGTATTGCCCAAAGAAGGAGATAGTGATGAAGAAAAACGAGGAACATTGCAGGGACATTTAGAATCAACTTCTCCAGATGTATTTTCTATGATAAGGAAATCTTCTTATTTTCCAAATCAAAACAGAGCCGAAATTATATTTGGAGTCAGGCCTGAACATGATGAAAGCGACAAATGGAAACTCGCAACATATTGTGAGTCAGCAAGATTAGGTTATGCTATAACCCCAATAAATCCAGAGGACGAAGATTAAAATGCCAAAATTAGATGTAACACTTACAGTTAAAGATAAATTAAGACAAGCAAAACCAAATATGGAATTTGGAGATTTGCATGACTCAAAGTTATTTGAAGAATATTTTAAAGTTTTAGAAGACATGGAAGGAAGTTTAAAGCCAGGAGAAAGTTATCAACTTACTTTCACAATCAGAGGAACTTATGGAGGAAAGAGAAAATAAAATGGAAGAAAATAATAAAGATTTATTTAATAGTAGCGTTAGATTGGGACAACAAGATGCATTAGGTGTCCTTGAGTTTTTAGGATGGGTAGATGCTAATGGGGGAGTTGATTCTGGAGAAAGGCATGAAGACAAAGTTGGAAGAAGACATATCCCATATAACTTTCCTCAAGGGAGGGCTAGTATCATTTATGATCCTAAGACTGGAGAACAAGAATTTCTTGTAGAAGACTTTCCAGAAAGAATGTTTAATGAATTACAAGCTATTGGATATAGAAGTTGCGGGAGAGTAAATTAAAATGCTAGTAAAACAAGAACTCGTTAAGAAAATCAAAGATTATTTTGGTTTGAATGTTTACGAAACGAAAGTTTGGTTGGCTTTGATTTCAAAAGGAATCGCGTCAGCCGGCGAAATCGCGGACATTTCAGGAGTTCCGCGTTCAAGAACATACGACGTTTTAGAATCTCTTGAAAAAAGAGAATTCGCAATTGTAAAATTAGGAAAACCTGTTAAATATATGGGGGTAAAACCAAAAGTCATTCTTGAAAAATTAAAAAATAATACAATGAGATACGCTGAAGATAAAGTCAAAGAACTTTCAAGAATTAGGGAAACAGACGAATTCACTCAACTTGAAAATCTTTACAAGGACGGAATAATTCCTGTAAAAAGGGAAAACATTTCAGCATCATTAAAAGGAAAAGCAAACATTTCAAATCACGTTCGAGAAATAATCCAAAACGCAACAAAAGAAGTTATCATTTGCACCGACGCAGACGAAATTAACTCAAAGTCAAGATTATTCAACCAAACATTCGACAGATTGAGAAGTTCAAAAGTTAAAATAAAAGCTGCTCTTCACGGCGACGAAAAAATAATCGAAAGTTTAAACAAAAAGTTTGGATTCAAATTCAGCATAATTAACATAAACGCAAAATTCTTCATAATCGACAGAAAAGAAATATTATTCTACATTAACAAAAACGGCGACGAAGAAATAGCAATTTGGCTTAACTCAGAATTTTTCGCAGAAGCTTTTGCGTCTTTATTTGAAAGAGCAGTTGAATCAAGTGAAAAGACTAATGGGGTTAAAGGAAAATGAGGGGAAAAAAATTAAAATCAATAACTGAATTAATTAACTCGCAATTAATTGGGAGAGTTGTTGCTAATAGAACAGCTAGAATTAATCCAATTGGATCAATTGTTCTTGATTATAATAGAGAGAAAGTAAAATTAAAAAATGATAGAACATGGGAATATTATTTAGATAGGGACTTATTTTTAAATCAATTTGTCTTTTTCTCACAAACCCACGACATCTCAAGAGATGAAGATTTCATTAGATTAATAAAAGAAGGAAGAATCCACGAAGATGATATTTTAGAAAATCCAAGTTTGTATAAGGTATTAGTTGTTGCATTAGCTCCAGAAACATTATACCCCATCCACGAAGTTGGTAGATGTAAATTACCTGGATCTTCAGAAGATGGAATATTATATGCAGTACATGGAGTAATAAACGACGTGATTGCTGGTAAAATATTTTCAAGTTCTACAGAAGGTGGACGAGAATTCGCATTCTACGACGCTAAATTAAAAGCAAGAGGATTGTAAAATGTCAGAACAGACACGAGAATCAAGAACACATAAAGTTGATATAACTGACGCCTTATGGTTATTTGAAGAAGGAAGAATTTCTATAGGGGATATACTATCTTTTGGAAATGGATGTAAAGAAACACTGTATAAAATAGATTTAAGTAAACAAAGGTTATCAACTCTTAGCGAATCTTCTAGAATATCAATAGTAAGAAGAGATTATATTATGGCTGGTTCAAAAGAAAGGCGTTATTTAAATAATTGTTTTACTAGGCGTGTTGAGATTAATCCTGATTATTATTCTTATCTTAGATTTCTAAATGGAGAGGAAACATTTGATTCAGATGTGCGTATTTAAAATGCCTCAAAGAGATAAACCTGAAGATAAATCTAGATTAATTACATATTCTGATTTAGATATAAGGAACATAGCAGCAGTTACGGCAAATTTAACTTTTTTATATGGAAAATTAACTACAATGGCTTTTGATAATGAAGGAATGCGTGATGTTGCAGAAGAATTACTCGTTGACGCAATTCCACTTTACAGAAGATATATGCCAAAAGATATCGATAATGTTTTAAAAAATCTCAATGTAGATTATATAGAAAAGTTTGCACAAAGAATTTTTGATGAAGATTAAAATACCATATATGAAAATTAGTTAACTAATTTTATTTGTTCAAATTCAACCACATATGATAATCTAGATTTATTAGTTATAATCACTCTCAATGTTGAATCCAAGTTAACTTAGTCTCTATATAAGTTGCGAGCGACTTCACGTTTGGGGGTTTTCGTTCGCGGGGTGGAGTGAGGTCGGGAGTAGTAGCAACCAAATTAAATATATCCTCTTACAACATATGTTTCTTCTGAACACAAAGCAAAAACGAATTAATAATGATATAATATTAGATTTAGAATAAATCCCAAATCTACTTATTAATTACACTTCTAACTGAACATTAGCACTCATCATAAAAATAAAATTAACTAGATTCAATTGATAATAATGATAATCTATGCGATGTTTTTTGAATGTAAATTTGCTTCACTCCAAATCTCGCAACCCCACTCATCATCATAATCAAAATAGTTTTCGTGAAGTTGCTCGCGCTCAGTTATTTCTGGTTCGGAGATTCCATTTCATTTGAATCTCCTCGCTGATAAAGATTTAATGCATTAACTATATTCCTTAGTGAAGAAATCAAGCGTAAGCAGATTTCTGAACGGTAATGATGAGCGAGGCCGAATAACTTTGCGAAGGACAAATTTATTAGGAATAACCGAGCGGGGTTGTGAGATTAAGCCGAGCGTATTTTCACTCCAACATTTTCATCTCAACAATACTCATATCTTTCATCTTGCCAGCATTTTTATTTTTCCAATGTCTTATAAAACCCTTTAAATTAAAATTCACTTTTTCTTTAGAATAAACCCTTCCTTTTTTTATGAAGTAATTTTTATGGGCTTTCTTAAAGGCAGTATAATTTTTCTTCATCTTAACTTCTGGTCCCTCAACTAAAACTTCACCTTTATTCTCAACAACAAAAAAACATTTGGCATCCTTCTTATCATTGTAATTAAATCCTTTATCTTTTATATCAAATAACTTGCCAATTTCCGTCGATAAATGATTATAGAACTTTAAGAGCTTGCTTCCTGCAATATCTCCTTCCTGCTTGTTTGTTGAAGCCTGAAGCAAAATAAATTCATATTTTTTCTTTTCAGCATTTTTTTTAATTGTGTCTAAATCTGTTTTCTGAACTTCAAAAAATTCTTCACTGGGATTCTTCAAAAAATCATTGCAAACTTTCTTAAAATGCTGAAATGTTTCCTCGCTCAAAGCAGCAGAAACATTTCTTTGTTTGAAAACAGGGTCAATTAAAACTATTGGCGACTGCAACTTAGAAGAATTAATATCTATCATAATTTCTTTTTTATTTTTGTATAATTTTTCAATATCAATAATTAGCTTTTCCCCTTGTTTTGTTTTTACTAACTCTTTAATGAACTTCAAAAAACTGCCAAATTTGTAAACCATCAATTCCAAACCATATCCAGAAAACCCTTTGATATAACTCTCGGCTCCGTAACTATGATTTGCAAATGTAAATTCTTTCGCCAGACGAATTTCATCAAGAACATTTTTATTTTTAATTCTCTTTTTAACATAATTTACATGACTATACGACAAATCAGTAATATTCAACGCTTCTCGTGGATTTCTGACTTTTATTACAGGAATTATTTCCAAATAAAATCGCATTCCAGCTTCGGCATTAATTCTAAAATAATCACGTGAACCATGAATCACCTTAAAATCCTTTTTCATAACCTTCAAAATTTTCTCAGTCAATTCAGAAATATTTTCCTCCTTATATTTCTTATCAAACCTGATAAAAACATCTACATCATACTGGTCTCGCCGCACAACAGTTTTTTTTGCATAACTCCCGCCGACAAAAATCTCCGCGCCGATTTCCTGATTTTTCATTGCTTCTTCAAAATCTTTCATAAATTCTTTCAAATAATCATCAATCCTTTTCAATTCGATTTCCGAAGGAGAAATTCTTTTTAAAACATTATTTAGAATTAATGAAGTAGGTTTATTAGCCATGATTTATTATAGAAAGACATGTTTTTAAATTTAGTGAAGATGTTTATAATTAACTTTTCAAATTAACAGCTAATCTCCTCTAAACCAGCCTTTAAAATAATTTTAACATAACATCATGGATAAATTTGGATTAACTATTTTCCAA
>Ga0209541_10004497_pt1 | contig 24710 bp, 22 predicted proteins | sample RifCSPlowO2_01_FD_184027 | JGI IMG/M metagenome (GOLD analysis project Ga0209541, IMG submission 184027) | Groundwater microbial communities from Rifle, Colorado - Rifle CSP2_plank lowO2_0.1 (SPAdes) (version 2) | ecosystem: Environmental > Aquatic > Deep subsurface > Groundwater | place... | reverse complement strand
AGAAAAATAAGATGACGGTGCTCTTTGTGCTGCTTTTTATTGCTATGGTATTTGTTAACGGTATAGGCGCATTAGGTCCGGAACTTGCCTTTGATGCGTTATGGTATCACTTAACTCTCCCAAAGCTCTATCTTGAGGCGCATCGCATTTTTTATATTTCCGGAAATCTTTTGTACTATTCCGCAATGCCAAAACTTACAGAGATGCTTTATGCGGTAGCGCTTGGTTTTCAGGGAGAAACTTTGGCAAAACTTATACATTTTTCTTTCGGACTTTTGACGTGTCTAGCTCTATATAAATTATCGCGCAAATTCTTTTCTCCTGTGTTTGCAATGATATGCGTGGCTATTTTCTACTCTAATTTAGTCGTTGCGTGGCAGTCTATAACTGCGTATGTGGATTTGGCAAGAACATTTTTTGAAGTAATGGCGCTTTGGGGATTTATCAACTGGATAGAGACACAAAAACAAAAATGGTTGATTGAGTCAGCAGTAATGCTGGGTTTGGCTATCTCTACTAAGCTTCTTGCGATCGGTTCCCTCTTTATTTTTTCTTTTCTTATTATATTTTATTCAATATATAAGAAAAAAACACTTAAAAATCTATCAACTGGTTTATTTTTTTATTGGTTTATTGGTTTATTAATACCTCTTCCATGGTTCGTATTTTCATTTGTCCATACAGGGAATCCAGTACATCCTTTTTTTACAGATGTTTATAAAACATATTTTGATTTTAGCCTTCTTAATCCAATGCGCTTATTAAGCGAAATGTGGATTATGTTTACTCAACTAGCAGACCCTATTTCCCCCATCTATTTAATTTTTCTGCCTCTTGTTGCGCTATTTTTTAAAAAGCTTAATTTAGGTATAAAAATTATTGTTCTATATTCTATTTTGTCTATTATCATCTGGTACATAACGCCTAGAACAGGCGGAGGAAGATTTATAATGCCTTATTTACCGGCATTTTCAATGGTTATTGCTGGGATAATAGGGGTGATAAGAGAAATTAGGGTAAAGAAAATACTTATTGGTTTTGTTGTTCTTGTTTCTTTAATCGCCATAATTTATAGGGGAGTGGCAAATACGAAATACCTTCCGGTAATTTTTGGGGTTGAGTCTAAGCAAGCTTTTCTTACAAAAAACCTTAATTTTGGATTTGGAGATTTTTACGATATTGACGATTATTTCAAAAGAAACATAAAGAGTAGAGATAGGGTTCTCCTGTATGGATTTCATAACCTTTACTACGTTGATTTCCCATTCACCCATGAATCGTGGGTGAAAAAGGGAGAAGTATTTACCCATGTTGCTGTACAAAACGCCGATATCCCCGATAGATTTAAAAATTGGGATATGCTATACAAGAACCCAAAAACAGGCGTAAGCGTATTAAAAAAAGGAGAAAAACAGTGGGCTTATTAAAAATAGCACTCTTATTTTTATTGGCACTTTTCCCTCTCTTGGAGCTTGTGAGGATTCAGTTTCCGTTTGCTATTTCTATCACGCTTAACGATGTACTGGTCATGTTTGTTATTTTTGGCTGGATTATTTCTTGTGGATTGAATCTGAGAAATATTTTCAAAACATACCTTGCAAAACGAATTGCGCTTTTTTCTCTGGTGCTTTTTGGATCTCTTATTTTCAATATAGGGAATCTTAACACCCATGAGCTTTTTGTTGCGTTTCTCTATTTGGGTCGATGGGTTTGTTATGCCGCGGTATATATGATTGTTGGAGGGTTAAAGACCGACTTTAAGAAAAAAATCAAACGCGGTATGGCTTATGGCGGGGGAGCAGTTGTGGTTTTAGGGTTTCTCCAGTATATTTTTTATTCTGACTTAAGAAATCTTTACTATCTTGGATGGGATGAACACCTTTACAGAATGTTTTCTTCTTTCCTTGACCCAAATTATGCGGGGGCATTTTTTGTTTTGTATTTCTTATTTCTCTTGCCAAGATTTTTATCGGAGAAAAAGGGTAAAGCGTGGAGCCTATGCATTTTTTTCTTATGCTTAAGTATCCTCGCGATATTTCTCACTTATTCAAGAAGCGCTTTTATTATGTTCTTTGTTTCTCTTTTTGTATTTTCTTTTTTAACAAAGAAAAAAAATCTTTTTTTTGCGGTTCTTCTTGCTTTTTTACTCGGTGTTTTCTTTATAAAGCCTTATTTTTCTATTGAAAACATCAACCTTTTCAGAACTGCCTCAAATGAGGCAAGAATAGATTCTGCTCAAAACGCTTTGACTATCATAAAAGATTATCCTTTTTTTGGAGTAGGATTTAACGCGTATCGCTACGCGCAGATTCGGTATGGGTTTAGAGAAAAAGAGACATCATTCTTAAGCCATGCGGACGCGGGGACAGATAATAGTTTTCTCTTTATATTGGCAACAGCGGGAATAATTGGTTTTTTCGCGTTTATTGCTTTGTGGATAAGCGTACTTAAAAAAGCATACGATTCTTATAAAGAAAGAAAGGATCTTTGGGATGCGGTTGTTATTGCCTCAATACTAGGTATCGGCGTAGACAGCCTGTTTATAAATAGCTTTTTTTATCCACCGCTTTTGTTGTGGATTTGGTTTCTCTTGGGGATTAAGGATTATACGTAACTTTGTATAAAGCCTCAGATGCGTTTCCCGCCTCATCGATGGAAAGTATTTTTATTGCATTTTCGCCATCTTGTAAAGAAATAGTATGAGAAAACGTTCCGCTTGATGCAACAATTGCCCAAAATCCGTTTACGGTTATCCTACTTCCCGGTTCGGTTTTTCCCTTAATCGTTATTGTTTTACTATCTTTTGGGAATGATTGGCCGTCTTGGGGAGATTCAATTTCGAGTGCTGGTTTTTCTTTGTCAAAAACAACAGTCATCTCTTGTGAGAAATCGCTTGTTTTGTTATCCTTGAGGTTTTTTGCTTTTATACTATTTTGTCCTTCTTTAAGCTCAATCTGTTTAAACTCAAACGTGTTATTTTTTTCGACCTTTGTTTCACCAATTACTTCATTGTTTAGATATAATACTACTGTTTGGTTTTCTTTCGAAATTCCCGAGATAACAATTGTAGCGCTATTCGTAGCATTTGAGAGGGGATTAAATAGGGGAGGAATAAGCGGTGATTGTTGTTCTTTTTTTGAATCTTGGTTTCCCTTTGATCCAATGAAAAAAGTGCTTATCTCTATGAGAAGAGGAATGCCAAACTTAAAAATAAACACAATGAGCAAAATTGTCCCCGCAAAAAGAACAAAAAGCCTTTGTTTTGTTTTCCGCTCCAGTCTCCTGGAAAGCCTTGATCTATTATTCATAGAAAAAATTACCTGAGCCGACTGTCGGATTCGAACCGACGACCTACGCTTTACGAAAGCGCCGCTCTACCAACTGAGCTAAGTCGGCATACAAAACCAATCGATCGTTACAGATATTGTATGAAATTTCTAAAAAATGAGCAATATAAGAAAGAATACTATTCGAATCCCATGCGTTTTCCCCAAAGAGGTGGATTTTTTGCCCATTCAAGAATTACATCTGTGTCCTTCTTCTTAATATATCCTGATTTTTCAGCAACCATTACAACGGTAGAGAAATCAGTAAGAGAAATAAGTTTTACTTTTGCTGCTTTAAAATTCTTCAAAGATTTTTTCATACCATAAGTGATAATAGAAAAAATATAGGAAGCGAGAGCCCCTTCTTTTCGAACCGCATACACAGCTTCTGTTGAACTTTCTCCCGTTGAAATAAGGTCTTCAATAACAGCTACCTTTTGCTGCTTCTTGAGTTTTCCTTCGATTTGATTTCTCTTTCCGTGATCTTTTGCCTTACTCCTTACGTAAACCATAGGTAAACTAAGCTTGTCTGCGATCCAAGCTGCGTGAGGTATGCCCGCCGTAGCGGTTCCGGCAATTGCATCAAAAGAGCCAGTTTTTTTAATTGCTTCAATATATAAGTCCCTAATGATTGTCCGCTCTTTAGGATGGCTTATAAGAAGTCGACAGTCTGTGTAAACAGGGCTCAAAATTCCAGAGGAATAACGATAGGGTTTCCTGGGATTCAAAGCTATTGCGTTAATAGAAAGAAGCAGTTTTGCAACTTTCTCTTTTGTATTATCCATATACCTATCGATATTTGTTGATCTCATTTTTTAGCTTTTTTGCTTTTTTTCTCGCCATCTGAGCAAAATCTTTACCGTTTGACGCAAAGATTATGGCACGGGAGGATGAGATTATCAAGCCCGACTTATTTTTTGTAAGTCCGAATTTGAGCGTATTTTCTAGGTTTCCTCCCTGAGTTCCTATTCCAGGAACTAAGAAGAACATGTCTGGTTCTAGTGTTCGAATAGCTGAAAGCTCCTTTGGATAGGTTGCTCCGATAACCATGAGGCAGTTATGATATTGTTTGTTCCATGCAATAATCTTTTTTGCCACTTTTATATAGAGAGGTTCTTTGTTAATTTTTGCGTCTTGAAAATCAGAAGCGCTGGGGTTTGAAGTTTTACATAGAATAATAATTCCCTTATCTCTTCTTTCTAAAAAAGATTGTAGAGAGTCAAAACCCAAGTAAGGATTTACGGTTACGGCATCAGCTCTAATCACGTCAAATACCTCCTTTGTGTAATGAATAGCAGTTGAGCCGATATCTCCTCGTTTTGCATCTAGAATAACGGGAATGTGCGGATAGGCCATATGAATATAAGAGACCGTTTGAATCAAGGCTTTGAGCCCGAGCAATCCCTGAGAAGCGTAAAAGGCTATTTGTGGTTTATAAGAGCATACTAAATCACTCGTTGCGTCAATGATTGCCTTATTAAAGGCAAAAATAGGGTCGGACCCTGCAATAAGATGCTTTGGAATCTTATCTAAATCGGGATCAAGACCAACGCAAAGAAGCGTATTGTTTTTTTTGATGGCGTTTTCTAGTTTTTGATGAAATGTTAATTTTTTGCGTGTTTTTTCCATATCTCATAGGCAAGGGTAGGATTCCACATGGCGCCTGTTGCGGATTGCACAAGGTCTGCGCCAAGTTTTTTGTACGCCTCATAATCCTTTGGGGTCATAACTCCGCCAACTCCTATAATTGCAAAACGTAGACGGTTTTTTTCTCTTATGCGGGTAAGTCTCCCTACCATATCAAGACCGGCCCATTTGATGCTTGCTCCACAGATGCCGCTTTTTAACCTATTAGGACCGGGAAGAGCCTGATTTCCTTTTTGATCGACAACGGGAGCAGAAATGGTATTGATCGCAGCAATTCCATCAACGAATGGAGACATGCCTTTTACAATAGTTCCTAATAGTTCTTGCTGGTCGTCTCCGTAATACCCAAGCTTAACCAAAAGCGGAGTATTGCCAATTTTTTCCTTCACTTTTCTTGTTATTTGATACGTTGCCTTCTTGTTGTAGCAAATAACTCCTTCATTCGCCACATTTGGGCAAGAAAGGTTGACCTCTATTATTTTTACCCCTGTTTCTTTAGCAAGAAGCGCGGTATAAGCAAAGTCATCATAATAGTCATTTTCGTCAAATCCCTCTTGTATGGTGCCCACAACGCTTGCAATGAGAAGCTGTCCCTTTTTTGCGTAGGTGAGCGCTTTTTTCATGTCTTTTTGCCATACGTCAGGTCCTCTGGATGGATTTCCAAAAGAATTGGTGATACTAAACTCCTTTGGACTTTTGGATGTTTTTGTTTTTCCGATAAGAGGTTTTGCGGCTTTCTTAAGAGTTAAGTTTCCCTTTACGTCGACAAACAATACGTTTGGGAATTGATTGCACTTAAACACAACGCTTCTTTGCGTTTTATAGTGATTTACGTCAAATCCCCACTCGAATGCAGTCTTGATAAACGAGGAGTTCAAAAGAGGTCCTGCCGGGATCCCAAAGGGGACATTCACCTCAAATCCCAAAAACGATGTCCTTTTTTTAGCAGTTCTTTTAGGAGGATTCAGCTGTTGTTTTACAAGAGGGGGACCTTGTTCCCAATTGTCGTCATAGGAAATACCAATATCATATAATGCGGAATTGAGGTTCTGATTCATTTATGTTGTATGCTTGCCACTCTTCTTCTTTTTTGAGCAACTTTTAATTCAAGAAGAGAGCGTCTAAGATCCGCTTCAATTATTGCAAAGTCTTTTTGACCTACTCTTTCTTCCAAGAGCTTCTCTGCCCGTTTCTTTGCCTCTTCGGCCTTATGCATCTGGATATCTTCACTTTGAATCGCATAGTCGGCAAGAACAGTAATGAAATCTTTGCGTACTTGTAAAAAGCCGTCCATAACAGCTATATACTGTGTTTGTTTTCCAGACTTGACAATAAGCTCGCCCTCGGAAATTTTTGTTAAAAGAGAAACGTGGTGGGGAAAAATAGCAATTTGTCCGTTTGAAGTGGGAGCAATCACCTCATCTGCCTCACCTCGGTACACAACGTTTTCAGGAGATAGAACTTCTATGTTGAGCATCATTTTTTCTTTCCTCGCGCAACAGCATCCTCAATGGTTCCTGTCATATAGAAGGCTTGTTCGGGAAGACTGTCGTGTTTTCCCTCCAGGATTTCTTTAAATCCTTTTATAGTATCTTCCACTTTTACATATTTTCCCGGTTGTCCCGTATAGACTTCGGCAACAAACATGGGTTGACTTAAAAATCGCTGGATTTTGCGGGCTCTGGTAACCGTTAGTTTATCTTCGTCCGAAAGTTCGTCAATTCCTAAAATAGCAATGATATCTTGCAGATCTTTGTAGCGTTGAAGAACTTTTTGAACTCCTCGTGCCACTTCATAATGGTTCTTTCCAACAATATAAGGGTCAAGAATGTGGGAGGTAGAACCAAGAGGATCAACTGCCGGATAAATCCCTTGCTCCGCAATAGAACGCTGGAGGGTAATGGTGGCGTCAAGATGGGCAAAAATGGTAACCGGCGCGGGATCTGTGTAGTCGTCCGCGGGAATATATACTGCTTGAACTGACGTAATTGACCCTTTTTTTGTTGAAGTGATTCTCTCTTGAAGCATTCCAACCTCGGTTGCAAGCGTTGGTTGGTATCCCACTGCCGATGACATTCTTCCTAAAAGCGTAGATACTTCTGTCCCTGCTTGGGTAAAGCGGAAAACGTTGTCAATAAAAAGAAGAAGATCTTCCCTTTTTTCATCTCTAAAATACTCTGCCATGGTGAGTGCGGTAAGCGCAACACGAAGTCTATTGGTGGGGGGTTCATTCATTTGCCCAAATACCATGACCGTTTTATCCAATACATCTGCTTCTTTCATCTCCAGCCAGAGATCATTTCCTTCACGGGTTCGTTCCCCCACACCAGCAAACACGGAATGCCCTTTGTGCTCCATGGCAATGTTTCTAATAAGTTCCTTTACCACTACCGTTTTTCCAACGCCTGCTCCGCCAAAGATAGCTATTTTTCCTCCCTTGGTAAACGGAGCAATAAGATCAAATACCTTAATCCCTGTTTCAAGGACGTGGGGTTTTGTTTCTTGTTCGGTAAGAGCCGGAGCGGGTCTATGAATAGGAGCACTGGGTACTCCTTTTTCATCAAACGTTCTGCCGTCAATGGGTTTTCCTAAAACGTTGAAGATTCTTCCCAATGTTTTTGGTCCTACCGGGACTGAAATAGGCGCGAACGTTCTTTTTACTTTTGATCCCCGCTTTAATCCATCAGTTGATCCAAAAGCAAGTGCCCGAACCTCATTGTCTCCAATAGAGAATGCTACCTCCAATGTTAGTTTGTTTTTATCAGGTAAGTAGATAACAAGCGCTTCATTAATAGAAGGAGTTTCTTGTTCAAAATATACGTCAACAACCGATCCTTGGATGCGAATAACAGATCCCGTTGAATTTGCTTCTGTATTTTTAGGCATATTGATTAACTCCTTCTGAACTTATATCTAAAATTTCGTTCGTGATTTTCTCTTGGCGCATTTTATTATACTCAAGCGTCAATTCAAAGATAATATCGCGCGCATTGTCTGTTGCGTTTTGCATGGCGATCATCCGTGCTGCCTGTTCGGAGGCAAAATTTTCCAGTAGACATTGATATACTGCCATTTCTACATATCTCTCAAGCAGATACGGCAGTATTTCCTGAAGTGTGGGTTCAAACAGCTGATATTCCGATACGTGTTTTGTGTTTTCCTTTTCAAGGTTTATGGGAAGAAGAGTTAAAACAGTAGTCACCTGGGAAAATAGACCCAAGAATTTATGGTACAGTATTTTAACCGATTCTACTTTTTGATTTATATAGTAATCTTTTATGATAGTTATAATTCCCTCTGTGGCCTCAAATGTAGGCAAAGATGTTCCAAAAGGAAAGGATGCAACAAGCTCATTCTGAGAGCGTGCCGCCGCCGGTTCTATTTTTTTTCCAACCGTAACAATCTTCACATATGACGCTTTCGAGAATTCAAGATATGTTTTTACCAGATTAGAAACAAGTCCGCCGCATAGCCCTTTATCCGGAGCAAGAATAAAAAGAAGCTCGCTTCTTTGCTTGGTATCCTTCTGCAGCAGATAGGGATGGGAGAGCACATCTGTTTTTTCTCCAACTTCTTTGCATAAGGATCCCAGTTTTTCCACATAGGGACGGGAAGCAAGAACCGCTTCCTGCGCACGCTTGAGCTTTGATGCGGCAATCATTTGCATGGCACGAGTTGTCTTTGAGACATTGCGTGACGTTTTGATTCTCCGTTTTAGTAAAACAGTGTTAGCCATAATAATTACCCATGAAACAACTGTTTGAAATCTTTCACTGCTTTTTCCATTGTTTGGTTTATGGGTTCGGTAAGCTTTGTGCCACTTCCTAAATCTTCCAAAAGCTTTTTGTGCCTTGTTTGGAGATATTGGCTGAATTCTTCTTCAAATCGTTGGATTTCCTCAAGCGGGATGTCATCCAAGTGGCCATTGGAAACAGTCCAAATTATAGCAATCTGAAGCGATTCAGCAACAGGATGGTATTGCGCTTGCTTAAAAATTTCAATCGTGCGTTTTCCTCTTTCCAATCGCGTGAGCGTCTCTTTATCAAGTTCGCTTCCAAATTGAGCAAACGCCGCAAGTTCTTGATATTGTGCCAGCTCAAGCCTCATCTTTCCCGCAACGGATTTCATTCCTCCGGTTTGCGCGGATCCTCCCACCCGAGAAACGGAATTTCCTACGTTGATTGCCGGGCGAATGCCGCTGTTGAATAAGTCAGCTTCTAAAAATATTTGCCCATCCGTTATTGAAATTACGTTGGTAGGAATATAGGCAGATATGTCTCCTGCTTGCGTTTCTATAATAGGAAGAGCGGTGATTGAGCCATGTCCCTCTTTATTGAGTTTTACCGCGCGCTCTAAAAGTCTGCTGTGAAGATAAAAGACGTCTCCCGGATATGCCTCACGCCCCGCGGGACGTCTTAAGACAAGAGAAAGTTGTCGATACGCCCATGCGTGTTTGGTAAGGTCATCATAGACAATGAGGACATCTTCCCCTTTTTCCATAAAATACTCCGCGATTGCGCAGCCTGCGTACGGAGCAAGGTATTGAAAAGATGCCGGATCTGATGCGTCTGCAACTACAATGATTGTATACGGAAGCGCTTTTTCTTCCTTAAGTTTATTCACAATCTGCGCAACAGTACTTCGTTTCTGGCCAATAGCCACATAAATGCAAATGACGCGTTTGTGACCCTTCTCCTGTATTCTTTGGTTAATAATAGTGTCTATTGCAATCGCTGTTTTTCCAAGTCCCCTATCTCCGATAATAAGCTCTCGTTGTCCGCGCCCGATAGGAATCATTGCGTCGATTGCCTTAATTCCTGTTTTGACGGGGGTATTCACCGGTTCTCTCTCTACTACTCCTGGGGCAATTCTCTCCAGAGGCATGTCTTTTTCCCCTTTAATGTCTGGTTTTCCATCAAGAGGATTTCCCAAGGGGTTGATGGTGCGTCCAAGATATTCATTAGATACATTAATGCTTAAGAGTTTTCCTGTTGTCTCTACACGGTTTCCTTCTTTGAGGTTTTCCTGACTTCCCAGAAGAATGATTGAGACCGTATCTTCATCTAAATTAAGAACAACTCCGCTATTACCATTTTCAAATGTTACGATTTCTCCCATGGCAACATCCGAAAGACCATCTGCGGTAATTACGCCATCGGTATTTTTCATGACGGTGCCAACGTTAAGCTTTTTTCCGCTATCATTAAAAGAATGGATCCGTTTTTCTAGTTTTGCAATGATATCTTCTGTGGTAATCATCTGTCTGTCTCCCCTGCATGCGCAGCAATTTGTTCTAGTGTATTTCTTAAGCTCATCTCAAAAATAGTGTCATGGTGAGAAAAACGAACCCCCGCCATAAGCAAGGGGTCTTTTTTATATAGTATCTCTTTCTTTGGGAATATCTTCTTAAGAAGATATTCATTTTTATGGATTAGTTCTCTTGAAATAGAAGGAAGAGATACGGTAACGGTTCGTTTTTTTTCATAATTTTTAAGAGCGCGAACGTATCGCTTGAGGTCTTTTCGTAAAAGCAAGCAAGCTATCTTAAAAACAACTTTTTCATCAAGCTTATTGTTTTTATAGCTTATCGCGATTAACTGTTTCATCATGTGTTGTTTCATTGGTTTAGTTGGAGTCTTTCTGCAGCTGCTTCATTGCTCGATCGAGAATTTTTTCTTGATCTTTGTCTTCAAAAAGCTGGCTAATCGATTTTCGCAAGAACTCAACCGCAATAAAAGAAATCTGTGAGCGAAGCTTTTTCTCTACGTCTTGTACTTGTTGAGCTATTTGAATTCTTGTTTCTTCGATCATACTCTGGGTCAATTGTTTTGCTTCGCTTTCTGCTTTTTGGATTGTGAGAAGCGATTGGGTTTTTGCCTCCTCAAGCATCTTTTTTGCCTCATCCTGTGCTTTAAGAAGGATTTGCTTTTCTCTGCGGGTTGCTTCCTCAAGCCGTTTTTCTGCCTCTTGAGCATTTTTTATCCCTTCAAGAATGGTTTGTTCCCTTTTCTTAAGCACATCAAGAAGGGGTTTGTACAAAAACCTTTTCAATACCCACAGAACAATAGCAAAGTTAACTATTTGCGCAAAGAACAAAACAGGGTCAAATCCAAATTGTTTTATAAGTTCCATAGTATTTGAGCGCCATCGCTGTGATTCACTTGATAAATGCCAAGATTAAAGAATAAATAGCGATGGCTTCTGCAAATGCCATTCCCAAAAGCATGGGAGGTAAAATTTTTTCTGCCGCTTCAGGATTTCTGCCAATCGCTTCCATTGCTTTTGCGCCGATTAACATAATGGCAAGAGCGGGAAACATTCCTCCGAGTGCAATAATAAGACCACCGGTAATAGTAATACTCATGAGCTACTCACCTCCCTTACGACATGGCGTGATGTGCCATGAGACAAATGATGTGGCGTTGTCAAAATTGCCATAAAAACAAGCGTTAATATAGAGAACACCAACGCTTGTACCAGCGCGACAATGTTTTCCAAAAAGAGAAAGGGAAGAGGAAACAAAAAGGCAAATAAGCCCGATACCGTCATAAGGGCAACTTCCCCCGCGTAAATATTTCCAAAGAGACGAAATGAAAGCGATATAACCTTAGTGATTTCTGCCACAATTTCAAGTATGCCAACAAACAAAAGAATTGGATTGAGGGAAAAAAACCTTCCCAGATAGTTTTTAATGCCGGTAAGCTTAATGCTTAGCGCGTGTGTTGCTATTATCGATACTACGGCAAGAGCAAGGGTTACGTTAAGATCGCTCGTTGCTCCTCGTAAAAGAGGGACTAAATGTTTTTTTGTTTCAAAAAAACCAATGCTTCCAAAACCGGGAAAAAGACTCGTAATGTTTGCCACAAAAATAAACAAAAAAAAGCTCATCGCAAACGGAAATATATACTCGTGGGTTTTTTGGGCAATTGACTTGGTGAGATTATATCCAACTTCCATAAGTCCCTCCATCATATTTTGAAAAAAAGAGGGAATCTGTTTTGTGTTTTTAGAAACGTAGACAGAAATTGCGATAAGAACTCCGTCTACGAAGAGAGTATGAATGAGGGTATTTGTTATGGGAAGAAAGCCAACATGGGTTATCGTCTCCGGTGAAAATGAAGCCATATGATACTCTTAATTGTACAGATATTTCCAGAAAAATCAATACCGGTGAAATAATTAGTTTTTTGCTGTTTGTTTTAGGGTTGCGATTTTTTCCACAATGATCATGGGACGGTCATTTTTTGTATCAAGTCTCCCATCAACAACAATAACCTGATCTCTTATAAGGAGGTGTTTAAATTGCTCATATATCTTAGGGAATACAACGCATTCAACAGAAATTCCTTTTTCATCTCCGATTGACAGAAACGCCATCTCATTATTGCCCCTTTTGGTGAAAATTTTTCTGCTTGTTTCTATAATGCCTCCAATTATTACCCTCGTTCCCTCTTCTTCTTCCTTTAACTCCTCAAGTCCATGCGTAATAACCTTTCGTACTGCCTCAAGCGTTTCTATGTGGGGATGGGAAGTAAGGTAGAGCCCTAAAAATTCTTTTTCAAAAGCAAGTTTTTCGGGTTCAGAAAAGTCTTCAACGTCCGGCATATCCACAGACGTATGGATCTGAACTTCTTCCTCATCAAACAGAAGGCTTTGCTGTCCGGAAAGGGTATCTTTTTTTGCCTTATGCGCGTTTTCCAAAATTTCCGGGAGTTTAATAAGAAGGCTTGCTCTCTTTCCAAACAAATCCAAAGCTCCTGCCTTAATCAGGCTTTCAAGGGTTTTTTTGTTAACCTTAGAAAGGTCAACTTTCTGACAAAGGTTCTCAAAGCTTTCAAAAAGACCGTGTTGCCTTTGGCTTAAAATTGCCTCAATTGCCGCTTGTCCCACATTTTTTATAGCGGAGAAACCAAACCTGATGGAAGATGAATTTTCTATGGAAAATTCACTCTGGGAAGTATTGATATCAGGCGGAAGAATCGGAATTGTGAGCCGTTTGCATTCTACAACGGCCTGGGTTATTTTTTCGTTTTTTGTGGGGCCTGATGAGCCGCGAGACTCAGCGGTAAGAAGGGCAGTCATAAACTCAACAGGGAAGTGAGCCTTTAGATACGCGGTTCTAAACGCAATGGTTGCGTAGCAAGCGGAATGAGCCTTGCCAAAGCCGTAGCCTGCGAATGGTTCAAAAAGAAGCCACAGGTTTTCCGCACTTCTTTTGGTCATGCCATTTTTTACGCACCCTTCAATAAATTTATCGTGTTGTTTTTTCATTTCCTGAGTGATCTTTTTCCCAACTGCCTTGCGCAGCAAGTCTGCCTCAAGCCACGAATATCCGGCAACGGTTATTGCGGTAAGAAGAAGGTCATCTTGATAGGTAATGATTCCGTAGGATTGACTAAGCACGTTTTTAAGCCGCTCATCAGGGTAATCAATAAGAGATGGATTGTGCTTTCTTTTTATAAATTCCGGAATGTTTGCCATGGGACCCGGTCGATACAACGCAACCATAGCCTGCAGGTCAAAAATTGTTGTTGGCTTAAGCTCTTTGATATATTTTCTCATGCCCTCTGATTCAAGCTGAAAAATTCCGGTTGTTTCTCCTGAAGAAAGAAGCGCGTACGTTTTTGGGTCTTCAAAGGAAATATTGGAAAAATCAATTTCTTTTTTCTGGTTTTCTTTGACAAATCGAAGCGTTTCTTGAATAATGGTAAGATTTCTCAACCCAAGAAAATCAATTTTAAGAAGTCCTACACCATCTTCCCCTACGGTGTACATGTCATACTGGGTGACAATTTTGTTTCCATTTGTTTCTCTCTGAAGGGGAGTGTATTCCATAAGCGGTTTATCCGCAATCACCACACCTGCCGCATGCACCGATGCGTGTCGGGCCACCCCTTCTAATTTTTTTGCAACGTCAAGAAGACGTCTGGTTTCATCTTCGGTAATGTATGCTCTTTTAAGATCGGGGCTTTGTTCAAGCGCTTTGTTTATTGTCATGGCATGGCCCTGCCAGCCGGGAGGAATCATTTTTGAGATGCGGTCAGGCCCTGCGTACGGCATGCCCAAGGCTCGTCCGGCGTCTCTGACAGCACCACGCGCTTCCATGGTTCCAAACGTAATAATTTGCGCTACCTTATCCTCCCCGTATTTTTTTGTGACGTATTCAATGACCTCATCTCTTCTATCATCCGCAAAATCAAGGTCAATGTCAGGGGGAGAGGGTCTCATGGGATTAAGAAAGCGTTCAAAAGGAAGCTTAAAAAATAAAGGGTCAATGTCGGATATTCCCAGCGCGTAAGAAATAATTGATCCGGCGTTTGATCCTCTTCCCGGGCCAACCGTTATTCCGCGGGATTTTGCCCAATTCACAAAGTCCGCAACAATAAGAATATACGTATGATACCCCTTTTTAAGGATGATGGAAAGCTCGTAATCTACGCGTTCTTTTATATCTTCCGTTACTACGGAATATCTTTTCTTAATCCCCGCATCAATCTGTTTTTTAAAGAATTCAGCCTCATCTTTTTTGCCTGGGACTTCAAATACCGGCATAATCCATTTTCCAAGCGTTATTTCCATGTTGCACATATTGGCGATTTTTACCGTATTTGCGACTGCCTCCGGAAGGTCAATAAATAATTTTTCCATGTCATCGGGAGACTTTATGTAGAAATCCGGAGAATCAATCATGGATAGCTTTCTATTGGGTGTTTGGATGGTTGCTTGGGTCTGGATGCATAAAAGAATCTCTTGAGCCTCTGCGTCATCCTTTCTTGCGTAGTGGTTATCATTTGTTGCAATCAAAGGAATTCCATGTGCCCGAGAAAGCTCTATGAGTTTTTTGTTGAGTACATCCTGCTTAGGGATATTGATGTGTCTTTGGAGTTCAAGATAGAAATGATTCTCTCCAAAAATTCGGGAGAGCGCCTGTAGCCTTTCAACCGCTACTTTTTCTTGGTTGTTTAAAAGAGGATCAGAAATAAATCCGTTTACGCAAGATGATAAACAAATAAGCCCTTCATGATATTTCTTAAGAAGGTCCAGGTCGGTTCTTGGTTTGTAGTAAAACCCCTCTAAGTGAGAAATGGACACAATTTTCATAAGATTTTTATATCCGCTCAAATCTTTTGCCAAAAGGATCAGGTGATTATTGTCGTTATCTATTCCTGTTTCTTTGTCGTGTAAAGATCGTTTGGCAACGTAGATCTCGCATCCAATAATAGGCTTAATTCCTGCCTCAAGGGAGGACTTATAAAACGTAATTGCGCCATACATATTGCCGTGGTCTGTTAGGGCAATAGAGGTCATGCCAAGCTCTTTAACCCGGACAATCATGTCTTCCAGTTTTGAGAGTCCGTCTAAAAGCGAATACTCGCTGTGGTTGTGAAGATGGACAAAATCAGCCATTGCTATTTCTTAACGCTTTTTCTAATGCAATTTTCATGATTGATGGGTTAATTTTTGTTTTTAGTTTTCTCATGACGTTTCCAATTAAAAACATTATGACAGAAGTTTTCCCGTTTTTATAGTCATTGACCGCTTTTTCATTATCTTTGATGACATCTTTTATTGCGCTCTGCAGTTTACTTTCGTCTATGGAGGACGAATGACTCATGGAAATTTGTTTTATAAGACGGCCAACAGATTCATTTTGTATGTCTATTCTTTTATTGATAATCCAATTTGCAATTGTTTTAGTAGGTATAGCTTTTGCTAATCGTACTGCTTCTTCAAAATATATGGCAGTTTTTTTCTCTTTTGTGAGAATCTCCGCGTCATAGTCGGATAGCCCATACACTCTTCTTAATCGATCAAATTTCGTTTGCGGTAATTCAATCATTTGAGATTTAAGATGTGAGACTTGAGATTCAGTCCAATGAATAGGCGGAATATCCGGTTCCGGAAAATATCGGTAGTCGTGTGCTTCTTCTTTTGATCGTTGAGAGATCGTTTCTCCTTTTGCTTCACCCCACCCCCTTGTTTCCTGGACCGGTGTTTTTCCGCCTTCAAAAATTTTTTTTTGTCTTTCGATCTCAAAATTGATCGTCTTCTCAACAAATTTAAACGAATTAATATTCTTCACCTCAACCTTGTACTTTGGTAAATCACTATTTTTTATTTTGCGCAGTGAGATGTTTGGCTCAAGGCGCATATTGCCTTTCTCCATGTCTGCGTTGGAAACTTCCAGATAGCGCACGATTTGCTGAACTGTTTTAAGATACTCAATAACTTCTTCTGCCGATTCAAAATCCGGTTCGGTTACAATTTCCACAAGAGGCACTCCAGAACGATTAAAGTCAATAAGGCTTACTTTTTGGTCGTCCACTGCTTCGTGAATGAGTTTTCCTGTGTCTTCCTCCATGTGAACTCGCCTGATGTTAATACGCTTGCCGTTTGAAATTTTAACATGTCCGTTTTTGCAAAACGGCTCATCATATTGAGAAATTTGGTAACCTTTGGAAAGATCGGGATAGAAGTAGTTTTTGCGATCAAATTTTGAAAACAGAGGAATATCGCAATTGAGCGCAAGACCAATGAGAATACACCAGTCAATAGCTTTTTTATTGGGAACAGGGAGAGCGCCGGGGAGACCAAGGCAGACAGGGCACGTATGGGTATTGGGTTCTCTTCCAAAATAGTCCGCAGAACAAGCACAAAACATCTTGGATCTTGTTTTTAGCTCAACGTGTACTTCTAGTCCAATTACCGGTGTGTATCTCATAGCTATGGTTTTCTTTTTCTCCATGTTTCATTTTGCGTTGCTTCTTCAAACGCTTTACCGATTTCAAACAGCGTTTCTTCGGCAAACTGGGGACCAAGAATCTGAATGCCTACAGGAAGACCGTTTTTGGTAAAACCAATGGGAATGGAAAGACCCGGAATTCCCGCAAGGTTTGCGGTAACGGTAAAAATGTCTGACAGATACATCTTTAGCGGATCGTCAATCTTCTCCCCTATTTTCCAGGCAGGAGTAGGGGAGACGGGTGCAATAATGGCATCAACTATTTTGAACGCCTCATCAAAATCTCTTGTGATAAGCGTTCGTACCTTCATTGCCTTTTTATAATACGCATCATAGTATCCAGAAGATAGCGTGTAGGTTCCCAGCATGATTCTTCTTTTTGCTTCATCACCAAAAGTTTCTCTACGGAAACCGTATCGAATTCCGTCGTATCGAGCGAGGTTTGAGGAAACTTCTGCTGGTTGGATAATGTAATAGCAGGCATTTGCGTATTCAGTATGAGGAAGAGAAATTTCTTGCGTATGATAATTACTCACTCTTAAGACGCTCAATGCTTTCGTAGTCAATTCTTTTATCTCAGGATCAATCCCTGTCAAAAAATATTCTTTTGGAATCCCTAGCATTAGTTCCCTAGGCTTTCTATTGAGACTTTTAGGGTAATCGGGAACTTGTTTTTGAGGGGTTGTCGCATCCATAGAATCGTTTCCTGCAGTAATAGAAAGGAGCAAGGCTGCGTCTTCAACCGTCTTTGTGAAGTGGCCAATAGAATCAAGAGAGGACGCCATAGCAACAATGCCGTATCTACTTACTCTTCCATACGTTGGTTTTAACCCAACCACATTGCAAAAGCTTGCTGGAAGCCGAATAGAGCCTCCTGTGTCTGTTCCGGTTGAGGCAGTGCACATATCTGATGCAACTGCCACAGCAGAGCCGCTGCTTGATCCTCCTGGTACGTAATCCGTATTCCAGGGATTTTTAGTAGGCCCAAAATCAGAGTTCTCGCCACTTGAGCCATGCGCCCACGCATCACAATTGGTTTTTCCAATAATAACAGCGCCCGCGTCTTTTAACTTTTTTACAACAGTTGCATCAAATGGCGGGACATAATTTTCTAGCACTTTTGATCCTGCTGTTGTTCTTATTCCTTTTGTGAGAAATAAGTCTTTTAAGGCAATGGGGATTCCAAGAAGGGGAGAAGTATTGCCGTTTTGCATTGCCTTATCTGCTTTTCTTGCGTCTTTTAGCGCCTCTTCTTCACATACGCTGATAAAGGCATTTAGGGTAGGATTTAATTTCTTTATTTTTTCAAGACACGCTTTCGTAAGCTCCACTGATGAAAACTTCTTCTGTTTTAATCCTTCAGTTGCTTTTTTGATTGTTAGGCTACGTAATTTCATGCTCTATGATTCATTCCCAAAGATTGCTTTAACCTTGAATAAGCCGTTGTAGGTGGACGTTGATCCAGAAAGCGCCTCATCTTGAGACAGTGAGGGAAAAGTAGTGTCGCAACGGACAATAGTTTCAAGCCCGGTTACTTGAAAAGTAGGTTCAACATTTTCTGTATCTACCTCATTGAGCTTTTGTATATAGCCTAAAACATCGGAAAGCTGCTTTTCAAACTTCTTTTCTTCTTTGGGGGAAAGAGGAAGATTTGCCAATTTTGCAACATGGGCTATGTCAATTTTCATAATTCCATTATAGGTAACTTGTTTATGATTAGCAACTTAGATTAGTTAGATTAGCGACTTATTAAATCTTCTTATTCCCTCTTGACATTTACTTCGATTATTCGAATAATCATAGTAAATGGGAAGAATTTCAAGGCGCAAGATAAACACCGAGGTTGAAGAAAGAATATTTCAAATATTCTGGGGTTATTTAGCACACCTAAAAAGCCCAAAAGACATCCATCAATTTCTTGTAAGCCTGCTTTCATATACGGAGCAAGTTATGCTTTCCAAACGTCTTGCAATTGCGGTACTACTTTCTCGTGGGGTTACCTATGAATATATAGATGAGATGTTAAAAGTTTCTCCATCCACAGTAGGTACCGTTCATAAGCAAATTTTAATCGGCGCGGAGGGCTATATCAAAGCGATTCAACATATCAGAAATCAAGAAACGTTAGAAGATATCTGGAATAGCCTAGAGGAGATTCTTCTTACGTTATCACCGCCAAAGAGATATGGATCTTTGGCCTGGGAAAAGAAAAGCAAAAGAGGAAAAGCGTTGGCAAAGAGAAAAAGACAACTCATCACTGTTTGATTTACTTCGATTATTCGAATAATCGGTATAAATTAGTTCTTCGCGGGTTCCGCAAGATTTGAACTACTCGGCAGCAAGCTGTTGAGTTTTCCCCTCCGTGGATATAAACCAGTAATCTCGATGCGTCAATAGGCTTTCATCGTGTGGAATGTGGACAACCTTGGAATTCCTTCTAAACAAGTTTTTAGAACCGCCATGCATGATAACTCTGTTTCTTCAGCACTGCCTGATGTGCGCGATATTCCAATGAATCGTCAAGAAGGGAAAGCTCGATAGATTTTTTATATTTTTTCTCAAGGGCGCATTTGATTAACAAATCCGCAAAATTGGGGTTTTTGGGAAGGATTGGTCCGTGAAGATAGGTTCCAAAGCTATTTTTGTACATAACACCTTCTGTTTTATCTTTGCCGTTATTTCCAAAACCATGAAGAACCTTTCCAAGCGGTTTAAGGCCTTTTCCCAAATACGTTCTGCCTCCGTGATTCTCAAAACCAACTAAAGCAGACGATTTACGATTAACAATTGATGATTTATGATTTTTCTCTTCGTACATCTTGAATCTTAAATCTTGAATCTCTATGATTACGTTTCCAATCAATCGAGGTTTATTGGTGCCGGGGTTTTCTGTATAAAGATCAAGAATCCCAAGTCCTTTAATGATGGTTCCGTTTGCTTCTTTGTAGTATTTGCCTAAAAATTGATAGGCTCCGCAGATATACAGCCCGGGAGTTCCATCTTTGATCATGCGTGTCAAAACATCAGCTTTTTTGAACAGGTCCTCGGAAACAATTTTTTGCTGTCTGTCTTGCGCTCCTCCCATAAACAACAAATCACATACTCTTAGATCATCAATCTTAAATCCTAAATCTAAATTCTTAATCTCAACCCCAATTCCACGCCACTCGCATCGTCTTTGAAGAATCATAATATTCCCCCTATCACCATAGGTGTTCATAAGCTGTGGATATAACCATCCGATAGTCAACATATAATTTCTCATAATATTTTCCTGCCTGTTACGATTTTTCTTACCTCTAGCATTGCCGAGTAGGTAGGGAGGACAAAAAGGGTTTCCTGATCAGGGAGAAGAGAGAGCGCTTTCAAAAGAGCGTTTGAAAGATCAAGCTCCACAAAAACTTTTTGAGCGAACGCTTTAGGAGTAATTTCATACTTGAGGCGAAGAGCAAGATCGTAAGCACGATTTCCGCTGATAACAATCGTACGCGCATGATCTAGGGATTCCATATCCACATCCCATATCCATGAAACATCCCGCCCGTCTGGGATTTGATCGTTTAAAACCATGCAAAGAGTTGGAAGGGGTGCTTGCATAGCGGTTGAGAGAGATTCGTTAAAACTGGTAGGGTTTTTAGATAGAAATAGTTGAACTTTTTTCTCTTTAACCACAATGACTTCTTGTCTGCCAAACGCAGGATGAAACAACAATAAGGCTTTCTTGGCATCAACCAAAAGTCCGCACGATTGAGACGTTAAAATCGCGGCATGGGTATTATACGCATTGTACGCTCCCTCAAGGGGATAGATTGGGCTATGAGAGACGGTGGGTTCTGGTCGTTTTTTTCCGCACGATCTGCAGTGCCATTTTCCCAAATGAGAAAAGGAGAAGGATGAAAAAGAGAGTTTTGATGAGCAGTATGGACAATAGAGTGAGTCGGCTGCATGATGCGCTACTTGTTTAGGGAAAGAGGAAAGTCCAAAAAAAAGCTTTTTTGCTTTCGAGTGATCACTCACCCATGCCATTTGAGGATCATCCGCGTTTGCGATAATCGTTGATGATGGGTTAAGAAGACCGCAGGCGCTTTTCCATTTTTGAGCAATCGTGTCAGTCTCTCCATACCTGTCTAGCTGATCTCTAAAAAGATTTAAGAGCACAAGGGTATTGGGTTTCCATTCATCAACAAACAACGGGAGCGTATTCTCATCAACCTCAAGAATCGCATAATCATAGTTAATTCTTCCTTGGATAGTGCTGTAGCGTAATAACGCGGAGACGATTCCGTTAAGAAGATTTGCGCCTTCTTTATTGCGAAAGACATTTTTCCCTCCCTTTTCAAGAAGTGTTTGAATCAATTTAGCCGTTGTGGTTTTCCCATTCGTTCCCGCAATGACAATAATAGAAAGGTTTGGGTTCTTGGAAAGAATAAAGGGAATAAATGATAAGTTTATCATTAAAGATACGTGTCCAGGCCAGGTGGAGCCGGTTCCAAGATGAAACCAATTAGATAGGATATAGATGAATTTGCCTAAGAAAAGCGAAAGAAGAAAACGCATCATGCTACATGGATCTTAAGATTTTGATCCGTTCACTAATCGGAGGATGAGTGTTAAACAATCCTGCAAACCAATTGTGAATTCCGCGCTTGTCGATTAACGGATTTGCTATGTATAAATGAGCAGTTGCGTTGTTTGCCGCCTCTAAAGGCTCCCTGTCTTTTCCGATCTTTTCAAGGGCGCTTGCTAAGCCCTCCGGGTAACGGGTAAGGAGAGCGGCCGATGCATCGGCCAAGAATTCCCGTTTTCGAGAAATTGCCAGATGAATAAGGGAGGCGATCAAAGGAGAAATAATGGCAAGGGCAATGCCAACCAGAAGAAAAACGGTTGATGCTTGAGAGTTTCTGCTTTTTCGTCCGCCGGAATACCATATGCTTCTTAGAAATATGTCTGCCAGAAGGGCAACAACGCCTACCAATATAACAACAATAGACATAAGACGAATATCATAGTTTCCAATATGGGAAAGTTCATGCGCAATAACGCCCTCAAGTTCGCTATTGCTCAGTTTTTCAAGAAGACCGGTTGTTACGCAGATTACCGCGTGATTAGGGTCTCTGCCTGTTGCAAAGGCGTTAAGCGCAGTGTCGTTGATCGTATAAATAGCGGGTAGGGGAAGTCCGGAGCCGATACAAAGGTTTTCTACGGTTTTATAAAGCCTTGGATTATCCCCCCTTTTTATTTTATGGGCAGAAGACATGGAGAGGATCATTTTATCAGAATAATAGTAACTCCCAAAGCTCATTAGACCTGAGAATATAAGAGCAAATCCGGTCAACGCCAGAATGGAAAAATCATCCGTAAAAGCTTTTCCCCACACATATGCAAAGCCGGTTGCAAACACCATAAACATTCCTATAACCACATAGGTTTTTATCTTGTTTGATGTTATATGCGAGTATACGTTCATACCCGTCTAAAATTTCACTTCAACCGGCTTTTTTGCTGCTTCTTCCGCCTCAAAATATTCCAGCGGTGCAAAGCCAAACGCCTTTCCTATTGGTCCACTGGGAATATTAGCAAGGAGAGTATTATAGTCCCGAACATTTGAATTGTAAAATTGCCTTGAGTAGGCAATCTTATTTTCAGTATCCGACAACTCCTCTTGCAATTTAATAAAGTTTTCACTTGCCTTAAGAACCGGATAGTTTTCCGAAACAGCAAACAGCGTCTTAAGAGTGCTTGATAAAAAAGAATCCGATTCTGCTTTTTGATGAGGCGTTTTTGCACTCATAAGCTGAGATCGGGCTTTTGTAAGATTTTCAAGCACGTCTTTTTCATGTTGAGCATATCCCTTTATCGTCTCAATAAGATTAGGAATAAGATCAACTCTTCTTTTAAGCTGAACGTCTATTCCGCTTATGGCTTCTTGGATTCTTACCTTTCCCGTGGCAAGGCTATTGTACACGTACCAACAAAATAATAGAACTACTCCAATAATTGTTGTAACCGCAAGAATGGTATATCCCATATATATCACCCCCCTTCCTCTTTAATCTTTAAGCCATTGGATAAATTCTTGGTAAGGACGTGTGTTGAGAATGTCTTTTGTCTCTGCCCAGCCTCTCCGCGCTACCGATACGCCGTATTCCATGAGCTTCATATGGAAGACTGCGTGGCTGTCCGTATTGATAGCCATTACAACACCTGTTCTTTGCGCTTCCTTTACCATTATATCAGGAAGATCAAGCCGTGTGGGCCAAGAATTGATCTCAAGGGCTTTGCCATATTTTTTACAAAACTCAAATAATTCATTCCATTCAAGGCTGTATCCTTCCCGTTCGTTAAGAAGTCTTCCTGTTGGGTGACAGAGAATTTTAGCCCTTGGATGGGAAAGTCCCTTGAGGACGCGTTTTGTCATAGATTTTCTATCCATCCCAAGGTTGCTGTGAATTGATACTATGAGCGCGTCAAGGAGTCCTATTGATTTATCATCAATTGCCAAATCGCCATTTGCTAAAATATCAGTTTCCAACAAATTTATTACTCGAATATTTTTATTGTTCGAATTGAGTATATCAACCTTTTCCCTCTTTCTCTTTAAAATTTCATACGTTTGAGATGGGGTATGTTTTGAAACACTGGGATTGTGTTCAGAAAACCCAATGTACTTGTATCCCAGACGCAGCGCTTCAAGAATCATCTCTTCCATAGAATTTTGACCAAGATCGTGGCTTGGTTCTATAAGAAAGTTGGAGTGAAGATGAAGGTCTCCCTGAATGTCTTTGTATTCAACCAGATGAGGAAGCGTATGGTTGTGAGCCGCTTGAATCTCTTCTTTATCTTCGCGAAGCTCAGGAGGAATCCAGTCAAGGCCAATATATGAATAGAACGACTCTTCCGTTTTAAACGTTTTTGTGACCCATTTTCCTTTCTCCTTTTTCTTTATTCCGTATTCAGAAAGAGAAAGCCCACGGCTTAGCGCGTATTCTCGAAGACGCACGTTATGGTTCTTGCTTCCGGTAAAATGTTGCAGGAGCGATCCAAAGCGGTTGGGAGGCTGTACCATAAGATCTATCTGCTTTCCCGAAGAAAGCAAAAGAGAAGCGGTAGTTCCCCCTTTTTCTATAACCCGTTCTTTATACGGATAGGCTACAAAGTGCTCAATGACTTTACGGGGCATGTCGCTTGCTACCGCAATATCAATATCGCCAACCATTGAGGACATTCTGCGCAAGCTTCCAAGCGTATACGCTCGGGATACCGCGCTTGATTTCTTAAGGTAGGATAAAAGCTTATCCGCTGTTTCCCATGCATAAGGAAGTGTCATGCGATTGGTTTTTGTTTTCCCTTTTTTAAATTCCTCAAGAGCTCGTATAATATCTTGTTGAGACTTTTCTCCAAAGCCTTCAAGAGAGGCAATTTCTCCTTTTTTTGCAAGGGTCAGGATATCTTCTCCAACGCTTGTTGGGTTGGTTAGTTTGAAATGGCTCACCAGCTTAAACGCTTTTTTAGGCCCAAACGATGGCACGTCCAAAAGAGGGTAAACAGGGGAGGGGATTCCCTTCATGACAAAAACAAAATGTTTTACTCTGCCTGTCTTTATAAGCTCTTCAAGGTGGGATTTGATCGTGGGTCCTATTCCGGGAAGATCTTGTAGTATGTTCTCTTTTATTAAATCTTTTATTTCAGAGGTGGTATTTTCTATTGCGTCTGCCGCTTTTTGATAGGCCATAATCTGAAAGCGAAATTTCTTTTCATCTTTAATAACGTATGAGGCTGCTACGTGTCTTAAGAGGGTGGCTATTTCTTTGTTGGTCATAGCTTTCTGTAAATCAGTGTAGCATACGAGTTGACGAGAATTCAATAATTTGCTACTATAGCAGGATATAAAGTAAAGAATGGGGTCATAGCTCAGTTGGTTAGAGCGCTTCCCTGTCACGGAAGAGGTCGCGAGTTCGAGTCTCGTTGGCCCCGCACGGATGCCAAATAGTAAC
>Ga0209541_10004496_pt1 | contig 24712 bp, 33 predicted proteins | sample RifCSPlowO2_01_FD_184027 | JGI IMG/M metagenome (GOLD analysis project Ga0209541, IMG submission 184027) | Groundwater microbial communities from Rifle, Colorado - Rifle CSP2_plank lowO2_0.1 (SPAdes) (version 2) | ecosystem: Environmental > Aquatic > Deep subsurface > Groundwater | place... | reverse complement strand
CGAGGATTTATCAAGATATTCAAGAATTACAGGCTATTACCAGAAGGTTGAGGGGTGGAATCCTTCGAAAAAACAAGAATTAAAAGATAGATTTAGGTATGAAGTCGGGAATTGCGCGTGCGATTAATTTTTAATAGTTATACTAAAAGATATAAAAGTTAATAAATATGGGAATTGGATAATTTTTATGGAAAGTGTATTTTTATGCAGTCCTGTAAAGTTAGGTGAATTAAATCTCCAGTTGATAGAGAGAATTAGAAAATCTCGCTTTGATGTTTCATGTGCTATGTTAGATACCCGTCAAGATTTACCTTATGAAGATATATTCTTAAGAAATATTGGGCTTATAAAAAAATCTGATATTTTTGTTGCTGTATTAAAAGATTATGGAAAAGATTTGACAGCAGAGGTTGGAATAGTATATGCTTGGGGAATTCCTTCAATTGGGATAGATTACAATGCAAAGCAAGATGATGTCATGTCTTATTATGCTTTAGATAAGGTTGTAAAACCAGAGCAATTAGAAGAAACCTTGGAAGAGTTTAGGTGTTTAACTGGAAACAGGTTGTCTCGGATTGGTGAAAGAGCAAATAAACTTGAAGATGAAGTAGGTATCACTCCAGATGATGTTCTAAACAAATTAGCTCAAGAGGTAGGTGAGTTTAACGATGCTGTTCAGAAGTTTAGAGGGAGGTATTGCAAAACAAAAGGTGATGCTGGCAAAATAGTAGAAGAGGCTGGAGATTTAATTTTTAATGTAGTTTCTATCTGTTCTAGATATGGTATAGACCCAGATAGCCTTCCAAGCTGGGTAAGAAGCACATTATCTAAATTTAATGAACGTAAGGGACTATATCTTTCTACTCAAGCTAAAGCAAAATAATATCAAAATGAGCATTTATGAAAACATAAAGGGGTTTTTTCCTAATTCGCTTGTTGATTGGGATGGAAAGGTTTCTGCTGTGATTTTTCTTGGAAATTGTAATTTTAGGTGCAGATATTGCCATAATCGCGAGCTTGTTTTAGAGCCAGAGAAGATAAAGGCAATTTCATTTGAGGAAATTAAAAACTATCTTGAAAGAAACAGAGATTTTGTTGATGGGATTGTTATTACAGGCGGAGAGCCGACATTATACCCTGACTTGAAAGATTTGCTTTCTGAATTTAAGAAAATGGGCTTGAAAATTAAGCTTGAGACAAACGGAAGCAATCCAGAAATGCTAAAAAATCTTGTTGATGCAGGGCTTGTTGATTTTGTTGCTATGGACATAAAGACTTGTTTTGATAAATATAAGGAGATAATTGGTGTGGATGTTGATATAGAGAAAATAAAAGAAAGCATACATATTGTAAAAAGTTTTCCTGCTTATGAGTTTAGAATAACACTATTTCCAGAGATTAAACAAGAGGATTTTGAGGAAATTTTTAAATATTTTAAGGAAAATAATATTAATAATTTATTTCTTCAGCAGTTTAGAGCTGAAAATTGTGTTGATAGCAAGGCTGATGATGTTAAGCCTTACAGCAAGGAGGAGATTTCGGGATTTTTGGAGCTGGCGAAGAAGTATCTTGGTAGGGCGGGGGTGCGAAATTTGTAAGGTTATTATTGGAAAGTATATTTTGTTTTATAATTATGCTTATAAATAGTTGTTATGTAGGAGAAATATGAACGAAAAAAAGAGTGGGATAATTCCAACTATTTATGTAAAGGAAAGGACTATTCCCGAGGCTTACTATCAAGCAATTAAAGCTGTTCATGAAATGGGGTATTCATTAAGAACACAATATGACAGAAAAAACTCAGATGGAAGCTATGTAGACCCCCCCGGAAAAGATGCTAAGGCGTTTATTGAGATAACAGAACCTTTTGCTCAGCCAAGATTCCCTGCATTAAGTTATTGCGAAAGAGGAAAATACATAGCTGAATTTTTGGGTGCTAAAGACCATTTGGTTGTTCCACATGCAAAATTAGTTGAAATGGTGAGTTCCGGAAAAGAGTTCGAACCTACAGAATGGCCGTATTGTTATCATCAAAGATTAACTGCTTATCCTAAAGCAGATGGCTCTACTATAAACCAATTGGAGATTATACTTGATAAATTAGCTCATGACCCCATAACAAGAAGGGCTATTGCAATAACTAGTGTGCCAGAAATAGATTTATTTATGAAGTCAGACCAACCCTGTTTAAGAGAAATTCAATTAAGAGCAATTGAAGATGATTTTGGAAGATTGTGGTTAAATATGCATGTCCGATGGAGAAGCAGAGACTTATACAAGGCTTGGGGAGACAATCTAATTGGAATAACAAATTTGCAGGCGAGATTAGCTAGGGGGTTGTCTGAAAAAACTAAAGAGGAAGTACTTGTCGGTCCCTATACTGAAGAAAATGGTTCGCTTCATATATACGGGCAGGATTATACGGAAAAGGGTATGAATGTTTTCTTTGATAAGTTCCCGACAATGGAGTCTTTTGTAAAAAGGGCCAAGACAAGCGAGCACCAGAGAGATGCTTTAATAATCCCAGAATTAGAAGAGCTTAAGACAGAGAAAACATGGAAGTTTACACCAGAGGCAATCGTTCTTATTGATAAATTAATTAAAGAGTTTAGAGACGGAACCTTTGTCCCGTAACATGGGAACAAAATTAATAGCAGTTGAGGGTACTGATGGAAGCGGCAAGGGAACACAGGTTTCTGGGCTAATAGCAAGGGCAAATAGTGAAGGATTTTTAGCTACTTCTTTGAGCTTTCCAAGGTATGAAACTCCAACAGGAAGGATAGTCAGAGATTATTTAAATGGGAATTTTGGAAATCCTGTCGAATTGCCACCACAAGTATGTGCAGCTTTTTATGCTGCCGACAGGCTTGTTGCTGCCAATGAAATAAAAACTTTTCTTAGGGAAGGGACTAATGTTTTTTTGAATAGGTATACTGGAAGTAATTTAGCACACCAGGCCGCAAAACTTCCTGAAGAACAAAGAGAAAAGTTTATTAGATGGGATGAGGAATATGAGTTTGTTCATTTAGGGATTCCTAGGCCAGATTTGACTATATGCTTGCATGTGCCAAAAGGTGAAACATTGAAGGCAATTGAGAAACAAGGAAGAGAAATGGATGGGCATGAAGCTGATGGGGACTATCAGCAGAGAGTTATAGATACTTATTTGATGCTTGCAAGAACAAAACCTGATTGGGTTTTAGTTGATTGTATGGATAATAAAAGAAGAAAGACAATAGAAGAAGTTACAGATGAAATATGGGAGAAGGTTAAAGATATTTTAAAATGATAATTGGATTGACTGGGACAAAGGCAGGTGGGAAAGGGGTTGCGGCAAATATTTTAAAAGAAAAGGGATTTGCTTATCTTTCTCTTTCAGATATTGTGAGAGAAGAGGCAAAATCAAGAGGAATAGAAAATCCAACTATCTTTGATTTTCAAGATATAGGAAATGATTTAAGGGAAAAAGAAGGAACAGGCGCTTTAGCCAAGAGAGCAATTGCTTTTTTTAAATTTCCTGGAAATTTGGTTATAGACGGCATAAGAAATCCTGGAGAAGTAGAGGAGTTTAGAAAAGCAGACGAATTTTTCCTTATTGCTGTTGATGCTTTGCAGGAGATAAGGTTTAAGAGGCTTATAGAAAGAGCCCGGCAAAGTGACCCTAAGAGCTGGGAAGACTTTCTTGCGATGGAGAGAAGAGATATGGGTTTGGCTGAAAAAACTTCAGGGCAAATGGTTGGCGGGTGCATGGAAATGGCCGATTATCTTATTTTTAATACAGGCTCTCTTGAAGAACTGAAAACAAAAATAGAGGATGTTTATGCCAAGATATTATCCAATCGAAAAGACAAAAAAAGACCAACATGGGACGAGTATTTTATGGAGATGACAAGAACAGTTGCCAAAAGAGCTACATGTGACAGGGGGAAAAGCGGTTGTGTGATTGTAAGAGAAAAGCAGATATTAGTCAGCGGTTATGTCGGTTCTCCAATAGGGCTGCCTCATTGTGATGAGGTTGGGCATCAGATGAAAACTGTTGTTCATGAAGATGGAACCTCTTCTCAGCATTGCATGAGGACGGTTCATGCAGAACAAAATGCAATTTGTCAGGCAGCTAAGTTAGGAATTCCTCTTGATGGCTCAACTTTGTATTGCAAAATGACTCCGTGTTCAACTTGCGCCAAACTTGTAATTAATTCTGGAATTAAAAGAGTTGTTTGCGAAAAAAGATATCATCAGGGTATGGAAAGTGAAGAACTTTTTAAAGATGCAGGGGTTAAGTTAGATATACTCAATCCAGAAGTTGAAACTTATAAAAACCAGTAGCTAGCAATTTCTATTCTCTAACATATATATTATGAAAGTTTGTTAACTCTTATTCATATAGCATTAACTATAAATGATGATATAGTTTTTGATATGAGGATTAAGAAAAGAATTTTGCAACATAGAGGTTTAATCCCAATTTTATTTATAAATGCGGATTATATCAGTATTTTATTGATTCTTCTGGGAGAAAGAGAAAAGAGGTGAGAGAGGTGTTTTGTTTTTGTAGTAAATCAAAAGGTTTATAAGTAAGGAAATTCTTACTTATGTGTGGAAACAAAAATAATTAAAGTTACAGATAAAGGCCAAATATCTATTCCAGTTGAGATAAGGAGGGCTATTGGAATTTCAGAAGGAGATGAATTAGTAATTGTCCATAGCAATGGGAAAATATGCATGGAAAGGGTAAAGAAATCTAATTTCAAAGATTTATTAAAACATTCAGAGAAAGTAGCTAAAAGATTGTGGGATAACAAAGAGGATGAAATCTGGAATTCAGTTTAAGCAAGGAGAAATTTTAATAGTTCCTTTTCCATTTTCGGATTTAAAAGGAGCAAAACAAAGACCTGTTTTAGTTCTCTCAAAAACAGATTATAACAATATTTGTGATGATGTTATAACATGCGGCTTAACTTCTAATTTAAGAGATTCAGATTATTCTGTTTTAATAGATGATAAAGATTTGGCAGAAGGCCGAATTCCAGTAACGAGCAGAATAAAGGTTGATAAACTTTTTACTTTGGAAAAAACAATTGTAAGAAAAAAAGTTGCAAGAGTAAATAGGGAAACAATGGATAAGGTACGGAGAGAATTTTTTAGATTAATCTAACTGATTGAGAGTTCTTACTTTGCCTTTTTAAACTCGGCTACTAACTTTTCATTGCTTTTCATAAGACTTTCTGCTGTGTCCTGAAGAATTTTCTTTGCTGACTTGCCTTTTGTCTGGATTAATAGAACAGGATTTTTGCTGGGATGGTCTCTTTTCCACACAGCAAGCTTTACATCTTCATTTTTGTTTAGCTCTGCTCTTAAAATTTCAACCACAGTCAGATTGTCTATTTCTATTTCAAGTTCTTCCTTACTTTCTTTAAGAATTTTATACAACATATTTTATAGTAAAAGGTATAAATGTTTTACCAGTTTTATGCCTTTTCCCTGATACCAAAGGCATACTGATAGATTGCCATGTCCTTTGGTATAATTAGAAAAAGTTGGTTTAAAAATGTATTGTTACCGCGGGGTTCTGATATCCCCAATTCTGCCTAAAACCTCCTTGTCAATAATCATAACATCTTTGATGTTTTTTACCGATTTCCATTTGATTACAATCCCCACTACTTTGCCTGTTTTTCTTTTCAGCTTTATTTTAAAGCTATCAATCCTGTTTTCCCCTATGATAACCTCTTCAATTTTACCAATATAGTCCCCTGATTCACTGTAGACTTTCTTTTTTATCAGCCCTTTAATGCTGTTGTTTTGATGTTTATGACAGCTACTAGACAAAAATTCAATAATCTTCTTTTGCAGTATAATCAATAAAACAAGAACTAAAATGGCTGCAAATATAAATATCCCGCCCGTTGTTTTTATTTCTCCAATCCCAATTGCCCTCCCGGTGATATTAGGCTCAAATAAAGATAGGGATACTACGATTACTCCAATAATTCCCATGAAAACAATTAAGGGCTTACTTTTCAAAATTTTATTATAAAATTCAATTATTTTAGGATACATTTCTCGATTAGAATCTTCTCTTGAATTGTAGATTTTTTTGATATTTTCATAGACTGATCTCGCTTCTGTTATACTCCCCTCTGCTAGAAGTTTTAATCCTGTGCCCAAATTTTGTTCAATTAAGACTTTCCTTCTTCTTTTTAATATCACAATTATTATAAAGATTAACAATAAAATTAAAATCCCAATTCCTAAAACAAATAAAATAAGGGCATTATATTTTGATTCCAGTTTTTTTCCAGCAACTTCAAATTTTTGCTCTGCAAAGGCTTTTTGCAGGTTTCCATAAATTATATCAACTCTTAGTTTATATTCCCCGTCTGTTAGTTTGATTTCGCTTATTTCTTTTTGGTATGATAAACTTCCTTGTATTGCTCTTGTTTCTATCTGGCTGAAAATTTCATTGTTGTCTTTGTCGATTATCGAGTATTTTATATGAACATCAATTTTTTCAATCCCAAGCTTTTCTATTAAATCAACATTGAATTTTAGTGTTTCATTCTTTGTTAGAACTAGGTTATTTAGTTTTATTGAAACATCAAACAAAGCGTCTGAACAGTCTCTTTCTTCTATTGGCTTATTTTCTGTTCCGTTGCATGTCCCTATATTCCTGCATTCTCTTTTTTGTTTTTCTTCTGAACACAAACTCCAAGAAGTGCAGTCCCAGATATAAGTGCATTTTTCAATTATTATAGTTGTTCCGCCCCCTCCCCCGCTTTGCTGTGGAGTGCTGGTTGGCTGTTCTGTTAAATCAAAATAATCAACAGCGCTTGCAATTGCTCCTGTGGAGCTGTTAGTGTAGAATATTACATTATATCTTCCGACAATAGATGGGCTTGGGAGATAGCTGACACTTGCGCCATTAATCAAGGTTAGGGTTTGTTCTTGGGAATTTGGGGCTGTTATTTTAGCCCATACTGACTGGTAATTTAAAGCTGAAATAGAAAGACTTATTGTTGAGCCGACAACAACTGTTCTTGGGGATATTGAATATGAAACAATGCTTACTGTCCTGTGATAAACAGTGTTTTCAAAAAAGCCGATATTAGCTGTATAAGTTCCACTTTCAGCATTTCTTGTTGTGGCTTTTGCTTCTGATAGTGCAGTTGAGTTGTATGTTCCATCTGACGGATTTGATACTGCCATGCCTGTTCCAAACATTATTACAGAATAGCTTGAAGAATTTGCTGTGATTGCTGAAGATATTTGAATCAATAACGTAAAATAAATAAAAATTAAAATAAGAAAATAAGTTTTTTTATAAACCAAAGGACTTTTCATTTTCTTATTCCCCCGCCATTTATCCCCCTGATTATGCATTTATTTGCAGATGTTGAGCCAAATAAAGAATATTTTGCAAATCCTGTTATGTTTGCTTCAAGAATCCAGATGCCGTCACCTGTCCAGGTTACATTATAACCTGCTTCTCCGACTTGATTTTCTGTTATTGTGCAGTTATCATAGCAATTTGCATTCCAGTCTCCAGAGCCAGAATATGTGCATGTGTCTGTTTCTGCTTGAAAATATTGGTTTATTGCTACATCATAGGAGGGAGAATTTGACTGCAAATTTGTACTATGATCAATTGTAGAGGCTATTGTTCCAGTTGAAGTGTTATAAATGTAAGTTTGTAAGTCTTCTGTTGTGTCGGATGTAGCCCAAACAATACTATCCCCTAATCTGTCAACCTCTGCCCTTACTGTTGAAGCTCCTTCTGCACCTGTAAATTTTTGGACTACTCCCCTAAAACTATCATTTAAATAATAACCTGCTGTTCCTGAATTCCAGACAAAAAAAGGAACATAACTTTCTCCTCTTTTGAAAAAATCCGCATCACACTGATACCATAATAAAGTATCTGTGTCTGCATCAACTTTTGTGGTATTTACGATACCTAAACTTGAATTGAAATCAAAGATATAAACATCATCTGATTCGTCTTTTAAACAGCCGATTATATAATTTTCTGTTGGATGTGAAGTTAATTGTATGAATTCGACATCATTTAAAATAGTGGTATTAACTTGTGTAATTTCAGCTTCCCAGCCAGTCCCATTCCAAACACGACTTTCTAAATCTACTGTTGTTGTTTCTCCATCCCAGACAGCTATAAACTTGCTTCCATCTGGATACCAAGCACCATCCCAGCTTGGTGAAGCAACTGCTGCTGACACAGATGTTTCTAAAGTGAAATTATTAGAAGTCCAGTTTGTCCCGTTCCAGTAAAAAGCATATAAGTCATAAAGTCGGTCCATAATCATTAACATTACTACATCGCTGTTTGGTTTGGGATAAGCCCTTAAAACATGGGATTCTGTTGTAGACAACACAGAACTTACTACGTTTGGCAATTGCCAAGTTCCATTGGCAAGTCTTTCATAAGAAACAGGTCTAACAACCCCAGCAGATGATTCATTATCAACAATGACTAATAAATCTCCGCTTTGTTCAAAAGCTGCTGCAAATGGATGATATTCAATTAAATCTGTTAAACCGATTATTTCTCTATCATGAGTGAATTTATTTCCATCCCAAAGACTGATATTTAACTTGCCAGTTGATGTTCCTGTTCCTGGAGCTGAAGCTGATATAACTGCACTTTTACTACGATACGGGTCTTTTATAATATCAATAAAAAAGTCATATATTGCACTTGAATTTGAAGGAATTGTTCCAATGCTACTCCAAGAGTTTGCCCAAGTTCCATTTTTATAAAATGCTGTTTTAGTGCTTAATTCCTGCCACACTAATAAAAGAGCATTGTCACCATAAGCAATCCATGGGTCAAGATAATAAAGCTTTCCATCTGCAACTGCTTGTTGAAGATTTGAGCCATAAGCACTAGGGTAAATTGCTACATCATATTTAGAAGTATACCCCTCTCCACCAACAATATCGATATTCCCTCTTAACTTATACTCTTTTCCTTTTATTATAGGAATATTTGTCAAATAGTACCATTTTGTCTTGCCATCGTAATCATAATTCTTCAAATTCCATTCTTTCTCAAGAGGGCTCCACTCAACCAACACACTTTCATTCCAGTATATTGTGGCAGTTGCCAGATTTCCCCATTCGAAAGAATGGTTAAAGTAAAGTTCTGTTCCGTCTTCATAATTGATGTAACAATACCCATGTTTCTTTGGTGTAAGAGTATAATTAAAAAATGTGACTCTATTAGAAAAGTTACAGGTGAAAGAATGGGTTTCATTTACATAGTGGGGGTTGTAATATTCCACGTTTCTAGGTTTTGAATATTCATCAAACCCAAAGACTAAATTAGCATTTCCTTCGTAAACCTTGCTTATTAAGCTAAATACAACTGGCTGTCCAGAAGTTGTGTGGGGTGTTGCTGATAAATAAATGTTAGAGTTGTTAATTTCTACTGTATCTCCCTTAATAACATAACTTGTTTCTGAGAGTATCTTTGGTATTAAGAAAATTCCGAGAGCTATTGCTATAAATATTATTGCAAATTTTGCCTGGCTTCTTTTGTTCATCTTCTTTTTTCCATATTAGGTTTAGCATAACTCAATTGCGCTGTTTAAGCCACTGATTATAAGGCAGGTTCCATTCCAGTAGCTATTCCCCCCGCCCTGATAGGTTTTATTTGAACCTGTTATATTGAGAGTGTTGTTAAATGTCTGAATGCCGGCGTAATCATTACTCTGATTCTGCATTGCCATATCTGAATAATTTTGGACATAACTTTCATAAGTAGAGTTATAACTTCCATCTGACTGATTATAATAGTAGATACCAGACATATTATAATTATAAGTATCATAAGGAGAGGATTGATTATAATTATAATTGAACTCTGTGATGTTCTCTATTGTCAACCTTGTTCCGTTGATGACACTTCCGCCATCTGACATGTTATACCACCATTTACTATAGGCGTTCCAAATTGTTATATTGGCTTCTGAAGTCCAGTTTATCCAGCTCCAAGAGTAAGCATCTGCCATGGTTTTGTTTGTGGCTACTGTCCAGTTTAATCCAAGACTGTATGTTTCAACTATTGATTTGTTTGCTGCTTGAGTTTGGTTGTAATCATAGGTTTTGTTCATTAATATTGTGTAAGAATAACTTTCATTCCAGCTTGCGTTTCCACTACTAATAGAATTTATCTTTGTATCTAGACTTGAATTTACATCTGATATATTGGTTTGCAGGTTTGTTGAAGCTGTGTCTGTGTATGTGTTAGCCCCAGATGTCTGATTGTAATAATAAATCCCAGATTGATTATAGTAATAGATTGTTGCTGACTGATTATACCACCATTTGTTATATGAAACATTTAGCCCATGATAAGTCTGATTGTAAGTTCCTCCTGTATAAGTTTCATTATACATGTAATTCTGATATGATATATTGTAGCTTCCATCTGACTGGTTGTAATTATAATTAAAATTAGTAATGTTCTCTATTGTCAGTCTTGTTCCGTTGATTGTGTTTCCTGTAATTTCCAAGTTCTCAATTTTATTGTCCAGACTTGAATTTACATCTGAAATGTTAATCTGAAGATTTATAGAAGCTGTATTTGTATATTCTTCTGCTCCTATTGTCTGATTGTAAGCATAGTTTTGATATGTAGTGTTGTAGCTACCGTCTGACTGGTTATAGTTATAATTAAAATTTGTAATGTTCTCTATTGACAATGTCGTTCCGTTTATAGTTCCTCCTAATGGAAGGTTCTCTATTTTTGTATCTAGGCTTGAATTGATGTCGGAAATGTTAGTTTGCAGGTTTGTAGATGCTGTATCTATAAAAGAGAAAGCTCCCTCTGTGGTGTTATAATTATAGTTAAATCCAGTTATGTTTGTAATATCTAAGATTGTTCCATTTGTAACAGAACCATCATTTCCATCACTCATATTATAAGCCCACTTGTCATAAGTTACATTATAACTTCCGTCTGTCATGTTATAATTATAAACATCGTAAGGAGATGACTGGTTGTAATTATAATTAAAATTAGTAATGTTCTCTATTGTCAGCCTTGTTCCGTTGATTGTGTTTCCAGAAGCATCTAAGTTTTCTATTTTTATATCCAAGCTTGAATTGACATCTGATATGTTTGTTTGCAGATTAACCGAAGCTGTATTAAGGTTTGCCAAAGTCGTATATATTGTAGCTATCCAACTGGCTAAGGTATTATTGACTTCATTAGTGTAAGTTAAAGCTGGAGAGGTGTGGTTATACCCCCATTGAATACCTGCATATAACTCATTTGTTCTGGTTTCATTAAATGTTAAATTTCCATTACCTGTTCCATCTGACATGTTATACCACCATTTGTTATAGGCATTATAGAGGGTTATGTTAGCTTCTGATGTCCAGTTCTTCCACAAGTAGTTGTAGGTTGTGTTATAGGACTCGTAAGTTTCATTGTAACTTCCATCTGCTCCTGTTCCAGAGTCATCAGTTTCACATTCAACACTGCCGTTTTCATAAACCAATCTTATTGAACTTCCTTCTGGGCAGGAATTTATCAAGGAAAAGTTAATAAAAGAAATATTATTTATCTTTCCGATAGAAGACTGGAATTCAAGCCTTTCATTTCCATCAAAATCAAGGTCCTCTCCGTTAATCTGATAATTTTTCCAGTAGCTTATTCCGTATTTTAAATCAGGATTTATCATGACATTCCATGAGCCATTTACTATAGACTCGTTGAATTCCTGTGAGAATACAAGGTTTCCAGCAGTCGTGTTGTCATATATTTCTATTGTTACATTTCCAAGTGCAAGAAGGTTTCCGGTGGCTGTTTCTCTTACATTTGTTCCCTGGTCTGAAATTAAGAAAGCAGAGGTTATACTTGTAAAGAGTATTACAAAAACTAATAAAATAACATTACCCCTCATTTTTTATCACCCTCTTTTTTCAGCAATTCAATCAGAGCTTTATTTAAGGAGAGAGAACGTGGAACTTTGTCTTTCCATTTGCTCCAGATTTCTTCTGGGATTTCTAATAAGAATTTCTTTACCTTTGCCTCTTTTTTCATTTTACTTAGTAAAACTTACTTATAATTTATAAAAATAAGTATTACTTAGTATTTAAAGCTTTTGATTTATTTATCGTAATACCCCACAGCTTGCTGTGGGGAAGTGGTGATTTGGTGTCCAGAGCTTGCTCTGGGGTCAATACCCGTTTATTGGATAAAGAATCTTGGAATTAGTTTAGGTATAGCCCGCCTCGCCCCAGTCGTCGCCCTGATGGGGTTCCTTCTTCTTCTGGCTCGGCTTGGATATAATTTATTGTTAGCTATTAATCAGACGACGTATTTATCAGTAAGATAGAGAGGTATTTTAGAATTGGGGGGATAAGCATGGACTAAATCTTCTTATTCTCTTTTTCTTTCTTCAAAAATCCATTGGATTTTTGATAGTCGTCAGAAATTTTCAATTTCTGAGATTTCATTTTTACCAAGTCGTCTATTGTTATGTTTTTCAGCTTGTCTTGAGAGAATTTTGGGCGTTCTCTTAGTTCCCTTAGTGTTTGCAGGGGTAAGGGGGATTGCGAGCTTTGTTGGAGCTTATTTTGCTGTTGTTGCGGTTTGTTTGTTATTTCTGCCTGCCTTATTTCTCGCTTTATTGCCGGGGGAATTTCCACTTGTTTCAAACTGAACATTGGCTTTATCTGGGCTTTTACCAGCTGAATATTGAAAAATTGCTCAAGTTTTTTTATTAAAGGTTCAACTCCCCTTGGAATCTTGCCTTCTTCAAGCATTTTTATTGAATTTTCATCTTCTTTCATCCTTTCAGCAAGCTCTTTTGTTGTTAGTTTTGCCAATCTTCTTGCGCGCATTACATTCCAGTGGAAGTTTTCTATAAGATTTATTGGAGATTGTTCTATTCCCCTTAGCGCTTCTCTCTGTCTTATCATCCTTTCTTGCAGATAATTAAGTGTTACTTTTTCAGGAGCTTTTAGCTTATCTTTTTCTTGCTCTTTTTCTGGGGAAACAGAGCCAATAACATCCTGTCCGCGTTTGAATCCAGAGATTCTTGCGAAAACTTCTCGTCTGCTATATGGTGTTCTTGACTCTTTTATCTGCTCGTCTGTTGGTTTTTTTAGCAGGGGAAGATTCTCTTTAATTGAACAATCTTGGCATACAAGGATTATTTCTTCATCAGAAATTGCTTCAAACAAGGGGGTTATATCTGAACTTATTCCGCATACAAGGCATTTCTCCCCATTTTCAAACATAGGGATAAGAAAAAACCGAGCTTTTTATTGTTTTCTATCTCAAAATATATACATCGAAAATACCTATGTTATCAACCTTTCTATTTGTTCAAGGCTTGTTAATTCAGTTATTTTTATTTTTTCATTTATTAAGACTGTAGGAAGGTCTGTTATTTCATACTGGGTTTTTAATGCTTCTATTGAAATACTGCCCAAATCACCTGCTATTGGCAGAAGAAGCACATTGTCTTGTTCTTTGATTTTTAGCTCTTCGAGGGCTTTTGAGAATGTATCTTGTTCTGCTATCTTTTCTATACTGGGATTATTGTATTGGTAAAAGTAAATCACATTATGGTAGCTTGCGTTGCACTTTTCTTTTATCCTTATGCTGTTTATCCACACCATTGTTCTCAATAAGTCGTATTTTTGGTGCTGTAATGTCAAGGATTCTGACAGCCGTTGAGCATCCTCGTATCTTTCTAAGAGTTTGGCTTCATCATATACTTTATCTGCGAATTTTGTGTTTTTTTCAATAGATTCTTTGCAATTAACTAATCCTGTGTTGAAAATTTCGCTTTGTATCTTAACATCTAGCAATTCAACTTCAGAATAAATATAGAGCTTGTCAATTTTGCCTGTCCTGTAGTTCTCAATCATAAAACCTATACCTACTCCCAAGGTGAAGATGAACGCTGTTAGGATTAGCGCTTGCCAAAATACATGTTTTTGACTTTTGAAAAATCTTTGATTTTTCAAGCCACAAAAATCTACGTTTTCTGATGATTTTTGATGTTTGAACATCTTTTTGTTTACCACCTTAAATCTTTTTTTGCAAGCCTGTAGATTGAAACAGGCATTATAAAAGGGTATACTGTTAAATACAATAGAAGATAGAACAAGAGATTAAAAATGTTTCTGTCTCTTAGCTCTTTTTCTTTCATTACACTTAAGCCGAGAATTGTGAATATTGTTCCCAAAATGAACATTGCCAATCCTAAAAAGTTAAGGACAGTTGGTGTTATGTATAATTGGTCTATTGTTAAAACAGGAACGCCAATATCTAATCTTAGTTTTGTTGAGATATAGCTGAATATGACTCTTCTGAAAAATAAATAAAAGAAGATGCTTAATCCTACTAGACCGAGTGTTAAGCTTAAGACAAAATAAGGCAGGATGAAACAGCCAATCATGCCTCTTTTTGCAAATACCCATTTATACTTGTTTATTGTCTGAATTCCCCCCATGTTCCATCTTACCCTTTGATTATACCACCCCTTGAAAGTTGATGGAGTTATTGTTGTGGCTCTGGCTGACAGGCACATTTCCCTTCCCCAGCCTTCTGCTGCCAGATGCCAGGTTGCTTCTATATCTTCTGTCATATTTTTTGTATCAAAGCCAAGCTTTCTTATGACATCTGTCCTATAGATTGCTAAAGGTCCAGGTGTTACGTAAATCGCACCAATATAACCGAGAAGTTTTCTTGTCCAGGCAATGACTGTGTATTCAATTGCCTGAAGCTTTTCTATGAACAAATTTTTGTTTCTTGCAAGAACTGCGCAAGTAGCTACTCCTACTCTTGGATTGTCAAAAAATCCAACAACCTTGCTTATTGCGTCTTTATCAGGATATGAATCAGAATCAACAATTGCAACTAACTCTGTTTTCACGAATTTTAAGGCGTAATTTAAGGAGTCTGCTTTTCCTCCATTTTGCTTGTTTAAAAGAACAATCTTTTTGTTTCTTTTTGCCAGCTTTTCCACAACTTCTGCTGTCCTGTCCTTTGAACCATCATTAACAATAAATACTTTTTCAATCAGGTAGTCAGAAGCGAGGACAGCATTGATTGTTCCTTCTATGCAGTCTTCTTCATTATAACACGGAATTATGATGCTTATTTTGTATTTTTTAGTCAGTTTTGGGTAAGCATATATGCTTTCTTTGTTTTTTAAGTAGAGAAGCATGAAGAAAAAGAAAAAGTATAATGCTACAAACATATAGATTAAAAAGACAACTGACAGCCAATACATTTTATTGCTCCCCTTTCCCCTCTAATTTTCCATTTTCTACGTTGAAATAATTGTAAAATTCTTCGCTTAAATTAAGTATTAATGTGTGCCCTTGTTTTTTTGCTCTTACCAAGCCAAGATTAATGAAATTTTTTATATGCTCGTAAGCTTTGTTTCCGCGAATCTTAATTATTACAGACTGTTTTATTGGCTGTTTGTAAGCTATTATTGCTAAGGTTTCTTGTTCTGCTTTGCTGAATTCTGCACTGCCTGTTGCCAGCTTATTTATCATGTACGTATAATCTGGCTTGACATCCATTTTCCAGGAATCTTCTTTTTTTATTATTTCTATAGCTGAAGATTCATTATTGTATTTTTCAATCAGCTTTTCTATGACTTCCCTTATTAGCAGGGGATTTAAATCTGTCAGCATGATTAGTTCTTGAAGCGTGAGAAATTTGCCTGCTATAAACAAGGCTGCTTCTATTTTTTTTAAATGCTCTTCGCTACTTTCAAGCTCTTCCACAGCTTGGCTTGAGATACTATCCTCTTTTTGGGTTTCCATTTTTATGTAAAGAAGAAAGAGGTTTTAAAGTTTGTGTATCTTTGACAATAATTAACTTTTATTTAGCTAGGGGGATTAGCATATTAAGCTATTCATTATTAATAACAAATTTTATAGTGATTATCAGTTTGGCTTAATTAATTCAGGGGACCAGAGTTAAATTTCTTTCAAGTCAAGCACATAATTCACAATTGTGACAGACTGGCTTGCAAAATAAGTTTTTTTTCCAAGGCTTATAGGGGTTGTTATTTTTTTTAATCTTTTCAGCTCTTTTTGAGGCAAGCCTTCGTGGTCTCCTAAAAGAAAAACAGGATTCTTGCTTATTTCTGCATTTTGAATTTCTCCGCCTTTCTTGTCAAGAAGATAGATGTCTTTTCCCTGTTTTTTCAGCTCTCCTATCAAGCCAAATAAATTTTTCTTTTCTATAAAGCAGTCTTTTAATGCTTCTGCTTTTTCTCCTGGCTTGTATTTGAAAAGCATTCTTTTGATTAAACCTGCTATGTCTTTTTTGCTTATCGGAGCTTTTCCCCAAATTTCAAGATGTTTTGGCGGGTCTGGCATTCCGTAGAAAATTAGATGAATTTTGGTATCTTCTCTTATGTTGTTAGAAATAAATAAAGCGTTAATAATTGAGTGGCAGACAATATCCATCCTTCCTGCTTTCATCAGCTCATCTGTGCTAAAATTGCCAGAGGTTCTTGCACTTGATGAAAAATAAATAAATTCTCTCATAAATATTAGAGAAGAATTGGGTTTTTATAGTTTGTTTTTAGCAGTGTTTTTGGTAGAAGACTTCTACATTTAATTCTAATCTCTCTGTTTTTTCGTCGCCTCTACAATAAGAGTTGTGTTCTCTTGTTCCTTCCTGATTTTCTAGCCCACCAACATAGCAGCAGCCAGTCTTTGACAAATTAGCTAAAGTTTCTTTTAACATTTCTTTTGAACCAACTATTGCACTTCCTTCTGCAACAATCTTTCCATTTTTTACATAGTTTGTGCCAACTCTTTTAATTCCGCTTCTTCCCCCCCTTTCCTGTATTTCTAATCTTGCGTCTTGTAAATTATCTATAAGAAATCTAATTTGCTGTTTAATATACACCCCTTCCCCCAATTTTTTAACTAATTCTCCAGGAATTGAGCATATTAGCCTAATTTTATCTAGATTTGGATTTCCTGAACATTCTTTGCTTTCTCCAAGTTTTGCAGTTATATCACATAACTGCTTTCCGCTATCTGAAAACAAAATTTTTCTTTCCCCGCTATAATTTTCATCCCACATTTCAACAGAACACGGGTATATTGTTGGATTCTTGAATGCAATCTCTAATTGTCTAATTGGTTTGAGAAGAGCTCCGGAAGCTAAGTTTAGATAAAACATTCCGGGAAGTAGGTTTGTTGGCGCTTGGTGCAATTTGTTGCTATCCCCTGTTCTCCCTAAAAAGTCCTGTACTTCTTGGCTTTCAATTTTAATTATTTTAGTTCCCATAATTTTCCGATAGGATTCCACCTTTTAAAACTTTCTATGCGGGCTTTAGAACAAATTCTGGCTTTGCCAGGATATTGCCTTCATCTTCCTTTGCTTTTTTGTAGATTCCGATGAATATTTGGTTCTGGAAAATTACGAAGTTTTCCGGAAGTTTTTTGCTTTCTTGTTTTGTTTCTAGAAATTCCTGAAATAAAGGTGAGCCGTTGTAAAGTTTTTTCATGCTTTCTTTGTTTACCTGGATGACCGGAAGAATTTCTGTTATAATCTCTCCTGGAATCAAAATTTCTCTTAGCTTTTCTTCTTTCCCCTGTTTATGTTCTTTGATTGCTTCTTCTAATTGGTAGAGATTTGTGAAGCTTTTGTCTTGCTCTGAAAAAATGCTTGCTTTTATTCTTCTTAGTTCTGACATGTGGGCTCCGCCAAGCCCTTTTCCTAAGTCGTGGCAGAGTTTTCTTATGTATGTTCCTGCTTCAACTTCTGTTCTGAACAGAACTTCTCTGTTTTCTTTGTCAAATTCCAGGATTTCAAATGTCCTTACTTCTCTTTCTCTTTCTTCCCTTTTAACCCTTGATTTTACAGGAGGCAGTTGTTTTATTTTTCCAATAAACTTTTTTATTTCTTCTTTCAGTTTTTTTTCATCAATTTCTTTATGTAGCTTCATTATTCCGACATATTCTTTGTTCTTGCCTATAAAATATGGCATTAACCTGCAAGCCCTGTTTAAAGCTATTGGAAGAACACCTGTAACAGCAGGGTCTAAGGTTCCAAAGTGGGCTGCTTTGTCCAAGCCCAGAGATTCTTTTATAATTTTATCAACTCCAAAACTTGTTGGGCCAGCTGGCTTGTCTAAATTTATAATTGAGAATTGCAGGAGTTCTGATATTGTTTTGCTTTGTTTAATTTCTTTGAGGGCGGGTTTCATTTTTCTGTTTCCTTTTTCTCTTTTGCCTTTTCTTTTTTGATTTTCCTTAATTCTGGCATTTTCTCTGTGGCATAAGAAAATGCCATTGGCTTCATGTTTAAATGCATCATTATAAATTCCCTTAGAGCAAGGCGATTTCTTTTTCCAGCTTCTCTTAGCATCCAGCCAGTTCCTTTCTGAACATAAATATCTTCATCATAAATAAGTTTTTCTGCAAGAAGAAAAACTAATTCTAGTTTTTGTTTTTTAATCAAAGGGTAGTTTGATACAATAGATGTTCTTCTTATCCATGGATTTCGCGATAGTGCCATTTTTTTTACATCAGGAGTCAAACTTATATTATTAGCTAGAATATCTCCGAGAATATGGCCGGAAATTTCATCTATATGGTCCCAGCTTTTTGCTTTTTCAAGCCTTTCAAGAAGAAATTTCCAAATTTCTAAAGGATGTTTTTTTACATATTTTCCAAGGATGAACAAGGCGAGAGACATTTCCTCGTGATTCCCAGAGTTCCATAATTCATCAAAAAGATTTAAAGAAGGCAGAAATTCTAGCTTGCATTCTTTTGCTATCTTTCTTAATTCAGGAACAGAGATTCCATAAAAAGAATATTGGGATTTTAAATAAGATTTGCTTTTTTCTGCTCTCTGTTTATTTTCCAAAGAGTTTAGTTTATTCCTTATTTGTGCCAGCTTCGTCTCCATTTTTCTCCCAGGGTTTTCTGCATTTAGCATGAGAATCTTTTTTCCTGCAGTGATTAAAGTAGTAGCAAAGTCTTATAGAATCCCATTCGTCTGTGTCTGTTAATCCACACCCCCCAAATTTTTCACATTCAACATTTAATCTTAACATTATTACTCTGCTTTTGTATCCCCCATTATTGGGGCATTTTACATAAGCATAATGCAAGCTTGTTATGTCCCATATTCTCTTGCCAATCTCAAATTCATCAAATTTTTTACAAGGCAATCCTACTCCCAAATTTATTGTTATGTCTGTCATTTATTCTTTAGAAATCTTGTTATATTAAAACTTATTGTTATTGCTGATGAGCAGATTTTCTCATTATAGGCTGTTTTTGCATCTTTTTCTCAGAAACTTGGTGTTTATGCTGTTTTGCTTCTATTTTTGCGTCTTTCATGCCTGCTTCAACAACAGCTTTCTTCTTTTCATCTTCTTCTTTATGCTCTTTCTTTTCCTCTGCCAGTTCTCCTTTATCCTTAACCTCTTCTGGCTTCTTTTCAGCTTCTTTTGCTTTCTGTGTTTTTCCAGTTGCCAGCTTTTTAGCTTCGCTTTCTATTAAGAACTTGATTTTTTCTGGAATATCCACAAGCTCAACTCTTACAATTCCATCTGAATCTTTAATTGCTTTGACTTTTATCTTATGAAGCGGTTTTTTTATTCCCCTGAACCAGATTTCATTGTTTACCCACTTATTTACTCTTACCTTTCTTATGTCCCTGTCTTCAACTTTCATATGCTTTGCTATAAACTGCTTTAATGCCTTTACAGCTTTATTTGCCCTCTTATATCCGGGAACTTTCAGCCATTCGTTTCTTAGCGGGATAATATATTCTCTTTCAAGCTTTTCTGTTTTTTTATCTTCTGCCATTTTAGTAAAAATAAACCCTTCTGTTTAGAGCTTCTGCAAATTGCTTAACTCCTTTGCTTATTTTTGTTTTTCCTTTTTTTTCTTTTGGTTTTTCTGGATTAAATGTCATGAATCCTGTAAATCTGTTGTCAGTTTCTCTGTCGTCAACTATTTCTTTTCTAAATGAGAGCTTGTATCCTATTTGTATGTTCTCCATTATTCTTGCTAATTCTTCTCTTGTCTTTGGAATTACTTCAGGGCCGTCAAATCCTATTCTTACCATTTTATCCTAAATACTCTTTTCTTAATCTTCTTGGTTTAATCTTGAGCTTTCTTTGCCTCCAGTTTCTTTTAACAGCTGTCATGCTGCTTGGGTGGATTTTCTTTCCTGTTCCGTATCTTTTCATAACAGCCCAGAAAGGAGCCCATTTTACTCTCTTTCCCTGCTTTCCAAGTTTCTTTTTCTTTGATAGTGGTTTGTATGTTGCCATTTTAGTTATTTTCCGCCTCTTGTTCTTCTGATGTTGCCTCGTTAATCTGATTTGCTATTCTTTCTAATTCAGCTTGAATATTTAGAGGCAGGTTTGGATTTAAAGGGACTACTATGTATCCTGTTGGTTTCTCTTTGCTTCTTTGTTGCAATTTTGGATTGTAGTCTGCCATTTTATTTTATTGAATCTAGTAACTCAATTCCTTTTTTAGTTAGTTTTCTTCCTGGCTTTTTTCCTGTTGCTTTTTCCACTAAGCCTGCTTTTTCAGCCTGTTGAAGTATTGTTCTTATAATTTTTCCAGAACCTTTTCTGAATTCTTCTGGTTTGCATCCTCTTTTCATTCTTCCCCCGTATCTTGTTTTTAGCCTGCTTATACCAACAACTTTTCTGATGTATACCTGTCTTAAAATTGAAGCTGCTCTTTTGAACCAGAAATCTTTGTCTTCAGGAACTCTTTCTTTTGTGACACCTGTTTTTACAAAATATGCCCATTCAGGTATTTCAAATTCTTTTATTTTTTGCAGGGCTAGTGCCAGCTTGCTGTTATATTCGTTTCCTGATAAATCATATATTCCCATTTTCTTCTCTTATTAGGTTTTAATAGGTCACACTTTGCAGTGTTAGAATGGCATAGCCATTAAACCTAGAATTATCTTGGAATTAGCGTTTATAAACCTATTGTTTTTTATTTGGCTGATTTCTCTTAATCTCGTCAGATAGATGATAGGATATTATGTCAGAAATGAAAACTACATCCTTTAGGATGTAGTGTATAGTTGCTATTTTCATTTCTGAACATCCTAAAAACAAGTGCCTGTCACAAACCACACCTTTTAAGGTGTGGTGGCACTTGTTTTTTTGATTGTTAATAATGAGGTATTTTGTTATTGCTGTGGAATCGGCGAGCAAGAGGAGCTGATGGAGTAGAGTGTTATAGGGCCGAGCCCGAAGGGCGGGGCTGTGGTTTATCTCTGTGGCTTTTTCCACTTTTTGAGGATTATTGTGAAGCCGATTATTCTTGTGGTGTAGTTCCTGCCGAGATGCTGTTTTATTTTTTCGGCTATGTCTTCTATTTGTTTTCTCTCGCTTTCTGCTGATTTTAGAAGAGAGATTCGCATATTATTGTGAGTTTTAAAGAGATTTTTAATTGCTTTTAGGGACTCTTCATTCAGTCCTTTCTTTCCTATCTGGAGTTTAACTTCATTCATCTATTTAGAAATAAGAATAAGGTTTTAAGGGTTTCTATCTGGTTTTTCTACTTCACAAATTCCACATTTGGCAAACTCTCAAACTCTTTATCTCCTGTCAAGAATTTTACACACCTGTTTTTTGCAATTATATACCCTATACAATCGGCATATGAGAGATTTCTTTTTTTGTTTGTTGCTTTGAATACCATTGCCTCTTTTATTTCTTCATCTTTTATTTCAACAGCAAAATCAGAATAAAAATCATAATATTTGTCTGCTATTTCTTTGTTATAGCTATTCAACAACCCATAATAAAGTTCCATCAGATTTAATTTTGTAAGGAGCATTCCAACTTCTTCAAAGACTCTATAACTTGGGTTTCCTTCAATTACTTCATATAAGGCATAAGTGTCAAAAAAATAGCTTACCATCCTTTTCTTGCCATATCTTTGAACTCTTGCCCGGGCATTTTTCTGCTTAAAGAACCAAAAACTTTTTTTAGATTTGCTTTTCTAATTATCTCAACCTCTATTTTTTGGTTTTCAGTTAGCTTCTCTTTTTCAACAATCTCTTTAGGAAAAACCGCCCCAAAAGAGCTACCCCACTTCCTTAAAGTTAATTCAACAGCCATTTTAGTTATATTATAATTAGATACCAGTTATATTTAAACCTTTCGGTTTAGATTTTCTTAGTTATCTTTCTTCTTTTCTCTCCTGGAAATTTTCAATATCTTTTTTCTTTACAATCATTTTTTTAATTTTTCTTACCCCAAATGTTCCAAGTTTCATGTCTTTTTTCTTGAAAATATCTTTTCCTTTGAACACATGGACTTCAACATCTTTCTTGTTAGTTTTCCAGTCTCTTGAATATTTTGCGCAGAATATTCCTGTTTCTTTTATGTCTTTTTTCTCTGCCTTTCCTTTTATATTCACAAACGGGCTTCCTGCGGCTTTTGTGTGAAGAACTGTTTCGCTGTCTTTTACTTGAGAGATAACTTTTTCATTGTCTTCTGCATTTTTCCCCCCAATAACAAGTTTTCCTGATGAAGTGAAAAACCACCTGTGTTTTTTATAGTCTGTATTTTCCATTTTCTATTTAGTGTGATTTTTTATACAATTTGTTTTAATGCTCTTAATTTCATTAATAGTCGCTTCTTTAAATTTATTTAATCCTTTGACATTTTCTGCAACAGAATATAACTTATGTATCTGCCATCCAGCAATATAAGCGGCAGCATATAGGGGAGAATATTCAAGCCACAGCGACGTATTTATAATTTTAAATGTTTTCAATAAAAGCCAAACAATTATGAAGACTAAAGCCAACCATGCACCAATATCCCAAAAACTTAATTTTTTCATAATATCAATAAGGTTTTTATGTTTAAATATCTAATCAAGGCATGTCAAAATAAGCGGATTTGTTTCACTCTAAAAATTTAATTTTATCAAATCCTTTTAAATGCAAGTCCCCTGTTAGAAGCTCTGAATCTGTAAAAATAGCAGAAGCATAAATCAAAGCATCAATCAAATATAGGTTATGTTTTATTTTTAAGTTTGCAGCAAGCAACGAAATTTCTTTATTAATGTTTAAAATTTTACTTCTCTTACCTATAAAATCCAAAATTCCAGCTATTTGTTCGGCATCAATCTTATCTTTTGTTAATCTGACCTTTATTTCAGCCAAAGCTATTGAAGGTGTTAAAATTTGCTCCTTGCTATTAACTATAACTAAAACTTCTTTTCCTTTTGTTCCAGCGAGGAAGTATTCAAGCCAGGCGTAGCTGTCAAAGGTATACATTTTAAAATCTATCGTGATGTTCTCTTACTTCTTTTACCTTTATTTTTGTACCTTTCAGGCATCCGAACATCTTCCCACTTTGTTTTGCAATAAGCTCCCTAAAAAGCAATTCATTTATTACGCTAGAGATTTTTCTTTTTCCAAATTCCTGTTCTATCGCTTCTTTTACATCTTCCCTTAAAATAATAGTTGTTTTTTCCATATACATATACGTAGACGTGTATTTATAAGCCTTTCGGTTTTTAAGTTTAAATACCTAATCCATGCAAGCAGGCTTGCTGTTTGTTTTTCTATGATAACTTATGCATTCGCAGCAAATTCCTTCGCAAGGACATTCTTTCTCATTTTCTTTTTTATTTATCGTAATACCCCACAGCTTGCTGTGGGGAAGTGGTGATTTGGTGTCCAGAGCTTGCTCTGGGGTCAATACCCGTTTATTTATCGTAATACCCCACAGCTTGCTGTGGGGAAGTGGTGATTTGGTGTCCAGAGCTTGCTCTGGGGTCAATACCCGTTTATTTTGGCATTTTTGGCGTGTCATGTTGTCATATATTCTGGGATTTTGAAGTTTCTAAACCTGCTTAAGAGATTTTTTCCATTTATAATCCTTGAAAAACATTCTGCTGTCAGTTTGGCATCTTCTAGGGCATTATGCTCTTTGCCTTCTTTTACAACAACACCTTCTTCTATTTTTCTCCTCTCATCTCTCATGCCGCAGAGATTTAAGATATTGCTTAATCCCATGTCGCTGCGTTCTTTATCAATTAAAAATTTACTATTTAGCTGAAAATATTTTATCTGCGCAATTGAGTGTAGGTCAAATGCCCTATGGTGAAAGGGGGGTTTTAGATTGTATTTTCTTGCTTTTGCATCTATCATAGAAAAATCAAACTGTGGGTTTTGGCATATAAGAGTTTTAACCTTGCGTTTTTCACACCATTTGAAGAAATTTTCTATAAGCTGTTTCTGGCTTTGTTTTTTCTTATCTCTTAATTCTTTTTCTGCTTTTCCTGTAACTTTTATCGAATCTTCTTCTATTGTGTCTTCGTCATCTATTCTTGCTTCTTCAAGAAACTGGTTTTTTGGGTTTTCAAATTCTATTGCTCCTATTTGCCATATTCCACATTTTAGAATATCAAGCCCAGAAGTTTCTATGTCTACTATAATCATATTATTCTCCTAACATTTTTTCTAACCTTGCCAGCCCAATAGTTTTTATAGGGTGGCGAATAGTATATAACAGATACGCAAAGAATAATGGTTCTGCAAGTTTTTCTTTACTATCCCCCTTATGATTTCCAATAGTACTTAATGCAAAATACATTCTTAAAGATTTCGCAAGAAATCCGCCCGTTTTAAGGGGCGGATGAATTGCACCAACAAAGTATTTATTTCTAAACACCTTATTTTTTA
>Ga0209541_10004495_pt1 | contig 24716 bp, 24 predicted proteins | sample RifCSPlowO2_01_FD_184027 | JGI IMG/M metagenome (GOLD analysis project Ga0209541, IMG submission 184027) | Groundwater microbial communities from Rifle, Colorado - Rifle CSP2_plank lowO2_0.1 (SPAdes) (version 2) | ecosystem: Environmental > Aquatic > Deep subsurface > Groundwater | place... | reverse complement strand
GGTACCAAGCGCCCGGTCCTCTTCTTCGTACTGCTGGCGGTTTAAGAACTGTTCGACTTCAGCGGAGAGCTTGTCGGTATCGACTGTCATATCCCGCAGCAGCGTGGTCGCCCGGGCATTCTTTTGACTTAAGATGCTGTATAAAACGTGTTCCGTGCCACAGTAATCCTGGCTAAAGTCCTGGGCGATTTCCCAAGCCATTTTAAGAGTCAATTTAGCGGTTTCAGACAAGCCTTTGCCGCCCATGCTAATAACCAGAGTCTTAGGAGTTAAGTTTAAGGCCAGGCGGGCCCGGTCCAGTGTAATACCGGCTCCTTCTAAAATCTTGGAGCCCATGGAGCCTTCCTGGGCTAGAACGCCGAGTAATAAATGCTCAGTGCCGATGTAGGCACTGCCAGAAGCTCTGGCAATGGCATCGGCGTGCTTTAAGCTATGCAGCGCGTTGTTAGTTAGACGAGCTAAAAATTCTTGAAAATCAGGTGAATTAGGTATCATTTAGTTTAAATTATAAACCTTATACTTAGATTTCGCTGTAACGACGCTAACAAATGTCGTTAGGTCTATTATAGCACAAATTGGCACTCGTCAAGTGAGAGTGCTAATTTATCGCGCTGACTTGCTTGGTTTATCCGTATCAGTATCTGTCCCATGTTCTTCAATAGCCTTAAGCAAGCTATCTTCAAGATCAGACTTCCTCTTCAGCTTCTGCACAACTGGCTTGGCTTCAATCTTCTCTTCTTTAGCCGGTTCTTGCTCTTTTTCTGTTTTAGCTTCTTCGGCTTTAACTTTACCCTTTTCAGCTTCAACATCTAACTCATGACCGGTTAGTTTGCCGGCCAGACGGACATTTTGTCCAGCCTTGCCAATGGCAATACTTAACTGGTCTTCAGGCACAATAACCGTTGCCTTGCCGCCGTCTTTAGCAATAACAACCTTAGCAACATTAGCCGGCTTCATGGCGTTAGCAATGAAGGTAGCTGTGTCTTCATCCCAGACAACGATGTCGATCATTTCCTGAGAGCCAATTTCATCCCTTACGGCATTAATGCGGGTGCCATGGCCGCCCACAAAGGTACCGACCGGATCTACCCCCTGGACATTGCTGGCAACGGCAATCTTCGATCTAACGCCGGCTTCACGGGCAATTTCTTTAATTTCAACTGCATCGTTAGCCATCTCCGGCACCTCACCGCGGAATAGTTGTTCGACAAACTCTTTAGCCCCACGGCTAACAATTAGCTGTGGGCCACGGTATTCTTTTTCAACGTTCTTTAGAAAGAACTTAAGGCGCTGGCCTGGGTAGTAGCGCTCGCCTTGGATCTGCTCAGAAATAGGCATAATACCTTGAGCCCGGCCTAACTCTACCCGTACCACCCGGCCTTCCACCCGGCTGACAATGCCATTAACCAGCGTACCGATCTTATCTTCATATTCAGCCAGCACAATCTCACGCTCGGCTTCCCGCAGTCTTTGTAAGATTACCTGTTTGGCAGTTTGGGCAGCCACCCGGCCGAAGTCTTCAACCTTCTGGATCAGCTCGACACTTTCACCGACCTTGGCGTTTTTTCTAATAACCTGGGCATCGCTCAGGCTAATTTGCAGGTGTTCGTCTTCAACTTTATCTACCACCTCTTTAGTTACATAGGCGGTAACTTCACCGGTGTTTAGGTTCATAGTGACTCTTACTTCTTGTTCACGATCACCATAGTCCCGGCGCCAAGCAGCCGCTAGAGCTTGCTGGACAATGTCTGTTACCTGCTCTTCGGACAGGTTTTTCTCCTCAGCAATGGCCCGAATTGCCTGGGCTAATTGTTTAAAATCCATTTCCATATTTTGTTGACCTTTCATTAAAAAATCCGACCACGTCGGCCGGATAACTAGCTCTTAGCATAGCAAAGAAGCTTTAGAAGCACAAGCCGATTTGGTTGATACAATTAAACCTAAATGGTTAGCAAGAAGCTAAATGAGGCCTTTTTACCTGAGAGGTACGAATTATCTCTGAGCGGCAGCGAATGCCGGTTGGTTATAGCCGGCCAGAAATTACCGCCGCCCAGCCAACGTATCAGTTTGCACCAAAAGGGCTTGAAGATAATAAAAGCTGAAATTGTCCGGGCCGATAAACGCGGCCCAAAAGAGTATGAGGTTATCCGCATCAATCACTTACCAACAATCCAGCAAGTCCGTCTGCATACCAAAGAGCTGCTTTATCCTGGCCGCTACCAGATAGTTTTAAACTACAAGCTAAGTCCGGATAAAGTTAAGCAGCTCAGCGAACTTGGTGACAATAAACCCAACCGTGAATTAGTGCCGTCAGTAGACGAACCGGAAGCCTGGGCGGTTGCTAGTTATATAGTGAACTGACCGTTTTTATAGATAATCCTCTGGCTACCGTCAGCCAACGTAGCGGTCACTGTACGATCGCTGGTGGAGATCATATCCGTATGGATGACCGATTCGTTAAACCCTAGTTCCCTGAAGTCTGAGATCGGCATTTTGGCAATATCGCCATCATGAGTATCGAAATACGATCGGCCGACAGCAATGTGCGTATTGCCATACTTACCGCCCATATTTTCATCAAACAGTGTTTCGGCCATAAACTTAGTTATTCTAGAAGTTCTTTTATCGGTTAGTGAGAATTCCCCAAGCTGAGATGCCCCTTTATCGGTAGCCAGCAGGCTTTGTAAAAATGGCTGGTTGTAGCTAGCTTTAGACTTTACAACCCGGCCATTCTTGAAGTGCAGCTCAATACCTTTAACCATTACGCCATAGCGGTAGAGGGGCTGGTTGAAACGTACCCAACCCTGCGTCCCGCGCCAATCAGGCGAAGTGAAGACCTCGAAACTAGGGATATTGCGGCCACTGCCACCCATCCATTTACGGTTCTCACCTATAGCAACATGAAGATCCATGTCTTCACCGAGCAGGTGGAGTTTTTTAATTTTCAACTTAGTCAACGCCTCGGCGCTGCGGCTGACCTGGGCACTGACTTTACGCCATTTAGCTTTGGGGTCAGCGTAATCTAAGAAACAGGCTTTAATAATTTGGTCCCAATAGTCTTTTTGGCTAAGGCCGGCTTCTTTAGCCATAGCTGGCGTACCATACAGCGCCAGCGTCCAGGTATGCTTACCTTGGTCTTCTTTACGATCAAGCCACTTAATCAACGGCTTAGCTGACTTTTGCACCATGGCTATCTTGGCTGGATCGACACCATCCAGCTCATGCATATTGTGGTCCGAGAGTATGGCAATCCGATGGTCAATCTGGTCCACCAAACCTTTGTAATATTTCCTGGGGAAAAACTTAAGCTGCTCATCTGATGCCTGATCATAGGCATAGCGAGCCATGCCAGACATATCGTCACCCAGGCCGCTGATAGTATTAGCACCAGCCTGCAACAGCGCTTTTCTTAAGGCAGTGTAAAGCGGTAGTGCGGAAGTTGAGCCTTGTAAATAAACGACATCGCCTTTTTTAACACCTTGACCGCTCCACAGCGCAAAATTAACTAAAACATCGGCATATTTCTCAAGGATTAGCTCGCTCGGTTGATAAATCATTTAACTAATTATACCGATTTTACTAGTATTGTGGCGTTCATTAACTTAACGGGCCGGAAGCTGGTGCGGTGAATTCGCCGCAGCGGGCCGAAGTTATCCAGCGCTTCTTTATGCTGGCGCGTGTAATAGCCGACGTGGTTCTCAAAGCCATAACGTTTGTGACGAGCGGCCAGTTCAATCATAAAACGGTCACGGCGGACTTTAGCGTAAATTGAAGCGACTGAAACTAGCGGTACCAGTGCATCAGCATCGATTAGGCACTCAACATTTTTATAAACCTTCGGCAGATAGTTAAATGGACCGTCCATAATGATCTTGTCATGAGGCTTAGCCCCCAGGCTACGCAATGCCCGGGCTACACCAAGGCGCATAGCCTGCGCTAGGCCACGCCTATCTATTTCAGAGCTAGAAACCCAGCCTTCGCCAAAGTCACAGGCTTTTACTAAAGCTGGAAATAGCCCTTCGCGTTGGCCCCGAACTAGAGTTTTAGAATCAGCTAGACCATCAGGCAGAATTGTTTGCTGGCGGGCAGCAACCACTAGAAGCGGCCCAGCTAAACACCCCCTGCCCACCTCGTCAATGCCTATCAAAAAGCTTATGGCCATAGCCAAATTATAGCGCAGGCCAGTGGTTAAACTATTTTTCTTTGTTTTGAAGTTCGGCTGGGGTTCCGACGCTGGCTTTTTCAACCGGCTGTTCATCAGTTTTCTCAGCTTCGGCTTTGGCTTGATGCTTGGCTAGCGCCGCTTCAGCTTTAGCTTCTTCTTTAGCTCTTTCCTGCGCTTCTTTAGCGGCCAGTTCGTCGTGCTTAGCTAATGATTCTTCATGAATTTTGGCTTCCTGCGCCTCAGCTTCTTCATCGTGGATGATATTAACAGCTTCTTTATCGAAATCGACACCGGCCAGGCGGGCACTCTTACCGGTTAGTTCGCGCATATAGTTGAGGTAGTTTCGGCGAACTTTACTTCGTTTAACGATCTCAATCTTTAAAATGTTGGGCGAATGGATAAGATAAGTTTTCTCAACACCAACGCCACTGGCAATACGCCGGACGGTAAAAGTACTAGTTAGGCTGTTACGTCGAGAAGTCCGGATAACTAAACCTTCAAATATCTGGATACGCTCTTTGCCGCCTTCTTTGACTTTCTGGTGGACTTTAACACTGTCACCGCTTCTAAGATCAACCACGGCTTTTTTCTTGTACCTCTCTCCAATTTGTTGGGTAACAGAGCTCATAATCTGATAAAGTCTAGCTTAAAACCCCGGTAATTTCAATAGCTTAGCCGACTACGCGGTAGATTTCTTCAAGCGTAGTAAGTCCTTCAAAAGCTTTCAGCAGGCCGTCCTGCAGCAAAGTACGCATGCCTTCAGCTACAGCTTTTTTCTCCAACATCTCGGTAGTTACCTGGTTGGGTGGTAGCTTCAAGATCTCCTGAACGCCGCTGGTCATCAGCAGTTGCTCGCGGATGGCTAGCTGGCCACTGTAACCAAAGGGATTGTCCTTTGATTGACCGGCTTTGTATAAGGTGACTTCGTTAATATCCGGCCTTTTTTGCTCCGGCGGGAAAGTTTCAATAACGCTTTGCAGCTGCTGCTTTAGAGCTTCGTCCGGCTTATATGGCTGTTTGGTTGCATCATCCAGCCGGCGCACCAGCCGCTGGGCCATAACCAGGCGCATAGCACTGGCAAACAGCGGGTTGATGCCGATCATATCCAGCATACGGGTCAGGGCGGCCGAAGCACTGGCACCGTGGAAAGTACTTAGCACCAAATGGCCAGTCAAGGCTCCCTGCAAAGCGGTTTTAGCTGTATCTTGATCACGGATTTCGCCGACCATCACCACATCCGGGTCTAGCCGCAGAACGGCCCGCAACTTCTCGGCGAAGTTCTTGCCTTCCAACTGGCCTTCAACCGGAATCTGGACGACACCCGGCATGTTATATTCCACCGGATCTTCCAAGGTGATGATTTTTCTCTCAGGTGAATTAAGAGTGTTTATCAGCGAATAAAGGGTGGTGGTCTTACCTGAACCAGTCGGTCCGACAACCAATACCATGCCGGTTGGGTGCTGGATGATGTTGTCAACAACTTTGGCTTCATCTTCACTCAGACCGAGATTCTGCAATTGGAAAAACTCCAGTCTGATGTTAAACAAGCGGGCCACAATGTCCAGGCCATAAACTGTCGGTACGGCTTCAACCCGCAGGTTCAGCGTTACTTCCTCACCAGTGGCTAGCTTATAAGCTTTACTAATGTGCCCGGTCTGGGCTTCTTTTTCATCAGTCGAGATATTAGCTGCGCTGGCTACCACCGACACTAGGTGGCGGTATTTTTCGTAACTTATCTGAGCTACCGGATGCAGTACCCCGTCAATTCTAAAGCGGACCCGGACATTCTGACGTTGGCACTCCAGGTGGATATCACTGGCCTTAAGGGTGTAAGCCTGCTGGACAAGATAGGCCAGCATGTCATCGGGGCGGACTTTATCTAAAGTGGCACTAACAGCAGCGACCATATCACTTTGGTCACTAGTAGCAATAGCGATGTCTTGGTATTCGACCTTTATGGGAGGGTCATAGAGTTTCATGTAATCTTTAAAGCCGGTCTCGGAAATGATTGAAAAACGCAACCGCTGGTCAGAAAAACGATCAGTCAGCTGTTTAATTATTTGCTGAGCGGTAGTGGTGGTTAGGCCAAAATGGATGTGGTACTCATCGGCCGCCAGTGGTACTACTTTCAGCCGGTAGAGTTCAGCTACGCTTAAGATATCTTTATAAAGCTTCTTTTCGTTGGCGCTGGTATCGAAGTAGTTTAGGCCAAGTACACCAGCCCGGCGCTGTGTTGTTTGTTCTTCTAGTTTTCGGGCATCATCCACCATTTAACTTCCAGTATAAAGCATGAGCGCTACCGCAAGCGACTAAAGATAGTCTAATATGCTAATGTGATTATGCTCATCATTGTCGTCCACAATGTCCGCTCGGCACATAATGTCGGTTCCATCTTGCGTAGCGCCGATGGGTTAGGTATCGAAAGGGTTTATTTAACCGGCTACACGCCTTATCCACCCAGCCCTGGCGATCAGCGCCTGCCCTACCTGGCCCAAAAGGCTGGCCGCCAGATTCATAAAACTGCTCTGGGAGCCGAAGCAACAGTCCGCTGGCAACATGAACCAGATGTTATAAAGGCCATAGACAAATTGCGAGCAGCGGGTTACCGCATCGCTGCCCTGGAACAGACCAGCAAGTCCCTTAATCTTGCAGGCTTTAAGCCGCCAGGTAAGCTGGCTTTAGTTGTCGGCAGTGAAGTTGGCGGGCTGGATAAAATGGTCCTGGAGCTTTGCGATTCATACCTGCAAATACCTATGTCAGGGCAGAAGGAGTCTTTTAATGTAGCGGTAGCCGCCGCTATAGCGCTCTATCACTTGAAGAATTTAACGTAAGCGCTATAATATGGCCTAAATGGCCAAAATAAAAACTGCTCCCCGCCCCAGGAGCCACGACCATCCCTTTAAGCCCAGAAAGATAAGTTCCCGAGCCTTTAACCAGGTATATTGGCCTTACCTGCCGGTGATTTTAGTCATTGGCCTGCTGCTATCACTTGGTGTCCGCCAAGGTGATTTCCAGAATGTCATCAAAAACCCCGGTGGTTCGGTACTGTCTTATGCCACATCTATGCAAGAGCAAAGGCTACTGGAAGATACCAATGCCCAGCGCGCCCAGCAGAATCTATCTGTTCTTTCAATAAACCCCCGGCTGGACGCAGCAGCTGAGGCTAAAGCCCAAGACATGGCCCAGCGTAACTACTGGAGCCACAACACACCTGATGGTAAGGAGCCGTGGGTGTTTGTGACCGGCCAGAACTATGACTACCAAAAACTGGGCGAAAACCTCGCCGCTGGCTTCAGTGACGAACAAGCCGCAGTTAAGGGCTGGATGGCCAGCCCCTCACACAAAGACAACCTGCTCGACCCGACCTTTAAAGAAGTGGGCTTTGGTATTGCCCAAACTTCAAACTACAGCGCGGCCGGTGGCGGACCAATGACCATTGTGGTGGCTTTTTATGGCGAACCAGCTGCCGGTGGACCGATTACTTCAACCGTCAAAGGTGACAACGCCTCCAGCAATGTATCACTAGCTCAGTTAGCGCTAGCCAAACTGCCGATTGTCGGCTTAGCCACAAATTTGGTTATCTTAATGACCATAGCCGCCCTGGGCATTTGGCTGGGCAGGCATATTAGAATTGTCAGGCGGGCACTTAAGAAGGGCGAAAAATATGCCTTCAGCCATCCGTTCCTGGATGTTGGCTTAATTACAATTGCCGCCTTGTCTTATTTGTTAAGCCGAACAGCCGGTCTAATACATTAACGGACAACCACGTTTGTAGCGCCAAAAACCGCCGCTAAATCACGCACACTTTGTTCATTTAAATTAACCGTTTGTGGCAGTTTAATAACCTGTTTGCTTTCACTTGGCCCGGTGACAATAACTACTTCGGTTTCGCCGCGGTGATCATCCAGTTTCTGCTTTAGGGCCATTAGCTGATTTTGGTCTTCACTGTTCTCTATTCTAATATATAGCCTCTGCGGCGACACGGCCGCTGGCGTGGCCACTAACTTTGGTGTTACTGGTTTTTTACCTCGGGGTTTATAGGCCTTGGCGGTTTCGGCACTGATTAGTTCAAGCTTATCTGGTAATACTTTTAGCTCATCCAGCATCGAACCTGATGTCCGGTCACGGGCATTTAACCTACCCTTGGCGATAATTACTTGGTCACGTACCAGCTCAACCTCTTTATATATCTTCGGAAACAGCACTAGCTCTATCTCACCACTAATATCTGCCAGCTTGACAAAGGCCATTTTAGAACCGTTTTTAGTGGTAATTTCCCGCAGCTCAGTAATGCTCCCGCCAACCGTAACCGGCGCGCCATCCATCTCCGGTCTTAATTCAGCTATCTTAATGGTTTGATCAGTTAAAATTGTTTCATAATCTTCCAGTGGATGCTTGCTAAGATAAAGACCCAGTAGTTCACGCTCCCAAGCCAGCTGCTCGGCTGGCGAGAACTGGACATCAGTAATTTCCAAACTCAAAGCTGGAGCCAGTCCACCTGCTTCGGTATCACCAAACAGCCCGACCTGACCAGCAGCCGCGTCTTTTTGCAGCCGGTTAGCCAAAGCTAAGATATTGTCGATGTTATGGATCAGCTGGCTGCGCTCAGCAAACCTATCCAGTGCCCCAGCCTTGATCAAGCTCTCTAGGCTTTTGCGGTTAACCGCACTAGTACTAACACCTTGGCAAAAATCTTCTAGGCTCTCGAACTCACCCCCAAGTTCTTCCCTAGCTCTGAGAATTTCTTCGACCGCTCCATGTCCGACATTCTTAATGGCATCCAGGCCGAACCTGATCTGGTCTTTGCCCGGGACTACGCCAAACTCATGGAAAGATTCATTAATATCCGGTGGCAGGACTTCCAGGCTCATATGTTTACATTCAGCTATTTCAATGGCCAGCCGGTCGGTGTTATCGTAGTCGCTGGTCATCAAAGCAGCCATGAAGGCTGCTGGGTAATGAGCCTTTAAATAAGCTGTCTGATAGGCGATTAATCCGTAACAAGCGGCGTGGCTTTTGTTAAAACAGTAAGCGGCAAAATCTTCCAGCTGATTCCAAAAGCGCTCCATTTGTTGACGATCGGCTTTTGAATGTTTAATAGCTCCTTCTATGAACTGGGTTTTCATTTTAGCTAGAACCTCGGGAATTTTCTTACCGATACCTTTTCTAAGAGTGTCCGCCTGACCACCACTAAAGCCAGCCAAGTCCTTACTGATTTGCATGACCTGCTCTTGGTAAACGATAACTCCGTAGGTATTGGCCAAGGCGTTTTTCATGACCGGATGCATGTAGCTGATTTGGCGCCTGCCGTGCTTACGAGCAATAAAGTCATCAATCCACTGCATCGGTCCGGGACGATAAAGGGCGACCATGGCGACAATATCGTCAAAGACTGTTGGTTTAAGCTGTTTTAAATAGCGTTTCATGCCAGCCGATTCCAGCTGGAAAACACCCGTGGTTTCACCACGTTGCAACAAGTCATAGGTTTTTTCGTCATCCAGGGGAATCTGAGCAATATCTATATCTTTTTGATAGACTTTTTTAACTATCCGTAGGGCGTTTTTTATAGTCGTTAAGTTCGAAAGGCCTAGAAAGTCGATTTTAAGTAGGCCAATATCATCAATCGGATTCATCGAATATTGGGTCGCCAGTACGCCTTTTTGGGCCATTTCCAGCGGCGTGAAGCGGACAATATCACTAGGGGCAATAACCACACCGGCAGCATGCACGCCGTGAGAGCGGATAGTGCCTTCCAGTTTGATGGCCAGATCAAAGACTCGTTTGGCCTGAGGGTTGTTATCATTTTCGGCTTTAAGCTCCGCCACATCAATTAAATGGCGGGCTAGCGGCGTATGCCGGCCCTGAACTGGCTGAGGGATCATTTTAGCTAGCCGATCCGCCTCGGCGTAGGGTACTTGCAGTACCCGGGCCACATCACGTACTGAATTACGGGCCGCCATGCGGCCAAAAGTGACTATGTTAGCTACCCGGTCACGACCATATTTTTCAATACAATAATTAATAACCTCATCCCTCCTGGAATCCTGGATATCTATGTCCATATCGGGCATGCTAATGCGATCCGGATTCAAGAATCGTTCAAAAAGTAAATCATATTGCAACGGGTCAAGCTCTGTTATGCGCATGGCATAAGACATGATTGAGCCGGCAGCACTGCCCCTTCCCGGCCCAAAGACTATGCCACGGTCTTTGCCCCAGTTAATAAAGTCAGCCACGATTATGAAGTAGCCGGCAAAGCCCATTTTCTCGACCACCTCCAGCTCATATTTAGCCCGTTCGATAATTGCCGGCTTTAGCAATTTCTTAGCTTGGGTGACTGTTAGTTTAGCGGCTGTAGCTCGATTCTTGCGGCCATAGCGCCAAGCTAGTCCTTGCCAGACTAATTTTTCCAGCAGGCTTTTCTCGCTCTCTCCCTTAGGAACTGGGAACTTGGGGATCAATATGTTGCCCAGCTCAATCTCCACACTGCAGCGCCTGGCAATTGCCCCGGTATTGGTTATTAGTTCTGGATGAGTTTCACCCCAGCGCTTGATAACTTCGGCTGGATCCATGATATGCAGCTCAAAATCCTTGAGCGAGAATCGTTCCTCGTCAGTTAAGAAAGCACCGGTCTGCACACAAAGCAGAATCTCGTGCGCTTCGCGATCCTCGCTTTTTAAATAGTGGGCATCACAGGTCACAACTGCTGGAATTTTTAGCTCTTTGGCTAGCTTCAGTAGCTGGTCATTAACGGCCTTTTGTTCCTTCCAGGCGGAAGGGTGGTTGACGTGGCCATGATCTAAAAGCTCTAGGTAGTAGCGATCGCCAAACAGCTGTTTATACCACAGAGCAGTTTTTTTAGCCTGCTCGTATTGTCCGGCCCGCAGAGCATCACTAACCTCACCGCCCATACAACCCGATAGCACGATTAAGCCTTCGCTGTATTTTTCAATCAGGTCATGGTCGATGCGCGGGCGGTAATAAAAGCCCTCTAAATTAGCTATGGTGCTAAGGCGCATCAGGTTTTGGTAACCTTTCTGGTTCATCGCCAGCATTGTCAGGTGGTAGTACTGGCGGTCCTTTTCCGGTTCTTTATCGGTGTATTTTCGCGGTGCCACGTAAGCTTCCATACCAATAATTGGTTGAATACCCGCAGCCTTGGCTGCTTTATAAAATTCAACGGTGCCACTCATAGTACCGTGGTCGGTCAGCGCTACTGCCTCCATGCCACTAGCTTTGACAAATTCAATCAGAGCCGGCAACTTTGTTAAGCCGTCTAGCAGCGAGTACTGGCTGTGATTGTGCAGATGCACAAAGTCATTTGGTTTGAGCTTGGCTCCCATGTCTTATCTATTATAAAAAGAGCCGCGCAAATTAGCGACTCTCTTATTTACAACGGGCTGAAGCGTTTTAGGACTTTAGGTACTTGCCCAGGTTCTTTTGAGCCTGCTTGACCTGTTTAATAGCTTTATTTAAAGCTGGATCGTCGGCTTGTCCGGCCCGGACTGCTTTCAGAACATGGCTGGCTTTGTTCTGGGCGTCTTTAGCTTTGACCACCGCTTCATTAAACTCGGCTCTGGCCTTAGAGCCCAAAGCCACGGATTTACTTTTGGCGGTCTTAATGAGCTCAGTAAGCTCATCATGGGCGTTTTGCAACTGCTCCTCGGCACTCTCTTTAAGCTCTTCGGCTTTATCGGCAATATCTTCACGGGTTTCTTTGCCGCTTTTAGGCGCCGTTAAAATACCGGTAATATAACCGATGGCACCAGCTAAAGTGGCCCCGATAGCTAGTTTTCTGCCTGTATGTTCATCTTTTGCCATATACCTATCCTTTCTTGCTCCTTTTTTGAGCTACTTTAACTACTTTACCAATTAAACGGACTAGGGGAATAGCAAAAGCCGTGTTTTTAACAGCTTCGGCGGCATTCTCAACACTTTCAGCCATCTGCTCAGCCCGATCAGCCATTTGGTTGACTTTTTTGATAACCCGAATAACATAAATGGCTGTAATACTGAGGATAATTAAGAAAACCGATAGAATTGAGCTGACGATTATGAGCAGTGTCTGAGCGGCTGTTTCCATATTTTAATTATACACCAAGATGTTTTTTGATAAGTTTTTGAGCTAAACCTGGATTGGCTTGACCCCCACTCTTAGCCATAACCTGGCCAACTAAAAAGCCGATGGCTTTAGATTGCCCATTTTTAATGTCTTCGGCCACTTGAGGATTTTCAGCGATAACGTCAGTGACAATCTTTTCAATCGCCGATTCATCAGAAACCTGTAGCAGGTTTAGGTCTTGAGCAATCCGCGCAGGTTCACCGCCGGAGCGTAGCAGCTTGTTAAAGACAGTTTTAGCTGAAGTGGAACTAAGCTCGCCGGCTGACACCATTTGTGAAAGTTTAATAATGCTTTGCGCGTCAACCGGTGGCTCTTCGTAGTCTGGATCTTCTTCAATGGCTGGTTCAGCCTGCAAAAACCAAAAGGTTGCCCGCCGAGCATGCTCAGCTCCGCCAGACTTTAAAATCTGTAGGATATGGTTAACTGCCTTAGGTCGATCTAAAATATCTTCAATAACTTTGCTGTCTATCTTTATCTCGGTTAATCTCTGACGTAACATTGGCGGCAACTCGGGCATCTGCTTTTCAATCTTGTCTATATATGCATCATCCAGCTCAATCGGCGGGACATCTGGTTCAGGCATGTAGCGGTAGTCATGGGCTTCTTCTTTTTCGCGCTGGGAAGTGGTTTTTTGCTTAGCTTCATCCCAGCCCCGGGTTTCTTGAATGACTTTCTGGCCTTTATCCAACAGCTGGCTCTGACGCTCGATTTCATAAGCCACGGCTCCTTCAACACTGCGGAAGCTGTTGAGGTTTTTAATTTCAGATCTAATGCCCGGCTTTTCAGGCTCTTTGCTGACACTGATGTTGACATCAAACCGTACATGGCCGTGGAACATGTCACCATCTGTGGCACCGGCATATTTCATCAGCAGATAAAGTTCGCGGGCATAGGCTTTGGCAGCCGCGGCACTATGGATGTCCGGATCACTGACAATTTCCAGCAGCGGCGTACCGGCCCGGTTAAGATCAACCAGGCTGTAATCTGCGCCCGGGGGATGGGTGTTTTTACCAGCGTCTTCTTCCAGGTGAGCTCGGGTTATGCCGACACAGATTCTTTCACCAGCAACATTGATATGCACATGACCACCGACTATTAACGGCTGCTCATACTGGCTAATTTGGTAGCCCTTGGGCAAGTCTGGGTAGAAGTAGTGTTTGCGGTCGAACTTAGAGAATTTTTGCGGCTTGGTATTTAGAGCAAAAGCCGCTTTTGTTACCAGATCGACTGCGGCGCTGTTGAGCACCGGCAGCGCACCGGGCAGGCCGACACAGATGTGACTGATTAGCGTATTTGGCGGTGCCTTGCGGGCATCGTTGCCAACGGCGGCGAACAGCTTGGTCTTGGTATTAAGCTGCACATGCGTTTCTATACCAACAGTGGGAATATATTTTGTTGCCATCTAAAAGGCTCCCAGATCTTTCAAACCTTGACGGATGCCGGCCAGAGCGTTCTTAGCTTCATTTTTCCGCAGGCGGACGGTTGGCTCGTGCACTAGACGGTTGCGCAGTTTGTGAGCGTACCAAACAGCGTCATTATCTGAGATCTCATGCTGGGCAGCTACTAGGCGCTCGCCCATGGTTTTACCCCTGTAACTGCGTCTTTTAAGGGCTTCATCGAACAGCTTATCGGCGTCAATAACGGCTAAAATCATGCCGTCATAGGTTTTAACACGGGCCAGGATTTCCAGCCACTTCTTCTGGTAGTAACGCTGGTTCAGTCGTTTTGGCTTATGGACTATAAACCTACTAAGGATAAACAGCACCAACAGGCCAAAAACAATAGCGACAATTAGAAAGACTAATGTCATATCAGCTCCTCAAAAGCTTTAGCCGCCCCCAGCAGTTGGCGGTCGGCTTTTTGCGGCGCTATTAACTGCAAGCCCACTGGCAGGCCCCGGCTCTCACCAGCTGGCACGCTGACCGCTGGCACACCGGCAATGTTAGCCGCTACGGTCATAATATCTGCCAGGTACATTTGCAAGGGGTTAGCCGTCTTCTCGCCAATTTTAAAGGCAACTGTTGGTGAAGTCGGTCCGACCAGAAGATCGTATTTGGTAAAAGCTTCGTCAAATTCATTAATTATCTTAGTCCGCACAGTCTGGGCCTTTTTGTAGTAGGCATCGTAATAACCGCTGGAAAGTACGTGGGCGCCAATCATGATGCGGCGCTTGGCCTCAGCCCCAAAGCCCTGCTCACGCGATAGGTAGTAGCTGTCGTCAAGATCTTTAGCCTGCTTAGCACTGAGCCCATAGCGCTGGCCGTCGTAACGTGCCAGATTACTGCTGACTTCGGCTGGACAGATAATGTAATAGACGGCTAGGGCTAGCGGTACGCTGGGCAGACTGACTTCAGCCACCCCGGCGCCAGTTTTTTTAAGCTTTTGCAATGCTTCATCGATAACAGTTCTAACATCAGCACTTAACCCCTCGCCGAAATATTCTTTAACAATGCCGATCTTTTTGCCCTTTAGACCATTTTCCAGATCTGTATACGGCTGTTTATCTCGCTCAATGGTAGTGCTATCCATATCATCTCGGCCGGCCATAATATCTAAGACCAAGGCTGCATCAGCAGCGGTTTTAGTCAAGGTTCCAACAACATCAGTACTGCTGGCCATGGCCACAATGCCGCTGCGACTAATTAAGCCGTAAGTTGGCTTAAGGCCAAGCAGACCACAAAAACTAGCTGGTAGGCGAACCGAGCCACCGGTATCTGTTCCCAGGGCGAAAGCAGCCATATCTAGCGCTACTGCAGCAGCTGAACCACCAGAACTACCGCCCGGCACACGAGTTTTATCATGGGGGTTTTTGGTTACGAAGAAATCACTGTTTTCAGTACTACTGCCATGGGCCCAGGCATCCAGGTTAGATTTAGCTACACAAATTGCACCTTCAGCCTCTAGTCTATTTATAACTGTCGCTTGGTAAGGCGCCTCAAAGTCTTTGAGCATATTAGAAGCGGCCGTTGTTCGGCCACCAAAAGTCAGAAAATTATCTTTGGCAATAAAAGGTACACCGGCTAGCCGGCCGACTTTGTGACCAGCTGCGACTTTTTTATCAATGTCTTGGGCTCGCTTAAAAGCTCTTTCTTCTAGAGTTGAAATAATGGCGTCATAGTCTTTGCTCTCATTAATCGACACCAGCGATTGCTTAACTAGATCTACGGCTTTAAGCTCGCCTGCTTGGATGCTGGCGGCAATACCTGCAATGGCTGGCCATTTACCCATAGCTTATAGAACTCTCTTTACTTTGAATTGGTTTTTTTCAACAGCCGGAGCGTTTTTCATTAATTCCTTAGGTTTGGCCTGATAGTCCTTAACTTCATCGCGGCGCATAACGTTTCTGAGTCCGGTAACTTGGTAGGTCGGTTCCAGGCCTTTGGTATCGACCTTATCCAGCACTTCAACGTAGTCAAGGATAGATGATAGTTCTTCGCGAAAACGCTCAATCTCTTCGTCGGTTAATTTTAGGCGCGACAGCTGCGCCAATTTTAAGACTGCATCACGAGAGAGTTTACTCATATATCTAATTGCTTAGTATAACAAATCATCGAGGTTAGATGCCCCCAGGCAAGCTTTAAGCATCTCTTGAGCCCGTGGAATATTGTAACTTTCGGCACCCGGATCGTAGTCGGGTTCCCAATGCAGCGCGATACCCCGTACGAGCATTGTCCCTAGTAGCGGCTGAAAAATAATATCTTTAGAAATCTGACTTTTGGCTAAGAAAGTTTTTAGTAACAGATTAGAGAATTCCTTTTGGCCACGAATCCAAAACTTTACAAAATTATTACCAAGATCAAAAAAGCGAGGCCACTGATTGCTCAAATGTTCAGAATCGACTAAAACGTAGGCTCCGTTATTTTTAGGATCTACAAAAATGTGGTCGGGCTTTATATCGGCATCTTGCAGGGCCGGAACTAAACGATCATGTAGGCTATCAAACAAATTCTTGACAGCAGTTAAGGTTTTTTTCTCTTCAACGCTCAGATTAGTCGGTAGTCTTTCGGCCATACGGCTACCTAGGCCTTCTTTAGTAAAAATCTGCCTAAAGCCTTCGTTCGTTACCGTTTCTTCGTCAAAGACGATAAAAAAACTACTTAAAATATCAGCAACATAATTAGATTGGGTAATACCTCTACCGTCCAATGACATTCCATCGATCCATTCAGTAACAATCCAGTCTTTTTGATGTTGATATATTTGCGGAGCTCTAAATTTAAAATCTGTTTTTCTACCGAGGCCATTAACTATTCCTGAGTTTTTTGGAAGACCGGCCAATAGTTCTCGAGTTTTATCATTTTTGGCTTTTTTGGCAAAGACCTTACGACCGTCGAGTCGCGCTTCATAAGCCTCAAAGCGGTCAGTACTATGTATAACTTTGATTATTTTCAGACCGTCTACCATAATTTAGCCTTTATCTCAGCTATAAGATCTCTTAAATCGGCGGCTTTTTCAAATTCCAGGTTAGCCGCCGCCAGATCCATCTGGCTGGTTAAATCATGAATAAGGTGCTGGTATTCATCCTTAGGGATTTTGCGCAGGTCCAGCTTCGGTTTTTCTGCCTTGATGGCCCGCGGCAGTAGTTCACCAACCTCACGACTAATGCTGGTTGGCGTTATGCCGTGTTTCTTATTATGAGCTTCTTGAACTCGGCGTCGGCGGTTAGTCTCGGAAATAGCCCGCTGCATACTGCCGGTCTGGTGATCGGCATACATAATAACCCGGCCCTCAGCGTGGCGAGCAGCCCGGCCAATAGTCTGGATCAAAGCTTGTTCACTGCGCAGGAAACCTTCTTTATCTGCGTCCATAATGGCTACCAGACTAACTTCCGGCAGATCCAGCCCTTCGCGCAACAGGTTAATACCTACCAACACGTCATAGACGCCCAGTCGCAGGTCGCGCAGAATATCCGTGCGCTCCAAGGTCTCGATCTCACTGTGGATGTAGGCCACTTTCATATTCAGTTCCTGCAGGTACTCGGCTAAGTCTTCGGCCATGCGCTTAGTCAGGGTAGTGACTAAAACCCGTCGCCCATTGCTGACCGTGTCTCTAATTTCAGCGATTAGATCATCAATTTGGCCTTCAATTGGCCGCACCTCAATAACCGGATCAAGCAGGCCGGTTGGTCTAATAACCTGCTGGATTGGTTCAGGGCTGCGCGAGAGTTCATACTCGGCCGGCGTAGCTGATACATAAATAACTTGGTTCATATGCTGCTCAAACTCGCTGAAGGTTAGCGGCCGGTTATCCAGCGCACTGGGCAGGCGAAAGCCGTGTTCGACTAATACTTCTTTACGGGCTCTGTCACCGTTATACATGCCACGGACTTGCGGGATGCTCATATGCGATTCATCGACAAACATTAAATAGTCATCCGGAAAATAATCCATTAAGGTGGCCGGCTGTTCGCCCTCTTCACGGTTGGTTAAATAGCGACTATAGTTCTCGATACCTTTAACGAAGCCAGTTTGTTCAAGCATTTCCAGATCGAACTTGATTCGTTGTTCCAGCCTTTGGGCTTCCAGCAGTTTGCCTTGCTTTTTAAAGTAAGCCAGGCGCTGGCCGGCTTCCTCACGGATTTTATCCAGGGCAACTTTAAGTTTAGACTCCGGAGTTACATAGTGACTGCCGGGGAAAATACTTAAGCTGTCAAGTTTTTTTTCAATCTCACCAGTCAATGGATTAATCTGAGTCATGCGCTCCACTTCGTCGCCGAAGAATTCTATGCGGTAAGCGGTCTCTTCCCCAGTGGGATAGACATCTACGACATCGCCCCTGACCCTAAAGGTGCTGCGGTGGAAATCCATATCGTTGCGGCGGTACTGGATATCTGTTAAACGGCGCAGAAACTTATCTCGCAGCACACGCTCACCAACTTTAAGTTTAATGGTCATGCCGGCGTAATCTTCGACCGAGCCAATGCCGTAAATACAGGAAACGCTGGCGACGATAATACAATCCCGCCGTGATAGCAGTGCGGCCGTCGCCGCATGACGCAGCCGTTCAATTTCTTCATTAATATCGCTGTCTTTTTCAATATAAGTGTCAGTCCGAGGCATGTAAGCTTCGGGCTGGTAGTAATCGAAGTAGCTGACAAAGTAATGTACCGCCGCGTCTGGAAAGAACAACCTAAACTCATTATAAAGCTGGGCGGCTAAAGTTTTGTTGTGACTCAGCACTAGCGTCGGCCGCTGGACATTGTTAATAACATTGGCCATGGTGAAGGTCTTCCCTGAACCGGTAACACCTAGTAAGGTCTGGTGTTTTTGTTTTTCCTGCAAGCCTTTAGTCAGTTTGGCAATCGCCGAGGGCTGGTCACCGGTCGGACTATAATCACTCCTAAGCTTAAACTTGGCCATCCCTTAATTGTAGCAATTAAGAGCTATAGATGTGGCGGTAGTCGCTGTGCAGCTTATCTAGCATACGGGTTACTTTGGCAATCAGTTCATCAGGATCGGCTTCAAAGATAACCAAATCAGGATCAGCATTCGGTAAAAGTTTTAGGAGGTTTTCAATCTGATCACCGATACCGCCGGCACCTTCTAGGATACCGATGGGGGTATGCGTTTCGGCGGCAATGGTAAATTCATGTAGAGTACCCAAGCGTCCACCAATGCTAATTACAGCATCGGCCGAATTAATTAACAGTGCGTCACGGCCGCCATAGTGCAAACCGGTGTATAAAATGGCGTCGTAGTCATCTATTGGCAGCCGGTACTTCAGCATATGCTCGACTTTGGTAGCAGCCGGACTTAAACCAAGACTCATTTTACCCCCGGCTTTTTTATAGCCGCGGGCGGCATCATTAGGCAGACCGGTGGTAGCACCAGTCATCAGGCTGTGGCCGGCTTTGGCAATGGCCTTGCCCACTTCTATAGCCTGCTGACGATTTTTTTCAGCGCTCGAACCTTTTGCTGCCCCCGATACACATATTTGATATTTTCCCACCGCTTCTCCTAGCCCTGGCTATATTCTTTGGCCATCTCAGCCGGCATCAAGTTGCTTATTTCATCTTCCACTACCTGCCCTATATCATCGCCGAGTGTGTCGTATCGATTAGCCAGTTCGTCCCATAAGGCTTTGGCGCCATGATGCGCGGCACCTGTCTCATGAGCCGATAAATTTAACTGATTATGGGCCACGTCATGGATGTTTAAGGAAACCGGCTTATCGTCATGCAGTGAAATTAAATGGCTAGCATTAACCCACCAGTGCAAGCTCGGGTGAACAGCTGCCAGCGATTTTAAATCAGCCTTAACTCCTAGCTGGACAGCACTGCGCAGCAACATTAAGGACAAAGCGATGACTGGTGCACCGGCTAGACTCTTAGCCGGCCAGACGGTTAAAGAACCTGTTTGCTGGTTGCAGATATTAAGATCAGATGGCTCTGGCAATGAGCTCCATTTGTCCAGCTGCGGTTGGACAAAATTGATCGGTTGCAGCCCATAGTCATTGCTGGGCAGGCGGGCCGTAAGCTTGGTAAAATTAGCCTGCCAAGCGCCCGATTCAACATAAGGCGCCATTAGATAGAGTTCACCAATATTTTCGCGCTTAAGCATCGATTCGGCCGAGCGGTAGCCAAATTGTTTCATGAGTTTTTTGGGTGGCAGATCGCGCAGCACACTCCTGGCTTTGGTCGGCCTCAGGGCCCAAAGCTCAGATTTGCCAATCACCTGTTGGCATATCTCAATTGCCCGTGAGATACGGACAGCAAAGCCGTCTTCATGACTTATACTTAAGGCTTTATCGGTCAATGCGGCGTCCCTGCCAAACTTAGCTTGCAGGGCGTGGTAAAGTTCAGAAGCGGTTGTATCATGCGGATCCAGCCCCAGGCTGGCAATCTTTTGTTTAACACCTTGAGTTACTTCAGCTAGCAGCCGCACATCGTGAGAGGGATAGCAAAGCTTATCTTCCATTTGGGCAATATAGTCAGCGATTTCTTTTTGCGGCTTGCCAAGCATTAAAGCTAATTTAGTAAACATCTTAGGTCAGCCTCTGCGGATGATATGACTGCGGCGCAGTGTGTAAGTATTGCTCGATCTGATGGGCGCTTAAAAGACCGGCTTGGGCGCCAATTTTCTGAACAACGCTCATAGCGTTGATCGGAGCCCAAAGCAGAGCCCCCTGGATATCGGCGCCGCGCATGATCGCGGCGACAAAGGTTGAGGTAAAAGCGTCGCCGGCACCGGTACGGTCATACGGTGGCTTCGGGTCGGGATAAATCGGCATGCTGTAACGACTTGTACCATCGCTGGCAAAGGCGCCCTTGGGTCCATCGCTGATTACCACGATCTTTGGCCCCAACTCATGTAATTTATCGAACAGATCGTTGATGTCTCCTGGTTTAGCGCCGGAAATTTTGGCGGCTTCTTCACGATTGACGGCCAGAATTTCAGCACGTTGGTAGATTTTTTTCAGCCGGCCGGCGCCAGCTTTTATCTGGAAAGTACCTGGCTGGAAAGCTAATTTAACACTTGTGTGGCTCTCCAGCCAAGCTGCCAACTCGTCGTGATATTCATGGGTGTTTTTGGAAACCGAACTAAAGTATACCCACTTGGGGATATCAATTATCCGAAAGTGAGGCCAGTGGTAGGCATATTCTTCGTGCTTGATTAATATCGTCCGGTCACTTTTATACCACAGCACGTAATGGTAATTGCTTTTTTTGTCCCTGTTAATGTGGACAAAGCGAGTATCGACATCTTTATCTTCTAGCGAATCGATGATTTCTCTGCCCCAATTATCCGAACCAACATTAGATACCAGGCCCGATTCAAAGCCAAGCTTGGCAAAAGCTACAGCAGCGTTAGCGGCGTTACCCACGCCAGCAACTATTTCTGAAAAGTCGTAAGGGATTTTTGTACCAAATGGTACGGATAAATCCGGTTGCCCATCCTTGCCATATTCAATTTTTTGCTGGTTGTCTAGCAGTCTAATGAAGGCATCTGTTACCACATCGCCGACAGCCAGTACATCTATCTGTTTTTGAGCCATAATCCTTACGGCTATTTTAGCATAACCGTATCTATAAATTGTCCGCAAACGTTGTAAATTACGTTTATTTTCTAATTTTTACGTAAATCCCCAAAACAACAGTCAGTAAAAATGATATCCCAAATAGACTACCTACGAGTGGCGTGATAAATAAATCATGTTGTCTATCTAGGATTGAAGTAAAAAGGAGCCAGGAAAAAAATGAAATTACCGTAACTGTAGGTAATGTCTTAGTTGCAAACTTAGCAGCAGGAGTTGGCGCAATAGCATTATTTTTTAGTCTCTTTCGATTCAATAAAATAATATAAGCAAAAAGGAGAAGTAGGAGGATTGGTACAAGTACGAGCGCCCAAGCCCATAGTCCTATTTCCCAACCCAGATTGTCATACATTTTTAGCCTTGCCAGCAGAATTAAACATATCTATTTTAGCCTCAACCACCTTTTGGACTTCCTCAATAACCTTGGGCATAAGTTTAACAACCGCGTATTCGCTCTTATTTTCCGCCAAGACTTTTTCCAGCGTTCGGCGATAGGCGACGCGCATGTCACTATTGATATTAATTTTGTTAATACCAATCCTGATAGCTTCGCTAAAGTAGTGCCCTGGCGTACCACTGCCGCCGTGAAGAGAAATATTGCAGTCAATGGCTTGCCTGATTTTTTGCAACAACTCTAGATTTAAAACCTTCGGGGCAGGATACAGTCCATGTAAATTGCCAATCTGGGCGGCAAAGGTGTCTATGCCAGTTTGGGCTACGAAATCGGTAGCTTCTTGCGGTTTAGTTTCAAACTTCTTAACTTCTTCGTAGTTAATCTCTTCGGTATGTAAATTAGATGAACCCATAAAATAACGCTCCTCAGCTTCTACTAACGCGCCGGTTAGTTTAGCAGCTTCGACTACCTTTTTAGTCCCAGCCATAATCTCATCCCGTGAAGCCTCGTGATTAGCCTGGGAAATATCTATATGGATACACTCAAAGCCAGCTTCAATGCCGGCAATGGCATCTTCAACGCTTGGGCTATGGTCTAAGTTAATATATATCTCTAAACCGTATTGGTATTTATAGTTATCGACCATGTCACGGACGTTATCTAAGCCAATGGCATCAACCTCGCCTTTGCTGACCTCAACCAGAAGTGGTGACTTTTTAGCCACCGCTGCCCGAACAACCGCAATCAGTGTTTCTTGGTTATCCAGGTTAAAGGCCCCCAAGGCAAACTGTTCAGCCCGGGCCCGGGTAAAAGTTGACCGGGCGGCTTGGCAGTTGCTGCGAATCTGGGCAAGGGTTAAGGGCATGTTATCTCCTTAATGGGCATGGTTAGTATGGTCGGTTAGTAATTTGCGAGCAGCTTTAGCGATTGCCTCAGCATCTAGTTCAAAGTGTTTCAGTAGCTCCTCAGGCTCACCAGACTCACCAAAGCGGTCCTTCATACCAATTCTTAACATGGCTGTGGGCATCTTCTCGCCCAGCAGTTCAGCTACCGCCCCACCCAGCCCGCCGGCAATCTGGGCTTCTTCGGCTGTTAATACATGGCGCGTTTTACCGGCACTATTCAGAATTACTTCTTCATCCAGCGGTTTGATAGTTGAGATATGTACCACTTCAGCGCTAATGTCCTTGCTAGCTAGCAACTTTGCTGCCTCTAATGCTTGGTAGGTCATGGTACCGGTTGCAATGATGCTTATATCCATCCCGGCTCTAAATACGTAGGCCTTACCAATTTCAAAGGGCGTATGCACTGAAGTAAAGATTGGTGTCGCTTCACGAGCCAGGCGCATATAGTTGGGCCTTTTGTCTTTAGCCATTGCTAGTGTGGCCTTTTCGGCCTCCACACTGTCACACGGAGCGATCACCACCATATTTGGCAAAGCACGCATTAGAGCAATATCTTCCAACATTTGGTGAGTAGCCCCATCCGGCCCGACACTAACACCAGCATGTGAGCCAATTATCTTAACCGGCCGATCGTTAAGGGAAATTGTGGTCCGTATCTGTTCCCAGTTGCGGCCCGGGCTAAAAGCGGCGTAGCTGGAGACAAACGGGATTTTGCCCATGGCGGCCAGGCCGGCAGCCATTGTTACCAGATTCTGTTCAGCCACGCCTACTTCGATGAATCGATCAGGAAACTCTTGGGCAAAAAAATGCATCTGGGTCGATTCAGTCAGGTCGGCACAGGCAGCTACGACATTTTTATCAGCTTGGCCGGCCTCTAATAACCCCCGGCCAAAGCCTTTTCTAATTGGCTCTTTTTCATTCCAGTCATGTTTTAGGTGCATTTCAGCCATTACTGGTGCTCGCTTTTTATCTTGCCACCTAGGGTTCTAAGTTCATGCAGCGCCTTCTTGGCTTGTTCCTGGTCCGGCGCGATGCCATGCCAACGAAAATCTTTCTCCATAAAATCTACGCCTTTACCTGGAATGGTGTGGGCGATAATAACGACTGGTTTTTCAGTTATCGCTTTGGCCATTTCAACCGCGCTAATTACAGCTTCAATATCATTACCGTTAATCTCCAGAGCAAACCAGCCAAAGGCTTCCCACTTGGCTTTTAAGCTCTCTAGCGGCATGACTGATTCGGTCGGGCCGTCTATTTGGATGTTGTTACGATCGATAATGGCAATTAAATTGGCTGGATTATACTTAGCCGCCAACATAGCTGCTTCCCAGCTGTTGCCTTCATCTAGCTCACCGTCACTGCAAATTACATATACCCAACGGTTTTTAACGTTGTCCATTTTAAGCGCCAGGGCCATGCCGGTGGCTTGGGACAAGCCGGAACCCAAAGGGCCACTGGTAGTCTCCAGCCCCGGCAGACGTAGCCGTTCAGGATGGCCTTGCAGCCGTGAGCCGAACTTACGCAGGGTCATAATTTCCGGCTTGGGGAAATAACCGGCGTGAGCCATAGCCACATAGCGAACGGGCGTACAATGACCGTTAGATAAAATTAAAATGTCACGCTCATCCCAGTCCGGTTTTTTGGGGTTATGTTTCAAAATGTGGAAATAAAGAGCGCTGAAGATATCTGCTAGGCCTAGCGGCCCGGCCGAATGGCCGCTGCCGGCATGTTCTAACATTCTAATGACATCAACACGGATATTGTTAGCTTTTTTCTCCAATTTAGAAATATCTAGGTTTCCACCCATACTGCTTAAGATTATAGCTTAAAAGCGTTTAGGTTGTGCCGGTTTCGTCAGCTATGCGTTGCAGTCTGTGGAACGTCTTTTGGGGATCTGGTGACTCCTGGATAAACCCCCCGACAGCAAAGACATCAACACCGCCGGTAGTCAGCTGTGATATATTCTGATCTGTAACACCACCATCCCAGCCAATTTCCAGCTCCGCTTTACGCTCTTTCAGGTAATGGACTTTGTGTAGCAAATCAAAATTAGCGTACCCGCCGTATTCGCCGAGGTGGCCGCTAAAGATTAGCACG